>Ga0315279_10001647_pt1 | contig 36502 bp, 23 predicted proteins | sample YL17G06_20_MG_FD_203694 | JGI IMG/M metagenome (GOLD analysis project Ga0315279, IMG submission 203694) | Sediment microbial communities from Yellowstone Lake, YNP, Wyoming, USA - YL17G06_20 | ecosystem: Environmental > Aquatic > Freshwater > Lake > Sediment | place: USA: Wyoming | collected...
TGGAGCGAGCCTACCGCCGTGCCGACGCCGCCATCGACCACGTTGTTGAACTCCTGCGTGCTGCCTAAGTATACTCGTTTTTCTTAAACTCATTGGGTATACAAAACTTGGGGTAAGTATCTAATACATCGGTTTCTTCTGGTGAAGAGCTCGGGAATCGGAGCTTTAGTGCGGCTAACGCCGCGCGATACAAGCTGTGTGGGTCTTGAACGGAGCGCACACGGTCCAAATAGAGAGGCACCACCTGCCTGATCCTCAGCTTCACGTTGTAACTCAGTAGGCGCGAGAGTCTTTGATATTGTTGCCAGGCTTCCATCATTGCCTCCTCATGGTCAGATGTATCTAGCAAAACAACAAACGCATAAGACAACACCTAGTCCACGGTCAGCATTGTTCGTTTCGACATCATAGTCATCTAACGTTGCGCATCAGCCGCTCGTGCGAGCGCGCAGCGGAGCGGAGCGCGAAGCGCGAGTCGCCTGCAACCGTGGGTTAGGCACGCCTTGCTTATTATAGAAGAGATGTTGCATTTCAATAGTGACCTGCTCCATGTTCACCAATCGCAGGTCTCAGTCCGACTGCCGCAGTTCGGCTTCTGACAACAGTTGAAGAAGCGAATCAACCAAGCGAATGAGTAATCGCGCTGTGTCTCCGCGGTATTCGATCAGCTTATGCATGGGAGGGTTTCTGATGAATTGCATGGCCCCACGATACAGCATCCTGACCCCCTCCTGTTCACCAGAATGCGAACTGAACACTAACTTCTTCTTGTCTGGGCCCAAGAGAGCGTCCACCAACTTCACTCCCTCCAAATCGCTACCAGCTTTACCCATAGCTCGGAGCCTATCCTCAAGTACTACACCGGCCTCCCGGATCATGGTATCAAGTGGGGATTCGAGCAAGGTGCCAATTCGTCTCTTGAGTCCCTCATCTGTAATTTCCCCTAGAGCTGAGTTGCTCTGACGCAACTTCTCAGATAACTTTCTGTTCTCTTGTTCAGCAGCACTTGCTCGATTTTCAGCCTCCTGGAGTCTCGCTTGCCAAGCTGTTTCGTATTCCTCCAAAAGCTGAAGGATTCTCAATGACTTTGGCTGAGCCCCGGGGCTTGTCGCGACAGTGACCCCGTGAGGTTTCCAATCCGGCTCCTCGTCTGGAAAGAGCTTTCTATAGTCATCGGGATAGAGTTCGCGGTACTTCAGACGATATTCTTGAAGCAGTGACTCGTAGTGTGGCAGATTGACCCAAAACTTTCCCTCTTTTCGGTACTCTATAAGAGGAGGACGGGTGAGGTTTCGAGACCCCTGTATTGTGGTTAGGGCGGCAAGGATGACCGCGTTACCCTTCGGCTTGAAATGAGGTACCAACCCACTGCTCACCAGGCGCTTCGCTACATCCTTGGTCCAGACGTAATTTGCTACGTCTCCTTCTCTATTACCCTGCACCCATTTTTCAAGAATGAGGACCGGTACTGCCCTCAAGTGTTTCCCCTTTATTCCCCCTCTCTTTCCGAGGACCAAAAGTAAATCAACATCCCATGCTCGTGGTGGAGGTGGGTTTTTTCGTGTTGTCATCCTGGACTTCTCCATCAATGAAGGTATACCTCATTGCACAGTCTGTTCCTGATGGAATACCGAGCCGTAGAATTCAATATCAGTGGCGCGGGGGGCGCGCGCTCCTAACTTGTAATTAGGCCGACCGGCGTAGCACTCCCGCCGGCGATCAGTAAATGCGGTCATGTCGGTCGGCCTACGAGCAATTATCGATCTGGACCAGATGGCTTTCAATCAGTTTTGTCCCAACGACTTACGCCGTACCATGAAGGGGAGGATGCGGGATGCTACGCCGATCTTGCCGCAATGTAGCAGCCGCATGCTACGCCGCCGTAAACCATCGGAGGGCATGGGTCGGGCTTCGGGCAGGAACTCCCGCCAAGGCTCGTGACTGCAGCGACAACAAGCCAGTGCGTCGACATTGATCAGCGGGTCGGTTGCTGCAAACCCGGAATGATAGCGTGCACCCGACCACCGACAGTCCTATCCCCGGGACACCATTCGAGCACTTCATCAAAGAGGCGTGCTTCGTGGCGTCCCAAAGCGGAGGGCGATTCCCATGGTTGCTGCCAGGCGGAAAAGCCTATTGTCCGAAGTCCAAATCAATGAATGCGAGAGACAGGTTGAAGCGAGCAGATGGGCGTCAACCCAGCCGATACCCCGGCCGTACAGGTGTTCCTTCTCGATTAGATGCAGGACCTCGACGTGTTCGGCCGTGCAGATCCTGGGCAAAGCATCCAGCAGGCTCAGGACCTCCTGACGATTCCTCATGGAGCCACATGCCAGCTCGCCAATGATGAATGGGTGGGTCAAGACCCGCCCCTCTTCGAGAAGAAGGGCGAGGGACCTGCTGCCTCTGCCGAGATGATCCACCCAAATGGAGGTGTCGACCAGGATCATTTTGCCGGTCCCGCGCGCCTGCGGCGAACAGGTGACAGACCTCGCTCGGTGCCGCCAAGTCTGGCAAGACGGCGCGCGCTTTCTTTTTCAATGAGGGCCTCCAGACCCATTCGAACCAGGGAAGTCTTTTCCTTCTCGCCGGTCAGTTCAGCGGCCTTGTGAAGTATCGCATCATCTATGTTTAAGGTAGTTCTCATATGCATCAATATGCACATTGCATGCATACGTGTCAAGCACCAAAATCTGCCACGAATTTCACGAATTACTCGAAAAATATCTGTGTATTTTTGTTTCGTGTAATTCGTGAAATTCGTGGCAGATTTTGTTCGTGTAATTCGTGGCTATTTGCGGAGGAGGCGCAGCAGGTTGCTGTAGTCGTCCGTGAAGAGCATGGGCGCCGGATCGTCGTTTTTCCACGCAGTCACGGCTTCTTGGACTTCTTTAGTCTCAAGGAACTGCGGGTTGTTCGTTACCAGGATCCAGCGCGTCGCATCCGTCTCCTGGCTTTCACTCCCGTCGTCGGACACAAGCATGGCTTTCATCCCCTGTTCCTGATCGAGATCCGCAAGTCCTCGCACAACCGGGCTGAGATTAAAATAGCGGCTGCTGATATGCATCGCCAGGATGCCGTCCTTCTTCAGGTGATACCAATAGGTCGCGTAGCATTCCCTCGTGAGCAGGTGTACCGGAATGGCATCGCTGCTGAAAGCGTCGACGGCCAGCACGTCGAATTGCTGAGAATCATGGTGTGCCCTCTCTTTTTCCATCGAGATGCGGGCATCGCCGAGCACGACGTCAATTTGAGCGGAGCTGTCCTTGCGGTATGTAAAGTACTTGTCCGACAACCGCATCACGTCGGGATTGATCTCGTAGAACCGCAGGTAGTCTCCTTCCTCGCCGTAAGTAGCCAGCGTTCCTGTTCCTAATCCGACTATTCCGATCCGCAGATTCCGGGGACCTTCCCTTGTCAGGCGCTTTGGATGAAACCGTATGGCGATGCCAACGCCGCTGCTTGGTCCAAAGTAGGATGTGGGCCAGTAGCGTTTGTCCTCCGCTGAGAATTGGTATCCATGTTCGATGCGCCCGTGCATGAGGATCAAGCGATGCTTTCGGGGATTGTCGAAATCCGATTGCAGTACCCGGAGCACACCGAAGAAGTTACGGCGCATCACGACATTGTCCTGGAGTGTCTCACCGCCTTGAATGACAAGCGTAACCACAAGCGCGACGAAGGCCGTGTAAAGAAAAGTCCATGCCCAGAATGGCCGGCCGTGGTACAGCCGGCCGCCGCGATCGCGGAATAACAGAACAAGGAAGAGAAGGGAAGTTCCCGCCAGGCCAAGATGAAACTCCCAGAAGCTTGCAAAGATGCGAGGCGCCACGAGCGTGACGAATACCCCGCCTAGGGCCCCACCTCCGGCAACCATTAAATAGAATGAGGTGAGATAACATTTACTGGGCTTGAGCCGCGCCAACTCTCCGTGACAAACCATGCAACAGACGAATACGGTGGCACTGTAAGAGGCGATCTGCCAATAGAGGCCTACCTGCACTCCCTGAAAAAGAACCACGCAAACCTGGGCAAGAGTCCCAGCCAGCGCAAGGCCAAACCAGAGGCGCGAGTACGTCTTATCGCTGTGAAAGCAAAGAATGAAGGACAGAAGATAGAGACCAAGGGGAAGCAGCCAGAGGAGCGGAACCACGGCTACGTCCTGGCACATCTGATTTGTCGTGGCAAGCAGCATCACAGAGGCGATGGCAGTAAGGCTCAGCCAGATCATACGGTGCCCAGTCGAGGGCGGCGGGCCTGCGGCCTCCGCCAGTCCTTCTTCGCCCAATTCATCGGCAGGATTCGCCTGAGGATTCCGTGCAAGGAAAATGGGTAAGGCGCACGCGCTGCATAGAAGAACGAAGGCGACGTAGCCCCAGGACCACCATCGTGCCTGGATGCCTAATCCCAGTCGAGGTTCGATGAGCAGAGGGTAAGCGCCGATCGCCAGCAATGAGCCCAGATTGGAGAGTGAATAAAGCCTGTAGGGAGAAGCGCCGGGCCGTGCCCGGCTGAACCAGGACTGCAAGAGCGGGCCGGTTGATGAAAGCATGAAGTAGGATCCGCCCACGCTGGCCGTCAAGAGGCCGAGGATGCGCAGAGTCGGCAGGGAGTCCCCGGCAGGTTTCCAGATCTCGGAAGGTGCTATCGGCAGCAGAAAAACCGTCGCCACGAGCATATAAACGTGAAGCAGAGCCTGCTTTCTTGGAGATAGTCGACTAGCGATGAGGTGTGCATAGCTGTAACCTCCCAGCAGGAGAACCTGGAAGAACAGCATGCAGGTAGTCCAGACCGACGGGCTCCCGCCGAACCATGGCAAGATGTACTTTCCCAGCAGAGGCTGAACCAGGAATAAAAGGAAAGCACTCAGCAGTACTGCGGTACCGTAGAGCATCACGGTAGCTTAACCACAAAGACGCAGAGGACACAGAGAAAAAATGTGATTCTTGATCTCTATGATCTCTGTGTCTCTGTGGTGCTCGTTAGCGGGGTATAATGCGGGCCATCCAGAGGAGGTGTGCACCATGAAGCGCGCTCCCCTTTTCGTTATTCTTGCCGCTTTTCTTTTTTCTCCCGTCCTTTCGTCTGTGGAAACCGGAAGCGCGAAGCTTTATCGCGAATTCCGAGACCCGCCGCGTGAATACACCGTTCGTCCGTTCTGGTTTTGGAACGACAAGCTGGATGCCCGCGAGATCCAGTGGCAGATCGAGCAGATGGTGTCCCAGGGTGTGTACGGAGCCTACGTGCATAACCGCGGTGGCCTCGACACGCCCTATCTATCCGATGACTACTTCGAAGCTGTGCGTGCCGGCTTCGAGAAAGCCCGGCAACTGGGGTTCCTGCTCGGTTTCGTGGATGAATACGAATGGCCCAGCGGCGAGGCGCGCGACATCTGGATCCAAGGTCTTCCGAGTCGAGTCGTGGCTGCGAACGCCGAATTCCGTATGCGCAGCCTTTTCTACCAAGAGAAGGACGTGGAAGGTCCGGCGCGAGTCGAATTCAGCCCTGTGGAGCAATTCCAGTCCGCACTGGCGATGAAATTGGTCGACACGAATACGCTGGATCCGGAGAGTATCCGCGACGTATCTGAAGGAAACACGCCCCAGGGGCTTCGCTGGGAGGCGCCGGCTGGGCGCTGGCGCGTGATGGTTTTTTATCTGGCTCAAAGCCAGGGCAGAGACGGGGGTCTGGTAGATCTGATGAATGCAGCGGCCATCCGGAAGTTCCTGGATCTTACCTACGAGCAATACTACAAGCGATTCAGCGAACACTTCGGCCGCACGATCGACAGCACCTACGTCGACCACGAAGGGGATTACGGTTATCGCATCGCCTGGACTCCTCAACTTTTTGATACCTTCCGGCGCCTCAAGGGATATGACCTGAGAAAGTCTCTCCCGCTGCTCATGTACGAGGCCGGGAAGCGAACCCCCAAAGTGCGCTGTGACTACCTGGATGTGATCAGCGAGCTTTACTACCAGTCATTTTTCAAGCAGGTCGCCGACTGGTGCGAAGCGCACGGGATCAAAGTGAGCGGCCACGTCTGGGAAGAGAACCTGGAGATGGAGGCGGCTTTTGAAGGTGATCTGCCGCGCATTATGCGAGGCTGGTCGTGGCCCGGTGTGGATTCTCTTTGGGACCACGGGCGCCTGCCGCGCGACTTCAAGGCCACAGGCTCCGTCGCCCATTTTCGCGGTACGCGCTTCACGTGCGAGAACCAGGGCCTGCACGGCTCGGAATCCTTCCTGGATTTTCAGAAGATGCGTCTCGGCACGAACATGATCGCCGTCTGGGGAGTCAACTCCTTCACTCCTCACGCATTCAACTACAATCGGCGGCGCATCGAGTATCCGCCCGATTGGTTCTACCACCAGCCCTACTGGAAGTATTTCAAACAATACGCTGATTACACGCGCCGGCTCAGCTACATGAATGATGGCGGCCGGCACGTAGCGGATGTCCTGGTTTTTCAACCGACCGAGAGCGCCTGGGCGCACTCGGAACCTGTGTTTTCGACGAAGTCGCCGTACATCCCTTCCAAATGGAACAATCCCCTCGACACGATCAACGCCTACTACACAGACATCATGAACCGTCTAGCGCAGGAGCGGTGGGATTTTGACGTAGCCGATTCCCACTACCTGCTCGAGGCGAAGCTGAATAGCCGGACCCTCGCCATCGGCAACGAGGCTTTTCAGGTGCTGGTCCTTCCGCCGACTACCACGATGCGGCGCGATGTGTTGCGCAAGGTCCGTGAGTTTTACGATCAAGGCGGAATGGTGATTGGAATCAAGATCCTTCCGGATGCCTCCATGGAAGAAGGGCGGGGAGACCCGGTTCTATCCGAGGACGTCCGTTACATCTTTGGCGAGTCAGCCCCTGCGACTTCGCGCAGCAACGCGAATGCGGCAGGTGGAAAGGCGTTCTTCGTGAAGGATGATGTCGCCGAGATTCTGAACCTTCTCGGGGCGAATCTGTCGCAGGACGTGAAGGTCTTGGACGGTGACCGCAGCCACCTATTTTATCTGCACCGCAAAAAGGAAGGCGTGGATTTTTACTGGGTCGTAAACGACAGCGCCGATGCCCGGGATCACACAATCCGTTTTTCCGCTTTGGGAAGGCCGGAGCAATGGGATGCAACCGATGCGTCTAAGGCCCCGCTCTTCTATCGCAACATGTCCGACGGTACGGAAGCGCGTCTGCATTTCGATCCCTGGGAAGGGTACTACGTCGTGTTCGTGCCCCTGCGCGACGGAGGGCAGACCCTGCGATTGGTAAAGACAAATCTGAAGGAGGTCACGCTCGCGTCGGCCGACAAGTTGGAGGCACGGCTCCGTGGGCTTGCCCCGCTAGGCTCCGGAACATCGTTTTTTGCTGAGTTGCAGGGAACCGACGGCCGCCGATATACGGGAAACATGGAAATGCCCCGGCTCATGGCGCCCATCGAGTTGAACGGCCGCTGGATGCTCCAACCGGAAAAGAGGACGCTCGCAGCGCCCTATGCAATGACGAAGGACGATCCCAGAGGTGAAGGCATGCGCCTCGGCTGGCACAGAAAGGAGTTCGATAGTTCGGAATGGTCAAGGGCGTGGCTTTCCCGCGAGAGACTCACCGTAAAAGACTGGTGGGTGATCGGTCCGTTTCCCAATCCGGATCATCGCGGCTTTGCCGAAGCCTATCCGCCAGAGAAGAGTGTGGATTTGAAAGCCTCGTATCCTCTTCCTTCGGAACCTGCTGCCACTCCGCTCCGCTGGACTCGGTGGACTTCACCAAGTTATGTCGTGGATATGGATAAAGCGCTCGCACTTTCGCGCGGGAAAAACTGGGTAACGTCCTATGCCATTAGCTATGTTTACTCCCCTGTCACGCGCAGGGTGCAATTCCGAATTGCCGCGGACAACAGCGCAAAGCTGTGGGTAAACGGCAAGAACCTGCTCGACCTGCACATCCATCCTTTCTATTACGAGTTGCGCGAGGACTTCGCATTCACGCGCATGGCGGAGCTGCACTCGGGCTGGAACGAGATCCTGATCAAGCTGTCGAAATGCGGGGGCTCCCGCCAATACGGCTTTATGTTGCGCGTGACCGACGACGCCGGCGCTGGCCTCGACGACCTTGTTTTCAGTCCGGACAAGCTTGACAGGAGCGCAGCGCAGGCGCGCAGGCAGACAACGGGGGCCGGACAGGTGTGGTATCGGATTCCCGTACCAGTCAGCGCGTCCGGCGTGAAGTTGCCTCGCCTCAAGGGGCAAGCCACGGTGTTCTATAACGGAGAGAAGAGGCAGGTGGATCCCGATTCCGGCATTGTGCGCTTTCCGCAGGCGGCCGAAGGCAAAGATAATGTCCTGGCGTTGTTCGTGAGTGAGGACGAGACGATTGCCGATGTGCCTGAGTTCCAATTGGGACAGGCGCTGATCGAGCTGGGATCCTGGTTGTCGAACGGGCTTCCCTACTATTCCGGCAGCGCCGCCTACGAGCGGACCTTCGATCTGCCCCAGGAATACGTGGGCAAAAAGCTCATACTTGACTGTGGTGCGGTCGGAGTGGTTGCCGAAGTCTGGGTCAATGACAAGCCGGCAGGAGTGCGCGTCTGGTTGCCTTTCAGCTTCGATATATCGAATCTTGTTCGGCCGGGCAGCAACAGGCTGAAGATCGTCGTCACCAATACTATGGAAAACGAACGGGCGGTTGAAAACCGCGCCGGTAGGCTGGGGCATCTTGAACTCAGTGGGTTATTGGGACCGGTGAAGCTGATTCCTTACATGGAAGTTGCCCTGACCTGTAAGTGATCACCACCGAATTTCCATGATCCCGCGGCTCACCACCGAGAATGAAAAAGGGAACGGTCACATTACTGCTGGTGGGGACAATGAATGACGAATGGCGAATACCTTGCGGGTTTTTTTATTCGTCATTCGACATTCGTCATTTTTAACCTCAGTTCGTTGCCCGTCTCTTTTTCATGGGAGTTGCTCATGCAGCGGTGCTGCGCCACTGCCCATGAAAAAACCTTTATTACAGTGGGGGCGGGCTTTAGCCCGCGCCCCTATAGCCCCAAGAGAGAACCGGGCTAATCATTGCTCGTATCTATCTGAGTTGAAGGTGCTCGCGTTCAATGATTGTTTCCCCTGATGAAGTCACGCGGACGGGCTGAAGCCCGTCCTCACTGAAGCAGGGGGATTTTCAGGGGAGACACAGGGGTCACGGGGAAGCTCTCACCATGATCCTCGTTTTCCTGAGGTGTTGTATACTTATCGCTCCATTGAAAGGATGAATGGAATCATGACTGAACTCGATCGCAGGCAGTTTCTAAGGATGTCCGCAGTTGCCGGCGCAGTCACCGCGCTCGCCGGCACCCGTCTCATGGGCGCGGGAAAGCCGATGCGGCTCGGCCTGTTCGTGGGCATTGAAAAGGACCCGGCCGCCGCGCTTGCAAAAGTCCACGACCTGGGATTTCCCACTTGCCAGGTGGCCGTTGAGGAATTCTCGCCGGCTATTGAAACTGGGCTGAGAAATGCGATGCAGAAGTACGGGATCGAGGTCACGGCCCTGGATTCCCTGGGGCCCGGCCCGCACGTTTGGGATTTCTACCAGGGGCCGTTAACCATCGGCCTTGTGCCACGCCAGTATCGGCGACAGAGAATCGATCACTTCAAAAAAGCTTCCGACTTTGCGAAGAAGCTCGGGATCCCTGCGTTTCATACTCACAATGGCTTTATCCCGGAAAATCCTAACGATCCGGTCTACAAAGAAACCGTGGAAGCGATCCGTGAGGTTGCCTCGTACTGCAAAACCAACGGCCAGATGGTGCTGTACGAAACGGGGCAGGAATCCCCGACCACGCTGCTCCGTACGATTCAGGATGTCGGCGTGGACAACCAGTTTGTCAATCTCGACACGGCAAACCTGATTCTTTACGGCAATGGAAATCCAGTGGACGCGCTGGATGTTATCGGGAAGCTGGTGCGAGGGGTGCACGCCAAGGACGGACTCTTCCCGACCGATCCCAAGGAGCTGGGGAAAGAGGTTCCCATCGGGCAGGGAAAAGTGGACTTTCCCAAGCTGATTCAGCGGCTTAAGGAGCTCGGCTACACGGGCGCCATCACGATTGAGCGCGAGATCTCCGGTCCTAAGCAGGTCGAAGACATAAAAAGGTCCAAAGCCTATCTGGAAAAACTGATCGGGTAGTCAGCCAGCGCAGAGAGACGCAGGCAGAAGGCAGTAGGCAGTAAAAGCCCTGAAAGAAAAAACACCTGGGTTAGATACTGCCTCCTGCCTGCTTGAAACCACATTCGAGAGTCTCTCCAGACTGATTGCCTGCCACCGTTTCGGTTGCGGCCGCGTGGCCGCGCTAGGTCTCAGTGGTGACACTCTGTTCCTTCTTGCTTTGTCGCTAATAGTTGTCGTAGGTTGTTTCCGTTGCATGGTTTGTCAGTTCATTAGGGTTGGCACTTTCCCCCAGCCATGCTGAAAGGACATATGGACAAGCGGATTCTCGAACTCGCCCTCGAAACTTTGGTCTCACGAAGGAATGCAATCGAAGCAGAGATAGCTGAAATTCGCGCTGAACTCAAAGGGCGCGCTCCATCGGTTGGACCCTCCTCGAAAGCTGCGTCCGTTACCAGGAGACGTCGACCTCGAACCGCCGCTGAGCGCAAGGCCCAGAGCCGACGAATGAAGGCTTACTGGGCAAAGAGGCGGGCAGAAGCTGCCAAAAAGGCAGCTGCGGCCACAACTGCCGTGAAGCGGCCGAAGGCCGGAAAGTAGTTACATCTCTAGGAAGAGCTTCTTCTCTGAGCCACAGGAAAAGCAGGCAGAGGTCTATCTTTCATGCTGCTCTCTCTCGGTATGTAAAGCCGCCGGCGCTCCTGCAAGAAATTCCGAAACTTTGCGTCAAAGCATTCAACTATATATACTGTATTCTATCGTTTTCGGGTGGCGGATCGTATCCATCTCGGCATGAGCGGGAGTTGCTTCACCTTCTGTTACTTGGGCTTGACACGTTCTTCGATTTGAAGGATGCAGCTCGGGAGCATCCGCAATCGGGTGCAAAAGGCACTATCCAATATGAAGCGGCAGATCTTCCTGGCAAAGGTGATCCTGGTTGCCTTTTTCTCATGCTCCGTGTGCCTTCCCTTAGATCACATCTGCCTTGAGGCCGTTGCTTCCTCGATCACGACACCGGCGGGGCAGGCAGCCACTTCATTCGGCGCCCACGCTTTCCGCTCGCCCTCTGGATCTCCGGAATGGGCGGGCGTGCGCCCGGTATCCCGCGAGAGCGGCCCATGTCTGGCATGCCTTTGGTCCCAAACCCTGCTACTTCAAAAAGCCATCTCGGGGTTTGGCGTTCCCCAGTTCATTTCTTCTGACGCGATCCTATCAAGGTCTCCTCGTGTCGCGATCACCATCTCCTACGATGCGGCTTCCAAGCGTGGTCCCCCGGCTTTTCCCATCGCCTAGTCCCTTTTCTCGTTCCCATTCACTGTCGAATAACACTTTAGGATTGCATAGGCCATATGAACTCTGTGCTACAACGCGTTTACGGGCTTCATCGAGTCAGGGAGTTGCTCCCCATCGTTTCAAAGCATGGCTGGTTCGCCATCCTGGCGATTGTCTTCGCTCTTCCGTTCGGAGCGCCCGCCGCACGTTGCGCTCAGGCAACGGCTCAGGCGTTTCCGCCTCTCACCCTCGACGAGGCGATGCGTCTCGCCCTCGAGCACAATCAATCCTTACGCGCCCAGCGGCTCAACATCGAGCAGGCGCGAGCCAATGAGATCACCGCAGCGCTCAAGCCCAATCCGGTTTTTAACAATGTCAACGAGGACTTCCAGATTTTCAATCCGAGTAACCTGACGCTCGACAACATCAAGACTAACCAGGAGTTCACCAATTCAGTCACCTACACCCTCGAGCGCGGGGGGAAGAGACAGAAGCGTATTCAGGTTGCCCAGGACACCACCGACGTAACCGCAAAAAGTGTCACCGATGCCGAGCGGCAGTTGCGCTTCCAGGTGGCGCAGGCCTTCATCAACGTTCTCCTGGCCAAGTCCAACCTGGAATTTGCCGGGGAGGATCTCAACAACTTCACAAAGGTGGTGGAAATCAACAGGAGCCGGCTGGCGGCGGGGGACATATCGGAAGCCGACTACTTGAAGATTGCGCTGCAGAAACTTCAATTCGAGCAGGATGTCTCAGCAGCGGAGGTTGCGCTGGTGCAGGGCAAGGCGGCTTTGCGGCAACTCGTCGGCTATGAGACAGTCCCTGAGGACTTCGACGTGGCCGGTGAGCTCAAGCACGGCAAATACACCATCACCCAGGCCGAGCTGGAGCGTCAGGCTCTGCTCGAGCGTCCCGACTTCCTAGCGGCTCAGAGTGCGGTCAAGCTTGCCAACGACACGGTGACATTGGCGTACGGCAATCGAGCGCGCGACCTGACCTGGGAAGGGGAATATAAGCGCAACGGCACGATCAACGGCGTCGGCTTCGGCCTCTCGATCGAGATTCCCATTCACGACCGGAACCAAGGCGAGATCGCCCGCAGCAAAGTAGCAGCCCGTCAGGCAGTCGTAGCCGCGGAGGCCACCCAAATCGGCGTATTGACCGACGTCCTGAGCGCCTATGCCGGTTATCGGACCAGCGATCAGGTGGTTTCCCTGTATGAGTCGGGCTACCTCAAGCAGGCGACCGACTCGCGTGACATCAGCAACTATGCCTATTCGAAAGGGGCCGCAAGCCTGCTGGATCTGCTCGATGCCGAGCGAAGCTACCGCGCCACTCAGCTTGCCTATCGCCAGGCCCTTGCTGCCTACATGACCAGCGTGGAACAAATCAACTTCGTGGTTGGAAAGAAGGTGATGCAATGATGAGCCAGAAACATAACGGATTCATCCATTCCGCCCGGGTGGGCCGGCTCGCTCTGAGCTGGCTCTTGCTAAGCTTCATCCTACTACTCGCCATTGGTACCGGGGCCTGTGGCAGCCGCAGCCAGCAAGCAAGCGCAGCGACCCATGAGTCGGAGTCCACACAGCCCAGCCTGTTCACCGTGCCCCAAAACCAGCTCGAACATCTGCAAATCAAGCCGGTGCAGAGGGTGAACTGGGCGGTCACCATCCACACGACCGGCACGGTCGATTGGGATGCCGACCACACCACCCAGGCGATCACCCAGGTGACGGGGCCGATCTCGAAAATCCTGGTGGACACCGGGTCCATCGTAAAAGAGGGAGACCCACTGCTGTACGTCGCCAGCCCGGATATCACCAATGCGATTGCTGCCTATCGAAAGGCGAAGAACCGCATGGATTTCGAGACCCGGACGCTCGAACGCAGCAGGGACCTGCTGGCACACCGCGCCACCGCCCAGAAAGATCTCGAAAGCGTCGAGGCCGACTACAACGATGCTTCCACCGACCTGCAAAACGCTTTGCAGGCCTTGCGGATTTTCGGCATCACCGCCAACGAGATCGAGGAGGCGCAGCGCCAGGGCGTCGCGATCAATCCACAGCTGGCCGTGCGTTCTCCGATCTCCGGCATGGTTGTTCAGAAGCTGGTTTTTCCGGGACAGTTGATCCAGGCTGGTGCCACGACCTGTTTTGCGATCACTGATGTTTCGAGAGTTTGGGTTCAAGGCCATATATATGAAAAAGATTTGACCTCGGTTCGCGTGGGCGACCCCGTGGAGGAAACAAATTCGGCGCTTCCCGTGATTTTTCACGGTGTCATTTCCTACATTGGTGCCATGGTGGATCCATCTACCCGTACCACGCCGGTCCGCATAGTGACCGGAAATCCGAAGGGGCTTCTGAAGAAGGACCTCTTCGTCGATGCCGTGATTCATACCAGGACGCGGAAAGACGTTCTCGCCGTGCCCACGTCCGCCGTCCTCTACGATCCCGACAACATGCCCTTCGTCTACGTGCAGACTGATGGCAGTCAGTTTGCGCAGCGGATGGTGACCATCGGCGCGCAGCAGAACAGTGAGTTCGAAGTCGTGAGCGGTCTCAAAGAGGGAGAGAAAGTCGTCACCGAAGGGAGCGTTTTCCTCCAATTCGCCAACACGTACCAAAGGTAGGGGCTGGATAGACTGAAAACTCCGGACAAGCAATCATGATCGATCGATTAGTTTCCTTCGCACTCTCGCAGCGCTTCCTCATCATCATGACCATGATCTTCCTGATGATCTGGGGAATCGTCTCATTTCAGAAGCTGCCCATCGATGCCTATCCCGACCTGTCCCCGCCACACGTGGAGATTATCACGCAGTGGCCGGGGCACGCAGCCGAAGAAGTCGAGCGCCTCATAACGATTCCGGTCGAGATCGAGATGAACGGCATTCCCAAGCTGGAAGCCCTCCGCTCCATCTCGCTCTACGGCCTCTCCTCGGTTCAGATGAATTTCCTCTACGACACCGACCCGTACTTCGTGCGCGAGCAGGCTTTCGAGCGCGTGGCCGACGCGCAGGTGCCTCAGGGCGTGACCCCGGCCATCTCTCCGCTGTTCAGTCCGAGCGGGCTGATCTACCGCTATGTTCTGCAGAGCCCGGACCGCTCGCCACAAGAGCTGAAGACAATCCAGGACTGGGTTATTCAACGGCGCTACCGAGCAATCCAGGGTGTGGCAGACGATTCAGCCCTGGGCGGAACGACGATGCAGTATCAGGTGCTGCTCGATCCGAACAAGCTCTTCTCCTATGGCGTGAGCGTTCCTCAGGTTTTTCAGCAGCTTTCTGCCAACAATGCCAACGCGGGCGGCGGATTCTATTCTCAGGGGGGGCAATTCTATTATATCCGTGGACTCGGTCTCGTCCGCAACCCCGAGGACATCGGTAACATCGTCGTAGCAACCCACAACGGGATTCCCACCTACATTCACGACATTGCCAAAGTGGAAATCGGTCACGCCGTACGCCTGGGTCAGTTTGGCTTCATGAACCAGAACGATGCTGTCGAAGGCGTAATTCTAATGCGTGTCGGCGAGCAGGCGCAGGTCATCCTGAACAAGGTGGAAGAAGTCACCGAAAACCTCAACAAGCACCTCCTGCCGCCGGACGTAAAGATCGTACCCTTCTATGATCGCCACGACTTGATCTCAGAGACGACAAAGACCGTAGAAGGAAACCTTTTGCGCGGCATGATCCTGGTCCTGATAATCCTGGGATTGCTGCTGTTCAGCGTGCGCACAGCCTTGATCGTGGCAGTGACCATTCCTTTTTCTCTGCTTTTTTCGTTCATCTGTCTCGATCTGAACAAAATTCCGGCTAATCTCCTCTCCATCGGCGCCATCGACTTCGGCATCATCGTGGACGGCGCGGTTGTCATGGTGGAAAACATCTTCCGTGAACTCGCACTGCGTCATGGGCAGGAGTACAAATTGCTCGATGTCATCCGCGCCGCGGCACGGGATGTCGAGCGTCCCATCTTCTACGCGATCGCCGTGATTATCGCGGGCTATCTTCCCATCTATGCCCTGACCGGGCCGTCCGGACGATTGTTTCACCCGATGGCCGACACTATGTCATTCGCGCTGGTGGGTTCGCTCATCTGCTCGCTGACTCTTCTGCCTGTCCTTTGCGCCTACTTCCTGCGCAAGCACGTCAAGGAACCACACATCTCGGTCTATGAATGGTTCCGTGACATGTATGGCTATTTGCTGGGCTGGTGCCTGCGGTACCGAGCATTGGCCATGATCCTCTTCTTGAGCATTTTTGGTGCCTCTCTTCTCCTTATTCCTGGGATCGGTGCGGAGTTCATGCCTCACCTCGACGAGGGAGCACTCTGGGTGCGTGCCACGACGCCCTACACCATCTCTTTCGATGAAGCTTCCAAGCTGGCGCCTCAGATTCGTCAGGTCCTGACGAGTTTCCCCCAGACAACCAAAGTGGCCAATGAACTCGGTCGCCCCGACGACGGCACGGATCCCACCGGGTTCTTCAACGACGAGTTCTACGTCGGCTTGAAGCCTTATGACGATCCTGCGTGGAAGGGAGCAATTCAGACCAAAGCGCAGCTGATCGAGGCCATCCAGCAGAAGCTATCCAGCTTCCCGGGAGTAATTTTCAACTACACCCAGCCGGCCGAAGACGCCGTGGATGAGGCGGAAACGGGTTTGAAAAGCTCTCTAGCCGTAAAAATTTTTGGACCCGATCTCACCACACTCGAAGAAAAGGCAAGAGAAGTCAAAAGAATCATCTCCGGGGTTCCGGGCATCGAGCACATCACCATCGTTCAGGAGTTGGGCCAACCCAGCCTGACCATCGTACCCAACCGGGAGAAGATTGCTCAGTATGGCCTGAATGTCGCCGACATCAACATGATCATTGAAACTGCCGTGGGCGGCAAAGCGGCGACCCAGGTGATCCAGGGGGAGCGACAATTCGACCTCATCGTGAGAATGCAGGAGCCCTTCAGGGAGAACATGGATGCCATCAAGAATCTGCTGATCGCGACTCCGGACGGTCAACACCTTCCCCTGAGCCAGTTCGCCGACATCAAGATCAACAACGGCGCTTCCTTCATTTACAGGGAATCGAACTCCCGCTACATCGGGATCCAGTTCAGCGTCGAGAACAGGGATCTGGCCGGCGCAATAGGTGAGGCGCGCCGAGCCGTAGATGAGCAGGTCAGGCTCCCGATCGGATATTCCTTCGATTGGGGCGGGGAATACAAAGACTACCTGGCGGCGCGAGCGCAATTGAAAATCATCATGCCCCTGACGGTCCTGCTGATCATGCTCATACTTTTTGCGCTTTACAGCAACCTCAAGTTTCCTCTGATCATCATGTTCAGCGTCCTGGTCACGGAGCCGGTAGGTGGGCTGCTGGCGCTGAGATTAACCAACACCCATTTCAGTGTCTCATCGGGACTAGGGTTCGTGGCTTTGATGGGCGTAGCGGTGCAGACCAGCGTCATTCTCTACTCTTTCATCAACAAGCTGCGACTCGAAGGGATGGACATTCTGACGGCGACGCGCGAGGCGTCGCTTCTTCGCCTTCGGCCCATTCTCATGACGGCACTGGTGGCTTGCTTTGGCCTGCTTCCCGCGGCTATGTCCACTGGGATCGGCAGCGACTCGCAGAAACCCTTTGCGATCGTAATCGTTGGGGGTCTGCTTTCGCGCCTGCTGCTTTCGATCTTCATGGCCCCCGTGCTTTATGCCCTGGTGGCCAGGAAAGACGACATCCTGAAAGTCTAGAACTCTCTTTCGCATAGGCCTCCTCCAAGAGTTGGGACCAGGGGACCGCTTTGTGGTATAAGAGACCGCCGGCGCTAGCCTGTAGGAGAGCTGCGAATTCGAACCGGACTACCCTTACGAGGATGCGTATGGCGAGATAACTGGAAACCAGCCGCGCGACCTCGAGGACATGAGCGACGACGATATCCCCTTCTAATGCCTGCCAGTCAGTCCGCGCTCTCCGGCGGCGTAGCGGTCTGAAGGTAGTGTTTGGCTTCCCGGAGAAACTCCCCGGCGTGCTCGAGGGTCAATGCTGCTGTTTCAGAATCAATGGCAGCATCGAAGTCATAGTCACCTTTGAGGCGGTTGTTGAAAGCAGCCAGTATCCAACGGTGAAACTTTGGATCCATGTTGCCTGTTTTGACAAAGTGTTCGCCAAATGGAGAGTGAACGCCGCTATGCTTGCGGTAGCGCAGATCCTTTTCCCGTAGCAACGCTTGGGCAGTGTGCAGCATCGCATAGTAGGCACGGCCAACCGCCGACTCAGCATCCGCTTCACGCAACAGGATCTGCCCAGCGCGCAGGGCGCGTTCAGCTTTGACCAGAAAACCTTGTGATTCAGCCCTCATGCCGGAATTGCCTCTTCTCTGACATTAAGGAAGAATAGAGTCTGATCTTCGCGCCATTTCCTATCTGAGGTGTAGACACAACTAATGCTAAGTCCATGCTTCAGGGACAGCCCCGAAACAAGTTCGCTGCATGTGTCGACCTCGTGCGCGTACTTTTCAATCCTGTCCAAGACTATCAGCACGTCGATGTCCGACTCTTCGTCCGCCTCATCCCGAGCGTATGAACCGAACAAATATATGCTTTTCAATCTCTCACCATACAGGGAGAGGAGGCCACTTTTCATCTCTCGGAGGATCTGCTGGACTTTCGCGTTCATTTGCATGGATTATTGGATGTTTTATCAAGCTTGAGCGAGTCAAAACAGTAGCAATGGCACGTTGGGGGTCAGAGACGGCGGGTTAAACCTTGTCACAGGTACTGACAGGGGATTTGTCTGCGCGGCGGCAGCATGCTCGCCCGCGAAGTCGAGCAGGCCATCGAAGCTGCGCGCCAGGTCATTGTCGTGCTCAGCCTCGGCGCGTTGCCGGACGAACCGCCCCACAAGTTTCAAGGCCGCAGCCGCGAACTGCTCGCTCTCGAACGCCTCCTGCACCGCCAGCTGTGGGCCGTGGTGCGTGGCGGCGGAGGCGCGGGCAAAACCACACTCGCCGCCGATCCTGATCTCCACTACCTGGACGCCGCCGATCTGCAACTGCTGCTGGAATCCCTCCGTTTGTAGCTGCCCATTTTCCTTTTTGGGGTCGCGTACTGGAGGGTCGGGAACTGACCACGACAAAAAATCCGAGACCTGGAAAAGAGCGAGCGGCGTCACTCCGAAGTCCATGGATTTATGATATCCCTCACCGAAGACTTGAAGCCTGAAACATTGCGAGTGACCAGGGTTAAGCTATGAACTTCGGCTGTTGCGGCGAGAAACGCGTCCATGACGCCAGTGGGCCGCCCGGCGGCCTCGCTGCGTGCCACAATCTTTCCCCAAACGTCGGCGACAGTGCCGTCAATAGGCAAGACTCGTCCCTGGAAGCGCAAAGGTAACTCGTTCTGTAACCATTCATCAATCCGGTTCCGCTGGTTGATTGATGCGAATTGGTCAGGCAAAGCTGGAAAATCGGAATGTTCCCTTTTTCGTTCGCGAATGGAGCCCTTGACGTTGCCGTGTCTACTTCATAAACTATAAGTCAGTCTTTGTATTCTCGGGGAAGAATAGAAATTGTACAAGCACGGCAATTCATCCTAATCCTCGTGACTTCGTGGCTTTCACTGCACCACCACGGTGATCACAGAGTATGCGGAGATGCACAGGGCCTCGGGGGGGACTCTGTGTTTCCTCTGTGTCCTCTGTGATCTCTGTGGTGGTGCGCTGCAGTCTCCTCCTGGTGCTCAGTACCTGGCGGTGCCTCCTGCTCGGGGCAAAGCCTTTTCGCAAGTGCCCGAGGATGTGAAAGACTCGGCGGATTCGATTGTGGAGGGCGAGTTCCATGTTCTCGCTCAAGTGCAATCCCCAGACCAGGCCGAGGGACTACGCTTAGCCTTCAATCTAGGTCCGGATGATGCTTCCTAAAGCCGGCGCAGCGATAGAGAATCGGGGTGGCCCGAGAGTCCAAAGCCACCATGGCACGAGCGGATCGGAGGGCTAGAATACTGCGTGGCACTCACAGATAAAGATCACAGCCACAGGTTTCCCCGCTCGATGGCAAACGGCGCATTCAGACGGGTACGGATCCCCTCGAGAATCCAATCGTCTCCTCCCTGCTTCATCAGAGACTCCGACCTGATCCTCAAAGTTAGAGGATAGGTCCTGGGGCCGACCAAATCCAACCTGATCACGTGATAAGTGCCCATGGAGTAATGATCTCGGACCGCGACTTCCCAACGAATGCCGTCTATCTCAATTCTCTTCCCCTGCAGTGCGTTCTTGAACATAGTCTTCGCCTTGTGACAGAAGACACCCTAGATTCAAGAACGTAAAGCATCGAATCCCGCCTACCAGATTTTATCGATGGCACAATTGTGCCATTCCTTTTGCCACAAACCTCCTAGCTTCCCGGCATTCCATATGGTCCACAAGTGCCATGAAAATTGGTCTTGTTGCGCTATTTTATTGACGGTGGAGTTCCTTTACATTGGAGTCGTTAATAAACTGAGAATGGAGACCAGAGATTCCCTAACCTCGGAAGTCTGGTTCCGTTTCTTCTCGCATAGCCCGCTTGATGGGGAAACGCGATTCCCGGAAGGCTCTGGGAACACGCATTCGACCTCGAGTCAAGACAGTGACTGAGCTGATAAGGTGCCGAAATGATTACACTGAGACGGATCGGTAAACGCGCGGGACTTGCCGCTCTGGGAGTATTCGCGGTTTGCCTCGCAACAGTAACTCTTGGCGTGCCAGGCCAATCCCGCGGCAAAGGAAGTGCCCGCGACAGCGGGAAGCTGGAAGGAGCACTCCAATATCTGGACGAGTCGATGATCCCTCAAGAGGAAATGATCCGCGTGATCGTCCAATTCGATGACGATCAGATGCCGGGGAGCACGGACAGGCCTGCCAGGGAGCAGCGGAGGCTGGCCCGGCGCCAGGCCATTGTCGATGCGGGAGGTGAAATCCAGAGAGATTTCGACAGTCTTTCAGCGCACTCGGCAAAGGTGACGTATCGGGCGTTGAAGCAGCTGGAAGAGCACGGACTCGTGAAGCGCATCTCCATTGACCATCCCGTGCAGGGAAGCCTGTATACCACCGCGCGTGCTATCGGCGCCGACCAGGTCTGGGCCGGAGGGAACGGTGTGCCGGGCTACAACGGTACAGGAATGACCGTGGCGGTCATTGATTCGGGGATCAACGATACGGGAGACCTTCAGGGAAAAGTGGGCCAGCACCTGGATTTCACCGGCACCACAGGTACTGGCTATTCCTACTCCAGGGTCATTGCGCTCGACCGAACCAAGGTCGGAGCTGCCGGATCGACACAAAAGACACTGACAGACTTTCCGGTCCTGATCAGTCTTACGGACAGCACGCTGAATGGCGGGCGCGGCGGGCATGTTAAGAGCAAATCAGGCTTCGACATCATCTTTAAGGATGCCGCCGGCAATGAGCTGGACCATGAGATCCAGGCGTATGACGATGCCGCGGGGCAGCTGATCGCCTGGGTGCGGGTTCCTGTTCTCAATGCCCGCGCCGCGGGTTCCGACACTGAAATCTACATGAATTACGGGAACAGCAGCATAAAGGCGACAACGGAGAATAAGAGCGGGGTATACGACAGCAATTACAAGGGGGTCTGGCACCTGAGCCAGGCTTCGGGCAACTTCACCGACTCCACGTCAAATGGCAACCACGTTTCCTGGAAGAAAGTCACGTCAGCCAGCGAGAAGGGCAAGATCTCAAGTGCGCCGCACCTGCACAATAAAGCGGACGAGATAGAGGTAAACCCTGCCTCTTGCATCGACGACGTTTTCTCCGGGGGCGGAACGATCTCGGCCTGGATTTATGCTGACGGTTGGGGCGGAGGCCAATACGGCCGGATTGTCGATAAGAATAGCGTATTCCAGTTGAACCTGAACAATGCGGAGACTCCCTTCGCGTCACTCGGCTTTTACCACCAATTCAGTTCCAGCCTTGCCTATTGGTGTACGCCGGCTAACTCGCTGGCACTCAAACAATGGTACCACGTGGCCGTGGTTTATAACCGCAACAGCTCCACCAACAAGCCGATCCTTTATATCAATGGGGTCGCACAGACTCTAACGGAGAATACCAAACCAATCGGGTCGGCTGTTTCAGATGCCAGGGGTACGCTTTATTTTGGCAACCGAAAAACAAATGACCGGAATTTTGACGGTTACATAAACGAAGTGCGTTTCTCAAAGACTATGCGTTCGGCGGACTGGATTGCGGCGGAGTACAACAACCAGAATTCGCCCTCCGACTTTCACAGTGTCAGAGCCGAGGATCCAGTATCAAGTACCACCGATGGCTATGGGCACGGGACCCACATCAGCGGAGTTATTGCGGATAGCGGCGCCGCTTCCCAGGCTGGATCGGGATATGCCTACCAATACAAGGGAATAGCGCCAGGTGCTAGCCTGGTCGATTTGAAAGTGCTCGATGACACCGGTTCCGGCTATACGAGTGATGTCATCGCCGCCCTGGATTATTGCGTACAGAACAAAAGCCTGCTCGGCATACGCGTCATCAACCTCTCTCTTGGTCATCCGGTTTTCGAATCCTACAAGACCGACCCTCTCTGCAAGGCGGTCGAACGATGCGTGGATAACGGGATCGTGGTCGTGGTTGCCGCCGGCAACTATGGCAACGGAACCTCCGGAAAGGTTTGGGGAGGCATCACGAGCCCGGCGAACGATCCGAAGGTGATCGCGGTAGGCGCCCTCGACACGAAAGGCACCATCAGCAGGCGTGACGACACCATCGCGAGCTACAGTTCGCGCGGTCCCACGGCCATCGACGGGCTGATCAAGCCTGACATAGTGGCTCCGGGCAATAAAATCGTCGCCTTCGACAACCGCGGCTATCTTTATTCCTTTTTTCCCGAGAACCAGGTTCTCCCCACCGGTACCGGGCTGCCCTCCTATTTTACCTTGAGCGGCACGAGCATCGCGGCTCCGGTTGTTTCAGGCACCGTTTCGTTGATGCTGCAAGCCAATCCATCGCTGGTACCAAACACAGTCAAGGCTATCCTTGCCTACACGGCGGAGCGGATGCAAGCTCCCAACATCCTCGAACAGGGGAACGGCTCACTCAACGCCGAGGGAGCGGTTCGTCTGGCGCGTTCAATCTCCCAGAACTCGGACACGCTCGCTGCCGGTGCACAGTGGATCGCCAACCCGTCAGGGATCAAGAACTACAGCACCATCGCCGGTGATGCTGTTTTGTGGGGCGATGGCGTCATCTGGGGAGACAGTGTTTTATGGGGCGACGGCGTCATCTGGGGGGATGGCGTTATCTGGGGTGATGGTGTCATCTGGGGTGACGGCGTGGCATGGGGCGATGGTGTTATCTGGGGCGACACGATGTTGATGTACAAACCGCCGGCCTTCGCCAACAGTGTCATCTGGGGCGACGGCGTCGTCTGGGGTGACAGCATCGTTTCCGGCAGCAGCGTTCTATTGCAGGCCAAGGGAAGTACGACTGTCATTCTGAGCACCACTTCACCCAAGTGGTACAACAGCTTCGTAAACCCAACGTCGATGGCGCTAGCCCTGAATTACAGGGTACGAGTGCTCATTAAAGGCGAATCCGGTATGCCATCCGCATTAATCGTCGGCCCGCCGGGAGCGTGGTTCTATCCTCCGTATAAACCGGTAATTCAATAGGAAGGACTCGGTGGAATGAGATCGATACGCACAGCGTACATCAGCACTATCACAGCGCTTGGTGCTGCCGTTGTCGCGCTGTCCATTTACAGGGTGATCCAAAACGCCGTGAGCTATGAGTGGCTTATCCTGGCTTATCTCACCATTCTCACCGGCGCCTTTACCATTAAGATCCCTCGTGTCAACTCCAAGTTCTCTGCCTCTGACACCTTCATCTTTATCAACACTATCCTTTTCGGTACGGCGGCCGGAGTACTCACAGCAGCTCTCGACGGCGTCATCGGATCCATCCGCTGCAAGACCACCTCGCGACGTATACAGACAATACCCTTCAATACGGCAGTTCTGGGCCTCTCTGTCTTTGCCGCAGGCGAAGTCTTCTTCAGGATGCTCGGGCGAGGGCCCCTATTCCAGGGACATTCGATGACTGTCCTCGCACTCGTTCTGCCCTTGATCCTGTCCGCTCTCGTCTACTATCTATGCAACTCCCTATTCGTCGCGGCCATGCTTGCCCTGGAAAGCGGCGAAAATGCCTTTCGCCTCTGGCGGGAAGGCTTGTTCACTACCTTGGGGATCACCTTGGCGGGCGCGGCTGCAGGAGCCCTGATCGCCTTCAGCGTGCGCTCGATCACGCCGCTGACGCTTCTTGTAGTTGTGCCTATCCTGGTCATCTTTTATTTCATAAACACGATTTACCTGGCGCCTGAGACGGACACCAGTGCGCAGGTTGATGAAAACGACCGGCTGATCATGCTCCGCCCAGCCTATCGACGCTTCCATTACTTCATGATGGTTGTCGGCCTGGGATTTATTGTTCTCCTTCTGTGCAACGTGCTCAGGGAGAAAATGAGTTATCCGTGGATGATTGTAGCGTTGCTCGCGGCGTTGGCAGGCCTCATCACCGTCAAAATGCCAGGAGTCAATATCAGGTTCTCGCTCGCCGATATCTTTGTGTTTGCGAACACCATCCTTTTCGGCCCCGTTGTAGGCGGTATCACCGCCGCCCTCGATGGGTTTGCATGCTCGATGCGATGCCAGACCAAAGCCCGCAGGCTGGAATTCGCCCTTTTTAACATCGCGGGCATGGCCGTTTCCGCGTACATTGCGGGCGAGCTGTTCTTCCGGATACTGAGACACGGCCCAGTGTACCGGTATCACGGCATAACGTTTGGACAGACTTTCGTTCCTGCTCTGGTGCTCGCGATCTCCTACTACATCCTTAACACCATGGGGGTAGCGATCATGGTCGCCCTTCAGGCACATGAGAAGGTTTTCCGGGTATGGCGGGAAAACCTCCTGTGGGGCATGACAACCGACGTCAACTGTGCCCTTGGCGCGGTTTTTATCGCTTCAGGCGTAATGACGATCACGCCCATGATCGCAATTGGTGTTCTGCTCATTCTGGTGGTGGTCTACGTCAGCCTCAGAGCTTCCGTGGGGAGAATGCCACAGGGAATAGGACCATCTGGCATGAATGAGCAGGGTTAACCGGCTGTTGTTGATCACATCTCCGTGTAGAAACAACCGCTGCAACGCCTGATGTCGAAGGAGAAGAGGCGGCGGACTCCCTCATTAAGCGGGGTCCGCCGCTTCGGCTTTTTGGAAGCCACGCCTTATTCGTATCTCAGCGCCACCCTTGGGTCCACCCTTGTGCCGCGCAGTGCCGGGTAATACCAGGCCACAAGCGCCACACCTGCGAGGAAATCAGCCAGATATTGGTGCCGAGCGCCCAATTGTCGAGGTCCCGAGTGAACAGTCGAGCAGGGTGCTGAGCAAACGCCGCGGTTACTGCGCCGATTCGCGGGGCCGCACGCGAGTCCCCTCGCGCAGTTCATCTGTCCCCCGGCGGACGATCTGGTCTCCGCCGCGTAGTTCTCCGTATACCTCCACCAGATCGCCGGCCGTCGCACCGCGCGTCACCGTCACCCACTCCGCCACGCCGTTGTTAACCCGAATCACGAACTGTCGCTCATTGGTGGTGACAATGCTTGTCGCTGGCACCAGCACGCTTGGCCGGCCGCTTCGCACCGGCCATTGCACCTGCGCGTACATACCGGGCGCGAGACGGAGGTTGGGATTCAATACGTCAAGTTCGGCAGGCATCGTGCGCGTTTTCAAGTCGAGCGAGTGGGCGATGCGGGCCACCACTCCGTGGAATGTCTCGGTCGGGTAAGCCGGCACGGTGAACGGCACCCGGGCGCCCATCACAATGCCTCCTGCGTCGGCCTCCGGAACTGCGATCACCAAGCGCAAGCGTGAGTTGTCCTCGAGGCGCAGCAGTGGTGTCGCGGATGAGCCAGCCGCCGGCCCCACCAGCGCTCCGGGGTGCACAAACCGTGTGGTAATCACACCGTCGAACGGCGCTGTGACCTTCAGGTAGCCCTCGAGGTCTTTTAACGACTGGGCCGAGGCTCGGGCCGCACGGCTCGAGTTTTCCAACGCCTGCACGAGCGCGCGGGCGGCCTCCACCGACTTCTCAGCTACAATCACCTCGTTCGCGGCCACCGCGCCAGGTGTTGCAGACGCGGCCTTCGTCCGTTCGTAGGTGCTTTGGCTCGAAACGAGTTTAGCCTCAGCTTCGGCGCGCTGCGACTCTACTGCCTGGACTCTGCTCTCCGCCTCCGTCACCTGGGCCACACGCTCCGGCGCCACAATCGTGATCAGCAATTGGCCTTCTTTGACGATGCTGCCCCGATCCACGTTCACCCGCTCCACGAAACCGTTTACCCGCGCGTACAGGTTCACTGCGAGGTAGGATGTGAACTCGCCGGGCAATGAGAGTTTTCGTTCAACAGTCTTGGAAACGACGCGCACGATTTCCACACTCTGTTGTGCGCTTGCAGTTATTGCGAGCAGAAGGGTCAAAACGACTGGAATGATCTTATGGCTTTTCATAGTATCGACTCATCGGATCGTCCGGATCCATAGATGGTGAAGACTGGCTCGCCCGCCCTTGCAGGATGGCGTAAACGGAAGGGAGCACCGTCAGTGTGGCGAAGGTCGCCACCAGCAGACCGCCGATCACCGCCCTACCCAACGGTGCCGCCTGTTGGCCGCCTTCGCCCAGGCCTATGGCCAATGGAACCATGCCTGCGATCATGGCACTGGCAGTCATCAAGATCGCGCGCAATCGTCCTCGTCCGCCTTCCAGGGCCGCCTGGAGCACCGGCTGGCCTTCGCGCCGGCTCATTTCGGCGAAAGTCACCAGCAGGATCGCATTGGCCACGGAAATGCCGATGGCCATGATCGCGCCCATGAACGACTGCACGTTCAGCGTCGTTTGAGTGACCAGCAACGTGAGGAACACGCCACAAACTACAGCTGGCGCCGCGGACACGGCAGCGATGGCCAGACGGAAGGACTGAAAATTCGCGGCGAGCAGGAGGAAAATGACGGCCACGGCAAGCAGCAGGCCGGCGCTGAGACCGGACAAGGTCTGCTCCAGCGGCGGAATCTGCCCACGGACGAAGACTGTCACACCCAGCGGAGGCTGGCCCGCCCGCGCAATGGCCGCGCGCAACCTTCCGTCGATCTTTCCCAGGGGCAAGCCGTGGATGTTCGCAGTCACGCTTACCACTCGCTGCATGTTATAGCGGTCCACCTCACCAAAAGCGGTTGCGTATTTTACTTTGGCCAAGTCGCGGACGAGCGGATGCCCGGCCCGGTCTGCCGCTCCGTCGGCCATGATCGGCAGATCCTCCACCTCCTGTACGGAGGTCATCTTATAGGGTGGAATCTGCACCTGGATCTGGAATGCGTTGCCGCTCTTCGGATCGCGCCAGAAGTTAGGAGCCACAAACCGGCTCGAAGAGGTGGCGGTCACCAGCGGGCGCGCAACATCCGCCATGGTCAGGCCAAGCTGTCCGGCACGATCCCTATCTACGGTCACGTCCAGCGTGGGGTAATCGAGCGCCTGGACATACTCGAGATCCCGCAACTCCGTGACTTTTTCAAGCTCTGCGTAAACCTTTGCGGCGTGTGCTCGGTTGGCCGGCATGTTCGGGCCCTGCACGTCCACCTCGATGGGCGTGGGTGAGCCGAAGCTCATTACCTGGCTGATTATGTCGGGCGCTTCAAACGAAAAGGTCGTCCCCGGCAGCGCATTGCCAAGAACCTTGCGCAGGCGCTCGCGCAACTCCTCACCCCCCAGCGCGGCCGTAGATTTCAGCGCCACGCGCAAGACTGCTTCCTGCGGGCCGGCAGTGAAGAGATATATGGTGTTGATCGGATAACTGGACGGCTGCACACCGACAAAATCTGTGCTGATCTCGACATTTTCCGGCCCGACCACCTGCTTGATAACGTCAAGCGTTTTCAGCGCGCTCAGTTCCGTCTGTTCGATCACTGTCCCCGCAGGACCTCGCATGCGGATTTGCAGCTGGCCGGCGTCCGTGGTGGGAAAGATCTCGGTCCCAATGCGTGGGAACAGGATCCATATCAACAGTGCCGCGCCCGCCACATAGGCGCCCGCCAGCGGCCAGCGAAAACGAAGCACGAACCTGAGGTAGGCGCCGTAGGCTGTGCGGAACCATCCCGCCTCCCCTGAGCCGTGTCCGGCGCGCATCAGCCAAGTCGAGAGCACAGGAACGAGCGAGCTCGACAGCAGGTAGGACGACACCATCGCAAATCCGACTGCCAACGACAGCGGAACGAACAGCTGCCGCGCCGCACCCGCCATAAAAAAGGAAGGCACGAAGACCGCCAGGATACTTACCATGGCCAACAGGCGCGGCACCGCCGTCCTGCGGGACGCCTCGATCACCGCCCGCGGGCGCGACAGCCCCGACGCCAGGTGAGTATGGATGCTTTCGACTGTGACCGTCGCTTCATCAACGAGCACGCCAACGGCCAGCGCCAGGCCGCCCAGGGTCATGATGTTGATCGTCTGGCCGGTGGCCCAAAGCGAAACTACCGCGGCGAGCAATGCGAACGGGATGGTCGTGATCACGATCACGGCGCCGCGCCAGTCGCGTAGAAACAACAGCACCATCAACCCGGTCAGCACCGCACCCAGCAGTCCTTCCCGGATGAGCCCATTAATGGCATTAACGACGTAAGAAGACTGATCGAAGACAAAATCGATCTTAACGTCCGGCCCGATCGCGTTCGCCACCGCGCGCATCGACGGCAACGCCGCCTTGACGCGCTGGATCACGTCGAGCGTTGAGGCGTCGGCGCGCTTGGTGACCGGGATATAAACGGTGCGCCGGCCATTGACGTGTGCGTAGCCCACGACGATATCGGTCGAATCCTGGATCCTCCCAATATCCCGCAGATACACGGTAGGACCCGTGCCCAGTCGGATCGGCGTGTCCAGCAGTTCCTGAAGATTGCCGCCCAGAACCGCGTTGGTCGAAGCGATGCGAAGCAGGTTCCCGATGCGCACGTTACCAGAGGGGAGAACCGTTGTGGCGCGGTTGACCGCCCCCACCACCTCTTCTGGTGAGAGCCGGTACGACCTCATCTTCTCCGGGTCTACGCTGATCACGATGCTGCGCTGGTTGCCTCCGAACGGCGGCGGCGCCGACACGCCTGGAAGTGTGGCGAAGATCGGCCGCACGCGGTTCAGCGCGATATCCTGCATCTCGCCGGGAGAGAGTGTCGGGCTGGAGAACACCAGTTGGCCTACCGGCACACTGCCGGCGTCAAAGCGCATGATGAACGGCGGCACGGTGCCCGGCGGCATGAAGGAGCGGGCTCGGTTGACGTAGCCGACCACCTCGGCCAACGCGCGGCTCATGTCAGTGTCCGGATGAAACACCAGCTTCATTAGGGATGCGCCCTGGATGTTTCGCGACTCGACGTGCTCAATCCCGGTGATGTACAGGAAGTGATATTCGTAATAGTATGTCAGAAACCCTTCCATTTGGCCAGGGTCCATGCCGCCGTAAGGCTGCGCTACGAAGATCTGCGGCGCGCCAACCGTTGGGAAAATATCCACGTTCATGCGGCGCACGGCCAGGATCGAGGCAAGCGCGACTGCGATCATGGCGACCAGGATCGTAATTGGCCGCCGCATGGCTGCGAGTACCAACCACATAATAAACTCCTTCGATTACCTTCCAGCCATTTGGATAAACGGCTGAAGATCGCCTTGCGCGACAGCCACGCCGAGCAGCGCGCGCCACACACCGAGTTTGGCCAGCGAGTCATCGATTTCGGCTTGCGTGCGCAGTCGTGCGGCATCGGCGACCTCGACAATGTTACCGAGGCCAGACTTGTAGCGGGCCGTCGCCTGCTGCTCGGCCGTGCGGGCTGCATCCAACTCGATCGGCGTGTTCTGCGCCACACGTCGCGCTCCCTGCAAGCGCGCTTGCGCCTGCTCGAACTGCATTTCGAGGTCCTGCAGGATTCGTTTATATTGGGCGACAGCGGCCCGTTCCTGGTGGAGCTGTACCTGCTCGCGCGCGTGTATCGACGGCAGATCCATGGCGGGAAAAGTGACGGTCAGCCCAATTGCCCAGTTTTGCACGCTCGGGCCAAACCCGGAGAAGGGACCGCCCGTGGTGCCGTCCACTCGCGCGCCGGAGCCCCGGCCGTAAGTGCTGCCTTGCAGGAAGAATCGCGGGTAATAAGAGTGCTGGAGTGCCCGTTGCAGCGCCTGCGTCTCCTGGACTGCCGCGTCTTGCTGGCGGGCGAGAGGGTGGTCGGCCAGTGCGCCGGCAGGCGGGGCCGCTGCGGGCGGCGCATCCAGGAGCGGTCCTGGCTGCACGACTGTCTGTGCCGCCTGAATCCCAAGGAGATTCGCGAGCGCCACGCGCGCCACGTCCACCGCTTGCTCGGCCTGAATCAGCTGTGTCTCGGCAAAAGCGACTTCCGCACGGGCGCGGGCCGCGTCGGCTCCCGGCCGCAACCCGTTCTGAGCCAGGGCGTCCGTCACCTGATAGAGCACTCGCGCCCTCTCCAGACCGGCACGCGCGGCAATCACGACCTGTTGCGATGCGAGCAGGGTGAGAAACGAATCCGCTGCTCCGGTACCGACCTGGAGGCGGGTAACGCCCGCTCCAGCTTCCGCGCGACCCCGGCTCGATTCGGCAGCCTCCACGTTTGCACGGCGGAGGCCGAAATCAAAAGGCTCCCACGAGACCAGTAACCCGGCGGCGCTTCCCCATACGTTCGTGAAGTTGTTCGTGCCGAGTACCGGGCCAGAAATCGATGGAATGCCCCCCTGCGGCAGCAGTAGACCGAAAACACTGTTCCGCGTCGCGCGGTTGATTTGCCCGAGAAAATCCGCCCGCGGCAGATAGGCCGTCCGTGCGAGATTGATTCCCGCCGCGGCGGCCGAAACCTGCTCGAGCGACGCGGCTATCGCCGGGTACTTGCTGACCGCTTGCTCGACAGCCTGCGAGAGCGTGATCGAAGCTTGTTGCGCGCTCAGCGGAACGGCAGCCGGAAAGAGCTGCCACGCGGCAAGAGCGACGAGAACAGCGAAGCTTCTGCGGGCGAGAGTGCACAGACAGTTCTGGTATGTTGGCATAGTAATAGCTCAATCCTCTTCGAATAGTTCGCCGAACAATTCCCGGACTTTCCCCTTGGCTTGTCTGAGAGCGGTCCGCCCTTTACTGGTTGCCCGGTACACTCTGCGAAACTGCCGGCCGTTGCGTTTCTCAGATGAGGACAGATAGCCCCTTTTCTCCAGGCCGTGAAGGATCGGATAGAGCGTTCCAGCACTCAGCTTGTAACCGTGGCGTGCCAACTCTTCGATGATGCCAAGACCGAATATAGGCTCTTGGGCGGCATGGTGGAGGATATGCAGCCGGATGAGTCCGGAGTACAGGTCTTTATCTTCCATTTGACATTTTCATCAGCCGGGACACCCGATCCCGGCGGCACAGTTGCCCATTCGACTTGCCCTTCAACCACCGCTCCGGTAACGGAGCGGTATATCGATTTTCGCAATCGAAAGACGCTGACGAGAATTTATAGTGTGCTGCCGGTCGAGTCAAGACTGAAAGCGGAGGGCTGGCTCTCGGAAGTAGATCGCCCCAAGCACTGACAGTTCCAGGAATGTCCTTCCCTTGAATTCTTGCTCAATCTTGGTGTACTTGGCGTCTTGCTGCTGAGGCTTCTAAAACAACACCGCCAAGACGCCAAGAACACAAAGACCCACCAAGGATTCAGCGAAAACGGCAAAGATTTGCGCGACAGCAGCACAATGCGGCCCCGGCGATCTCGAACACACCCCGTCCAGGTGAGCGGACGATAAAAACTGGATTTTGTAGACCTGACACCTCATTCCCGCCGATCCCTTCGACAACTGCAAGATTCTGCTCCAGCCTCGATGACCTCGAATGACGGGTGCAAACTCGCCATCTCCTTACCCCGCAACCAATTGCGGCTTACACTGCTCAGGATTCCGGACGGAACGCTTTTTGCATTTTCTATCCCGGCAAGGATTGGCGGCGAAGCAAACAGAAAGGAAAAGAATCAGAACCCGAAAACGAGGCCGGATCGCAACACAGATCCCAAAGGGAATATGTAGGCGTCCGGGCGCCGGCCAACGGCTTCGCGAGGGAGGATACAATGAAAATGCAATACGGCATTCTTGCACTTTGTATCGTGTTTGAGGCAACCACTTTGCGGGCCAGCCAACGGTCCGAAGGGGTCGAGGGCATTGGCGGTTCGATTGCAGTGACGAGACAGGCTGCGCGAATTCATGACACTGCCGGGACCGCAACTTCAACACGCAGGGTCCTCGAGAATTACAGCCGACTGCCGCGGTCCTTTGAAGCCAACTTTGGCCAGTGCGATCCCAAGGTTCGGTTTTTCTCTCGTGGCATCAGCGATACTCTCTTCCTGACCTCCAATGAGGTGGTGCTCACCTTCGCAGACGCGGGCGCTCGTGCTTCGTTGGGAAAAACCAGACGGCTCCCAACAGCAACCGGCGCCAAAGCCCGGACTGGCTTGTTGCGAATGGAGTTTGTGGGGGCCAACGCACTCCCGGAGCTCAATGGCACGGAAGAGCTGCCCGGGAAAAAGCACTACCTCCGGGGCGATTCAATTGAGGCACCCATCACGAATATTCCCACATATGCGAAAGTCATCTATCACGACATATTTCCAGGGGTGGATTTAATCTTCTATGGGTACAACGGCTGGTTCGAATTCGACGCCATCGTGGCTCCTGGCAGCGATCCGCGAAAAGTCAAGCTGCGCTTTGAGGGAGCGAGCCGACCTGTGCTGAGCGCTCAGGGCGATCTCATAATCGAGACCGGCGGTGGGCCGGTTCAGTTCCATAGCCCGTTCGCTTACCAGGAAGTTGAGGGGGCGCGGAAGCAAATTGCAGCGCGTTATCGTCTGAAGCACAACGAAGTGAGCTTCAGCCTGGGTCCGTACGATTCCTCGCGCGCTCTGGTTATCGACCCAACGCTGAGTTACAGCACATATCTGGGGAGCCGCTCCAAGAGCGGTCGTGACGTGGCGAACGCGATCGCCGTCGATGCCGCCGGCAACCTGTATCTCGCCGGCGACACCAATTCGGCTGATTTCCCTACCGTGAATGCCATGTTTCCCCGATGCGCCTCGAGCTCCCAGGGCGCCTGCAACGAGGGTTTTATTGCAAAGTTGGATGTGAGCGGATCCAGACTTGTCTATTCCACCTACCTGACCGGCTCTTGGGCGGGGGGGAGTAATTTTATACATGGCATTGCGGCTGATGCTGCTGGTAATGCCTATGTGACGGGAACGATAGCGGGCACAACGGCCTTTGTAATGAAGCTTGACCCCACCGGCGCGCGACTTTGGATACAAACATTCATAGGTGGTCCGTTGTCCGACGGGATGGGCGTTGCGGTTGACAAGAGCGGCTATGTTTATGTAACTGGGGCAACCATGGCGCGTGACTTCAGTCCCCTTGTGAATCCGTTGCAGCCGAAGAGCGGTAAAGACTCCTGCACCGTTGGCCCTCGTGCGCTTGGCTATCCCGAAGACGCTTTTGTGGCGAAATTATCTCCGTCGGGTAGGTTGGTATATTCCACTTTCCTTGGCGGCGATGGATTTGACGCCGGGCGGGCAATCGCGGCCGACGATGAAGGAAACGCCTATGTGGTCGGGAACACCTCTTCCGCCAATTTTCCCACCGTGAATCCGCTGCAGGGGTCTGTCAAAGACTTGGTCCCGTTCAGGATTGTGGACTGCAATAAAACTGAAGAGTACGGCGGCGATGCCTTCCTGGCCAAAATAAATCCGGACGGTTCCGCCCTGCTGTTTTCAACCTACCTCGGCGGCATCCTGGACGACGCTGCCCTGGGCGTCGCGCTCGACGGATCTGGAAATATCCTGATGACGGGCCAAACAGGATCCCCGGACTTCCCTGTAAAAAATCCCTTGCAGCCTGACCTTCATGGACAGGATGGCTTCATTGCCAAGATAAACTCTGCCGGGACGGAGCTGATATATTCGACTTTTATTGGCGGTTACGGCGAAGAGTCCGCTGCCGGCGTTGCCGCGGATGCAAATGGCAATGCTTATGTCACTGGCGCGACCACTTCTCCCGATTTCCCACTTGCTCAGGCCATTCAGCCTCTTGGCGGAAATGGATGGGCGGGTGATGCCTTTGTGCTTAAGCTGAATGCAACCGGCGACACACTCTTCTACTCCACATTATTGGGTGGAACGGAATCCGACGCCGGCACGGCAATCGCCCTCGATCCTGCCCACAATGCTTGCGTGGCGGGCGAAACGGCATCGATCAATTTCCCTACAGCGAACCCATTCCAAAGGTCCAATGCCGGCAACACCGATGCCTTCGTAGCTCGCATTACGGATCCATACTCCGCAAAATCCTGCTTTGCGCAGTTTGCAGACGGCCAGGGGATTTCATCGACCCTGGTTCTCGTAAACCCTTCTGCGACCATAACCGCAACGGGAACCGCTGAGTTGTTCGACAGCTCTGGCAGGCCGCTATCAGTAGACATCAACGGGGCGATCCAACAGGGGAGCTTCCCATTCAGCATTCCACCAGCGGGTGTTGGCTTTTACGCTACGGCTGGCGCGGGGAAAATGGCTGTGGGATCGCTGCAGGTCAGTTCGAATCCTTCGATCGGCGGAACTATCTTGTTTTCCGGTGACCTCGGGATGGCTGGCGTGGGAAGCGCACAAATGACGGCAAAATCACTCGTGCCGATTGAATCCGATGTGTCGCGCGGCGTGTACACAGGGGTGGCAATTGCGAATCCCTACTCAACAGACCTGTCCCTGACGTTAAGTCTCCTGGATCTGCAAGGAAATACCATCGGGGCGGGAGCGGTATCGATGCTGCTGCCTCCCAACGGCCAGCTGGCGCGCTTCCCGGAAGAGATGTTTTCAGGCAGCGGGATCGACTTCTCCCGATTTCGCGGAACACTTAAGGTGGAATCTCCGTTGTCCGTCAGCGCCATGGCGATCCAGGCCAGGCCCGGACAAATCGCGACGCTTCCGGTGACACCGATCGAAGGGGGGAGTCAGAAGCTCTATTTTGCTCATTTCGCCAATGGGCAAGGAATGGCTTCAATCCTGATTCTCGTCAACCCGTCGCTCACCCGAACCGCGCATGGCACTGCCAGATTCTTCTCCAGCGATGGAAGCCCGTTGGCGCTGGGGCTGAATGGAGGTACTCAGAGCGCGAGCCTTGATTTCACGCTTCAGCCGCTGGGGGCAGCCTTCTACAGCACGGACGGATCCGGGGATCTGACCACGGGATCCGTGGAGGTCAGCTCTGACGTCGCACTTGGCGGGTCGATCATTTTTGCCGGGTCCGACGGCCTGGCGGGCGTGGGAGCAGCGCAGCCTGCCGCGACATTCCTGGTGCCGATAGAGTCCGACTCCGCCAAACAGATCTACACGGGCGTTGCGATATCCAATCCGGCTGACTCGGCTGTGGACGTTTCCCTGCTTCTGCATGATTCCGGAGGTACCCCGGTGAAGAACGGCAGCGTGCTGTTGACGCTTCCGGCTAAAGGGCACACAGCGAGGTTCGTGGAAGAGCTTTACGAAGGAAAGGGCATCAACCTGGCAGCATTTCGGGGCGTGCTGGAGGTGATCTCTCCTATTCCGATCAACGGCATGGCGCTGCGCGCCACTCCCCATGAATATGCGACCCTTCCAGTCACGACTGTGAAGTAGCAGACACTCGCGAGAATTCTTGGCCGTCCGTCCGCCACTGCCCATCGAGCATCTCTCACTACTGCCGGTTGGCCGGCTGGCGCACGTTTGAGCAGTGCCCATATACCTCAACAACTATTGTCCCTTGTCGGGGATATGAGTGACTAGGGCGGCAAGCCAATCCAGGGCGGAAGAGACTGTCGGGGAGTCGAATCTGCCGTCCTCGTCAGGCGCCTTCTTTGCAGTGTGGCAGGCGACTGTGCCGGCAGCGGGATCGTAGCGCAGTCTTTCCATTGCAAAGGGGGGATGCAAGAGATAGCGCACGAGCCGCTCTCATGCGGCCCAGTCGTCGGGTTCGGTCGGCTCACGCCGGAAGACGGAGAATCCTGGATGCTGCCAGCTGAGCAGGAGATCGACGATCCTGGCGGTGATCATCTCCTCCGGGTCTGTTACTGAATGACAATAGGAACACGCTGGAACAGGTTCTGCTCGGCGATCGTATCCCGAACGTGAATCTGAAGGGTATACGTTCCTCTCTTGAGGTTCTTCAGAGGTAAGGAAATCGCGACAGTTGCCTCGCCTTTTCTCTCTTCAGGTTGCTGCATTCCAGGCGGACCGCCCATTCTTCCGAAATACCCTCTGCCGCCAGGTCCCGCACCTCCCCTGCCGCCCATAGCTCCGCCTCTGCCGCCGCGAAAGCCCGGGCCGCTTCTTGTCCGCGTCCAGTCTTGAACATATTGGGGCTGGGTTTCCAGGATCTTGGTATTGCCCTTGATAAGCATCAGGTCGGTCTCGATGCAAGGCTTCTGAGTCTGCCGATCCTCCGCCGCGCCGTACACCTGGAAATAGACATAGACGGTCTGGCGAGCAAGAAAAACATTGCCGATGCTCGGCACGATCTTCCTGTTACCCGTGACGAGCGGATCGTAGGCGATGCCCATCTCCTGGAATCTCCGCATCATACCCTGGTGGGCAACACCCGATCCGGCATCTCCTCGGGCACTGGCCAGTTGACTGCCAAGCACAATGGAGCTGGTTGTAAGTTTTTTGAGATCCAGTGCAGGTACACTGATGGGCTCTTCAAAGCCTCCCAACTTCCCCGTGACGTTGTCGCGGACCAGGAACTTGAGCTTGTAGTCGCCGGGACGAAGCTGGAAGCCCGTTGAGTAGAAGATCCCGCCGGCCTTGATCTTTTCGGCTTTCTCTGCAGGCAGCCGCACTTGAACTGCGTCGCGCGCCACGCCGGTCACTTTCCCCTTGGGATCAGTGACCTGGGCGACGAATTCGAACTTGCCTT
>Ga0315279_10001648_pt1 | contig 36497 bp, 28 predicted proteins | sample YL17G06_20_MG_FD_203694 | JGI IMG/M metagenome (GOLD analysis project Ga0315279, IMG submission 203694) | Sediment microbial communities from Yellowstone Lake, YNP, Wyoming, USA - YL17G06_20 | ecosystem: Environmental > Aquatic > Freshwater > Lake > Sediment | place: USA: Wyoming | collected...
ATGAGTGGAATGTTGATCAGTACGTCCAGCAATGAGGATGGTAGGGTTCCGAGCTTTCTCCTTGCGACGATTATTGCCATCGGCAGCCCTATGACGAGGTTCAATACTGTGACTATCGCTCCCAGCGAGTATGAGAGGAATAAGCTTTGCCAGTAATCGCTCCAGATGCCTATGCCTGAAAGTGCACTGCGAAGTGTGTCCGTGAATATCGCTTCGAACGCTGGTAGCGCAACGAAGATCGATGGAATGAGAACGATGATGAGGAATATTGCGAGCGATATTCCGTTTCTTGTAATCGTGGCTTTCGAGTAACTCATTTTTCTCTCGGTGGTGGGCCATATTCTCTTTATTGGCATTCTCAGCCTAGGCCCAAGCAGTCTTATGGCAATGAATATTGAGCATGAGATTATCATCAAGAGGAAACTCACGAAGACTGCTGCGCCTGTTATTTCTTTGTTTGTGCCTAGATGAGTCTGGATGAACGTTGCTCCATTCTCGAAGACTGGTATGTAGTTTCCGTTTTGCGTTATTCCCGCAACCATCATCGTGGCTCCTGTTTCTGATATTGATCTTGAGAACGCGAGCATGAAGGCCGCTATCAATGACGGTTTTATTATTGGGAAAGTGACTGTTCTTGAGGCTGTGAAGGGCGGCGCGCCGAGGGTTCTTGACGCGTTTTCATATTCTTTCTTGTAATCCAGTAGGGCACCCACGACGACTCTGACGACGACGGGATAAGAGAACGTGAAGTGCAGCAGGATGACGAGAAGCCAGCCTGGTGAGACCAGTGACGTGCTGAAGAGGGCTGAAAGCCCTTCTGACTTGCTCCAGAACAAGAGCAGGGAGTAACCCAGCGCGGCCGTGGGCACGATGAATGGGATGTCGGAGAGTGTGTCAAGTACGTTCAGCCATTTTGATTTTCCACGCGTGATGAGCCACGCCATTGGAACCCCTGTTACGATGTCAAGGGTTGAGACGAGAAGAGCCACGGCAAAGGAGTTCTTGATTGCTGAAAGGGCTTGTCCTAGAAGATCAGGTTGATCAAGAACCTGCTTCATGGTGTCCCACTTCAGGATGATTCCAAGCATGGGCGGCATCAAGATGAATGCGAAGAACATCGTCACTGCGAACAGATACACTGTGTATCTGACGGTTCTTTTGGCTGAAAGTCTATCGAGAGTCTTTAGCAATCGCGATGTGATCTCTGATCTGGACAAGTTCTCAGCCATTTTGCACTTGAGGTTTGGAGCACAAGTTTTCCTTTTCTAGCTCATCTTGGTTTGCTGATAAGCCTTCTCATAAGAAGATGTCAGTTTGCCCGTCGAGTCATATCACAGCCAAGCTCTATTGACTCTCGGTCTCATCATCCAGGCTCGAATGAGACGAGAGAAGACTTAAGTCTTTTGTGCCTTGGCAAGGCTATCTTCTCTATTTTGGCAAGAGCTATGCGAAGGCGAAATAAATAATCAGGAGAAACAGTCCTGTCAGGATCAATACTAGTCCTAGGCGCGTGTAGCCTTTTGGTTTCCATGCATCTCTTCTGAAGATCTCGGATGGTCCTATGACGTCTTTGTCTGAGATCGCTTTGGCTGCCGAGGCCAGCATAGCGGCTTTCCGGCTGGCTGGGCCTATTCCACCTGAGCCTATGAAAATCAGGAGGCCTGAAAGGACGAGGAAGACGCCTTCTATGAATGCGCAGTCAGCTGGTTTCATGTAGGGCTGTGCCGGGAAGAACTGGATGTCGAGGAAGAAGAGAACCACTGCGACGATAAATGAAACGCTGGCTAAAGCAGCGATTTGTCTCACGAGATTTGTGTTTATCGTTGCACTCATGTTTGATGGGGATTGCGGGAGTAAAAAGCTTCCGTTAATAATGAAGCTGGGAGCGCGCTGAGCTTTGGGAGAAGTCGAACTCTCTGATTAGTTGAGGTCGGGTTGCCTGGGAATATGAAGTTTTAATATCCTGTGTCTTCAGATTAGGAGATGAGGCCTTGAAGCTTGCAGTATGCTGTTATCGCTGATGCTTATGAGAAGATCGAGTCAACGACTAAGAGGTTGGAGATGACTGATCTTCTTGTTGACCTGCTCAAGAATACGTCGAGGGACGTTATTGACAAGGTCGTTTATTTGACTCAGGGCAAACTCTATCCGGATTTTGAGGGTGTCGAAATAGGTGTTGCTGAGAAGCTTGCCGTAAAGGCTCTTTCTCGGGCGTCAGGGGTGAAAGAGAGCGAGATCGAAGAGAGCGTTAGGAAGACGGGGGACATAGGGGAGACTGCTCAGGCGATGATGTCTTCTAGAAGGCAAGCGACGTTTTTTCAGAAATCCTTGACTGTTCAGAGGGTTTATGAAACTCTGGACAAGATGGCTAAGACCTCGGGTGCTGGCGCGGTGGATTCCAAAATGGCGCATTTGGGGGGGTTGTTGGCTGATGCGACGCCGAAGGAAGTCAAGTATATTATGCGGACGGTTACTGGGAATCTTCGCCTCGGCATTGCTGATATGACTGTTCTCGATGCTTTGGCGATTGCTTTTGGTGGGGGAAAGGAGGCTCGTGAACTGACCGAGCGGGCTTATAACATTTCTTCAGACCTTGGCAGGGTTGCCAAGATCATCGCGGAGAAGGGTTTGCAGGGAATCCAGAAGTTTGAGGTCTGTGTGTTTGAACCGATAAGGCCTATGTTGGCTGAGAGGCTTTCATCTCCGGAGGAGATATTAGAGAAGCTTGGTGGAAAGTGCGTCGCGGAGTACAAGTATGACGGTGAAAGGGTGCAGGCTCACAAGAAAGGTGAAAGGGTGGTTCTGTTTTCTAGGCGGTTGGAGAACATTTCGAAGCAGTACCCTGACGCTATTCAGCTCGTGAAGGATCATGTGAAGGCTGTTGACGCTATTCTTGAGGGCGAATGTGTTGCTGTGGATGTTGACACTGGTGAGATGAAGCCTTTTCAAGAACTGATGCATCGGAGACGAAAGTACGAGATTAAGCAGGCGATAGAGGATTATCCTGTTTCCTTGTTCATGTTTGATGCTTTGTACGTTGGAGACAGAGATTTGACGCTAGAGCCGTATCCGACGAGACGGGAGGCTCTTGAAAAAGCGATAAGCGAATATGACAGGCTAAAGACGGCAAAGCACATGGTTGTTGAGAACCCGAAGGAGCTTGAGAAGTTCTTCTTGGAAGCCATAGAAGATGGCTGCGAAGGACTGGTCTGTAAATCGATTGCGAAAGATTCAGTTTATCAGGCTGGAGCTAGAGGTTGGCTCTGGATCAAGTATAAACGTGATTACAAGAGCGAGATGACGGACACTGTGGATCTAGTGGTTGTTGGAGCTTTTCATGGAAGAGGCAAGCGTGCAGGGGTCTATGGCGCGCTGTTACTGGCTGCTTACAATCCTGATTCGGACACGTTTGAAACAGTGACGAAGTGTGGAACGGGGTTTACGGATGAGGATTTGGCTAAGCTGCCTAGACTGCTGAAGAAGCACATGATACCTCACAAGCATCCGCGGGTACAATCGTTGCTAGAGGCGGATGTCTGGTTTGAACCTGTCGTGGTTCTCAAGATATTGGGTGCAGAGATAACGCTCAGCCCTATTCATATGTGCGGAATGGACTCTGTCCGCAAGGGAAGCGGGCTGGCGATTCGTTTTCCAAGGTTCACAGGGGACTATAGGGTTGACAAGGCTGCGGAAGATGCGACCACGATCACTGAGGTTTTGGAAATGTATCGGAGTCAATTGAAGAAGATTAGTGAGACAAGCTAGATTCTGGGAAAATTGTGACATCTCATAAAATGAAGAGATAATAGGATGTTGGCGTGATTGGCTCTAGTTGCCTATTTCTTGGGGTATAGGTGACAGGCTACCATGTGTCCGTTTCCCACGTCGAGAAGTTGCGGTTCCTTTGTTCTGCATATTTCCCCGATGTATGATGGGCAACGTGTGTGGAATCTGCAGCCGGCTGGTGGGTTAACAGGGCTTGGAATCTCTCCTTTGAGCACAGTTTCGCTGCGTTTGACGGCAGGATCTGGCACTGGCACTGCTTCCAGCAGGGCCATTGTATATGGGTGTAACGGTTCAGTAACGACTTGGTCAACGTCGCCTCTTTCCATGATCTTTCCTAGGTACATCACTGCAATTCTGTCGCACAGGTGTCTTGCTAATGCCAAGTCGTGTGTGATGTACAAGAATGCAGTGTTGTGTTTTTCTTTTAGGGCTATCATCAGATCCAAGATTTCAGCTCTGATAGAGACGTCAAGCATGGAGACTGGTTCATCTGCAACCACGAATTCTGGGTTTAGCACGAAAGCTCTGGCTGTGGCTACTCTTTGCCTTTGACCGCCGCTCAGTTCATGTGGATATCGGAAGAAGAATTCGTCTGGTGGATGCAGTTCTACGTCATCTAAGGCTTTCTTGACGAGGTCCTCTGTGTCTTTGGGTGTTCTTTGCTCCAGTATTCTTACTGGCTCGGCTACGATGTCACCGATTGTCATTCTGGGGTTCAGTGATGAATAGGGGTCTTGGAACACGATCTGCATCTTTCGTCTCAGAACGCGCATCTCGTTTTCGTTGAGTTTTGTTATGTCTTTGTTGTGGAAGAAGATTTTTCCTTCTGTGGGATCTATGAGTCTGAGAAGTAGCCTGCCTGTGGTTGTCTTTCCGCTACCGCTCTCTCCGACGAGTCCAAGTATTTCCCCTTTTCTAACGTCGATGTCTATTCCGTCGACGGCGTGGACGGCTAGTGTCTGTCTTGATGTTAGGGATTTGAAGAATCCTGTTTTCAATATGAACAGTTTTGTAAGTTTTTCGGCTCTTACTATTGTCTCACTCATTTTCTCGCCCTACTTGTTCATGAGGTGGCACGCTACGGAGCGTCCTTTGTTGTCTGGGATCAATGCTGGTTCCTTGTATTTGCAGATGTCCATGGCATATTTGCATCTTGGGTGGAATCTGCATCCTGGTGGAGGATCTAGTAAGTCTGGTGGGAAACCTGGTATTGCTTTCATGCGGGTCTTTGCAGCTTTGATGTTTGGAAAGGCGGCGAGCAGCCCGATCGTGTATGGGTGCTGGGGTTCTCGGAAAATCTCGAAAACGCTGCCGTATTCCACTACCTTTCCCGCGTACATGATGGCTGTCTTCTCGCATGTCTCGGCTATGATTGAGAGGTCATGTGTGATTAGGATCATGGAAAGGTTCAGGTTTTTCTTGAGTTCCCGCAGTAGTTTGAGGATCTGCGCTTGGACTATGACGTCCAAAGCGGTTCCTGGTTCATCTGCGATCAAGATTGATGGGTTAGAAGAGATTGCCATTGCAATGAGTGCTCGTTGCTTCATTCCACCGCTGAATTCGTGGGGGTAATTGCTGAAACGTGAAGGTTCTATGCCGACAAGTTCCAGGAGTTTCTTTCCCCTCGCTTCGGCTTCTGATTTTTTGACGTTTTCGTGCAGCATTATGGCTTCGACGAGTTGGTCTCCGACTCGGTATACAGGGTTGAAGGCGTTCATCGCTCCTTGGAAAACGATGGAGATGCCCTTCCATCGAACATCTCTGCGCATTTTCTCGTCGGAGATCTTCGTTATGTTCATGCCGGAGAACATTATACTGCCTTCCTTGATTTCACCGTTTGAGGGCAGGATTCTGAGGATGCTCAATGCTGTTGTCGTTTTCCCGCATCCTGATTCTCCTGCAAGTCCTATGGCTTCTCCTTTTTCTAGAGTAAAACTAATGTTGTCGACTGCTTTTACGTAGCCCCTCATTATTTTGAAGTAGGTTTTTAATTGATTGACTTCTAATAAAGACAATTTTCTCCCCACATTTTAAGGCTTTTTTTTGGCTTCTTATTGGAATCTTGGTTATTTTGTGCCTTCCTCTTCTATTTAAGTTTTCGTGGATGCCTTAGCAAAAACTTAAATAACAATATCGGGCTCACCTTTGCGTGGTGAGGGAATATGGGACTGAAGGCTTACTTGGCAAAGAAGATCGTTTACTTGTTTATACTGGTCTATTTTGTGATTACTCTGAACTTCGTGATATTTATGTTGATGCCAGGCGATCCGACTGCTGTTTTTGCTCAAGCCGCTCGCCTCAATGATCCTACTGCGTTGGCTACGATTCGGGCGCGCTTCGGTCTGAATGAGTCGATGGCTGTAAGGTATGTTAAGTATGTGACTAACATGGCTACGTTCTATTTTGGGTACTCTTTCTACACTGGTCGCCCCATTACTGATGAGATAGGAACTCGTATGGTCAACACCTTGGCACTTGTTGGTCTTTCGACGGTTTTGGCTATATCGTTTGGAACCCTGCTTGGAGTGCTCGCTGCCTGGAAGAGAGGAAAACTTGTTGACTCGGTGAATGTTAGCGTCTCTCTTGCCTTCTTTTCCGTGCCTTCCTTCTGGATTGGAATGCTTTTGCTGGCGATCTTCAGCCATTGGCTGGGTTGGTTCCCGAGTGCGGGTGCTATTCCGAGAGAGTGGGCTTTTCACCCACCCGAGAATCTGCTGGCGGAGGCCATTGGCAGGCTGCGACACTTGTTCCTGCCCGTGGTGACTCTGACTCTGTTCCAGTATGGTGGATACTTGTTGTTGACAAGGGCAACGATGCTGGAAGCTTTAACTGAGGATTATGTTGTTACTGCGAGGGCAAAGGGTGTGAAGGAGAGAGCAATTCTTTACAAGCATGCGTTGAAGAATGCTTCGTTGCCATTGATTACCAACGTAGCTATTTCGTTCGGGTTTCTGCTGAGCGGTGCGATAATCACTGAGCAAGTGTTTACGTATCAGGGACTTGGGTACTGGCTCTGGGACGCGATAGGCAGAGCGGATTATCCGGTGCTGAATGCGATGTTCTACATAATTGCGCTATGTGTTATCATAGCCAACTTCATTTCAGACCTGTTATATGGGGTTGTTGATCCGAGAATCCGTTACGGCTGAGGGTGTGTGACATGGCGACTAGAAGTGAAAAGTTTGCATTCAACATAAAGAGACTGTCCGGTTTCCTTAAAGAAGTGTTCTCCGACCGCAGAGGAGTGTTTGGTGTCGGAATAATCGTCTTCTTTATACTCCTTGCCTTCTTGTCACCGTTTTTGACTCCTTATGACCCTTATTCCGACACTTATCTTGCAGGGGACTACGCGGTTCCGATGTGGCTTGATAGTATGCCTGGGGGTGGACACTACGCTGAGAACATGCTCCTGCTGAACATGTCTCAAGCTGGGTTCAACAAGGCAACGGCAGTTAGTGAATGGAATATATCAGTCAGTGATATCGCTCACGTCAATGTGACTTACTGCTCCAACGTTGGCGATCCGAAGTCAGGCCCGGGATGTATGGTTGTAGAGTACTACAGGAGGAAAGGGGAAACTCCAAACGTGGTTGAGGTGAGTCTTGAGAAAGCGTTCAATTATCCATATGTTGACAGTCCGAAGAGGTTCGTGGCCAACTACAGCCTACTGGCGGACGGCATGGAAGATGTTCGAGATATTCAGTTACAAAGCATCTTGACCAGGTATCCCGACGGGACATCGGACAACTTCACTGAAAAGCAGCTCTACACTCTGAAGACGTATAGGCTAAGCGCAACTACGACTATCTGGGAGATGCCGACTGACATAGATTCCTACTCAGCGACCGTGACTAGCCAGTTCCCAGGAGCCGGTAATGAACCATCTCGGATTATGTTTAACACGACGGAGTCTCACACGTACAGCTATGGACTGAAGCTCACTATCAATGACTTTGACCCTGACAAGGAGGTCCATCTCTTTGTGTACTTGGACGGCATCAACTTGAGAACTTATGGAACAGCGTTTGGGTTGTTGGGAACTGACGCACTCGGTAGGGACATCTTTACACAACTCGTTTACGGGACTAGAATTTCGTTGCTCGTCGGTTTACTTGCCGCAGTGCTGGGCGTGACTATTGGTCTTTTCGTCGGTGTTGTGGCGGGCTATGTGGGTTCTGTGGTTGATGAGTTGCTGATGCGTTTTACGGATATGCTGTTGGTTTTGCCGAGTCTTCCACTGCTGCTGGTCTTGATTGCAGTGTTGGGCAATTCAACGTGGAACCTTATTCTGCTGATAGGGGCTCTCGGGTGGATGGGGTTTGCCAGAGTTGTACGTTCCCAGACCTTGAGTCTGAAGGAGAGACCGTTCGTGGAAGCGGCCAAGGCTGTCGGTGCCCGAAAGTTCTACATTATCACAACGCACATTATTCCAAACGTTATGTCACTGGTATACGTTACGTTGGCTTTGTCCGTGCCTGGGGCGATACTCTCCGAAGCTGCACTGAGTTTCCTCGGACTATTCGATCCGAGGGTCATGTCTTGGGGCAGAATGCTTCATGACTCAATGGCCGTCGAAAGGAGTGTCCAAAAATGGTGGTGGACTCTTCCTCCAGGCCTGCTAATAGCTTTTCTGTCCATGTCGTTCATCTTGATTGGCTATGCGATTGATGACGTGCTGAATCCAAAACTTAGACAGCGTCGGTAGCTGTTCAGTCTTTTGCCTCGGAGATTGGTTCAATCCTTTCTCCTATTCCGCTCCCGAGTATCCCTGTCAGGAGGCATACTATCCAAACGCCGGGAAAAGTGCTTTTCATGATCATGGTGAAAGCTGAGGACACAAGCAGGTCCGACGTCAGGAACCCTGACTGCACCTTACCAGTGATGGACGGCAATATGCCAAGGAAGAAGGCAGACGTGAATAGAGACAGCGGCAAGACTATGAAATAGCCGAGTATTACGTCTTCTAGGTCTACTATTACAATGCCGCACACTATGCTTCCTAGCGCGAAGAGAATGTAGTGAGGCCATGATATTTCGGGTGTAACGTAGAGTACTTGAAGGATGATTGAAGAAATTATGAATGACCAAGCGCACGCGACTGGGACTGTTCGAATGTTCATTTAGGTCTAAGTGGGCCAGACCTTATATTTGACTTTTTGCTACAGTGATTGGGTGTGGTTCTGCAATGAAACGGGTGACGTCATATAGGCTTGTCAAGGCAGCATTCTATGTTGCGGTGGTCGCGTCAATCCTGCTGCTGACTCCTGCAACGATGAACTACTTGGAGTTCTACGTTGCTTTGAGCCACGTTTACCTCAAGGTTGACTCGGTAGGCATCTACAACGTGTCTTCAGACACGACGTCTGGGGCTTTCGTCGGAGCGAGCCTTTCCCTAGTTCACAACTCGTCCTACGTCGGTCTGAAGATTTTCTCGGTTGACATCACTGTTTACTACGATGAGAACTCTGAGGTTTTGTTTGACAAGAGGTTCTGGTTAGGTGACTCGAAAATCGATCCGTTCTCCACTCTGGTTTTAACCATAAGAAACGAGACTTCAGTGTATGACTTTGCGCGTTTTGTCGAATACAACGATCGAGCCAAAGCAAGGGGAGACCCTGTGATTCTGGATTTTTCTCCATGTGTGAACCTGTATCTTCTAGGCAACTCTGTTGCAGAAAGAATCTATCTTGATGATGTAGCCTATACTATGCCTCATTACGTTGGCTGACTGCGCGCTGGCTTGAAATGAATTCTTGAAGACTACTCCAGAACTCTGTCTCCAACGCTTGAAGTTTCTCTTTCACGCTCACGCTTTTGGCTAATAGAATCCCTCCGCCTAAGAACTGGGAGAGCATTCCCAGCCGCATCGATTCCTCAGCTCTGGTTGTGGACGCAAAATCAACGACTGTTCCCCCTGAGGTTTCAGATACCTCAACCAGTATTGCTTGTCCGATCTCGGAGTCTTTTGTGGGCAGAGCTAGAATCTTGACTTTTGCGCTGTCAGCTTGCGGGATGGTTTCGACGACAAAACTCCTTTTTCTGAGGAACTCTTCTATGTGACTCGTCAGGATCTCGGGCTTCTGAAGCCTTTTTTGCCATTCGTACTGCATTCTTGCATCAAAAGGGGTCACAGAACTAGGTTGTATATAGGTTTTTTTGTCTTTCTGCTGCTAGAACTTTGTTCCGTAACGCTTAAATTGAGCTAGATCCAATAGTTTTATCGCTGAAATATAAGGGAGAATGGAAAAATGAATAATAAAGCATTTGTTATCGCAGTGATTCTAGCGACTTTCTTGGCTTTCGGAATGATATCTATTGCTTTCGCAACAACGTACTATGGACCGAACACTCCGAACATGGAGATACACATTTACTTGAACCCAGACGTTGAGAACCAGGACTTGGAAACAGGAACGGCCGGTAACGCAGTCGACATTAACGACTGGCCTCTCGGCAAAGAGTGGGTCGACAAGTGGGCATTGATGCCCGAGAAGATCACGTTGCGGGACTACGTCGAGTTGGGCATGATGGAAATCGACATATACCATCAAGTATGGCCAACAGGCGACTCCAACAACAAATTCTACGATCCCTTGTCCACTCAGAGCATCAAGAGTGTCGAGTTCAGAAAGGCAGTAGCAATGCTGCTTGACCGTGACTCGATCGTTTCGAACGTTCTGAAGGGATACGGTTTCAGAATGGATGTGCCGCTTCCACCGTTCCAAGATGCGTACATAGACATGACCAACTACACTGATCCCCTCAACTACGTGAGGTTGGACTACAACAGGTCAAGAGCAAATGAGACGCTGAATGCAGCTGGCTTCACACGAATTGGAGGCCCCACTAGCCTTAGACAGGATCCGTTGATGGCGCCGGGAGTAGCGTTGAAGCCGCTCACCTTCTACATTAGGCAAGATGATCCTAACAGAAGGGCAGCCGGTGAAATGTTGGCCAGCGAGCTTACCGCTCAGGGTATACCGGTCAATGCAATAATCACCGAGAGAACCGTCTGCTACAAGAACGTGATGGTTCTGTACAACTATAACTTGTACACGGGTGGTTGGAGCTTGAGCAGCATACCAGACCAATACCACGACCTGTACTCGAGCTTCACTTACTATGGTCCATCCATCGGCTGGAGCCAGAACTATCCAGGCTTCTGCAACCACGAATTCGACGATTGGGCTTTGAAAGTGAAGTACCCGACTAACGAATCCGAGGCTCAGGCTGCTGCCAAAACTGCAGGCTACCTCTTCCTCAAATACTGCGCCATCGTCCCAATGTACTGCAGCAAGGCCGTAAAGGCCTACAGAACAGGCTGGACAGGCGTGGTTAACAACGGAGGATTTGGGATTGACAACTACTGGACGTTCCTGAACGGTTACAGTACAACGGGCGACGACCAGTGGGACTGGGCTTTCAAGAGCGACATCGAGCAGCTCAACCAAGTCAGCTCTGAGTGGCTTTGGGACCAGAACGTGCTGGGTCTCATATATGAAGGCCTCTTGGGCAGCAACCCGTTCAACTTGGCGCCGACAGAGTACTTCATAGCTACGGCTAAGTACGTTGACCAATGGGACGCTTCGAGCGGCGGTGGAGATCTAAACGCCACGAAGGTCACCTTCACCGTGCCACCGAACAGGGTTTACTTCCACAATGCAACAGGGAACGTAGGTCGGGCCCTTGACATCTTGGACGTCAACTTCAGCTTCTACTTCCAGAAGGCATGCGGCCCAGGCATAGCATGGGGTTATCCATCGCTGAAAGAGTTCAACAGCACGACGATATCTGGAGACAACATCACAGTCTACTACAACAAGAAGAGCTATTGGGCTGTTCAGTGGGCAGGCGGAGTGCCGATCCTGAACAGAGACACATGGGGCAAACTCTGGGTCACGACGAATCCGGGCTGGCAAATGGACGTAAAGAGATACGACCCGGCGACTGCAGACTTGAACAACAACACCGTTATTGACTTGTTTGAGGATGGCACTGGCGCATGGAAGTACTTGGATTACAAGAAGGGCGAATGGGTCAAGTTGGAAGCTAACACCGTCTACTACTATAGCAACACTACTATCGCAACCAGATTGGGACAAATGTTCCATTCAGGTGCCGGCGATGTTGACAGCAGCACCGTCGTGAACACGCAGGACCTAGGCTACATGGCCAGGTCGATGTTCAAGACCAGTGCGGGTCCAAACGGCACAGGCTGGAACCAATACAACGTAGCGTGCGATTTGAACCTCGACGGTACAGTCAACGCTCTCGACTTGGCTCTGACGACGACGAACTACGGCAAGACGATGGGTTAGGGGAAGGAGAGGAGAGAACTATGAAAAAAATATTGTTTGCTGCGATGGCCGCGATAATCGTTTGCGGCATGTTCGCCGGCTTAAACATTATGACAGTGCGATCAGCCATAGCCAACGGAATGGCAATGAACCCAACAGAGCTGGTGTACGACCCACCTTACGGCGGGCCACTGACCTTCGACTACCCGATCAACATAACCGCTACGCCAATCAGCGTTTCTGCATGGCAAGCTAAGCTACTTTGGAACCCGGCAATCCTCAGGGCACTCGGTGTCGTCTGGGGAACATTCATGGGCGCGGGAGCAACGTATGACTCGTACACGGTTTCAAGCGGTGGCGAGTACATAATCTTGGGTCAGAGCTACAAATCAAACGTGAACAGCACTGGCTCAGGCTGGCTCGCGAACGTGACCTTCACCTTTGTCCTTCCAGGAGCGACATTCGTCAACTTCCAGGAAGCCAAAGTGTGGAACGACACGCTATACGAGTTTAGCTTGCTGGGTAACAGCTATAGCGGAAGAGTCAAGAGCGACCGTCCACACCCAGTGTTCAGTTGGAAGACTGACGACGGAATGAACCCGCTGCCAGCTAAGAACTCGACCTACACGCCTCCGACCCGGTCCATTGGAACGGGACAGATCTACGACGGCGGCCGACTAGTTCAGGTTCCGGGCAGCGCCACGATCGTCCACTTCAACGCGAGCGCAAGCTACGATGTTTCCCACATGACTTGGAACGGATCCGCTTACAACCTTGTAGGAGGAGCCGGACTGGCCACGTATGCGTGGGACTTTGGCGATGGAGGCACGGGAACAGGCATCACGGTTGACCACCAATACTTGGCGTACAACAAGACTGGTTGGCTCGTCACGCTGAACGTCACGGACGACGACGGCGTATACTGGATGAGCACTTGGCGTTATCAGGGCCCAGACCCGAGCAACACCGTGCCGATGTGGCGCGACGTTGGCGTCGTGGACATCTGGCCAAGCCTAGCACCCTACTATTCGTGGGATAAGGGAAACCACAACCCTGCCGACGACTGGTGGAACGCCTGGTCTTACGACAGCACTGACTTCTGGCTACCGAACACGGCTGACCGCTATTGGAATTACAACCTTTCAGACAGCTTCTGCGACGTGAACACTGGCTACGGTGTCACATCACCGGACTACAGGCTATGGCCTAACTTCACTGGATACGCTGAGGGTTCAAGAGTGAAACCAACCGATGCAGACGTCGGGCTACCCCTGATCGATCTGGTCGACTACAACTTCTACCGAGTGTACAGGTCCGATGGAACAACGGCGGTTAGCGTTCTCTACTACATAAACGACGTTGATGCAGGCGCTTCGATGTACTTTGACGCGGACGGAAGCGGAGGAGTCTCTTCCGGCGACTCAATCATCGGCATGAGCCGACTATGCACTTCGGCGAACACTACGGATGGCACCCCGCTCTCGTGGGTGTTTAACTCCACGCTGGGCGACACTGTAACCGACGGACCTGGCATAGCCAACGGAACCGCACTGAGTTTCTTCTCATGGGGAGACTCGTACAATGACGTAAACAGCAACTTGCAATTCGATGCAGGCGAATGGATGTACTGGGACGAAGCCGATGCGACCGGCTCCCAAGGCACCGTTTCAGGTGACCCGAACCCAACAGTCAAACAAGGATACGAAGACTTTGGTGTCGGTGCCCTGTATGTCTTGGTGACCGCGAACAACTACGGCTCAGTCACAGAAAACTGCAGGATCACCCTGTACGCAGTCGGTGTAGCACTGAAGACCACGTCCACGTACCCTGACTACACGCCCGTTCAAGTAACGAGCGTAGAGCAAATAGGGCTGTGGACAACTAAGATACGTGGAGGCGCTGGCACAGGCTGGGGACTAGAGGCACATTGGCTACCATCGAAGAACATGACCTACGTGCTGTTTGCAACCATCGATATAGCAGACGCATCAACCTTCGCAGATCAAAAGCGCAGTGACAACTATTACGTGCTGAACAAGCCAGTAAGCAACATAGCGAACTTCAACAGGACATCCTACGCGCTGGTACCAGCAGGCTGGGTGAACAACGCATATCTGTGCGACCTCAGCAACGCAGCTGGCACGGGAAGCGACGGTAGAGTCACAAGCGCAGACTTGAACTTCCTGCTGAACAACAACGGTGCACTCAACCCAACGTGGACCGCAACGGGCGCATACACGCCAATATCCAAGCCATAAGAGAACCAAAAAACAAAAAAACTCAATCCCCCATTTTTTACTTATTTCTGAATCAAACAGCCTAGAGAACCAAGAAACCATTATCAAACCAGTCCAGCAAAACGGTCTCCAACGGCTGACATATTACGAACCTGAATAGAACTTAATTCCAAAACACTTAAATTTCCAAAAGACATATACTAGTTTGCTATCTAAAAAAATGGAGAAAGGAGAAAAATGAAAAAGATATTATCCTTGATAATTGTTGCCATGTTGTCCCTAAGCGCAGTAACATTCATAGCAAGAGCAGCACCGCCAATCATGGGCCCATGCATGTATGCGGAACCCGCCACTCACGCCGAAAACTTCTACCCAAGCTGGCCAGGCACTAATCCAAAGTGGAACTTCAGCATAATGGTTTCTAACCTGACAAACGTCCTGACCCTAGCATTCAGCGCTGTCTCTCTAAACACTTCAGCCGCCATAATCACGAACTACTACGACGGCCCAGGCTTCACCGCCTTGGGACTCAGCGAAACAATAGGATACTGGAACGCGACGAACGGCGAGATCATAGACTTAACAGGCTATAAAACCTCGAAATTCAACGTTACCACGCCATTGTGCATCTGGTACGTCGAAGTCGAGGGCCTAGACTTCACATACCCAACCGTAGTCATTGACGTATACGCCCAATACGCAGCAGGAGCCCTCACAGTCCTGAGCGGCGACTGCCCCTACGACCACACGGTCACCCTGACCAACGAGGCGCCACCACCACCACCACCGACCCCACCAACAGCCAATTTCACTTGGACCCCTGCAACCGTGTATGACGGAGACACCGTGAACTTCGACGCCTCCGCCTCGACAGGCGGATACGACGGCACCAGTAACACAACAATCACTGAATACAGGTGGGACTGGACCAACGACGGTACATTCGACTACAATAATTCAGGACCCACAGCCTCACACGCCTATTCGCCAGACGGAACGTACTATGTGAAACTGCAAGTCTACGCACCAAACGCCACCAACACATACAACGCGACTTACGATGGTATGAACACTGACGACCTCGTAAGAGAGCTGTTAGTGTACATCAAGAGCACGGGAAGAGACATAGACCTGTACACAGACGACTGGAGATACCCAGGCTACTCGACCATCTACACGGGTGAGAAGCCAACATATGTGAATGGTGACCAAGTTGACTCTTACTCGCCACAGGATCTGATCTGCCTGTATGCGAAACTGACGTACAACGGTGAACCCATATGCTACAAGGAAGTCGCCTTCGAGATCCACGGCCCAGACAACTCGTACCAGAACATAACCATCTACAGACAAACCTTCACGAACGGCAGCGGAATCGCCGAGATATGCTTCAGAATCCCATGGCCAGACGTCCACGCTGAACAAATAGTCTTCGGCCCATGGAGTGCATTGGCCAAGGCAAGCGTTGCCAACGAAATAGTCTTCGACAGCCACTGGTGGTGGGTACACTGGATAGTAGAAATAATAAGCGAGACAGTGTCACCGAACCCAGTCTACGAGAAAGGCACGCTGACCGTCAACGTTACCGTGAAGAACTGGGCCATGTTGCCTAGAAACTTCACTTACACAGCAACGCTCTACGACGAGCTCCAGGTGCCAGTAGGCTCAGCGGTTCTAGAAGTCGTCAACGCCCCATCGGGAGTCAGTGGACCATACTCAGTGCAGATCTACGTGCCTGAATGGGCATACGTAGGCAGCGGAGCAATAGTCTACAAGGACCTGTTCACCAAACTGCCATGGCTATGCGGCTTCTGCTGGTCTCCAGAGGGACATGAGCACGTGACAATCAAGGCAACAGACCCGCATGAACCACCATTCTAGGTGCGCCAATGAAAGGGATAAGCAGCAATCCCCCCTTTTTTGTTTCAATCACGATAGTTTTGCTACTTATTTCGCTAGTATCATTTCTTCCCAGTTCAAAATCAAACCCATCAACAGTCATGTCAATACAGCCATCCTACGTTCTCGTGAAGGCTCAAAACAACTTCACAGTCTCAATAGTATTAACGGAATCCCCCCTGTTCATAAGTTTCGAGGCAGCACTAAACTTCAACAAGACCCTCTTGGAAGCCCTGAACGGAAACGTCACAGTCCCATGGGAAGGATGCCAATTCCTCATAGACAATAGCGAAGGAACCGTATACATCTATGGATTCGACGGGTCAAACCCTCTTGAAGGAAACCAGACACTCGCGACAGTTGAATTTCGCGCCCTGGCTCACAGCAACAGCACCCTAAACTTGACAGACACATACATCTCCGGAACCGACCATAATCCAATAGCCCACACGACGGAGACCGCACTCGTCGAAGTAATCGGGCCGCTCGATCTCACGGTGGCAAGCGCAAGGCACCACTACTATGTGGGAACAAACATAGAAATCCACGGAAACACAATGATCGAAGATGCAACTGTAGAAACCTTGATAGGATTGGAATTGGTCACACCGAAGAACACCTCAATAGTCAGGACACTGACTAGCGGGGCTGCTCCCCCACAGGAATCATGGCGAATCAACGTAACTGACTTCTATCCAAGCGATCAACAAGGTAACCACGCAAACAGCTTCAGCAACGGAACGCAAGCGTATTTTACAATCCAGATCCAGAACATGGCAGATGAGCCACTGCCCTACTTAATCTACATCAGCGTTCTGGACACTTACAACGGTTCGGTCGGCCAACTCGTATCCCAAGGCACGATACAGCCCGGCAGCCCGTCCCTCTTGATAAGCGCCGTTTACCTTCCCTACGACGTGTACAACGGCTCTGCCGAAGCCTACGCGAGCGTCCTCTCGGACTGGCCGCGCAGCGGAGGCATTCCGTACTGTCCCGAGCAGTCCGTTAACTTCATGATAACGGGCGGCCTAACGACAACTCCGACACCTGTACCATACGGCAACGTAACCTTCGAATCAGACTACGCAGGCACATTCAATCTTTCATCCGACTACAGCTTCGGCAACTACTCTGTCTATGCGTCGGCAGAATACAAGACCCAGACAGCAGCCGCAAGAACGACTTTCTTCAACACCATTCTAGCCGACTTCAACTGCGACGGAAGAGTAGGCTCGGTGGACTTGAACTGTCTCCTGATCGCCTATGGATCGGACCCGCAGAAACCCTACTGGTTCCCAGAGGCTGACTTCAACCTTGACGGAAGAATAGGCCCGCAAGACTTGAATGCCCTTCTGATCAGATTCGGTCAGCACATATAGTTCTCTAAGCAGCAAATCTTAAATACACATCGAACTAACCTAGGTTTCTCAAGGATGGTGTTTAGGACACTTGGCAAATTCCAGAAGAATCTCAGCAATGATGATCACTGCATTGATTCTGTTGTCAGCAGCAGCTTTGGCGATACAAACAAGACCCTGCAGAGCTTCGACCCCAAAAATGTATGCAAGCCCTGAAAACATTACAGTCCCCATGTATTCCCCAGCCATAGGCCCGAACCCAAAGTGGAACTTCAGCCTAATGGTCTCTGACCTGACAAACGTCATGACCATAGCATTCAACGCTATCTCTCTAAACACTTCAGCCGCCATAATCACGAACTACTACCAAGGCCCAGGCTTCACCGCCTTGGGACTCAGCGAAGCAATAGGATACTGGAACGCGACGAACGGCGAGATCATAGACTTAACAGGCTATAAAACCTCGAAATTCAACGTTACCACACCATTGTGCATCTGGTACGTCGAAGTCGAGGGCCTAGACTTCACAGACACGTCCGTGGTCATTGACATATACACCCAATACGCAGCTGGAGTCCTCCCGCTCCTGACGGGCGACTGCCCCTACGACCATACAATCTACATGACATCCATCAAGACAAACACGATAACCGTCGACAGCACAAACTACAACGTTACGACCACTTCGAACTCGACAGTCTCAGCAACGACATTTGACAAGGATGGCAAAGCAATCAACTTCACCACGAACGGCCCAGCTTCAACAACAGGCTACGTAAACGTTACCATTCCAAAAACCCTCTTGAACGCTGCATTGCCGGACTGGGTGGTCACGATGGATGATGCCGCATTGCCTTCTAGCTCAATACGGGTGATCAATGAAAACGCGAGTCACACGTTCATCTACATCAATTACACTCAAAGCACACACAATATGCGAATCGTAGGAACATGGGTAGTTCCGGAATTCCCATCAACGACCATACTGCTAACGCTGCTGGCCACTATGACGATTGCTCTCGCCTTCATCAGAAAGATTCATAAGAAACCACGGAAAACACTGTAAGACAGTGAATTGCATGGTAACCAAGAGAATCCTCATCCCCTTTTTATCTACGATACTCGTCTTATCCGTGCTCTCACCATTGCTTGTCCCTAGACAAGCTAAGGCACAATCTCGGTACCCAATCGTATCGATCACACCTCCATCCTCATTCGGAGCCGTAGACGAAAACCTGAACGTAAGCATAGTCGTCGCAAACGTGGTTGGCCTCTTCCTGTACCAGGTCTACATTGACTATTCACCAGACGTAGTGAGTGTCGTGAACATCACGGAAGGGAATCTCCTGCAGAGAGGTGGAGCATACACTACGTTCTGGAGAGCTGTATACGATAACAGCCAAGGCTTGGTCCAGGTTGCCAATTCACTGTTGCGGGGGGCACAAACCGTGACAGGAATCGGTGAAGCCTTCATAGTAACCTTCAAGCTGAATAAGGCAGGAGGTAGCCTGTTTCATCTTCATGACGTAATGCTGGCGAACCAGTTTGGGGGGCAAATCATACCCGTCTTTACCGAAGACGCAACCGTATCAACTGCAAAGCTGGAAATCACGCCCAACCTGATACGCCCAACGGCATCCAATGATTACTCGATCAATAAAACATTCAACGTGAACATAACTCTCGTGGGCGCAGTAAGCAGTCTTTATGCGTACGACCTGAATGTGACTTACCGAAAGGACGTTCTGGAAGCAACCTCGGTGACCCTGCTTCCTTTCATGGGCACCCCGAACGCGAACCAAACGCAAATCGACAGCGGCAACGGCACAATAAGCTTGTCACTGGAATGCACCCCTCCAGCTTCATCAACCAACGTGACAGGCACGTTGGCGACAATCGCTTTCAGGGTGATTGGCGTTGGAGACGCCTCGATAGAGATCTCTGAAAACGCGACACTCGCTGACAAAGACGGCAGGAATGTCGTCCCCAACCTCGGTTCAGCGTCATTCAACAACCAATACGGAACCCGGAACATCGGAATACTCGATTCCACACTCTCATCGTACGAAGTGACGGCTGGAGACAGCATAACAGAAACCATCATCGTGAAGAACGACGGGTCAGCCAACGAGACACTTCTGGCCGCAGCTCACGCGCGAAAAGGCATAGCAGCACTCGTCGCTGGTCCCAGCACTTTCACGATTCAGGCAAACACAAGCGAAACCATAACCATGACGCTGAAAACTGAAGGACTGGATGGGAACTATACAGTGGACGTCTTCATTTTCTACCTCCCAGAGGAAACCACGTACCAAGACAACAATTGGACGATTAACCAGCCATTGCTCGTTCACGCGAAGGCTGAGGAGACACCTCCGCTCAGCACAACCTTCTACGCTGGCGTGGCAATAGTCGTGATCATAATCGCGGTCGTAGCAGCCTACATCCTTGTACGAAGACGAAGAACTCCGTAGCTGAGAAAGCTTTATTATCCAAGTTTTCGTGATAATCCCTGAGGCGACGTAAACCTTGGAGCACACCCGCAGCTCAAAACTCGTTCTGGCAATCATCCTCTTCACCATGTTGACGGGTCTAGTCCAATGTGCGAGATTCGTAAAGGCAGCAGACACTACACCGAGATTCTACCCCTCGCCCCAGTCGCCAACAGTCACGTCCACGCTAAACTTCACCATGGACATACGAATAAAGAACATCTACAGAATGACACTCTACCAAGTCTACATAGATTTTGATCCGACGCTACTGAACCTTACCAGAGTGACGAAAGGCACGTTTCTGAGCAACAACAGCCAGTATGCAACGTCAGATTACGTGGACATAAACAACAATTCAGGAACGCTAATGTACTCGGAATCTCAGAACTCGCCCGGCAATTATACTACCGGGGTCGGAGGCAACGGAACTCTTTTCACCATAACCTTCAACGTAAAAGGAACAGGGCAATGCAATATACATCTCCATGACACGCTTGTCCTCTACGTCACGAGCAACTTGGCCAACGTGGCAGAAGACGGATACTTCAACAATCAGCAAATCACTTATCCAGACGGCGGAGTAAACTATAACATAACCATAACGAGCAATTCAACAGCACACGACCTAGGCTTCAACCTTACGACCAAGAACCTAACTCTAAACGTCACTGGGCCAACAGGAACAGCAGGCTACGTAAACATAACAGTACCCAAGAGCCTCTTAGACGTCGACCCTGCGCAGCCTCCAGGCGTTTGGGCGGTCATCCTAGACGGCGTTCCTACGACCTCCTTCATCGTCAGCGCGAACGCGACTCACACGTTCATATACCTACCATACACTCATAGCGACCACAAAATAGTTGTGGAAGGAAACAAAGTCATCCCAGAGCTACCGTTAAGCCCTTACCTGCTGCTACTACTATTCGCGGCAGTGTCGATGCTGCACATGCTTGCCAAAAAGAGGAAACACCAACTGACCCAGACGGTTGACTAGCTCACACCACATAACGCTATCACCTTTTTCTTGAACGCTTACAGAAGGCAATAACGCGTCAGCCCAGAAATAGCCCACATAAGACAAAAGTCTTAAAAAGAGTATCTTTAATCAATTAATGAAAGAGGAAGCATTAATGGAAAAAGCAAAAAAAATCATCGCAGCCATAACATTCCTGACAGTCCTACTCATGCTATCAAGCCCACCGCTGTGCCAAGCAGCTAGCACAAACGTCTTCGTCGACCCCCCGACACAGTCCACATCTGTAACAGGTGAAACCTTCACCGTAAACATAAACGTCACCGACGCTGTAGGGGTAGCTGGATACGGCGTAAACATGCGCTTCAACCCAACTGTTCTTATGGCCTCAGGATGGGAGTCTGGCGGCTTTCTAGAGAGCTCGGGCGTAAGCACCCTTGGCCTCACATACGGCAATTACAGTGATATCGGCTACGTCAGCCTTGGAGACACGCTGGCAGGACCTGGCTCAACAAACGGAAACGGAACCCTCGTGAGGATCAACTTCACAGTCTTAGGGGGCGGGCGCTGCGTGCTCGACATCTACAACACGATGCTGGTCGACCCTGACAACGACGAGATCAGCCACACAGAAACAGATGGTCAATTCATCTACAACTACATTACCCTAACGCCAGCAACCGGAATCGCAGCCTTCATGATACAAGGATTCGGATTCGGATCAAAAGCAATCATAAGATCTGTAACATGGAACGGTACGGAAATGCTCGTCATCCCGACGGAATGCGACAGCTCAGGAAACTTTGTGATTCCCGCCATCGCTCCAGACATCAGCACTCCAGGAAACTACACAATATCCGTAATGGATTCTCTCGGAAACCATAAAGAAGCAGTATTCCATCTGACCGCTGCCACAGGAACTCAAGGTCCTCAAGGCATTCAGGGTCCTCAAGGTCCTCAGGGCCCAGCTGGAACGGGAGGCGCAAACGAATACACTTGGGCATCGCTCATACTCTCAATCGTGGCAATGTTGATCGGAATCTATGCAGTAACAAAGAGAAAAAGCTAAAACCCCCCTTTTTTTGCAGAAACGTTTAAGTCAAAGAAGAGTACATCAACACTAAGCCAAAACATGGAGATGTTCACCATGCTAAAACGGCTCTTCGTAGCTGTGTTATTGCTATCTGCATTCTACGTCTTCTTAAGCCCCGATTACTCAGTTAACGCACAAAACCCAGCATTGTCCATGACCGTGAGCTGCCCGACAAAAGCGTACGTTGGCGAATCCTTCTTTTGCCAAGTGACCATTCACAACGATGACAACGTCAGTCACCGATACCAACTCTTGTGGTCCATCGACAGCCCACTCAACAAGAACACCACATTCGAGAACTCGGGCACCATAGAACCAAACGAAACCATAAACACGGGGTCAAGCTTCACATTCTCGAAAGCACAGGACCAAGTCGTATCCTACATCTCACCTGATATCCATAACCCTCACCTGATATCCATAACTCTCACCCAAGACGGTCAACTCGTCACAACAGAAGATCATTACATCGAGACGATCAACGTCGAAGTGTCGCTAATCACCAGCGTCACACCAGCCCCCATCTTCGCGAACAGCTCCTTTTCACTGGATCTAGCAGTGATAAACGACGGCGACGAAGAAGTAAACGCAACCCTCGTCGTGTACGAAGTACGCGACAAAATCCAATTGCAGTCAGCAGTAACCGCGAATCTTGGCACGGTCTATCCTAAACTAATGAAGAACCAAACATTCAACTTCGACGTAATCATTGCCCTCCCTCCAAGCACTTACGCGATAAAAGTGATGGCCAAATACATAGATACTAGAGGAAAACAATACTCACGAAACTATTATGTGCCGATCTCGATCTCCTCAAGAGAAGTCGTCGATGAACTCGGCCTCCTCGAATCAAAAGAAGAGAACGACTTCAACAAACTCAGAAGCGATCTTGACACTACATACAGAAGCATCACGATGATCAACGCCGCAATACTCGTAGTCAGTGTCGGTTTGGCACTAGCCAACTACTGGTATACTAGGCGCATGACTCACACTAGAAGAAAGATCACAACTGAAAAGCCTAGAACGAGTTAACGCGTGTCCAATTTTCTTTTCGGGCCAGTCTTCCCAGGCTTCCTGAACCCGTACACGAGCAAAACAACACTCGCCATGAATACTCCAACCCCGACAGGATAGAAGTCATGATAGTCCGCCTTCGTCACAACCAAGACGCCTCGAGTAAACTTCATGTTAGGTGCACTGCCTCCCCCAACCAAGAACGTCACGGTAGCAGTGTAGTTTCCACTGCTCAAGGCTTGTGCCACGATCCCGGGCGTGTTGTTCCCATAAGGTATCTCAAACCTCACCTTTTCTATTCCATGCGTCTCCACTTTTCCATGCTCTCCTGTCCCAGAAACATTGTAGAACACTAGAGCTTTTTGTGGATCATCTGAAAGCATGAGAAAATCACACAATAGCTCGGTTTCACTACCGAAAGGGTCAGTAATGTTCACGAACGTAGCCTTGTACGGCATGCTGTAAGGCCCACCAGCCGGCTCGAGGAATTCATTCCAGTCAGCGACAGGGTGGATTTCAACCTTAAAGAAGTCGCTTTCATTCAGAATCCGCGAAGCATTCCAGGAATTGATCACTTCCGTAGGGTTAGGATCTTTCTTCCAACTCACATCTGTTTTCTCGAAGCCTAGGCTCCCCCCCACTATTATGAAGATGCTCGACATCAGAAGAATTATCCCAAGCGCTGCCCATATGGCCTTCATAGATGATCACCCGTTCGGTAGCTGAAGATCTGCGATTTCAAAGAGTTAAGCAATTCGGTTTTAACTTCTATCCTCTTCCTTGTCTTTCATCATCTTTTCATACTCTTCCAAGGTCTTCTCGACATCCCAGCTGAAGTTCGCCCGCTCCGTCGGCATCAAAGAATATGGGTGAAGCGATCTCTTGGGTTTCTCGTCATCAATTGCATATTGAGCTTTCATTCTCTTGTCTTTCTGGACAATCAAATAAACCGAAATCGCACCGGGCACAATCAGTATCGTTAAGGGATGAACCATGATCAGCAGCCAAATCTGAAAAATGATGTACGCTCCATAGAGGACTGGCAACCAAAACCAAAACGACGAGATGCACACCTTAAGAAGAAGAAAGGTCTCAAGCACCTCGTCCTTTATCATGTGCAAAACGTTACCCATGGCTCATCATTACAATACAATGATAAACTCCATATTTAACTCTTAACCAGCCCCACCAAGTCCAACATTTCTCTCTCTTTTGAGGCAAAAACAAGAGCGGCACCAGAAAAAGCCAGAAGCAGTATGAAGGCAAGCAAAGAATATTCCGGCACAGCACCAGTTCCAGATATTCTAATCGTCTGCGTACCATGATCATATACCAAGAAAAAGTACGTGTCTTGCGGGCTCTCAAGTATAAACGGGGTCGTAGATGGGACCGTTCCATTTAGAGTTGCAACCCAAGACTCAGCGCTTTCGACCCACAGAATATCCTTGGGCAAAACTGCTCTGCAGCAACCCACGGTCCCAACGGAGCCTACAGCTTTGAAAGCAACAAACTTGCCAGCATTCGGGTCAAACTGAAAATCATAAACAGTCGAGTTTGAGGAAATCAAAGCATAGTAATCCCTCTGATTCCACTTGTACAGGTAGAATACATACACGGGCTCAGCAAGCGGATACATGTCGAGATCAAGATACGAAGCATCGGCAACTCCATCACTGCCAGTCAAATTCTGCCCAACACCATGCAGAAAATCCTCATTCACGTGATCAACCCAGTAGTTTCCTCCACAAGGATAGCCACCATCCCAGCTGGTAGAAACACCAAAACCACTCTGATGATTCGTGTTCGCCACAAAATTGTTATGATAGATAACGTTGTGCTGGCAAGAAGTATCTGCGATAGTGATCCCTGTAGGATTGCCAGTTACGTTATTACCCGAGATGGTGTTAAGAGAACTGTTTGAGTGCAAATAAACCCCAAAGCTCTTGTTATTCACAATACTGTTCCTAGTGATCTTGTTTTCGCTTGAATTGGTCAGTCCAAGACCACTGCCACAGCTAGCCAGTATACAATCAGCCACCTCTACAAACCTCACACTTGCGAGGCTGATCCCCGAAACCGCAAAGTTCTCAGTCGTATTCTGTATCGTCAAGCCAGAAATCCTGACATTGTCAGCCTTGACTAGAAGAATGCCCTTGTTGGAACCGTTTCCATTGATGACGGTCTCTACCACGTTCTGCCCCATGAGAGTCACGCTTTTATTCACCAAGACCGGGTACTGTTCCTCCACATGCATGCCGTTCTGAACAATAATAGTGTCGCCATCTACAGCATTGTTAATGGCTTCCTGAATAGACTGACCAGGAAACACGTGAATTTCTGAAACTGCAGTCACATTCATGTTCTTGGACAATGGAACAGCAAGAATCAGAAGTGAAAACATCACAAGCGCTACTAGAAGTCTGCTATCACTGCGCATTTTTGACTCATCACCATAATCAGAAACGCCAGCCTCTAATAACGATTACCTATCGCTCCCCAATTCCTTTGCACTCTGACTGCTACGTCTGGCTTACTAAACCAAACCCAGGGCAACCGACGAAAACCCAAGCAAAGGACAGGTTCAGCTGGTCAAACATGCTAATAAACATCAGCAAAACAAACAGCTTCCCACTTGGACATAAATCCCTTCCAGATAGAACTTATCTCCATAAGCCTTATATTCTGTTTAGACACATTAACCGTTAGCTAAGGAGAAGGGGGATTCATTAGTATGAACAAGAGAGCGATAGTATTAGTCGTTTCATTCGCAGCTATTCTACTATCAATGTCAGCAGTCACGCACGCAGATCTAGGAACTCCAATCAACAGTCACTGGGCAACAACCGTGCCCACGATCAACGGCGTTCTCGCTCCTGGAGAATGGACTGATGCCGCCGTGCGCGACTTCACGATGGAAATGAGGGCTCGATTCGGGGGCGCCTTGGTCAAGACACTCAACGGCACCTTCTACGTTAAAAACGACTACAACAACCTCTATTGCCTAGTTCAGATATACAACGATGATTATGAAGCCATAGACGCACTCACGCGCTTCAACGGACTCTTCCTACTATTCGACAATAACCATAATCATGCCCTAGAATACGGTGAAAACGGCGAGGGAGTGCAAACATGGCCAGGAGCAACTTTCTATACAAGAAACGACGCTTATTATGAAGGTAACTTTAGCTATTGGGATGCAGATCTCCTCGCAGGCAAAACCAACGATGGTCAAATGAATTTCACCCACACTAACCCAGTGCAAGGAGCCATAGGGAACTGGACTTTCGAGACGAGGATTCCGTTAGTCGGCTCTGACCTAGGCTATGACTTCAACATAAACATGGCAAGCCTGCCAAAGACGATTGGCTACAAGATATGGTTCCAAGAACCCGGAAAAGGAATCGACGGAGTCTATCCTGACGAACCTACGACAACCCAAAACATAGATGAAACATTAAACGCAACAACCTACGGTAACCTCATAATCCACCCACTATACTACCTAACGATACAAACAACCTCAGGCGGAACAACCGTCCCTCCACCATCAACGTACCCATACCCATATGGGACAGTAGTTCCGGTTCAAGCCATTCAAGACCCAGGATACATCTTTGACCATTGGGAACTAGACATGGTTCCCGTGGGATCAACCAATCCGTACTCTGTAACAATGGATCAAAACCACACGATAAAAGCATTCTTCACGCAGATTCCATCGGCACCAGTCGGAGGCCTATCCTTCTACTCACTAACGCCAAAATCATCAGCAGTGCCGGTCGCTTACGGAGTACTCTTCGGCTTGGCAACTGTCACAATAGTGGTTTGGCGACGTAGAAGGAAATAGTCGTCAAATTCCTTCTTTTCTTGTGATTTCAGTCTTCTAGTCTTGTCTCGTTTCAGATCGCGCTAAGTTCTGCTCACAAGGAATCCAACAAAGAAAAGACATTTCTAAGATAGTTTGATTGTCTGCTTAATGCGCGTAAGGCATCATCCACTTCTTTCCACTTTCAAATAGCCTCCAACAACATCATGCAGAATGGGAAGAATTTGAATCCTATCATATCAAATCTCGATACAATACACAATCGTATAGAAGTAAGTTCCAGAAGACTTAAGAATCTTGAACAACAGTACATATAGATGCGGAAGGGAGAGGAGAATCTGAGGATAAAGGTAGTTCTTATTCTAGCTTTTACTTTAATGTTAGCATTGCCCATTTTTGTGTCATACACAAATGGAGCAGGACAACCTCCGATATCTCATTTCATATATTCTCCGACCGTACCCGGACCAGAAGAAACCATAACTTTTGACGCTTCAGCCAGCTATGACCCTGACGGCAGCATAGCCAACTACACTTGGGAATTTGGTGACGGAGGCATCATCACGGCTAATGCGCCAACAATAACCTACTCGTACCCAGTCGACGGAAACTACACGGTCCAATTGACCGTAACTGACGACGAAGGCCTCACAGGAGTCTCCTCAACTATAGTTCAGGTTCGGACTGTAGCTTTCTTCAGAGTAGTGTCGCTGACTCTCGCTCCACTGCAAGGAGTGGAAGTGACAGTCTATTACAAGAAGGACTCATCATGGGTGAAAGCTCCAACAGGGTCAAGCGGGATGGAAATAAAGTACGACAACATGACCCAACCATACTTGGCCTCAACTTCTGAGCAGAAATATAGAAACCCAGGATACACAGCGGGTACCCTGCGCCAAAATGCCAGTAACATAGGATTCGAGCTTCACAAGGAATCGTGGACTGTATATTTCAAGTTCCAATGGGCCATATACACATCCTACTGGCCGAATGACACCACAAGAGTCTACACTTACAAGAATGGTACAATAGACCCTCACGACTACTATTCAGGCCATGGGGCATACTGGGATGCCACCGCAGGAACCTACGTAATAAAGGTCAAGGATATCCCTGGAAATGGGGTATGCCCAACTGAATATCATCCAATAGTAGTCAGCATGCGCTGCCCGATTCCACCACCGCAGTACTACTTGAGTGTCAGAACAAGCCCATTAGGCATTACAACGATCCCTGGTGAAGGCTTATACAACAACGACACAAGCGCTACACTAACAGCACCTCAAACCGTTGACTCTTCACCCGGAAGCCGCTACAGATTCGACTATTGGGACGTTGACGGAAGCTCAAAGGGCGCAGGAGTCAATCCCATCACAGTCACTATGACCGCCAACCACACAGCCACAGCACACTACTGTCTGCAGTACTCAATCGTTTTCAACAATACTGGGCTGGATTCGACCGCGACAGGAACAGTGGTGACCGTGAACGGCAGCACCAAGGTTTATGGCGACTTGCCATACACTGCATGGGTCGACAGTGGCGGTTCAATTTCTTACACTTATGCTTCTCCGGTTTCAAGCACGCTCTCTGGAAAGAGGTTCAGACTCAGTAGTGTTACTGGCCACGCTTCGCCAATCACGGTAACGTGTTCGATGACGGTTACGGGAAGTTATTGCACGCAGTATCTTGTCACTTTTGGTCAGTCCGGTCTAGACGCAACGGCCACAGGCACCGTCGTAACGGTAAACGGCAGCGCGAAGACGTACGGAGAAATGCCATTTGAATGGTGGGTTGATTCTGGTTCATTAGTGACATATACCTACAATCCCATAGTCTCAAGCACTGTCTCAGGCAAACAGTTCAGACTGACGGGCGTTCAATGTCCTCCATCACAATTCGTCGTAACAGGACCAGCAACCATAACGGGCAGCTATTGCCCACAGTATCTTGTCACTTTTGGTCAATCTGGTCTAGACTCAACCGCCACCGGCACCGTCGTAACGGTAAACGGCACCGCGAAGACTTTCTCAGGACTCCCGTACAACTTCTGGGTTGACAGTGGCAGTTCTGTGACTTATTCCTACAACTCACCAGTTTCAACCAGCTACTCAGACAGGAGATTCAGGCTTAACACCGTAACAGGTCCAACTTCGCCTTTCACCGTCTCTGGACCGACAACCGTTACCGGCAACTACGTAACCCAGTACTTGTTGACTTTTACTCAAGTAGGTCTAGATTCCTCTGCAACAGGAACCGTTGTCACTGTCAACGGCAACCCCAAACTGTTTGGTGACCTACCATACACCGCCTGGTTTGACAGCGGCTCAAACGTCACGTATTCCTACACCTCCACCGTGTCAAGCAGCACTGGCGGCAAACGATTCAGACTTAACACTGTAAGTGGTTCGGGCTCGCCTATCACGGTGTCAGGATCCGCAACAGTCACCGGCAATTATGTGACACAATACTCAGTCACTTTCACTCACACAGGCCTAGCGTCAGACGCAGTTGGGACCGTCGTGGCCGTCAATGGAACTGCAAAAACTTTTGGCGACTTGCCGTATGCTCTGTGGGTTGACAGTGGCTTAAGCGTCACCTACTCATACAACTCTATAGTCACAAGCAGCACTGGCGGCAAACGATTCAGACTTAACACTGTAAGTGGTTCGGGCTCGCCTATCACGGTGTCAGGATCCGCAACAGTAACAGAAAACTACCTAACACAATACCTAACCACGTTCACCCACACCGGTTTAGACTCATCAGCCAGCGGGACAGTTGTCACAGTAAGCGGAAACGCTGAAACATTCACCGACTTGCCATATACTGTCTGGGTTGACAGTGGCTCATCAGTCACGTATTCTTACAGCAACGTGTCTAGCTCAACCGTCGGCAAGAGATTCATTCTGACAGGTGTTACTGGCCCATCTTCGCCCATAACCGTGACGAACCCGACAACGGTCACGGGCAGCTTCAAGACACAATACGGCGTCACATTCGATCAAACAGGCGTAGGAACAGACTACGCGGGTGCGGTGATAACAGTGGACGGAACCAACTACAGCACCGCAGGCCTGCCCGTCTCATTCTGGTGGGACCAAGGTTCCGGCCACAGCTTCACCTTCGCCTCGCCGCTAACAGTAAACTCCACAAGACAATACTCTTGGAGTTCCACCACAGGATTGTCAAGCCTACAAAGCGGCACATTATCGATCACCACATCAGGAAGCGTCACAGGAAACTACGTAATACAAAGCTATGTGACGTTTGATCAACAAGGCGTGAGCGCAGGTTTCTCAGGCACAGTCGTGATAATTGACGGCAACTCGTACGGTGTCAGTGCACTGCCTGTCTCATTCTACTGGCAGCTGGGCTCCACGCACAGCTTCGCCTTCCAATCACCATTGATCGTCACCGCAAACAGCAAGCAACACCTCTGGACAAGCACCACTGGGCTCTCAACGCTGCAGAGCGGATCAATAAACGTGACGAGCTTCGGAAGCATAGTGGGACACTACAAGACACAATACTACCTGACCTTGGCAGCCAACCCGCTTGGACTAGGCAATCAGTCAGGCTCTGCATGGTACGACGATGGAGCCTATGCCTCTATATCCACAGATCAGTACGTTCCGGGTGGGTCACGATGGCGCTTCGCAGGATGGACAACAACCGACATGTCCGAGATATCCGATCCCACATCACAATCCACGACAATCCTCGTTGACATGGCCAAAACGGTAACGGCCAACTACGTACACCAGTACTACATTACTTTCACACAATCTGGGCTTGCGTCCGACGCAAGCGGAACCATCGTAACCGTCAACGGCAGTGCAGCAACATACTCTGGCTTACCCTATTCTATTTGGGTCGACACGGGAGACATCGTGAACTACCTGTACACGACCACCGTGGCGAGCACCACGTCTGGCAAACAATACAGCCTAACCAGTGTTACAGGGCCTTCCTCACCGATAACAGTAGGCGCAGACACGAGCGTCACTGGCAATTACAAGACCCAGTACTATCTCAGCGTTTCGTCTCCATACGGCACTGCAGGTGGTCAGGGCTGGTATGACAGCGGAGCAGCAGCATACGCCACGTTGGATGTCGGCCTCGTCGACCATGGCAACGGAACACGGCACACGTTCACGGCATGGAGCGGAGACGCCTCCGGAACGAATTATGCTCAGAGCGACCCCATAACAATGAGCGGGCCCAAGAGCGCATTAGCAAACTGGAAGGCGCGGTACATCATAGTCTTCACTCACGCCGGATTAGATTCATCAGCTTCAGGCACAGTTGCCACTGTCAACAGCACTCCTGTGACATTCAGCGGGCTACCATACAATGTCTGGGCTGACAATGGAGACACTGTAACATACTCATACAGTAATGTCTCAAGCACCACGCCTGGCAAGACTTTCACGTTAACTGACGTATCTGGGCCAGCGTCTCCAATAACAGTCACAAGCCCCACAACAGTCACTGGAAACTACAAAACTCAATATCAAGTAACCTTTAACCAGAGCGGCGTGGATTCTGACTTTACAGGGATCATCGTGAACATCGATGGAACAGGATACAATCGCAGTACTTTGCCAGCTGTATTCTGGTGGGATAACGATTCCAACCACGCATTCTCATTCATATCACCGTTAATAGTAAACCTAAGCAAGCAATACAACTGGGCCTCAACTACAGGTCTATCAACACTGCAGAATGGCACCATACCCATTACGGGCTCCGGAAGCGTCACAGGCAACTACGTCATGGAAGGCAAGCACCAAGTAGCATTCAGCCAAACAGGCGTCGGAGAGTTCTCCGGAACTGTCGTGATCATAGACGGATCCAACTATAAAGTCATAGACTTACCCGTCTCATTCTGGTGGAACGACGGATCCATACACACCTTCGCATTCCAATCACCGCTAACGGTCTCTCCAAATCTCAAACAATACGTCTGGACCAACACGAGCGGACCATGGCCATGGCAAAGCGGGTCCATAAACGTGACAACTTCAGGCAACGTCGTTGGAAACTACAAGACCACGTTCTACCTAACGATGGCAGCCGACCCCTCAAGCATCACCACGCCAACAGGCACAGGATGGTACGACTCAGGAACCCTTGCCACGGTATCCACGCAAGCATACATCGACATTATACCCAATTCGTCCCGATATAGATTCAACGGTTGGACAACTCCAGACATTGTTGAAATAACAGACCCAGCCTCATCACCAACCACAGTGCTGATGGACAAAGGCAAAACAGTCACAGCGAACTACGCCAAACAATACAACGTGACCTTCAAACAATCAGGCGTCAACTCAGACTTCAATGGAACCATCGTAACTATAGATGGAAGAGAATACAACTTCACCTGCCTGCCCGTCTCATTCTGGTGGGACGACAACTCCACGCATGCTTTCGCCTACCAGTCACCGCTAGTAGTCACCGCAAACGCCAAGCAATACGTTTGGACAAGCACTGCAGGTTTGTCAACACTACGAAGCGACTCCATAACAGTATCAACATACGGCGACGTTACTGGAAACTACAAGACTCAATATTACCTCAGCGTTTCGTCTCCATACGGAACTGCAGGTGGTCAGGGCTGGTACGATAGTGGTGCCACGGCATACGCTACACTCAACACTGGAATATACGACTATGGAACTGGGACCCGACGAGTGTTCACAAATTGGAGCGGTGACGCGTCAGGAACAAACTATGCCCAGAGCGACCCAATAACCATGAGCGGAGCTAAAACTGCGACAGCAAACTGGAAGACGCAGTGTTACCTAACGGTTAGAGTCATCCCATCTGGGGCAACGAGCATTCTTGGCGAAGGATGGTACGATATCGGAACAAGCGTCCCATTAACAGCACCACCAGTTCCAGGATACTCGTTCATCGACTGGAAGGTAGACGGAGTCTCCAAAGGAATCAACATTACATCAATAAATGTTATGATGAATGCGCCTTATCTCGCGGCAGCTAACTATCAACTGCAGCAAATGCCTAGTGGAGCGCCAGTAGGTGGATTCTCGTTCCTGCCAACAGAGAGCGCTTCACCAGCACACTTTACAGCATACTTTGCATTTGTTGCAACGCTTGGGCTAGCCCTGAGTCTATTGAAGCGCAAAAGAAAATAACCTCTCCGTCATCTTTTTCTAGTGGATTAATGGGCGACCTGTTTGACTACTAAGAGAAAAACGAGGCTTACTCACAGAAAGAACATACTACAAAACAAGAAACTCGTAGCCGTCCCGATAATATCCGTTACAATCATAGTCTTGGCATCAATAGTTGCCTTCACGCTTCTTCAAACTTCAAGCAAGTTCTCACTCAAGGCAGCGATAGTCGACCAGCTGGAAGAGCACTTTCAGAACGCCACGTTCAAAGAAACTGTGACGCGTATCCTAACGGATGCAGGCTTTAACGTAACATACTATGAAAGCAAAGCAGTCAGCATCGGTTTCTACGAAGAACTTGCCAAACAGAACTATGGAATAATAATTCTGCGAGCTCACTCCGCCTTAAGAAATGACAGCAGCACTGTAGACCTATTCACGTCTGAGAGATTCAGCAACCAAAGCTATCAACAGATGTGGAGCAAAGGGTTCTTATCTGAAGGCAAGTATTTATTCGAGCCAGATTCAAGCAATACATACTTTGCAGTCACGTCAAAATTCATCGAAAACCTCGACGGCCGCTTTCCTAGAAGCATAGTCATTGCAATGGGTTGCTGGAGCCTGAAGCTCGGAACAGATCAGCTGGCTCAAGCGTTCATTGACAAAGGAGCAGAAGCATACATTGGATGGAGCAACCTTGTCTTACCAAAAGATACAGATCAAGAAACCGCCACCCTCTTAGAAAAGCTGGTGCAACAAGACAAGCCGTTAGGCCTTGCAGTAAGCGAAGCAAAGATTTATACTTACTCCGCGGAAAGTAATGTGACAATTCAAACTCGATTAGACTTTCGCCCATATAGCAGCGTCAACTTAACACTGTCCCAACTCGTCGCAAGCGCAGAAAACTCGGCAAAAACAACGCTCCTCAGCAGTTTCCAGAATGCCATCTCGCTCGTGGCTAAACCCGTTCGCAGACTAAGAGATCTATTCAGCGAAACAACCCGACTGGCTTCGTAAGCTGCTGATAGCGCCTAGAGACCAGTGCGCAAAGTTGACTGCGCAACTGCTCTCCCCTCAAGCCACTCTTGCGCAATGCCCCGATTTCTTCTGCAAGCCCATTGTCCCCCAAGACCTCATTAACCCATTTTTCAAAATCTCCACGATAAGCATGGAACTCCACGGACCCCACATCCAATGGAGATAGTTTCTCCATGAATTCCTTAAGGGACGATGCGCTTTCACCAGTGTAGTTCCCGATAGACGTAAAGAAATAGAACGCTTTTTCCCTCGGCACTGTTCTAAGGATCTTTGAATTTGTTTCCTCTCTCACGGTTAGGCTTCTCCAGCCTCAACTTGTTTCCTCTCACACTAGTTAACCTTTTCGGAGAATCATCTATTGGCAAAGCAGTTTCCTTAAGCTTCTTCGTGACTATCGCAGTGCGAATCCTGAGAACCCCTGAAATAGGTGCCACACAGTTGGCGATAAAGTCATGAAGCATCTCCTGAGTATCAGCAACGACCTTCGCTATTATCGATAATTCGTCCGAAACAGACGTATAGACTTCAAGAACTTCAGGAACCCTGCACAATCTCTCGGCTACTTTTTCACTTTCTCTCGGATTCGCCATAACTGTCACCAAAGCAGTGATTCTTCGCTTACCGACCTTCTCAGCATCGACTACGACAGTATACGCCCTTATGACGCCACACTGCTCCATCCTTCTCATCCTGTCATATACCGTCGAATGCGACACTCCTAATTGCTCACCTATAGACGTGTATGTCCGTCTGGAATCACCCTGCAACGCCGCCAAAATACTCAAGTCAGTACTGTCCAATGATAGACTGTCATTCTTGAAATGCAAAAGCCATTCCTCCTTTTCCTGAAACCATTATTCACCTGTTACCTATTCTTTCTTTCGCGAAATTTAAAGCATGCTCTGCTCTCGCTTTCAAATCGCCAAAAAACAGCCACATTCAACCACAAAACTCAGGAATTGGATTGCGCTATGACACATTTTGTGTGCAATACAGCAAATAGATTTAAATCTGTTGAAGACATATAGAATATTGTTCTAGAAGATTAATCCATGGAGGATCAAGTCATGATGAGAATGTCCAAAATCTGGGAGATTCTGAGGGCGTTCAAAACCTCATGCAAGTGTCGCGGATGGAGAACTTCTGAAAACGAAGACTGGATCAAGACCGATGAGGGCTACCACAGCTTTCTCTGGACTAGAGATGTTCCCATTTCCTCCTTCAAAAGAATAATCACGAGCAAGAAATGCATAGTTAGAGAGGATCTTTCCTACCGCGTCGTTGAGGCTTCATACACCGCATGGCTTTTTTCGGAAAAACCGTCAGAAGATGTGGCTAGGATGATTTCTGAAAACCCTAGCTTTTCAACCAGAATAGCCCTTTATGACCTCAGCCAAATGCTCGAAGGCAAAAAACGGTGTGTCCAACTCAACGGCACAGATAGTTCAGTTTTCAAAGAGTTCGAAAGCTTCCTCAGGAACGAATTAAAAGCCAAGATCAAGCCTGTTCCCATCGCTTCAAGCTCAGAAATCAATCCAGACGAGTACACTGTCAAAGAAGTAGCATAGTTGCATTTATCTTCAAAGGCTTGATAAAGGAAAAGCTACTTATGATACTCTCTGTGAAGAAAAATGGTCGATGAATCTGGCGCCGAGAAAACGAAAAGACTGGTCGGTTTCAAAGGGAACCTCGAAAAGAAAGTGGAGCAGTTGGAAACAGAACTCAAAGATGCGCAGGCCATGCTTGAAACGGTAAACTCAATTCTACTCGAAAAAGGATTCAAGCACCCTCAGATAACTAAAAACTCTTCCATCCAAGAAGCTTCGCCTAAGCAAGAAATCACCCCAGAAACCGGATATTCTGCCGAACCATTGACTACTCCTGACAACGTTGTCCCACTCAACGCCGCAACAGGCGAACTCCTCGCCATTCTTCACACTAGTGAGAACTCTTTACGTGTGCTTCCCGCAGAAGACAAGAAATTCAACGTCAACACGCCACCATTCGCTCAATTCTTGGTTGAGAGAGTCCTAGTCAAAATGCAAGAAAGAGACAGCGAACTGGCCAGAGCAGGACAGCTATCAACAGACAGGATCTTCTCGTACAACATCCTCAGAGAAGGCGACACGATCCATGAGATACTGATCAAAAACATTGGCGCAGAACGTCTGAAGGAACTGAGATCAAGCATCCGATGGACTTTGGAAAAAATGTACGAAAAGATGCAAAGCAAAGACCAATGATCATCACTTGGCACGGTCAAAGTAAATATTCTTGCCCTTAGCCGAGACTGGGATACCGATCAAGACTGTAGCCTCTTCCAACACCT
>Ga0315279_10001649_pt1 | contig 36490 bp, 31 predicted proteins | sample YL17G06_20_MG_FD_203694 | JGI IMG/M metagenome (GOLD analysis project Ga0315279, IMG submission 203694) | Sediment microbial communities from Yellowstone Lake, YNP, Wyoming, USA - YL17G06_20 | ecosystem: Environmental > Aquatic > Freshwater > Lake > Sediment | place: USA: Wyoming | collected...
AGTTTGTAACCATGAATTATCTCAAGACTCAAATTCGAGCTGACATTTTTAATTTGCATTGACAGTCGGGATTTTTTTGTTGACAAAGTGGTGGTGATCCAATTATTTGGTTGGCAACGGATGCCTCGTTCGTTGCCATGAATTGGCGTCCTGGACGGTGGCGTCCGTGACGAACAAAGGAGAAGGTTAAAATCTCTATCATAAAAGAAGGAGAGTGCCTATGTTAAAGAGGATCTGTTTCGCCGCATTGGTGGTCTGTTTTCTTTTAGCCTGGGCAACTGCGGTAGTCCCTCAAGATTTGCCTAAGATCGCCTTTGAAAAGTACGTCCTCAAAAACGGCTTGCAGGTGATCCTGCACGAGGACCACACCATCCCAGTGGTCTCTGTGAATCTCTGGTATCATGCTGGCTCCAAAAACGAAAAGGAAGGTCGCACCGGTTTTGCCCATCTTTTTGAGCACATGATGTTCCAGGGCTCCGAACATCAGCCGGGTGAATATTTCGCGCCTCTGGAGAAGATCGGCGGAGCCGTCAACGGCTCTACCAGTGAGGATCGGACGAATTACTGGGAGAATGTTCCGAGCAACTACCTGAAGTTAGCCCTGTGGATGGAATCCGATCGGATGGGTTTTCTTCTTCCGGCCATGACTCAGGAAAAGTTGGACAACCAGCGGGACGTGGTGAAGAACGAACGCCGTCAGGGTCTGGAGAACGAGCCATACGGTAAAGTGTGGGAACTTCTGCCAGAACTGCTTTATCCGGCAGGGCATCCCTATTCCTGGTCAGTTATCGGTAGTCAGGAGGACTTGAGCCGGGCCTCCAAACAGGATGTGGAGGAGTTCTTCAAAGCCTACTACACGCCCAACAATACCAGTCTGTGCATTGCTGGAGATTTCGATCCCAAGGTGGCCAAGGCACTGGTGGAGAAATACTTTGCCGATATTCCGGCTGGACCCGCGGTCAATCGGATGAAAACCTGGATTCCAGAATTAGACGGTGAAAAACGGATGGTAGTGGAGGACCGGGTTTCCCTGCCGCGCATTTATTTAGCCTGGCATACGCCGCCCTACTACGCACCGGGCGATGCCGAACTGGATCTTCTGGCAAATATCCTGAGCCACGGGAAGACCTCGCGACTCTATGAAACCTTAGTGTACAAAAAACAGATCGCTCAGGATGTGATTGCATATCAGGAGTCCCGAGAAATCGGCAGTAACTTTCAGATCGAAGTGACGGCCAAAGCTGGCCATACCTTGGAAGAAATAGAAAAAACCATCGATCAAGAACTGGAGATGTTAAAGCAAAAGGGCGTTTCAGATGTTGAATTGGAGCAAGCAAAAAATAACTACGAGACACGTTTCATCCGGCAATTGCAAAACATCGGTGATTTTGGAGGCAAAGCCGACAAATTAAACGAATATAACGTCTATTTAGGTGATCCTGACAAATTCCAGTGGGATTTGAATCGCTATCTTTTGGCAACTTCTGAAGATCTCCTAAACGTGGCTCAACAGTATCTGGGGAAGAACCGAGTAGTGCTCTATGTGGTACCGCAGGGAGACTTTGAGTCCGAGAGCACTCAGGTGGTGCGTGCCGCTGAACCCAAGCCGACCGCCGAGCCCGTTTTTATGCCTCCTCAGGTTCAGAAGGACAAGCTAAGCAATGGCCTGGAGGTTCTGGTGGTGGAGGAGCATAAGTTGCCTCTGGTGCAGGTCTCATTGGTGGTCAAGTCGGGCTGGTCTGCGGATTCAAAGGAGCGACCCGGTGCTGCCAGCCTCACCTCTGAGCTTTTGGACGAAGGGACTACCACTCGCAGTGCCCTGCAGATATCGGATGAAGTCAAAATGCTGGGCGCAACACTGAACACCGGTAGCTTTTTCGATGCCAGTACGGTGGGTTTGAACGTCCTCAAGAAACATTTAGATAAGGGTCTAAACTTGATGAGTGACGTGGTGGTGCATCCGACTTTCCCCAATGAAGAACTGGAACGCCAGCGCCAGCTCTACCTGGGTCGGATCATGCAAGAGGCGATGGAACCCTTCACCTGTGGTTTCAAACTCTACTTACGAACCCTCTACGGGCCGGATCATCCCTATGCTCAGCCCTATACCGGCAGTGGTACGGAGGCTTCCATCAGGACTATCCAGAGAGGCGATCTGACAAAATACTATGAAACCTATTACCATCCCAACAATGCGGCTATCATACTGGTGGGTGACATTACGCTGAAGGAAATACTGCCCAAGCTGGAGGTCGCCTTTAAAGAGTGGAAACCGAAGACTGTGCCCACCGTGAACATACCGGCAGTGAAGCCTCTGGCCAAAACCAAAATTTATCTGGTCGATAAACCCGGAGCCGCCCAGTCGGTCGTAGTCGCTGGCAACCTGGGTATTGAGCGCCGTTCGCCCGATTATTACTCGGTACAGGTCATGAATAACGCCCTCGGTGGACAGTTCACCAGTCGCATCAACCTCGATCTTCGTGAGGACAAAGGGTACACCTATGGTGCAGGGTCGTTCTTCTTTGCTACCCGTTCTGTAGGACCCTTTGTGACCTATGCACCAGTCCATACCCAGTACACCAAGGAGACCGTGGTAGAAATAGAGAAGGAACTTCGGGGAATCTGTGGCGACAGACCGATGAGTACCGAAGAGCTCCAGGACAGCAAGGACTACCTCACCAAAAGCTATGCCCAGAACTTTCAGTCCTTCAGCCAAATTGCTGGTCAAATAGTAGAGCAAGTGATGTATGACCTGCCGGAAGACAACCTCCAGCGCTACGTGCCGTCCATTTCAGCGGTGGATGCCAATACTGCTACCGCCGTTGCTAAAAAGTACATCCATCCCAATGCCCTCCTCTATGTCATCGTTGGCGACGTAGCTAAGATAGAACCCGGACTTCGTGAATTGAATATCGGAGAAATCGGTTACCTCGATGCCGAGGGAAATCCGATACCTCGGTAGCGAAGCGCTGGACAAGTAGAATGTCATCCAGTCCCGTCAAAGGTGGGACATGGTTGACCTACAACACGGCAAACTTTTATTCTTTACGAGATGAAGCGATATGAGAAAAAAGAATCCTTGGGTGGCGGCGGTATTGAACTTAATACTTCCTGGGATAGGCTTTGCTTATTTGGGTTCAGCCACTCTCATTGTATCGGGAGTTGTTCTTTTTATTTCCAGCATCGTTGTTGATATCATATACCTCAAGTATACAGTAGGGATGGCTCAAAGACCTTCCTTTCAGATTTTTTCCATATTGGGTGGTTTATCGTTGGCTATAATCACATTTGCGGTGACCAAGATTTTCAATAAAACCATCCAGCCAAAAGGGGAACAAGAAAGCCTGCAAAAATAAATTTTTGAACTCCAACTTCAGGCGATCTTTTTGGCAAGCCAACTTTTTTTTAAAAAAACTGCTTTCTGGGGGCAGAGCTCGTGACAGCACATGCAGTTAATGCAGTCGGTATAATCAAAATAGGGGGTCTTTTCTCCTTTTCGAATGGTATGGGTGGGACAATTGTCTACGCAAATGTTACAATTGGTGCAGTTACCATCCAAAATACTTGGACGAACCCAAACTAAAGGCTTAATCGGTGCAAGCAAGAATTTAGGAATTAATTTTAAGAGTCGGTTAGAAGGAAGAACGAATTTTGTCAATAGAATATCGGCTAACTTCTCACCCAAGATCTCAATTTGGGAAAATGAATTTGGTCCCAAACCTCTTTGGTGAGCAATTGAAGTAGTATCGATTTCACCATCTTTGAAGCCCATTATCTTTGCGGCTACCATATCCAAAGCCACCGCATCGGTGCTGGCAAGAAGAAGTCCTAAATACTTGGGATCACCAGAGGAAGGACCGTCCCCGTCCATACAGACCACCGCATCCACTAAGCTGATATGAGGCTTGGTCAAAGAATAAATATCAACGATCACTCCGGCAAAATCACCAGGCTTGGGCGCATCCCTATGATATTCACTTTTTCTAAAGCCCGGGATTGATCCAAACATGTTCTTCACGGCGCAGGTCATCAAGGTCAGGGTGTGGGTCTTTAGCTTGGGCAAGCTGATGATCACATCACAATCTACCACCGGCTTGGCGATGAAATAGCTCTTGCCTTCTTGGGTTCTTCTCTCATATACCCCTTCGCTTTCAAATGCAACCAACTTTGCTCTGGTTGAACCTGCCACCTCGGACATCTTGGTATTTTCCCAAACCCTTTTTATTCCCCTCTCGACGCCTCCGGGGCTATCCCCCAATATGGGCACTGCACCTATGTTCTGCACCTCCTCCACTACAGCTTGGACTAAAGACGGGTGGGTGGTTATTGCACGGGAAGGGTCTTTGGCTGAAAGAAGGTTGGGTTTGATTAAAACCCTCTGGTCTTTCTTCACAAACTTTTCTAATCCCCCCAGATGGGCAAAAGATTTTTTGACTGCTGATCTAACGTTATCTAAAGTGTAATCAGCACACCGAACGATAGAGACTTGACTTTTCACTTTGCGATTTCTCTTTGTTTCCTACTAACACACTATTTATTTCGGATACGAAGATGCCCCCTCACCCTATCCCTCTCCCCACAGAGACTGTGTCATAATTGTGTTTTGAGGTTGTAACCGCCCATTTGGGCGTAAGTCATTGGAATTCAACATCTCGATTTCGCAGACTAAAGTCTGCGGCTACAAAAACCGAAATTCTGACACAGCCTCACAGGGGAGAGGGAAAATCAATTGGAATGTAACAAATCCTACTGTGTTTGTATTAATTGTTTTTAGATGGACCATCGGACGAGGAAATTGGAGTTAAAGTAACTTTGACTGTCTTTATTCTTTGCCCTGTCACTTTTTCCACTACGATTTTCAATTCTACATGGGCGGATTTGTATTCGAGCACTTTCCCTTGCTCCGGGACACTCCCCACCAGATCGTAAATGAATCCTCCCACAGTCTCAAATCCCTCTTGAGCAATTTTGGTCCCCAACTCTTCATTCAAATTTTCTATGCTCACGTTGGCATCTACCCGGTAGGTTCTATCATTCAACTTTTGAATAGGAGGAATTTCCATATCATACTCATCCTGGATCTCCCCTACTATTTCCTCCAAGATATCCTCCAAGGTGACCAAGCCCGCAGTTCCACCATATTCGTCCACCACTATGGCCATATGGTTTTTGTCCCTTTTGAACTCCCTTAAAAGCTCATCTATCTTTTTGGTCTCCGGGACAAAATAGGGTTTCCTGGCGAGTTGCGCCAAATTGGTCATCTTTTCCGCTTGAGTTTCTTTCAAGAAAAGGTCTTTAACATAAATTATACCTGTGATGTTATCAATGTTGCCTTTGTAAATGGGAATTCGGGAATGCCCGCTTTTTTTGACTATTTCCCGAATCTGCTCTAAACTAGAGTTTTGATCGGCACAGATCATGTCCGGACGGGGGAGCATGATCTCCTTGACCTCCGTCTCTCCCAATTCTACGATGCCGTGGATCATCTCTCTTTCATCTTCTTCCAGTTGCGTCTCATTTGCTACCATAGTCTCAGTTACGGATTCGACCTGTTTTTCAGTTATCCCCTCTTCTTTTTCACTTTGCCCCTTTATTCTTTCTTTAGGGGTAGGATGAAAAAGACGCTTCAGATAGTTTGATAAAGGACGGATAATTTTATCAATAAGTCTCATATGATTTTGTAATTTTAAGCTTTAGCTTTTGGGGGAGTAATCCAATTTAAATATGCTTCCTCTTTTTCCTTCATTATCTCTGTTTGTCTTTTATTTTTATGGTCATATCTTAGAAGATGTAAAAGTCCATGAATCACCAAGCGCGATGCCTCTTCCTTAAGACTTATCCTATATTCTTGGGCTTGTCTTTTGGCTTGATCTAAAGAGACATAAATGTCCCCCAAGCCCGGATAATCCACACCCATGTTTTTGCCTTCTTTTATGCCAAATGATAGCACATCAGTGGTTTTTCTTCTTCCGGTGAATTCCCGGTTTATCTTTTCCATGAAGTCATCGTCCACGAATATTACATCCACGGGAAGCTTTATCCCTTCCGATTTCAACACCCTGTAAACAATATCCTCAATTTCTTTCTTTTTAATTCTGCATGTGGGGTGAATGTTCTGGACGGTGATTTTTTTCAATCTGATTTTTCTGGAGCAAATCATACGGTTTTTGCTGCCGGCTCTGGATATTCGACTCGGGGATGAAAGGCACTGATCAAAACCGGCAGGAAACTTTGCTGGATGGAGGAGAGTTCTCTGAAGGTCAAATTGGAATCCGCCAATTCGCCGGCTTCCAGTTTTGAATCTATGATCTTTTTTATCAAACTCTTTATGCGAGAAGGCTTAGGATCATCTAAGGTGCGGGAGGCGGCCTCCACCGCATCCGCCAACATGACGATGGCGGTCTTCTTAGAGCGGGGCTTGGGACCCGGATATCTGTATTCATCCATCAACTCCTGGGTGGCTCCTTGCTCCACGGCCTTGTTGTAAAAGTAGCTCATCAGTGTAGTGCCATGATGCTCCTGGATGAAATCAATTATCCTTTTGGGAAGATTAGCCTGCTCAGCCATCTCCACTCCTTCCTTGACGTGGGACTCTAAGATCAAAGCACTCATGGAAGGGACCAGTTTCTCATGCTTGCTTTTGGCCCCCATCTGATTCTCCACAAAATACTCGGGCTTTTGCATCTTGCCGATGTCATGATAGTAAGCTCCCACTCGGGCTAAAAGGACATTGGCTCCGATGGCTTTGGCTCCCGCCTCCGCTAAATTCGCCACGATTATGCTGTGATGATAAGTGCCGGGGGCCTCCAGAGAGAGTCGCTTGAGAAGTGGGCGATTCAAATCGGAAAGCTCAAGTAAAGTGATATCGGTGGAAACATCGAAAATCGACTCGAAGATGGGCAGAAGTCCGATGGTCAAAATGGGGGAGATGAATCCATTAAATAACCCATAGCCGCATAATGACAAAATGGCGCCAGGAGAGGAAAGCTTCAAAGATTCGGCAAAATATATGAAGACCACATAAGCAAAAGAAATAAAGAGCATAGGACGATAGAACCTATATCGATGGGTGACCTCTTTGACACTGTAACACGCTAACGTCCCCGCCACAATGCTGATAAAAGCCAACTTGAAATCGAAAAAGTTTACAATTCCGAAAAGTATGCCTAAGACAAAGGTGGAAATCAAACCCACCTCTAAGTCCAAAAGAATAGTCAAAAGCATAGAGCCGATGGTGACCGGGATCAGATATTCCGAAAGATGCCATTTAAACAAAACCAGATAAGCCACCACCATCTCCAAAATTATAATGCTTGAGATCATCAGAAGCTTGGCATTGTCGTAGAAGACCTCCCTTTTAACAAAGTATAGAAATGACGCCAGACTTAAAAGCATCACCCCCACGAAAAAGATACGACCCAAAAGCGGAAAAAGAAAATGCCAGGGGTTCGACTTGAGGCCGGATTCGACTCTGGCTTTTGCTAATGAAGAAAGTTTCTCCAAATCAGTCTTGGTGACTTTTTGGCCTTTTGCCACTATGGTCTCCCCCTTCAAAACCAATCCTTTCTGCTTGGTGATTGAGCCCAAAACCTCTTGCTTTCGCTTTTCCATCTCTTTTTGGTTTAAGCTTAAATTGGGAACCAAAAAACGATTTCCAATTTCATAAAAAGCCTTTACTTTAAGCTGGTCATCTTCAAATTTTACCATAGCCAAAGAAAGGAGCCTCTCTTTGGCTTTGGAAAGATCCAAAAGTTCGTCTTTGGTGAAGGCACGACTGAGCTTGGCCGTATCCGCAATCCCTTCGTATTGATTTAAGATTATGGCTTTGCCATTTTCACTAAAGGGTAGATTTTGAATATCCTCCACCATTCCGATTTGATAAAGCTCTCTGAGTATGGCAATTAAGTTAGAACTAAAGGTGTCCAGATCCTCATTTGAGCTTAATAGAAGAATTCCCTCCTCCTCCAGGTAAGGAAAGATCAAACGGAGCACCCTTATTCTCGATTCCGGAATCTGGTTGGAGTTATTTAAGCTATCCACGCTGGCAAAAAAACATCTGACCGAGGTTATCGCCGAGTCGCCCTTCTTTTGATCGAAATCCAGAACAACCGGAAGATTAGCTAAGACCATCTTTTTGTCCTCTTCTAATTCTTCCTTACTTTTCAAAACAGGAAAGGCAAAGGGGGCGATGATCTCCTCATCTGCTATGCTTCCCACTGCTGGAAAATCCAGGGAACGATAGATGGATGATACGGGAAAAAGAAAGACGATGATGCAGGTTGTAACTAAAGATAGAACTACCCGAAAAAAATAGAGCGAGGTTTTGTGATTTCTTCCGTTTTTTTCCGAATTGGGTTTGGGCAAAATCGATTTTTTAAAGTCAAGCATAAGAATCTGATAACGAATGGATAATAATGAATGACGGATTTCTTGTTCATTATTCCTTATTCGTCATTCGTCATCCCTCATTCGTCATTTCTTTTTAAATGATCTTCATACCTTTGGTAAGCTTTGATGATCTCCTGAACCAGCGGGTGCCTTACCACGTCTTTTTCTGTGAGATATATAAACTCGATTCCCTCCACTCCTTCTAAGATCTTCTGAATCTGAACTAACCCGGAGGCTTTTTTATCCTCCAAATCTATCTGGGTTATATCTCCGGTGATCACCGCTTTTGAATTCACTCCCAATCTGGTCAAAAACATCTTCATCTGTGCCACCGTGGTGTTCTGGGCTTCATCCAGAAGCACAAAGGAGTTATTTAAGGTCCTTCCTCGCATGAAGGCTAAGGGAACTATCTCGATCACCCCCATCTCCATCAATTTGCGTATTTTCTCTGCAGACAACATATCATGTAAGGCATCATAGACCGGTCTTAGATACGGATCCACTTTCGCCCGGATGTCACCGGGAAGGAAGCCTAAGCTTTCCCCCGCCTCCACCGCCGGTCTCACTAAAATCACGCGTCCCACCATCTTTTGCTTCAAAGCAGAGACCGCCATGGCTACTCCTAAATAAGTTTTTCCAGTGCCAGCAGGTCCGATGGAGAAAACGATATCATATTTCTCTATGGCTTCGACATAATTTTTCTGACCGACGGTGCGGGGCTTTATACTTTCCCTGGTAATAATGGATGTGACTATGGAACCGACCTGCAGATCATTGAAGGGACCTATGCCGTCCTGTTTTACCATGCTGATGGCGTATAAAACGTATCTTTCGGAGAGCTCCTTATTTTTTCGCAAATGAGTAATAAGGTCATCGAACAAGGCTTCTAATAGTTTTACCTCTTTCTCCTCTCCCTCCAGATTGATACAATCGCCGCGAGCCACGATTTGGGCATCGAATTGGCTTTCGATCAGGCGCAGAAAAGAACCGCTCTGTCCGAAAAGAAGCCTCTGGTCAACATCCGCAATATCTATTTTCTTGGTCTTTATCAATACCTTTCTCTCTTACCTCCGGATTCAAATCACCGTTTGACGGTGTAGAAGCTCGTATCGACACTCGAATTTTCGAAGGCTCGATGCTCGGGAATTATCATCCCCACGAGTTCATTGTTAATACAATGTATCAAAACGTGTGCGTATCTTCGACTTGTTACATTATACTTAATTTCCCCCTCACCTTTGCCCTCTCCCCACAGGGGAGAGGAATGAGGTGACGGGCTTGCTTCTTATCTGCCTACTTTTTACTGCTTACTATCTTTATCCCTAACTCCTTCAATTGTTTTTCATCCACCTCCGAAGGTGCCGAATCCATCAAAGACTGAGCCGCGGTAGTTTTGGGAAAGGCGATGACTTCTCTTATGGAATCCGATCCGGTCATCCAAGCCACGATCCTGTCCAGACCGGGCGCAATCCCTCCATGGGGAGGGGCACCGTATTCCAGAGCTTTTAAAAGAAAGCCGAACATCTTCTCCGCCCTCTGGTCATCTATTCCCAAAACATTCAAAACCTTTTGTTGAAGCTCTCTTTTATGGTTACGAATCCCACCCGAGGCGATCTCCATACCATTCAGGACCAGATCATACTGATGCGCTCTTATGTTTCTCCAGGGATGATCTTGGTGATCTGAAGGGAGGCTCGATTTAAACCCTAAATCTAATTTTTCTAAATCTTCTTGGTAAGGCATAGTAACTATATTGTGCATGGCATCAAATCGTTTCTCCTCTGGATTATATTCGAAAAGAGGAAACTCGTATACCCACAGAAAATTCCATTTGCTTTTGTCGATCAGATCATATTTGTGGGCTATCGCCAGTCTCAATTTACCTAAAGAGGCATAAACCACTTTAGGCTCACCCTCTATGATAAATCCAATATCACCTTCTTCCAGATTGAGTTCTTGTATGATGGCGTTTTGATCCTCTTCGGTTATGAATTTGGCAAAGGAGCACTTAAATCCATCGCTTGCGCGAGCAATTGTAAGAAGTCGTTTAGCGCCACCCGCCTTAGCCACTTCTTCTAAATCTTTTATCTCTTTGCGGGAAAGTTTTGCTCCTCCTTTAAAGTTGGTTCCGCATACTACTTGATGCTTCCCCAGGAGTCCAAAGAATTCTCTGAGCGGCGGACTAAAATCTATATCTCTCAGTTCTTTTATCTCCATTCCAAAGCGTGTATCCGGCTTATCTGACCCGAATTTTTCCATGACTTCTTTAAACTTCAATCTTGGAAAAGGAATCTTCAACTCGACACCTAATACTTTTCTAAACACATAAGCCATCATCCCCTCGACCACAGAGAAGACGTCTTCTTCAGTGACAAAGGACATTTCCATGTCTATCTGTGAATGCTCGGGCTGACGATCTGCCCTCAAATCCTCGTCTCTTAGGCATCGGGCTATCTGAAAATATTTATCGAATCCGGAGATCATCAAAATCTGTTTCAAAAGCTGAGGAGACTGGGGCAAAGCATAGAATTTCCCTGGGTTCACTCTTGAGGGGACGATGAAATCTCTGGCTCCTTCCGGGGTGCTTCTAATCAAAAGGGGAGTCTCTATCTCATAAAATCCCTGTGAATCTAAATAGTCCCTTACTGCTTTTGTCGCCTGATGTCTTATTTTTATCCTTTCTTGCAAGGGTGGACGCCTCAGATCCAAATATCTATATTTTAACCTTAATTCCTCTTCGGCATTTGTCTCTTCCTCTATCTCAAAGGGAGGAGTCTTGGATTCATTCAGGATAGTCATTTTCTTAGCTATCACTTCAATCTCCCCGGTTGCCAAATCCTTGTTTGCCATTCCTTCTGGTCTTTCGTTTACCTCTCCTTCCACACTGATAACATATTCGGCTCGGAGATGGGTTGCCTCATTCATAGTCTTTTCATCCACCAAATCAGGCTTGAAAACCACCTGAGTGATGCCGTATCGATCTCTTAGATCAATGAAGAGCAAACCACCGTGATTTCTCCATTTCCGCACCCAGCCATTTAAGATGACGGTTTTGCCGACATCTTTTTTCCTTAATTCTCCACAGGTACGTGTGCGTTTAAGATGTTTGAATTCCACAAACTCTCCGATCTTTATATTAAAAGTTTTTCATTTATTGATATGAACTCTTAGCAGTCTTTGCTTAACTCCCCAACGGTCTTCAAATATGCCTGTATGGCATATTTAATATTCTCTAAAGCCTCTTTTTCCGTCTGCCCTTGTGACCAACAACCGGGCAAGCCGGGACACCAAACAGCGTAACCCTCTTCGGTTTTTTTAATGTTTACCTTGTATTTCATAAACACCTCTATGAAATGTCGATACTGTTAGGTTTCGACAATCCTTATTACTGAAGTATCCCAAAAGCTAATTTCTTGTCTTTCTTACGAAGACTCCAGACAATCCACAATAAGAGAAAAACGTTTATTATAAAAGAAACGACTGCTAAACAAAACCATTTACAATCTCCGAATCCAGTGATCCACTCAGTCTTCTCTATTAAGACTAAAAGAATTCCAATTAATGTAAGACAATTGAAGAAGGACAGCATATAAATCATAATTAAGTTTATGCTAAGTCTCCTAAAGTATTTTTGAGGAACTGTTGGTAACAAAACGTATTTCTTAAATTCCGGGACTACAGCTTTTGCTCTTTCAACAAAAAAATTTCTGATCTGATTTATAGCATTTAAATATTCAACTATAATTTTTCTATTGTTGTAAAGAATGCGTAACGTTCCTAAACCAATTATGTAGAGCATTACCAATATGACAAAAAATATCCTCCAAACCTCTCTTTGTGATGAACCATTTTTAAAAATTAGTCCTATAATTGCTCCAGTCAAGGTCAAGAAGGCAATATAAAATTTAAACCAACTTTCGTTTCTATTGTAGGTATCAATGCACCCTTTCCAGCAGGCATCGTATTCTCTTGATAAAAACTCTTTACTTCCATTCCAAATCTCTCTTCTTCTCATAAATAATCTTCCTGGCCCTGATGCATCGGCATTAGGAAATGCCGATGCTATTAAGCTTCGGCAATTCCCATTGCCGAAGCATCAAAAAATAACTCCATCATTTCTCATAAATTATTTTCCCGTTTCTTTTGATCTCCCCCAGAAAATCAAGTTTAGTAGCATTCTTATATTCGTCCAGAGTATAGCCCAAAGTCTCGATCTCTGTAACCTTAGCTTGCCAGGCTAACATTCCTAAGAAGACTAATCTTTGGTGAAAATTCATTCGACTGAAATCATCGGAGATGATAGCCAAATCAATATCGCTCCATCTTTTTTGTTTACCCCTAACACAGGAACCAAAAAGGATAACTTTTTCTATCTTACAGTTATTTTTCAGTAAGGCGAGGATTTTTTCTATTTTGATTTCAGCTTTAGTTCTTCGTTTAGCCATTTTCTAGTTCTGGAATTGCGGTCTCCTTGACGAAAGTAAATTAAAAGAATTGTCAACCCTGCCAAAGGCGGAGTTGACCTACCATCTTATCACGGTTTTCACTGCTTAAGTGACAAATTCGTCTACCTCGAAAAAGTCGCAAAAGCAAGCTTTTGCACTCCTAAAATTACAGAATATACCGACTTAAATCTTCATCTTCGACTATGTCCTTCAAAGTATTCTCCACCATTTCTTTGGTGACTTTAACCTTTTTTACCTTCGTATCCGGGACTTTGAACATGATATCTTCCAAAAGAGTGGTCATCACCGTGTGCAGTCTTCTGGCTCCGATGTTTTCGGTTCTCTCGTTGACCAGATTGGCGATTTTGGCTATCTCCCCAATGGCTTCATCCGTGAAGGAAAGCTCCACCCCTTCGGTAGCCATAAGAGCGGTATATTGTTTGATCAAAGCATTCTGAGGCTCGGTTAAAATACGCACGAAATCTTTGGTGGTCAAACTGTCCAACTCCACTCTTATGGGAAACCTTCCTTGCATCTCGGGGATCAGATCGGAAGGTTTAGAGGCATGAAAAGCACCTGCGGCGATAAACAAAACATGATCGGTCTTAACCATTCCATATTTGGTCATCACGTTGGTTCCTTCCACAATAGGAAGAAGATCTCTTTGCACTCCTTCCCGGGAGACGTCTGGTCCGTTTTTCATCTTTTCACCTGCGATCTTATCTATCTCATCTATGAATATAATCCCGGAGTTTTCCACCCTTTCGATGGACTCGGAGATGACCGCCTCTATATCTATGAGTTTTCCCACCTCCTCTTGGGTCAAAATCTTTTGTGCCTCTGACACTGTGACCCTTCTTTTTTTGGTCTTTTTGGGAAACATTCCGGAAAACATTTCTTGGAAGTTGACTCCCAATTCCTCTATCCCTTGCGGAGAGAAAACCTCGATTATAGGAAACCTGTCATTGGGCAAATTAACCTCAACCAGTCTTTTGTCCAGCTTACCCTGTTTTAGCTGTATCCTCAGTTTTTCCCTGGTTCTTTCCCATTTTTCCCCAGAATCATCTTCGTTCCCGCCTGAACTTTCCAACTCTCCGAAGGAAGCAGTAGCGGTTTGAAGTGATAAAGTGGGCTGGGGCACCTGTTTTCCCCTTTGGGGTTTGGGGGGTAAGAGAAGATCCAGTATCTTCTCTTCGGTTAAATTGATGGCTTTTTGCTGCACCGCCTCGGCTTTTTCCCTTTTTACCATGTTGACCGCCAAATCGGTCAACTCCCTTACCATCGACTCCACATCTCTTCCCACATATCCAACTTCGGTATATTTGGAGGCTTCCACCTTGATGAAGGGAGCGTTGGCTAAATTGGCTAACCGACGGGCTATCTCGGTCTTTCCTACTCCCGTGGGACCGATCATAATAATGTTGTTGGGCATGATCTCCTCTTTCAAATCGCCCTTCACGTGTAGTCTCCTCCAGCGATTTCTTAAGGCTATGGCTACCGATTTTTTGGCTTGATCCTGCCCGATTATATATTTGTCCAACGCACGGACGATCTCCTTTGGAGTCAACTCCTTTTGCCACTCCTCCCCTGCTTCTGCCCGTCCCGAGGTATCGTTGATCAGATTTATATGGTTATTCACCTTAGGCGGACTGGGATTTTTGACTTCAGACATTTTTCAACTCCTCGGCAATTTCTCGCCATCAAAAAACGCAACTTTTCCCTCCCAATAATCTTTCTGCAAAATCAATATAATAAAAACTTGTCAATTCTCAAATCTTTTTAAAATTTTCGATAACCGATATGAAAGTTACGTGTAGATCCCGCCTTTAGTCGGAGCGGCCGGGGAAAAACAGGGGTTAGTCCTCATACGGTCATAGCCAACAAACCAAAAGCGGAAAAATCAAAGCTCCTCAATTACTATTTTGTCGTTAGTATAAACACAGATTGAGGAGGCAATCTCTATGGACTTTCTCACAATGGTCTTAGCGTCTAAGTTCGCAAAAGCTACCAAAGCCCGAGCCGATGCCAAAGCATAAGGTCCGCCGGAGCCTATGGCGACGATCCCATCATCCGGTTCGATCACGTCACCATTTCCAGATATGATCAAAGCATGTTCCTTATCCAACACCGCCAAAAGCGCTTCCAACCTTCTTAAATATTTATCCATCCTCCAATCTTTCGCCAATTCGACGGCAGCTCGAGGAAGGTTCCCTCTGAATTCTTCAATTTTTGCTTCAAACCTTTCAAAGAGGGTAAAAGCGTCGGCGGATGCCCCGGCGAATCCTGCTAAGATTGTGTCGTTACACAACTTACGGAGCTTGTTGGCGTTCTGTTTGACAATGGTCTCCTCCAGGCTTACCTGTCCATCTGCACCAATGGCCACCTGACCATTGTGTCTTAGTCCAATTATGGTGGTTGATCTTTTCATTATAGGTCTAAAGTTATAGGTTAAAGGTGAAAGGTCTCTTTTCCTTTACTTACCCCCATTTACTGACACCGTCTTTTTGATTTCTTACACGGAAAATCTTTGCCATGGTTAAGGTTTACTGGTATACCAGTATGGTGGTATTATTTTGTTCGTAAATCTTTCAAAAATTCGTTTAAAAGTAGAGCAGTGAGTGCCGTTTCTTTCAGTTGACAAATCGTCTTAAACATTTTGGTTTTGCCTTGAATCCAGACAACTCCGTCTAGGATCGCAATTCTTAGGGCGTTGCCATCTTTACCTCTAAGCAGAGTAAGGGCATCCTGAAATTGTGCGTTCTGATGTCCTCCAGAACTGGTGAGAAATTTAGCCTCTCCTAACACAAGAGTCCTTCCAGACTTAGCTAGTAGGTCCGGTGCTTTCTGGAGATTACACTTTAGCGCCGTGTTAGCGTATTCCATTAGTTCAGCGTCACTACCTTGGAGTAGAGCTATGCCAGAATATTTTTCAAACTTAGTGCGGTCTAAAAGGGGATAGGGTAGTTTTGGAAGCCATTTTCTAAACAGTGTGCCAATTTGTCTATTAAATTCCTTGGGTTCTTCTACGCCACCGATTACCTCGTCAAATTCCATGGAAAGAATTTTATTCGCTATTCTTTGAACAGTTTGCGGGTTCTTCTCAATGAATTGACCTTTATTCCGGCGTAAAAAGGCTACATAAGGGTCTTTTATAGGGAACTTGTCTAGACTGAGAAGGGTCTCTAGTAATCTAAGCTTATCTTTCTTCTGAAAAGCATCCTTTAACTCTTCTTTGGTTTCAGAAGAGAGTGCCCTCGCTAATGCAGTCGTAACAGGGTATACACCATGTAATTTATCTAAATATCCATGTGCATTGGCCAATTCTATACTTTTTTTAATCCATAGATTCATGCCCATCTCCTTTTTTTACTTTATGCGGTTTAGTCTTATAGACGGTGAATGCTGAAAGATTTTCTATTTGAGATAATCTTTCACAAGCGGTCTCAATAGCCACGTCAGAGTTATCAATTCCTATCCAGCGTCTTTCTAATGATTCCGCAGCAACTAGTGTTGTGCCAGCTCCAGCAAAACAGTCTAGGATTAAATCATCTGGGTTGGATGACGCCTGAATAATCACCTTGAGCATATCAAGATTTTTTTCTGTAGGATAGGAGGGATATTGTGGATCCTTGAATTCCCAAATATCCTGTCGCTTTTTACCGTTGGCGAGTATTTCATCGGCATAAATTTTTTTGCGGGGGTTTCCGGTAGAAGACCATTCTATTAAACCTTGTTCGTCTAATATGGTCAGTTGCTCAGGTGGGCATCTCCAATGGCGCCCTCTTGGTGGTTTTAATTTTTTCCATGGACGACCCGTAGGACCATTTTGAGTTTCCCCGGGTGCGTGGAGTGGGGTGGTGGTATATCTCCTACCGTCTTCGTCGATCTTTGGAAACAATCTTTCAATATCTTCCTGGGTTAGTTTTTCTTTTGGTTCATGCCATATATATTTGTCCGTCTTTGAATAGAATAGTATCATATCTTTAATGTTGCCGTATCCCCTTCTTTCAAAGTTCTTGGGGTTACATTTGATTCTGGTAATGTCGCTTATAAAATGTTTATAGCCAAAGACCTCATCCATGAGAACCTTAACGTAATGCCCCATCTTCCAATCGATATGAACATATATTGAACCATCATTCGCTAAAATATGTTTCAGCAGCACGAGTCTCTTTCTTAGGAAGTCAATATATTCCGCTCCAAGGACTTTATCTAGGTAAGCGCTTTGGTCTTCATCACTGCGACTGATGGTGGCGGTTCGGGAACTGCCACGTTTGAACTCTTGATTAGTGGAAAAAGGTGGGTCAATATAGACAAGTTTAACCTGTCCCGCTACCTTTGGGTCTTGCATTAATGTGGCGAGGGCGGGTAAATTGTCGCCGGAGATCAGCATGTTCTGCCAATTATCGAGCCTACTCTGACCCAATGTTTTGGGTTTATCGAAAGAAGTCTTGGGTATACAGTTGAGGATATCTTGCTCTTTTTGTTTGCCTATGTATGACAGCTTAAGGTCCATAATTAAAAGATTTCCTGATACCGTCCACTGATTCTACGCTCTGGGATGCGCTTTTTTGTAAACTTTCTTCAATCTATCTGTGGTCACATGTGTATATATTTGGGTAGTCGAGAGACTTTCATGCCCCAGAAGCTCTTTAACCGCAAGAAGATCTGCCCCCTTGTCCAAAAGGTGGGTGGCAAAAGTATGTCTCAAAGTGTGAGGGCTGGTCTTTCGGTCTTCTGAAACTTGGGTAGCATATTTTTTGACTATTCTCCCAATGCTTCGAGCAGAAAGCCTTTTACCGGATCGATTCAAGAAAATAGCCTCACCATTTGTCTGTGAACTATTCTTAAATTTATTCCTTCGTAATTCTAAATAACTCTTAAAGATTTTTAATGGCTTTTTTCCTACAGGTATGATCCTTTCCTTTTTTCCTTTGCCCAAGACCCTCACCTCCTCCCCTGTAAAATCTAGGGAAGATAAACCCAAATTTGCCAACTCAAAAAGCCTCATCCCGGTGCTGTAAAAAAGATCTAAAATTGCCAAATCCCTCAAGCCCCAAAAACTCTCCTTATGGGGGAGCTTGAGCAAGCTTTCCATCTGTGAAATGGTCAAAAATGTGGGTAGACTTTTTCTCCTCTTGGGGCTGGAAAGAAAAGAGGCCGGATTTGAAGAAATCTTTCTTTTTCGCAGAAGATATTTGAAAAAAGACCTCAGGACGAAAACCTTATGGGCGATACTTGTTTCCTTTAACCTTTTCCTTTTCAAAAAGACCAAAAAATCCCTTAAAAGTGGTCGGTCAACCTGGTCAAGGGGATTACCCTGCAAATTCCTTCCTTTTAAAAACTCGCCAAAATCCGAGAGGTCATTTCTGTAGGAGGTAACTGTATTTTCTGAAAAATTCTTCTCCGTTTGAATATACTGGATAAAACCTTCCTTCTCTTTTTCAAAATCCTTCATCTAAACCACAAAAATTACGGTCAACGGATTGGTCAGCGGATTAAGCGGATGTTTTATCCGCTCCATCCGTTTAATCCGTTGACCGAATCATTTAGATACACTCTCCACCGGCTCAAGCTTTTCATATTTACATTTGATACATTTTAAGTATTCGCCTTTAGATTTGTTGACTTTCTCTACCAAAAATTTAGCGCCGCAATTGGGACAGACTTCATTCACCGGCTTGTCCCAACTGGCAAATTTGCATTTAGGGTAATTGGAACAGCCATAAAAAATCTTCCCTCTTTTGCTTTTTCTTTCCGCCACATAGCCATTACAGCCTTCTTGAGGACAGGCTACCCCGATGGAAAAAGGTCGAGTAAATTTGCATTCAGGATATTTTGAGCAGGATAAGAATTTTCCGTATCGACCAATTTTCACCATCATGGGTGCACCGCACAGTTCACATTTCTGGTCAGTTAGAACCTTTTCGTTTTCATTCGCCTCTAAGGGCTTCGCATTCTTGCATCTGGGGTAGGCGGAGCAAGATAGAAATCTGCCATTTCTGCTCCACTTTATTATCATGGGGCTTCCGCATTTTTCACAAATCTCCTCGGTTGCTTGTTGTGTCATCTGCTTGATTTTGCCCTTGTCATTTTCCACCTTCTTTAGAGTGGACTGAAATGGAACATAGAAGTCATTTAGCACTTTGACCCATTTCTCCTCTCCCTCCTCAATTTTGTCAAGCTCTTCCTCCATATTGGCAGTGAACTTCATTTCGAATATATTAGGGAAATTTTTAACTAAGATCTCATTTACCGTCTTTCCCAGTTCTGTGGGGAAAAGCCTTTTTTTATCAGACTCCACATATTTTCGCTGTTTTATAGTGGTGACGATCTGGGCATAGGTAGAGGGTCTTCCTATTCCATTTTCCTCTAATTCCTTTATCAAACTTGCCTCAGAAAATCTTGGCGGGGGTTTAGTAAAATGCTGTTTGGGAACCAGCTCTAACAGTTGCAAAAGGTCTTTCTCCTTCAAGGCCGGCAGTTTGAATTCCTCTTCCTCTTCCCCATTTTCTTCTTTAATATCCTGATAGATTTTCAAAAATCCGTCGAACAAAACCTCTGAGCTGGTAGCTCTAAACAGATATTTTTCCGCTTCAATTTCAACTGTGGTCACTTGAAAAATCGCTTCTGCCATCTGGGAAGCCATGAATCTATTCCAGATAAGTTGATACAACTTAGACTGATCTTTACTCAAATACTTTTTGACCTGATCTGGGGTATAGTCGATGTAAGTGGGACGGATGGCTTCGTGCGCCTCTTGAGCTGATTTTCTGGATTTATATTCCCTGGGTTTCGAAGGAATATAATCTGAACCAAAATTTATTTCAATAAAATCCTTTGCCGCCTTTTTTGCGATCTCTGCAATTCGAGGGGAGTCAGTTCTCATATAAGTAACCAGACCCACACTCCCCTTTTCCCCTAATTCCACTCCCTCATAAAGCTCTTGGGCGATCTTCATAGTCTTTTGTGAGGAAAAATAAAGCCTGCGAGCCGCATCTTGTTGGAGGGTGCTGGTGATATAAGGAGGGGAAGGAAAACGGTTCCTCTCCTCCTTGGTAACATTTGCCACCACAAACTTCTTATCCTTTACATCCGAGATTATCCCCTCCGCATCTTTTTGAGTGGCTATCTCAAAAACTTTTCCGTCGATTTTGACCAATTTGGCAGGGAAGGACTCTTTTTTATCAGTCTCTAAAATGGCAGTGATGCTCCAGTATTCTTGGGGGACGAAATCTTCAATCTGTTTTTCCCTTTCACAGATCATCCGCAGAGCCACAGACTGCACCCTGCCCGCACTTAATCCTCGGTACAAGGCCTTCCATAGGATAGGAGAAGTCTTATATCCCACCAAACGATCTAAAATTCTTCGAGCTTGCTGGGCATTCACCTTGTTCATGTCGATTTCTCCAGCCTCCTTTATGCCGGTAAGCACAGCCTCCTTGGTGATCTCGTTGAAAGAAACTCGATAGATTTTGGGATTTACCTTCTCTATCTCCTGGGCTATATGCCAGGCAATAGCTTCCCCCTCCCTATCCGGATCCGGAGCCAAATAGACCGCCTTGGCTTTCTTGGCTTCTGATTTCAGTCGAGTCAAAATCTTCTGTTTGCCTTTGATGATCTTGTAGTCAGGGGTAAAATCGTTCTCAATATCCACCCCCAGGTTTTTCTCCGGAAGATCCTTTACGTGCCCCAGGGAAGCTTCCACTAAAAACTCTCCTCCCAGGAATTTCTTTAAAGTCCTGGTCTTTGCAGGCGATTCTACTATGACTAATTTTTTCTGTGCCAAGAGTACTCCTTTTAAGAGCGGATGGTTCTACGGAGATCTCCAGACGAAAACTCCCGTTCTCCCCCCGCCAAAGGCGGGGGAACAGAATGAATCCTCTCGTCTGGGAAAGTAACTAAAGTCTCTTCAATTCTGCTTTAGGTTTCTCCTGTGGTCTATCAAATTTGATCTTTCCTTCTATCACTTCCCTTAGTGCTTGATTGACGACCTTTTCCTCTTTTTCTTGGTTTGCCGTCTCTTCTTCTCCGATCTGAGCGGTCAAAGATTCGGCTTTCATCCTTTCCACATTTAACCTGCGCGCCTGTTTAGCAACTAACAAGACCGCCTCATATCTATTCCTACAAATCTTCTCCAACTTTTCCGTAAAATCTAATTCCATCAGTTCCTCCTCTTAACATCTATCCCTCCCGCCTCTGGCGGGATGAATCTTGAAAACCCTCTCATTACTCTATGGTGAAATATCTAAACGTTATCTTTTCCCGAAATCTTTGTCTCAATTAAGAAATTTTTTTCGTCTGGCTCTGGTGGTGAACTATATAATGCAAACACATTTATTTCTGATACGATGCTTCCCCTCTCCCACAAGGGGAGAGGGAATAGTCATGGCGAAATTAAGTAGAATGTAAGAGATTGAAACCGCAGACGCATTTTCGTGCATTCGTATTATATTATTCACACTTACGAAAGAGAAATCAATATCTCCCCCAAAAGGATCTACATGGAAGATTTTAAGAGAATCTTGAATTCTTGTCCCAGCTTTCGAAATCGAACCTGAAGGATTTATGTCTTTCCGCCTCGATGATTTTTTCCACTAATTTTACCGTTTCCTCTAAGTTCTTATTTATCACAACATAATCATACTTCGACCAAAACTTCATCTCCTTTAATGCGATCTTCAATCTCTTCTCTATCTCGTCCGCCCTGTCCGTTCCTCTATGGACGAGCCTCTTTTTCAATTCCTCTAAAGAAGGGGGCAAAAGAAAGATCAAAACGCTTTCCGGATATTTTTTCTTAATTGCCATTCCTCCCTGCACATCCAGAACGAATAATGCAGTCTTACCTTCTTCTTTTGCTTTGTCCACAAACCTTTTCAAAGTTCCATAATATTCGCCGTGCACCTTTGCCCATTCCACAAATCCACGCTTTTTTCTTATTTGGTCGAATTGATCTTGGGATAGAAAAAAATAATCTCTTCCTTCTTTCTCATTCTTTCTTTTCTTTCTGGTGGTGGCGGAGATAGAATATAAATAATCTTTATGTTCGTTTAGTATCTTTTGACAAATGGTGGTCTTCCCTCCTCCAGAAGGGGAGGAGAGAACTACTAAGCACGAATTCTGTGTCTTGCCCGAATTCTGGGTCTTGAGAGGAGTTGCTTTTTCCATTATTTTAAAAGGTTCAAAATTCAAGATTCAAGGTTCAAGATTTTCTTTAAATTTTGAATCTTGTCCCATGGATCCTGCGGAAATCTTAAGCCGAAAAGCGATGGTCTCGCAAGCTAAAGCTGATAGTATTACGTGATCCGAGGAGGTTACCACCAAGCTTCTGGTCTTTCTCCCTTCGGTGGCATCGATGAGCTTACCTTTCTTTTGCGCCTCGTCTTTAAGTCTTTTTGAAGGCTGTGACCCGAAACTGATTACCGCCACAATCTTATCTACCGAGACCACACTCCCGTAACCGATAGAAACAAAAGGATAGTCCATTTATACCTGACTCAACTAATCAACTGAAAATTTCTTTGAAAAAGGATCGAAAATCTTCGTTAGACACGAACACCCTTGATCATGACGCTTTACTGCAACGGACAAGGTGTCCGTTACCAACACAGAGAACTTATGTTTTTCACGTCAGCAGTTCATCACTTTGGATGTGTTTCTAATTCTGCTATCTTCTCTTCCATTGCTGCTGCGGATAGTACAAACTCAAACGGAGGTGGAGCGCGTAATTCTACTTCGACGTCTTTTGCCTTGATACGTTCGAGGCTTGGGGAGATAGAAATAATAACCAAAAGCACAATAAATACTATATACAGAACCCAGTTTACATGTAACGAAGGAAACCACCTTGGAATAAACGGATGAAGCAAAAACAACGCAATGATAGATAGTGAGAGAATGATAAATATGATTCTTTTACCCAGGCAATTCAAAGGCGAATCTAACCACCAACGCCACCAGGATGGTCTTATTTGATTGTTCCAGACATTCCTCAACAGCTCACGAGCGGATCCTTTTATAGATGATTTTAATGTGATACATTCTTCCAATTTTTCTCTGGCTGTAAACATATCTTTACTCTTATAGTAAAAGTAACCTAAAAAGTACAGGATATAAGCTTTAATCTCTTCTTCGCCATGCTTTTTACATAATTTTTCTGCCCTATCCAGCTCTCTCATGATCGAGTGTATCTTTTCCTGATATCTTTCATCTGTTAAGTCTGAAGAAAACCCTGCCTCAAGATACTTAGCATAAGAATGCCAGAGAAGGACCAGTGGGTTGCCTATATCGAAAGGAATTGCCCTTTTGAAAGATGCCGCCGCACTATCATATTTCTGTTCTTCAATTTCAATTCTACCTTTTAAAATCAATGCAGGACTTTTTAAAGTGAATCCAGGAACAAAGTCTTCCTCAATTTCGAGTACATCTTCACATTTTTTTGAAGCACCCTCAAGATTTCCCAGCCTAAAGAGAATTTCTCCTAAGCCGAAATGTGATAAAGAATGCTTTGGATCTATCTCTATGCTCTTCTCGAAAATCTTTATAGCCTCTTTATATCTCTCAGAATTCCACAGAGCTATAGCTTTGGAAACCCATGCAATAATGAAGTCCGGCTTTACCTCTATGGCTTTGTCAAAAGCCTTTATAGCCTTGTCGGTCCTATCAAGCTTCTCGAGGACAGTTCCTTTATCCGTCCAGGCGCCAGCATCCTTCGGATTTATCTCTATCGCTTTTTCACAAGCTTTTAAGGCCTTATCGTGCAAATCAAGCCCTAGAAAGGCAAGACCTTTTCCTCTCCAAGCAGAGACGTACTTAGGGTTTATCAGCGTGGCTTCTTCGAAATCCCTTAAAGCCTCCTTGTGTCTCTCAAGGAGGCTAAGAATAAATCCTCTGTGGGCCCAGTATCGGGCCTCCTTTGGGTTTATCTCTATGGTTTTGTCAAAAACCTCTAGAGCCTCGTCGGTTCTCCCAAGCTCCTCGAGGGCGAATCCCTTATGAAACCAGGCGTCCGCATGCTTAGGATTTAGCTCGGTAGCTTTATCATACGCCTTTGTTGCCTCTTCGTGTCTCTCAAGCTGTCTAAGGGCGTCTGCTTTATTATACCACGCTTCTGGATACCTAGGGTTTATCGCGACGGCTTTCTCATAAGCCTTTAGGGCTTCCTCATACCTCTCAAGATTATAATGCGCATGCCCCTTGTTAGTCCAAGCTTCGACATAGTTGGGGTCTATCTCTATGGCCTTGTCACAAGCCTTTAGTGATTCTTCGTATCTCTCAAGTTTACGTAGGGCAGCACCTTTGTTATTCCAAGCTAGGGCAAAGTTCGGGTCTCCCTCTATGGCTTTCTCATAAGCCTTTACGGCCTCCTCGTATCTCTGAAGTTTAAAAAGGCTATCACCTTTTTCTAACCATTCTCTTTCTGACATAATATTCTCTAAATCTATTTACTTTGTAGTCAACTTTTCTATAAGCTCATCCAGTTCTCAAGACTCTGCATGGCGGGCCACAGCTTCATAACCGAACCCCGCCTTTTGTTCCTATTATTCGATGTTCTGCACCTGTTCTCTTAGTTTCTCAATCTCCTCTTTCAGAAAGATCACCTTTTGGGAGATTTGGGTGTCGGAGGCTTTGGATCCGATGGTGTTGGCTTCCCTATTCATCTCCTGCAACAGGAATGTTAGCCTTTTTCCAACTGGTCCGCCCTCTTCTAATGCGGAAAGGAACTGCTGATTGTGGCTTTTGAACCTGACACATTCCTCGGTGACGTCACATTTTTCTGCCATCAAAGCCACCTCCTGCTCGATCCTCTGCTCATCCACCACCAGATTGTCCAAAAGCTCAGATATTTTGGCTTTTAATTTCTTTCGATAATTATTCACATTCAAAGGAGTCAATCTCTCAATTTCGGAGATGGCCTTTTCAAGACTATTAACCCTTTGCTTTAAGTCTTTTGCCAAACGAGCACCTTCACTTCTTCGCATGGAGTTGAATTCTTCCAGAGCTTTCAAGGTGACCACTTGCATCACCTCCCAGGCTTTGTCTAGGTTGTATTCCTCCTTTTCCACTTTGATCAAATCAGGCAAGTTTAAAAAGTGGTCAACTCTGATTTCACCCGAAAGATTGTATTTTTCCTTCAACTGGGTCATTATAGTGTGATAGACATCTGCCGCTTCCTCATTCAATTTTACGTAAGAGGTGATGGGCGAGCTTTCTTCCCAATTCAAAGTGTAGCTGATCTTCCCTCTGGTGATCGTGGAGAGGATCATCTCCTTTAGTTTGGATTCTAAAGGATTAAGGAACTTAGGCAGACGAAATTGGATCTCACAGAAGCGATTGTTCACTGAGCTTATCTCCACGGAGGCTTTTACTTCCTCTTTCACCAACTCAGCCCTGCCATAACCGGTCATGCTCGATACCATAAAAGTTCTCCTGAAAGAAAAATCTATAATAATCAAATAAAAATATTTGTCAATCTTAATTTTTCACCCCGCTCCCCCTTGAGGTTTTTCACTAACGGAAAATGAACTGGCGGGTGAAGAATACCCGCCTTAAGGGGGGTTGTGTGCACGTTTACTCACCCCCTCTCTAACCCTTCGACTTCGCTCAGGGCAAGCTCTCCCCCTTCGAGGGGGAGAGAATGTAGGCCTTTTTATTTGACAAAAAAACTCTTCTAAGCTATTTTGTGTAAAGAAACATTCGGGAAGATTTCGATGAAGAATGAAATTTTTCTAAAAAAGCTTAAACAAGCCATAGCTCGCTATGATTTGTTAGGGAAAGGCGATAAAGTCTTGGTGGCAGTCTCGGGTGGACCGGATTCTGTGGCTTTGCTTTATGCTTTGTGGGAGATAAGGGATGAGTTCAACTTAGATATTTGTGTAGCTCATCTGAATCATAAATTAAGAGGCAGAGAATCGGAGGAAGACGAAAAGTTTGTAAAAAATTTAGCCTCTAAGCTCAACTTGAAATTTTTTTCAAAATCAATCGACGTCAAAAAAGAAGCTAAAAAGAAAAAATTGTCATTAGAGGAGGGTGCCAGATTGGTGCGTTACCGCTATCTGGAGAATTTAGCTGACAGGATCAAAGCAGACAAAATTGCCCTGGGACATCAAGCGGATGATCAGGCGGAGACCTTTCTGATGAGACTTTTGAGGGGTGCGGGCGGAGTGGGACTCTCTGGAATCCCTCCTAAAAGGGGAAAAATCATTAGACCTTTGATTGAGACCAGAAGGGAAGAGATCGAGAAATTCTTAAAAGAAAAAGGCCAATCCTACAGAACAGATTCATCCAATTTGTTGCCCAATTATTTTAGAAATAAAATCAGGCTTTTGCTTCTACCTATGATCAAGAAAAAATTTAACCCTAAGATTGTGGAGGTTTTGAATCGAACCTCCAATATCATATCTTTTCAGCAACAATATGTTGAAAAAAATTCAGAAGAGATTCTGCGTCTTCTTTGTAAAACTAAAAAGATGGTTCGACTACGCTCACCACAAAAGGACAAAATAGTTCTTGATTTGAAGAGATTTATAAATTATGATATATCGTTAAAAAGAGAGATGATCAGGCTTTGTGTCAAGGAGCTTAACAGAGACTCGACAGAGCTTTCCTTTGACTCCATCGAACGAATCCTGGATTTGATCCAAAAAGAAAAGAGCGGGAGAAAGGTTAAGCTAATCAGAAATACTTGGGCTGAAGTTTCCGGTGAAAATTTAGCAATTTATATAGAAAAGAAAAAAAAACATGCTTATCCGATTTCTCTTCCCGGAGAGAAGTATTTGAGAAATTTAGGAATGAGAATAAAATCGGAGATCGTTTCTCGTTCTTCGTTGCCAGAGGAGATAAAATCAAAGGGTGAAGAAGTTGCCTTTTTGGATTGGGAAAAGCTAAAAGGACCATTTAATCTGCGTAGCAGAAAACCAAAAGATAAATTTAAGCCTTTGGGGATGCAGGGAACAAAAAGCGTTGCCGATTTTCTAATAGATAGGAAGGTTCCTCGCTACGAAAGAGACGAAGTGATGCTTTTAACCACAAGAGAAAAAATCGCCTGGATCGTAGGGTATAGAATTAGTGATGAATTTAAAGTGACCGATAAGACTAAAAAGGTCTTGAATATGGAAGTCACATTCAATGAAATATGAAGAGAACTCTAAGAAGTCATTTTGCGGGGTTGGGAGCCCCGCCTACGCGGGTTTTAAATTTTGTTTCACGCAAGCCACCGATTGATGAAACATAATGTGGAAACATTAATCTCCGAAGGCAGGTTAAAGAAAAGAGTAAAGGAACTGGCACGGGAAATTTCAAAGGATTATAGCGACAAAAATCCGATCCTGGTAGCAATACTTAAAGGAAGCTTCGTCTTTTTGGCAGATTTAATCAGGGAGATGAAAATACCCCACGAGATCGATTTCATCTCCGTGGCGAGCTATGGCTCAGGAAAAAAGGCTTCCGGCGTGGTGAGACTGCTTAAAGATTTAAGCACCAATATCGAAGGGAAAGACGTAATTATAATTGAAGATATAATAGATTCTGGATTAACCCTTAACTATATAAGAAATAATCTTTTGACCAGAAATCCAAAAAGCTTGGAGGTAGTTGCCTTACTGGATAAGAAAAAAAGAAGGAAGATAAAAACACCTTTAAAATACGTAGGATTTTCCATACCGAATACTTTTGTGGTGGGGTATGGTTTGGACTATGACGAACAATACCGAAATCTGCCTTATATTGTTGAGCTTGAGGAGTAATTAAGGTTAAAGGTCAAAGGTTAAAGGTGAAAGGTCTAAGGTAATTAGCTCGGATTATTCTAACGGTTCGACTTTTCGCTCACCGCCCAGATCAGGGTCGAGGGGCGAAGTCGAAGGGAAGGAAGTCAGGTGAAGAGGATATGAAGATTTTAGATGAGCTTTTTAAAAGAGAGTCCAAAAACCAAAAAGGAGGCAAGAACCGACCCAATCAACCCCCGGATAAAAGAAGACCTCCGGAAGGGAAAAAGGATGAATTTAAATGGAAGAGAGTCAGCCGGACTTTATTCTTCTGGGTCATCCTTCTTTTTTTCTCCATCTTTCTGTTTCAGTATTACTCCCGTGGAAAAGGAGACGTGGTTTCGATAAATTACACAGAGTTCATGCAGCAATTAGAGGACTCGAATATCAAAAAGGTGACCATGATGGAGAAGGACATCCAGGGGGAATTTATACGAAAGATCACCAAAACTGAAGGAAAGAAAACCGGACAATATAGTAAATTTAAACTCCATATCCCCTTTGATGATCCTTCCCTTCTGGAAAAACTGGAAACAAAAAACGTGGAGATTGAGGCAAAATCTCCAAGCACCAATTGGTCTAGCATACTCTTGGCATCTCTTCCGTGGATACTCTTAGGCCTTTTCTGGCTTTTCATGCTCAGGCAGATGCAGGGAGGACCAAAAGGACTTTTCTCCTTTGGCAAAAGCAAAGCCAAACTCCTCTCCGGTGATCGACCTAAGGTGACCTTCAGCGATGTGGCTGGAGCAGATGAGGCAAAACAGGAATTACAGGAGATCATAGAATTTCTGAAAGATCCGGCTAAATTCCAAAAATTGGGTGGCAAAATTCCTAAAGGGGCTTTACTTTTGGGAGCACCCGGGACCGGAAAGACCCTCTTAGCCAGAGCTGTAGCGGGAGAGGCGGGAGTTCCCTTCTTCAGCATGAGCGGTTCCGATTTCGTGGAGATGTTTGTGGGAGTGGGCGCTTCCCGAGTGAGAGACCTTTTCGACCAGGGGAAAAAAAGTGCGCCCTGTATAATCTTTATAGATGAGATAGATGCAGTGGGAAGACATAGAGGAGCCGGATTGGGTGGTGGACACGACGAAAGGGAACAGACCTTAAATCAACTTTTAGTGGAGATGGATGGATTTGAGTCTAATGATGGAGTGATCCTTTTAGCGGCCACCAATCGTCCAGATGTTTTGGATCCCGCCCTTTTAAGGCCAGGAAGATTTGACAGACAGATTGTGGTGGATATCCCGGATGTGAAGGGAAGAGAAGGGATACTCAAAGTGCACACCCGTAAGATTCCCTTGACAGAAGATGTTAATTTATCCGTTCTTGCTCGAGGCACCCCCGGTTTATCCGGGGCAGATTTAGCCAACATGGTAAACGAAGCCGCACTTTTGGGTGCCAGACGAAATCACATCAAGGTAACCATGCAAGATTTCGAGGATGCCAAAGACAAGGTGATGATGGGGACTGAAAGAAGAAGTCTGGTGATAAGCGAGGAGGAAAAGAAAGCCACTGCCTATCATGAATCCGGACATGCCCTGGTAGGCAAACTCGTTCCCGGGTCAGACCCGGTCCACAAAATGACCATAATTCCAAGAGGAATGGCTTTGGGAGTCACCCATTATCTCCCCATAGATGAAAAGCATACCTACTCCAAAAAATATTTGGAGACCAAACTTCTGCATATTTTGGGGGGACGAGTGGCGGAGAAGCTGGTTTTCAATGAATTGACCACCGGAGCGGGAAACGATATTGAAAGAGCAACCGAGCTTGCCCGAAAGATGGTATGTGAATGGGGGATGAGCGAAAGATTGGGACCTTTGACCTTCGGCAAAAAAGAGGGGCAGATCTTCTTGGGTCGGGAGATTGCCACCCATAGAGATTACAGTGAAGACACCGCTCAGGAGATCGATAAAGAAGTGCGAAGGATCGTGGAGGAGGCGGAGGAAGAAACCACCAAACTTTTGAGCGCTAACCTGGATAAGCTTCATCTTTTGGCAAACGCACTTTTGGAAAAAGAGATTTTGGATGGCGAGGAGATAGACAAAATCCTGAGGGGTGAAAAGCTGGAGCCCTTGAGACTGGAATCAGAGAGGGAGAAGCCAATAAAATCCGTTCACGGTGAATCTGTTTCCGCCAAAGGTGGATCCGCCTCTGGCAGACAGGATGAATCCGTTGTTTCAGATGGACAAGAAAAAAATTGAAAAAGCAGTGAAGATGATCCTGGAGGCGGTGGGCGAGGATCCTCAAAGGGAAGGGCTTAAAGAGACTCCCAAAAGGGTGGCGGATTTCTATGCGGAAATCTTTGCCGGGCTTTCCGAAAATCCCAGATCACAGCTTAAGCTTTATTCCACCCGGACGGGTGGGCGTATGGGCGCGCCCAATCAGGATGAGATGATCATCGCCAAAGATATTTTTTTTCATTCCTTATGTGAGCACCATCTTTTGCCATTTTTCGGGAAGGCACACATCGCTTACATTCCCTCCAATAACAAGATCACTGGATTCTCTAAATTGGTGCGGGTAGTGGAGGTTTTAGCCCGAAGACCACAACTCCAGGAGTGCTTGACCATTCAGATCGCTGATACATTGATGGAGGTTTTGAAGCCCAAGGGGGTGTTGGTGGTTATCGAGGCGGAACAGATGTGCCTTACCATGCGGGGCTTAAAAAAACCGGGGTCGGTGACCATCACCTCCGCCATCCGGGGAACTTTGAGAAAACCTGCCCTCAGAAAAGAAGCCTTCGCCTTGATAAAGGGCAGGTAACTCTCTAATCTTTAGATCATTTAGTTAGAATTATCCTACATTTTGAAAGATGGTAAACACTGTTTCAAATTTGAGGGGTAGAATGGCAGACGATTTAGACTTTCTGGTAAGGTTCCCAAAAGAACACAATGGAATGTATATTGTATATGAACTTTATACTTTTGATAATCTCTTTCGATTGCTTTTAAAAAGTAATTTTGACCATGAAGAAGCCCTCGCCTTTGTCCTCTTCAATTGCTCCTTAAGTGCTCTTGTCTTCCAAGAAAGAATTCACAATAAAGGATATAGAAAACTTTCTGCCAAGGATGCCTTATCAGCTGATTTAGCTGCTCGGAAGGCGCAATTGATTTATGATTTGATGAGTTTAGGGTGAACATACATAAACGTGAAGAGTGGAATATAGGTGGATTACCAAGAAATCTTTTGAGAGAGGTGGAGCTTTTAAGATAAGTTTTCGCTTTCATGGGAGGAAAAAGAAATGAAAATCAAACACAAAGTATGGAAAAGGGGGAACTTTGTAGTTTTCCTAAGTTTTTGTTTTCTGTGGTTCCTTAGTATATCAGGATGCGTTCCACCCGAAGGGGCGAAAAAAGCTGAGGAAAAAGAACCTTTTAAATGGAACGAGATCCAATTAGCCAGCACGCCTGCACAAAAGGATTACCCGGAAGCGGCGGCAGTCTTTCTCTTAAAGGAAGCCCATTTAATCATTAAAAAAGAAGCGACGGTCATAAAGAGCCATTACATCATCAAAATATTAGGGGAAAGGGGAAAGAAGTATGCCGACGTTAAGTTGCCGTTTAAATCAGGTTTCTCTGAAATCTTTGGAATTCATGCCAGGACGATTAAACCGGATGGTTCAATTCTTGAACTTCAACCAAGCCAAATCCATGAGGTTTCCTTGTTTCCCGAATATGTGCTTTATTCAGACAGCAAAGCTAAGGTCTTTACTATGCCGGGAGTTGAAGATAATGCCATAATTGAGTATGTATATTCTGAGAAATACGAAAGCATTATGGTCCCCCCTTGGGAATTTCAGGAGGATGATCCTGTGGTTTTTTCTGGATATTTTTTAGATATACCGAGAGCTATTACCTATAAGTTTTTAAAAAAAGAACCGGCTGATGTGACAATTGAAATGGCGGTGGATGTAGAACAAGGGGAAAACATTTTTGATACACGCACCAAAGCCGAATATAAATGCTCTCATCTCCCCGGAATCAGTCAAGAGCCTAATATGCCGCCCAAACCTAACCTAACCGCGAAATTGCTTTTTGCTCCAGTGCTTGTTTCTTTTTTGGGTTTAGAGGTCCCTTTGGATCAATCGTCTTGGTCGTCCATGTCCAAGAGTTATTATGAAATGACAAAATCTCAAATAAATTCCACCAGCAAGGAAATCGAAAACGCCATATTAAGTCTGACCCCAGATAAGAGCACGGACTATGATAAAATAAAGACGGTATATGAATATTTGCGAAAAGGAATGAGATATGTGGCTGTAGAAATTGGAGCGGAGAACGTTATCCCTCACTCTGCTGATGAGATTTTTAAAAACAAATACGGTGATTGCAAAGATATGTCCACATTATTTGTAGCCATGCTTAAGAAGTGCCGGATTGAGGCATATTTGGGGCTTGTTTCTTCAGTGCCGCATGGTCAATTAAGCCGGGAGTTCCCATCTTTCGATCAGTTTAACCATGTAGTTGTCTGTGTTCCTGCCAGATATTTTGCCGGGCACAAGGAATTAGATCACGTTTTGGCCCGTGGAGAAATGGAGTTCTTATTAGATGATGATTATCTCATTTTAGATCTCACCTGCAAAACATGCGGTTTTGGCGATTTGCCTTGGTATGTTCAAAATACCTCCATTTTGGTGGTCAAAGAGGAAAATGGAGGGCTGGTTAAAACTCCACAAGTCCCTGCTGGTGGCAATTTAACCAAAAGCTTTTATACCCTTTCTATAGATTCGGTAGGCACCGTGAATGGCGAAGTCAAAACCTTCGTGGAAGGTGAAGACGCAATTTGGCTAAGAGATTTTTTAATTCATGCCAACCCGGATCAACAAAAGGAATGGCTCTTAGAGGGCATTAATCAAGATTTTACGGGAGCAGAGCTTTTAAATTACAACTTCCGAAACTTAGAAGAGTGTGATTCTGCATTGGTTTTAGAATTTAGTTTTAAAACTAAAGACCTCCTTAACATGCAGGCGGAAATTTCAACTTTCCCTGCGGGGAAACTAGATTGGGCGGAGGAAAACAAGTTTTCAAAGTCTGAAAGGAAATACCCCATCTTTTTCAGCTATAAGCGTAAGATCTCCAGTTATTATAGGATTATCCTTCCAAACCAGCTTGAAGTCAGAAAATTGCCCGAGAATGTAAGCAAAACGCTGGATTGGGGCACGTTTGTAGCCTCCTACATGATAAGTGGGAAAGAGGTCTCCTGTGTTAAAGAATTCCTAATAGAAAATTGTTTGATTCCCGCAGAAGAATACCAAGAGGTCAAAGAATTCTATGACGTCTTATCTAAATGTGATAACGATAATATAATTCTTTGCAAAGTAAAAGAATGAATTTGGCCTTGGAAGCGAAAATACTTTATCCTTTTGGCAAGATGCAGAAAAAACAATTCAATTTTTTTACACGCACCTACATCATGGGGATATTGAATGTGACGCCGGATTCATTTTCAGATGGGGGGAATTTTTTAAAAGTTGAAGATGCAGTCCGACGGGGAATAAAAATGGCAGAAGAGGGTGCGGACATAATAGATGTGGGTGGGGAATCGACACGACCCGGATCGGATCCAGCTACAATTGAGGAGGAACTGTCCAGAGTAATTCCGGTGATAGAAGCGTTATCTAAAGAACTAGATATTCCTGTCTCCATTGATACCTATAAATCAGAGGTAGCTAAAAAGGCTTTGGAGGCTGGGGCAGAGATGATAAACGACATAAGCGCTTTGAGATTCGATCCTAAAATGAAAGAGGTCGCCGCCGAATATAAAGTTCCCATAGTGTTAATGCACATCAAAGGAACTCCAAAAAATATGCAGGAAAATCCATATTATGAAGATGTGATAAAAGAGATAACAGAATATTTGAAGGAAAGCATTCAGATGGCAAAAAATGGCGGAGTCCAAGAGGAGAATATCATAATTGATCCGGGAATCGGATTTGGAAAAAGACTGGAAGATAATTTAAATATATTGAAAAATTTGGAAAAATTTTCTATATTAAATTGTCCTATTCTGGTCGGTCCATCTCGAAAATCTTTCATCGGTAAAATACTCGATTTGCCGGTGGAGGAAAGGTTAGAGGGAAGCTTGGCGGCTTTGGCGGTCAGCATAATGAATGGAGCGAACATAGTCAGAGTGCATGATGTGAAAGAGAGCAAAAGGGTGGCCGGTTTGGTGGATACAATTCTCAGAAGTAATTAAAAATTCATCTTTCAATCCTTTGCACAGCAATGACCTTATTTCATATCGGCTTTTTGAAATTTGGATGGCTTGATTTAATCGACGTAGTCATCGTAGCGTTCTTGTTCTACCGCCTCCTTTTGTTAATGAAGGGAACCCGGTCGGTGCAGATCGTGGTCGGTCTTTTCTTGCTCTTTTTTATCTCCTTTTTAGCCTTCTGGTTTCAACTGGAGGGACTCAAGTGGCTGATCACCAACATTGCCACGGTGGGGATTTTAGTTCTGGTTGTCGTATTTCAGCCGGAGCTTCGCAGTGCTTTAGCTCAGATAGGACACAACAAGCTTTTTCGCCTGTTTTTCAGATACGAGAAGGAGAAAACCATAGATGAGCTGGTCAAGACCGCTATACGACTTTCTCAACTCCGTTATGGCGGGCTTATGGTTATCGGGAGAGAGATTGGACTCAAGAATTTTATAGAGACCGGAAAACCTATAAATGCGGAGATCTCGTCTGATCTTTTAGTCACTATATTTACTCCTTACACTCCTCTCCACGATGGAGCGGCTATAATTCAGGGAGACTTTGTGGTAGCGGTTGCCTGCACCCTCCCTTTAACCCAGAATCCGTTATATAGCCAATTGTTTGGGATGAGACACAAGGCGGCTATCGGGGTAACAGAGGAATCCGATGCCATAGTCATAGTGGTCTCCGAAGAAACCGGAGAAATTTCGATTGCTTTCAAGGGGGTGCTATACAAAGACATCGATAAAACAAACTTGAAGGAAACTTTGACTAAGATGGCGAAGTCGGGTTGAAAAATCCGTCCACAGTCCGCAGTCCGCCGCAAGAGGGAATCTTGACTAAAATTTCGACGTCAGCCTGGAAAGAGACCTAACCCTTTATAACATGAATACGTTTGTTGATTATGTGGAGATCGGTGTGAAAGCCGGAAACGGAGGAAGGGGATGCGTAAGTTTCCGGAGGGAAAAGTATGTCCCCAAAGGGGGACCAGACGGAGGAGATGGAGGGGATGGCGGAGATGTGATAATCAAAGTTGATCCTCACATGGCCACCCTGTTGGATTTTCGTTATGTTAAGCACTACAAAGCTGGAAACGGGCAGGAAGGGAGAGGAGCTTTGAAACATGGAAAAAAAGGAGAAGATGTCTGGATCAAAGTTCCTCCGGGAACCGTAGTGAAAGATCTCGAGACCCAAAAGGTCTTAGCCGATCTTGTCGCAGTAGATCAGATTTATGTGGTGGCAAAAGGAGGAAAAGGGGGAAGAGGGAACGCCCGTTTTAAATCCCCCACCCATCAGGCTCCCAGAAGATCCGAGCCCGGAACTAAAGGGGAAATAAAAAGACTTGCCCTGGAGTTGAAGCTTTTAGCGGATGTGGGGATAGTAGGGCATCCCAATGTAGGAAAATCGACTCTTTTGTCCAAACTATCTTCAGCCAGACCTAAAATAGCTGATTATCCTTTTACCACCCTTTCTCCCAATTTAGGGATGGTTAAATTAAATGAGACCAAAAGTTTCATATTGGCTGACATTCCGGGATTGATTGAAGGAGCGCATCAAGGAAAGGGTCTGGGGCTTCAATTTCTGAAACACATTCAAAGAACCAAGCTTCTGCTTTACCTTCTGGATGCTAGCTCACCCGATTTAAAAGGCGACTTTCGTGCACTGCGAAACGAAATTAAACTTTTTGATCCTCAGCTTTTTGAACGTCCTGGAGTAGTGGCTATAAATAAGATAGACTTATTGCCCGAAGGGAAAATAAAAGAATTTAATATCGATCAAAGCAATATTTGTTATATCTCTGCTCTGACCGGGCAAGGGTTAAAGGATCTTCTGGAGATCATAAGGTCCGAACTAAAAAAACAGGAAAAAGAATAAGAAAAGATGGAATTGACCCCTTCTGAGATTAAGAGCTGGTTAGCCCTTTCCACTGTACCGAATGTGGGACCGATCCGTTTCATCTCTTTGGTGAAGCATTTTGGCTCACCTGAAGCTGTCTTATCAGCCCCTGAGAAAGAGTTGACCGAATTGCCTGATATAGGAGTGGCCATTGCTTCTAACATTAAAAAGAAAGTCTTATGGGATGTGGCAGAAAAACAAGTGCAGATGATGCAAAAAGCCCAAATTGAGCTTTTGACTTTCAAGGACGAAGATTATCCGGAAAACTTAAAATCGATTTATGATCCTCCACCCTTTTTATTTATCCGGGGCAAAATCAAAAAGGAGGATAAAAATGCGATCGCCGTGGTGGGATGCCGAATGGCTTCCCCCTATGGAAAACAGATTACTGAAAAGATTGGCAGAGAGCTGACTAAGAGAGGAATCACCATCGTAAGTGGATTGGCTCGGGGAATAGACTCAATCGGGCATCTCTCGGCTTTGAAAGAGAACGGAAGGACCATCGCCGTTTTTGGCTCGGGGCTGGACGTAATCTATCCCCCTGAAAACAAAGAATTGGTTGAAAGAATAGTGCAGAACGGAGCGATAATTTCCGAATTCTTATTGGGGACCAAACCTGAGGCACCCAACTTTCCTCGACGAAACAGATTAATAAGTGGGCTTTCTTTGGGAGTGGTCATCGTGGAGGCCGGGGCAAAGAGCGGAGCACTTTTGACCGCCCAGTCTGCTTTAGAGCAAAATCGTGAAGTCTTTGCCATCCCTGGAAACATTGGAGCAAAAAACAGCGAAGGGACTAACCGATTG
>Ga0315279_10001650_pt1 | contig 36470 bp, 27 predicted proteins | sample YL17G06_20_MG_FD_203694 | JGI IMG/M metagenome (GOLD analysis project Ga0315279, IMG submission 203694) | Sediment microbial communities from Yellowstone Lake, YNP, Wyoming, USA - YL17G06_20 | ecosystem: Environmental > Aquatic > Freshwater > Lake > Sediment | place: USA: Wyoming | collected...
CGACCACGGGCCTGTCCGTGGGCGATAGCATCACCTTCGATGCCTCCCAATCCAAGGACGTGGACGGCAATATCGTGAACTGGGTCTGGCTCTGGGGCGACGGGTCCCCGACCACGGGTAGCGGCGAGATCACCCAGCATGCGTACAAGATAGCAGGACTGTTCAAGATCGAGCTCAGGGTCATCGACAACTCCGGTGGTTCGAACTCGACGTTCAAGATGGTGCTCATCGCACCGAAGAACACCGCACCGGTGCCAATGTTCTCGATCAATGCCCCGGACCGGATGACCAACAGGTCCATCGGCTTCGATGCGACCGGGTCCTACGACCCGGACGGGTTCATTATGAAATACATATGGGATTTCGGCGACCTGACGACCGGTTCCGGCAAGACCGTCATCCACAAGTACACTCAGTCCGGATCCTACACCGTCAAGCTGACCGTCGAGGACAATGGGACCAAGCAGAACAGCACGACGCAATCCCTCATCATCAGCGTGGCCCCGAACCTTCCGCCGGTCGCGATCATAAACACGAACGGGCAGACCCAGGTCATCGCTGGCGTGCCCATGATATTCGACGGCCGGGCCTCCAATGACGCGGACGGCACCATCGTGAACTACACATGGGACTTCGGCGACGGGACCTACAAGTACTCAGCCTATGTGACCAAGGCCTTCGCCGAAACATCGGTCGGGACCATGACCGTCAAGCTCACGGTCAGGGACAACATGGGGGCGCCGACCACTGCCCAGGTCACGATAACGGTCCTGGCCCCGCCAAAGAAGGACATACCGCCCAATGCGCAGTTCTCTATGACCCCGGCCGGTCCTGTGCAGACCGGCACGGAGGTGACCTTCGACGCGGGCCAGTCCTCGGACCCGGACGGGAGCATCACCGGTTATACCTGGCTCTTCGGTGACGGTTCCTTCGCCCAGGGCCGGACGGTGACGCACACATACAGCACGAACCAGGTCTTCCTGATAGTCCTGACGGTCATAGACAACGCCGGCAGCTCCGGCACCACCAGCAAGGATATGACCGTGACCGACAGGCCGCCGGTGGCGGTGATAAAGGTCTCGAAGGACAGCCCCTTGTCCCAGGAGTCCGTAACATTCGACGCTTCCGGCTCCTCCGATCCGGATGGCTACCTAAGGTCCTATACCTGGATCTTCGGGGACGAGAAGGTGACGAAGACGGGCAAGATCGTCACCTATTACTCGAGCAGTCCCGGCAATCTGAAGGTGATACTGAAGGTCCTCGACGACGATGGATCAATGGGGACGACGGAAATGACCCTGAAGATCGGGAACAGGCAACCCATCGCAAATGCTGGCGGTGACCAGACGGTCCTGGAGGAGGCCACCATCACCCTGGACGGTTCCCAGTCCAAGGACACAGATGGCACCGTGACCGAATGGCTCTGGACCGCGACAGGACTGTCCTCCTCGTCCTTGAACGGCAAGATCACGACCATCAGCAAGGCGCCGACGCTTGCAAAGGGTGAGACGCAGCACATATACACGGTGACGCTGCAGGTGCAGGACAACAACGGCCTGCTCAGCAACACGACGACGATCTCCATCACTGTGATGAAGAAGCCCGTGCCGCCGAAGAACCCGGTGGTAAAGCAGTTCATACCGGGCTTCGATATGGTTGTCGCAGTGGCTGCCATGTCCGTCGTGGTCTCGGTGCTGGCCTTCAGGAAGAGGCGCAAGGCCTAGGGTCATAGAGGTGGTGGGGTGGACATGAAGGGACGGCCGTTGGTCGTCCCTGCTTTGTTGTTTTTTTTCATTCTTCAGGGAATAGCGCCCGCGCTGGCCATCGATTGCGCGGGCCAGTCATCGGGAACGGTCCCGGCCAGGGGCCTGGTCATCAGCGAGGCCCTGCCTGCCCCTCACGGGGGTGGCCTCGAGACGGAATATGTGGTTTTATACAATGCAGGGCCGGGCCGCGTGGACGCCCTAGGCTGGAAGCTCTGCGACGAGCACCGTTGTGTGATATTTCCCAGCGGACACTCGGCCCTAGCGAAAGGGGCGATGTTCTACATCGCCCAGAACGCCTCGATATTCCGATCGATGAGGCCCTTCGCGGCGGACCTGGCCATGGAAGGCTACGGCCAGGGGGACCAGACATGGCCCTTCGCCGCCGGCTCCGCTTGGCCAACGATGAACAATGATGGCGATTACATCTGGCTGGAGGATGGCCAAGGGATCGTGGTCGATGTCGTGGCCTTCGGGAAGGCCTACCAGGGACCTGGATGGTCAGGACCCCCGGGGCCTGTTCCCCGGACGGGATGGGCATTCGTACGGGACTATCGCATCGTTGGCACAACGAGAACATTCCTTGATACGAACAGCTCGGCCGATTGGCTTGTCTCTAGGGAAAGGCGGGCGGAGGAGACCTGGGGGCCGCCCTTGGTCGAGACGACCTCGATGGAGCTGGTGGCCATGCAGTTCCCCGATGACGGGGACGTCCTCGCGGGGGTGGTCAAGAACACGACCTCGGAGCTTCTCTTGAACACCTATGAGTTCACCTCGCGGTCCATGGGCACCGTGCTCGAGGACCTGGCGAAGAAGGGCGTAAAGGTCAAGGTCCTCATCGAGGGCCATCCGGTCGGAGGCATCCAAGCGGACGAGGTCCAAGTGCTGGACCGGCTCAGCTCGTCCGGGTGCGAGGTCCGCCTGATGGGCTCGAACAGCAGCAACTACCGTCCGGACCCGATAGGCCTCGACCATGCGAAGTACATGGTCATGGACGGCACGCGCTCCGTGATCATGTCCGAGAACCTGGTTCCAACGGCCCTGGGGACCTCGGCGGGGACCGCCAGGAACAGGGGCTGGGGCCTTGCCGTCACGGACCCTGGTCTCGCGGGGCACCTCACGGGCGTCTTCCTGAAGGACTGGCCATTCGGAAGGGAATTGAAGGATGCCTTGCCGAACCCCCATGGGAACGCGACGAACCCTTCGACAGAACGCGCATTCGTCCCCAGGGCCCCGGCCAAGGCCACGACCTTCGGGGGCACAATGACCCTAAAGTCCCTGGTAACGCCCGACACCACCGAGGATGTTCTATTGGCCATCATCAATTACACGCAAAGGCGTCTCTACCTAGAGCTCCTTTCCTGCGACCTGGACTGGCACCTCCAGTCCGGTGTGACCGATAAGGAGCGGAGCCCGCTCCTGAGGGCCGTGATCGATGCCGCAAGGAGGGGCGTCGACGTGAAGGTCCTCATCGACAGCAACTTCCTGGACACCTCGGACAACGACGAGGTCGTATCCTACTTGAACGAGGTGGCAAATGCCGAGGGCCTGAGCCTCCAGGCGCGGCTGGCGCAGATACCGGACATCACGCTGGTCCACAACAAGGGGATGGTAGCGGACGATACCGTCCTGGTCTCCAGCATCAACTGGGTGGACAGCGCCGTCAGGGACAATCGCGAGGTCGGGGTGGCGGTGGAGCTCCCCGCCCTAGCTGAGCTGTACACATCCTATTTCATGAAAGATTGGGAACCCCAGGCAACGCCCCCGGGCGATGGCCCGGGGCCCGTGACCGGGTCCCCGCCGACCTCGGTCTTCACCGTCTGCGGGGCGATGCTGGTCATCGTGGCAGTTGCCTTGGCGGCGCTATACATGATGAGGCGCGGCCGGTTGTGAGGCCCGGCATACTACCTATATATAAAGACAATGGGAACTTTTTGGTTCAAGATGATTGTTCAAGACTGCTCCGCGGCGCTATAATACCCTCCTCAACAGAATAGAGACCCAAGAAATTGGAGGGTCTGTTATGAAAACCAAGATGAAAGCGATCATCGTTGTTATGATATTGTGCATCGGACTGTTCACGGCCATCGGGCTTGCGGCCGTGAAGAACGGAAAAGGCCCGGCCCCGGGGAACCTCGGGAAGGTCAATGGGGCGAGCAGCGCTGGGCCCCAGGTATTCGTGAACAGCCCGCAGTACCAGCAGATGTCCAAGGAATCAAAGGATGACGGTAGCGGCATAAAGGTCAAGGCCGACACGAACGGTGACGGGAAGCCCGACCAGGACGGCGGGAAGGTCACCGGGTACACGCCGGACAGCATGGAGAAGAAGCTCGATACGAACGGGGATTCCAAGCCCGATGCCGAGACTGGCACGATAGACACCTTCCAGGCCCCGAGCTACGGGCCTGGCGGCGGGGGCGGCGGGAGCCGCTCCCTCGACGGGCCTGTCGCCGCCGGCGGCCCTGTGGACCACAGGGACTCGGCAAGCCTCACCGCGGTCGGGACCCATGTCGACCAGAGCACCATGAAGGACGACCAGAAGGCCAACATGACGGCCTATGATCAGGGACCGGTCCAGGGAATACCCCAGCAGAAGGAGTTCGGCAACAAGGAGCTCGTCACCGAGAAGAAAGCGGACCTGGAAAAGAGCGGCGACCTCACAAAGGGCCAGGCCAAGCTTACAGGCGTGACCAGCCAGGAGGGCATCGCGAACGGCCTTAACATAGACAAGGACATCAAGGAGGAGCAGGAGAAGGCCAAGGGCGGAAAGAGCGAGAGCGGCAACAGTTCAGATGGCGGTTGCGACGGCTCGCCGGTGATTGACTGGGAGTGGGCCGCGAACTCCACGGACAAGGACAACGACAGCCACCCGGAGCATGCGGTGGCCTATGTCAAGGTCCACAAGACCATCGACTCCAACTGCGACGGCAACAAGGAGTACGACGGATGGTTCGTCGGGGCCTACGAGACCTTCGATGAGGATTCCGACGGCAACGCCTCGGTATCAAGGTTCGCCGTCTACGGCAACGAGACCGTCGACAAGGACGACAACGGGGTCAAGGACAGCTTCAAGGAGTTCTTCGTCGCCGGGGAGGGCCAGGACAAGAACGATGACAACCACAACGAGGTCGAGAGGGCCCTGGTCGTGGGGCACAATGTGACCTATGACAATACCAACGGCATCAAGACTAAGGAGGACGCGCTCGTGGCCGGATACGAGGTCCTTTACAAGAACGGGACCAAGACGCACGAGGCCATGCTCGTCATCGGCAACTCCACGGCCGACGCGAACGCCGACGGTAACCCGGAGCACATCGTGGGCTTCATCTGGGCCGCGGAGAGGAACGATACGAACGACGATGGAAGGTTCGAGGTCGTGCATGCCATAGTGGCCGCGAAGGAGACCTACGACAACGACAGCAACGGAAAGCCCGAGGTCGCCAACGTGATGCTCGGGGGCTACGAGGGGCTCGACGATGATGGCGACGGCGTCATGAACGACGAGAAGGTCATCATCATGGGCAACCACACCGAGGACAAGAACTCGGACGGCAATCCGGAGCACCACCTCGGCTTCATCTGGGCGGCGCACACAGTGGACAAGAACGGCGACAAGAATCCGGAGCTGATCGAGGCCGTGGCGGTGGCCTTTGACACCTTTGACAACGATTCCAACGGCAAGCAGGAGGACGTGGCCTACATGATAGGGGCCTACAAGGGCGAGGACGCGAGCTCCGATGGCGTCAAGGAGAACGAGACGATGGCAGTCTACGGCAACAAGACCATCGACAAGAACGAGGACGGGAACCCGGAGGAGACCACGGCCTTCGTCTGGCTCGCGGCCGGCAAGGACACGAATAGCGATGGCAAGAGGGACCTGACCCAGGTATTGGTCGTCGGTGGCCACAGCTACGACAACAACTCCAATGGAAAGCAGGAGGTCATCCAGTCGTTCCTAGGTGCCTATAAAGCCGTCGACAATGACAGCGACGGCCACAACGAGAGCGAGGCATTCCTACTAATCGGTTCCGAAAAGAAGGACCCGAACGAGGACGGGAACCCGGAGCACGAGGTCAGCTTCCTATTCGCTGGCGAGAACAAGGACACGAACGACGACGGCGTCTGGAACAGCACATGGAAGTTCGCCATGGGCAAGGAGCGGTGGGACAATGCGAGCAAGGGCAGGCCCGCCTCCTACGACGCCTCGGGCATCGCGGCCTATACCGGCGAGGACACGAACGGCGACGGGAAGATGGAGGTGGAGCACCACTTCGTGGTCTTCTCGTGGACGATCGATAACGACCAGGACGGGACGGTGGACAGTTCAGGTAACTTCATTGATCTGAAGTGAGTTTAAAAGGACCATGTATCGGGGAGGAGCTTTTTAGGCCCCTCCCTTCGATTTTTTTCAATCCACCAGCAGCGTCCTGATTATGTCCCCTCTGCTGATGATGCCAACGACCTTGCCCTTCTCGACGACCGGCAATCTATTGATCCGGTTATCAACGAGGAGGGGCACGATGACCTCGACCTCATCCTCGGGTTTGGCCACAATGACCTTCGTCGCCATGATGTCCTTGACCTTGGTCTGGGCCAAGTCCTTGTAGGCCTTCTTGATCTCGGTGTAGGAGACCGTGCTCTTGAAGTCCACGCTCGGCATCCCGACGCCAGTAGGGAAGCTGATGTTGTACTGCTTGTACTTCAACCTGAGGTTCTTGAAGATGTCCGCGTCCGTGAGCATCCCCACGAGGTTGCCGCTCCCGTCGATGACCGGGGCGCCGCCGATGTTCCTCTTGCCGAAGAGCCTGATGGCCTCGGCCACCGTGTTATCCTCGAGCAGCAGCAGCACGTCCTCGGACATCAATTCCTTGACCTTCATGTTGTTCCCAACCTTTCCCATGGGTCCGATGTGCGCTTCAATGGACCTCATGCTATATTATTTTTGTTCAACGGGTCTCAATATCGATACTAGTGCCTGGTCCTGTATCTCAGGATGGCCGCCATGCCGCCGAAGGCCTTCAGGAGCTGGGACCCTTGGTCCGATTCCGCGGATATTATCTCCATTGTGGTCCCGTAGCCCTTTACCAGCTCGGACAGCCCCTTGACGAGCTCAGTCGTCCCGAGCATCTCGCCCTCGCCCTGGTCCTCGGGGCATTTGGCCGGTTGCGGGACCTCTAATGCATTGTACCAGATGTTGTTGCAGGTCTTGCACTTGTACTTGACAAGCTGTTTGTTCAAGCCGTCGGACACGAGCAGGACCTCCACGGCGCCGATGACCAGGTCCCGGAGGACCTTCACCGTCCCGTAAGATGCCAAGCCCGCCTCGGGCTTTACGAGCTCGCCCTTGAAACGGTCCACTATCTTCCTTTCCTTGTTGAGCGCGATCTCCCCGAGCCTCTCGGCCGCGTTCTCGACAAGCTCCCTGAGACCGAAGTCGTCCGTGTAGCCGACATCGAACTGGTCGATGATTATTTTCCTGAGCTCGTGGTGGATGTAGTCGCCCTCGAGGAACTTGCTCGAAGTTATCCGGGCAGGGCTCCCGATGAGCACGCCTTTCATCTCGGTCTCGGCCAGGAAGGCCGCGTTCATGGCGTCGCCGACCTTCACGAAGAACTCGTGCAGGGCTATGTCCCTCAGCCTTGCGTACCTGGCCGACGACTGGCCGCCTCGCCTCGTCTTCCCTGGTACCAGCGATTCGAATGTCTTGTAGGGCTCGATGCGCTTGCCCCTGAGGAACCCGATGGTGGCCTCGTTCTTGTCTATAACGATGAGCCCGAAGGTCTCCTTCTCCTTCAGCATGTTCTGGAGAGGCTCGAGGAAGAACTCGTGGTCGCACTTGTAGTAGAATGTGGGCACTGGCTCCGGCGGGACGACCGTGAAGACCACGAGCTGTGTCTGGCCACCGGGCACGGGCTTGGACCCGACGAAGATGACGACCCCGTTCTCGGGCGGGGTCTTGTAGAGCCTGACATGGCTCATCAGGCTCTCTATGGCCGAGGTGACGTTGCTCCTGGTGACCCTGGACTTTATGTTCTCGCTCTGGGCCGCCTCGTTGCGGAGGTAGTTCATCACGTCCGAGATGACCTTCCTGGGGGGGATGTAGAGGGATATCATCTCGGTCCCTCTGCCCTTGATGGCCTGGAGCTGGTCCAGGGCGTGCTTGAACTCGTACTTTGCCAGGTCTTCGTCGCTCATTCAATAGGCCTCTCGAGAACCTGAGCGGGGCTGGGCATTGCCGTAAGGGACGGTCTGTCAGGACGAATTAGTGATGAGGTCCTTTCCCTTCATTGCAGTCACCGGCTCGGTGCAGTACCGTTTAGGGCGAACCCCCTAATATCTTTTTCGCAGGCCTCGGGCCGACCCGTTACCGTCGTGGGAATAGCCCCTTTTAGATGGTATCCTGCCCGATAGATACTTATCCATCTATCGAATATGGGTCCCTCGATGTCGATAGTGGCTGTAAAAATGGGCGGGTCCGTACTTGCCCCGGACGAGGTCAACCTCGACTACGTCAGGAAGGTCGCGAAGGTCTTCCTGAAGGCCGCGAAGCAGCACAAGCTCTACATCGTGGTCGGTGGCGGGCCGCTCTCCCGCAACTTCATAGTGGCCTGCAGGAAGCTGGGCGCCGACGAGAGCACCTGCGACGAGGTCGGCATCGAGATATCGAGGCTCAATGCGAGGGTCCTGATAAGCGCCCTGGGCGCGATAGTTTACCCGCAGCCGGCCAAGGACTTCCACGAGGCCATCCTGGCGGGCCAGACCTACAAGATCGTGGTCATGGGCGGCACCCATCCGGGCCATTCCACCGACGCCGTGTGCGCGATGCTGGCCGAGAAGGCCAGGGCCCACAGGATCGTCAGGGCCACCAACGTCGACGGGGTCTACTCGGACGATCCCAAGCTCAACCCCAAGGCCGAGCTCCTGAGGAAGATGACCTGTATGGATCTGGTCAAGATCTGCAGCAGGTCCATAGGGAAGGCCGGCTCCTCCGGGGCCTTCGACCACCTGGCCTCAAAGATAATCGCCAGGGCCGGGATCCCGGCATCCGTTGTGAACGGGAACGACCTAGCGAACTTCGAGGCGGCCATACTTGGCAAGAAGTTCAAGGGCACAGAGATCATACCGATGAAGGACGGGAAGGCCAAGAACCTGGCGGCCTTTGCCGACAAGAGATAGGTAGGGGAGTGTTGCCCTGGTCAAGAGCATCGTGCAACACAAGCACTGCGTCGAGTGCAGGAAGGTATGCCCCCCGGAAAAGGACACATGCTCGGAGGAATGCGAGGCAGAACATAAGAGGACCATCAAGCGAAAGAAGATGTACATCTACTTCCTCTTTGCCATGATGGCGGTCTTCATTTCGCTGTATATAATACAGCTCACATCCCGGTGACTGGTAGGGAGTTGGACGGATTGACGCGTGTCGTCGTGGGCGGGACATTCGATTACTTTCATAAAGGTCACAGGATGCTCCTGCTGAAGGCCATCGAGGCCGGGGACGACATCATGGTGGGCATAACCTCGGACGAGATGGCCGAGAAGCAGAGGGGCTACAAGGTCAACTCCTTCGAGGAGCGGAAGGAGGCCGTCGAGAGGTTCATGAAGGCCCATGGCGCCAAGTACAACATCGTCATGATAAAGGACCCCTGCGGCAGGAACGACAAGTTCGGGACCGCGGCCGACGAGGCCTATGATGTGATAGTCGTGTCGCCCGAGACGAAGGCCATGGCAGAAAAGATCAACGAGGCCCGCGTCAAGAAGGGGAACAAGCCCATGCAGGTCGTCCAGATCCCCTGTTATCTTGCCGAGGACCAGAAGCCCATCAGCTCCAAGCGCGTCAGAAGGGGGGTCATCGACGAGGAAGGCCGTGTCAAGGGCGAGAAGAAGTCCGCTTAGGGTCAGGGTCGGGTCGACGAACCCCTCCAAGGTCAGGGCCGTGAGGGAGGTCTTCTCGGACATCTTCTCGAAGGATTTTTCCGTGGATGTAAAGGGCGTCGAGGTCGACAGCGGCGTCGTTGGCGAGCCATGGGGCGAGGATGTCCTGAAGGGGGCAAGGAACAGGGCCCATGCGGCCATCGGCGATGCGGACTATGGTGTGGGCATCGAGGCAGGATTGTTCGATTGCTTCGGTGAGACCCTCGGTGTCCAGTACTGCGTTGTCGTCGACAAGAAAGGCGCGACCACGGTCGGGCATGGGCCAGGGTTCAGGTTCCCACCGAGGGTCCTCGAGGATATCGGAAGAGGGATGACCGTCAGCGAGGCCATGGAGACCATCACCGGGATAAAGGACATAGGCCGGAAAGGTGGGGCCGTGGACTACCTGACAAGGGGCATCCTCGCCAGGACGGGGCTTACTAGACTGGCGGTCCTGATGGCCATGGTCCCTAGGATAAGGAAGGACCTCTATTGAGGGCTCTCTAGGGCCGCTTCTTCTTGGTCCGAACTGGCGGTACATCCTTCGTTCGGGTTCGTCTGAAGTGCCGGACCACAACGTAAATGATGACGATGAACGTGGCCAGGATGACGATGATAACGGTCCCTAGGAGGGGTAGGAGGCTCGCGGAACGCGCGTCGCGCACGTTGCATCGAAGGACCTGGCCGAACGAGGTCGATTTGTCGACCCCGCCGAAAACATAGGCATTCGTGCCGTCCCAGATGGCCGAGGTGCCGTACCGTCCGCTCGGCATGGTCGCGTTCATCACCTGGCACTCGTCTGCGACCGGGTCGAAGCGAAGGATGTCCTCGGTGGCCAGGCGACCATCGTAACCGCCGAAGATGTAGGCGTTCTTTCCATCCCAAACGGCGGAGGTCACATCACGTCCGCTCGGCAGACTCGCTCCCATGACCTTGACAGAGCCCGTCGCGGGGTGGAATTGTAAGATCTCGTCGATGAAGGTCAAGCCCTTCCTGCCGCCGAAGATGTAGGCATCCTTCCCATCCCAGACCGCGGATGTTGCATAGCGCCCTCCTGGCAGCTTGGCGTTCATCAGGGTTGCGACGTCAGCCGCAGGGTCATAGCGCACTATCTGGTCGAGGTACTCCTTTCCGTTGAGCCCTCCGAAGATGTAGGCGTTCTTGCCGTCCCAGACGGCGGATGTGGCCTCCCGCCCGTCGGGCAGGGTCGCGTTCATGACTCTGATCGTATCGTTTGCCGGGTTATAGCGCAATATCTGGTTGTAGAAGTCCTTGTTGACCCGCCCCCCGAACAGGTAGATATAGGTCCCGTTCCAGACGACCGACACATATGTCCGCGCGGCCGGGAGCTTCGCGCTCATGACGGTGATGGTGTCCGTAGATGGGTTATATCGGAGGATCTGGTCAAAATACGTGGTTCCCGAGCGCCCCCCAAAGAGGTAGGCGTTCTTCCCATCCCACACAGCGGAGGCGCCGTCCCGCTCGCTCGGAAGCACTGCTTTTCCCACGGAGACATCCTTTGCGTCCAGGTTCAAGGACCTGGGTACGAACATGATGGTAAGAACCAGAGAGCCAACCATGCTCATAATAAGGATCGTTGCGACAATCCAGACCTGGACCTTCCGCCGCATCAATATACCTCCTTTGACCGTCCTTGGATCATGCATGTTACGTAAGACGTTCAGTACTTTATCAGTATCTGCAGGAACCTCTCGAGATGAGCCGCCAGTATCGCGTTGTCCGTATACCCGCAGGCCTCGAGGTCCGGTGCCGCCAGTAAGGCCCGCTCGTTGTCTGAGATGACATCCGTCGCGATCAGGCTCTTCTTCCGGATGACCAGGACGTTCTTGGCCCTGAACTGCTCCGGGACCTTCTGCAACGGGGCCGTCACGATGGTTATCGCGATGCCCCGCTTGATGGCGTTCTGCATCTTCTTCATCAGCCTGTCCTTGAGGTCCAGGAACCTGGGCGTAGAGATGATGAATGTCTGGGTGGATTTATCGAGGAGCTCGCCGATCTTCTCGATGACCTTCTGCTTTTCGGTTATCGTATAGACGAGCTGGGGCTCCCCGCGTTCCCTGACTATCTCGTGCAGGAACTCGAGCTTCTCGAACATGACCGCAAGGTCGTTAAAGGTCTTTTCTTTTATCTTTTCGGGGGATTCCGGCTTGTAGATTATTGGCCTTCCCGTCGTCGCGATGGCGAAGCCCTTGGCCTTGAGGGATTCGAGTATCTTGTACGAGGATGTCCTTGGGATGTTCGCCGTCTTAGCGATGGTGTTCGCGTCACCGAGGCCATGGGCCACGAGGGCCACGTAGGCCTTGGCCTCGTAGGGGGACAGTCCTAGTGACTGGAGCTTGGCGGAGATCTCAGCGAACTCCCGTGTGATGTCAATATCAGGGATGGCCGTCGGTATCTTCTTCTCTATCATACATTGTTGTAGTTAGGACTACAACTTAATAAAGGTTTGGGTCATGATGAAAAGGAAAATTAAAAAAGTAATAGGTCTACGGGCTCAACGGCGCACCGCATGTCTTGCCGACCCGTTCGTCCCTCATCTTCTCTTTCAGCTTCTGAAGGAGGACCGATGGCTCGACGATCGGTCGCCCATCGTGCTGCCTTTTCCACTCCTCGGCCGGGACCGAGTAGGTCGATTCTATCTCCGTCCTGTAGGTCGGACCCGAGTTGTAGGCGCAGAAGGGGATTATCCTCATGTCCGGCGTCACGTAGTGGATGACGCACCGCATGACCCTCTGGACGTCGTAGTTGTAGGCATCCTGGAAGTGCATCCCGCCTATCATCAATGCGTTCCATGTGAACTTGGCCAACGAGGCCTTGTCCCCTTCCGAGAGCAGCGGGGCCAGCAGGCCCTCGATGTCCACGAAGTCCGGGACCTTGCTCTTGATGATGTAACCCTTGAGCTTGTTAACGGCCACGCGCTTCCCGAGCCTCGTCTTGCCGGCCGACTTCATTATCTTGTAGCTCAGCGAGCCCGCCTTCTGCTTCTTCTCGGTCCTCTTGGCAAGCTCTCCCATGTCCTTGAGTAGGTCCGCGACCCTCACGAAGTGCGTTATGGGGACCATTTCCTTCTTTGGCCCGACGAACACGAAGGTCCCGACGCCACAGTGCGGGTGGGACGAGAAGGTTATCTTCGGCTCCTCGTTGAGGACCCCGATGATCTCCGACAGGGAGGTCATGGATGGGACCGGGTAGAAGTCCTTCTTCGTCAGCATCGGGTAGGCATCGATGATGCGGTCCAGCAGGTCCGGTATGGTGAACCTGTTCCTCTCGAGGTCCTTCTTGTTGATACGTCCCGAGAAGGCCACGGGCTGGAAGTTGATGGCGTGGACGATATCGTAGTTGTTGACGGCGAAATCGATGATGGGCCCGACCTGGTCGTCGTTTATGTTGTTGACTATGGTCGGGACAAGGCACACGGACATATGGCCGCCCTTGGTGGCCCTCATGTGCTCGATGGCCTTCTTCTTTATCTCGACCATGGGGTAGCCCCGGACCTTCTTGTACTGGTTGTCGTCGAAGCCATCGAACTGCAGGTAGACCGTGTTCAGGCCCGCATCGTGGCATCGCTGGACGAACTTGGCGTCCTCGGCGAACCTTATGCCATTGGTCGCGACCTGGACCTGGGAGAAGCCCAGCTCGTGGGCCTTCTTGATGACCTCGGTGAACTGCGGGTAGATGGTCGGCTCCCCGCCGGCGAACTGGATGGCATGGCAGGACACCGGTTGCTCGCGCCGGAGCTCCTCCATCATCTTCACGACGGTGTCGAAGTCCGGCTCGTAGACGAAGCCCGAGGTGTTCGCGTTGGCGAAGCAGACGGGGCAGGTCAGGTTGCAGCGGTTCGTGAGGTCGAGGTTCGCAAGGACCGTGTGGGACTTGTGGATCTTGCAGAGGCCACAGTCGGCGGGGCAGTCGGGGTTCTTCTTGCTGATCTTCGGGTTGGTGATGCCGATGCCGTCCACCGCAAAGGTCTCGGCCCAGAGGTAATACTTCGCATCGGACCAGATGGTGTCCTTGAAGGTCCCGTGCTCATCGCATGTCTTCTTCATGACGACCTTGCCCTTCTCCTCGTAGATCTTCGCCTCGATGACCTTCTTGCACTCGGGGCACAGGGATTCGGTCTTCTTCGGCAGGCCAGTCTTCAGCTCGGAATCCTTTATCATCATGTTGTTCACCCGCAGATTGTATCGGACCTATCGAATGTCGGGAACCACGGGTTCGAATATAAGGATTTTGTAGTCTATGCTACTACAGGGAATATCCTATTTCTTTTCGAGGGTGAAGAAATAATGGTCCGAGTCCAGGACGGGCTTGATTTCCTTTGATATCCTGAAATATCTCTTCAGGACCGTCCTGATCCTCTTCAGAGGATAGCTCTTCGTTCCGACCTCCCAATAGTGCTCGCCGGAGAATTGCTTGTCCTTCGAGGAAAGAGGGTTCTTGATGTGCAGATGGTTGATGGGCCTCTTTATCATCCTCCCGACCAGCGGGAACCCGCGGTTCACGAAGATGATCTCGAACGATGCCCGTGCCGACGGGACCGAGATCACAACATGCTTCCTTGTGACCCGGTGGAGCTCCCTCAATGCCTTTTCAACATCCTCCCACGGGATGTGCTCAAGAATCTCGCAGGCCATGACCGCGTCGTAGGAGCCGTCCTCGAAAGGAAGTTCCCTGATGTCCGCCACATGGTCCGGTTCAAGGTCCTTGTCGAAGTCGCAGGTGTCGACCTTGAACCCGTGATGTTTGAGATAGTTGGCCACGGTCTTGTTCCCAACGCCTATCTCGAGGATCGAGGTCGGTCTCAGTTCCCTGACAAGGTCGATCTGATAGAAGTAGGAGATGAACCTGTTCAGGTCGTCATATCCTTCATAATAGTGGTCTTTCGTGACCTGCACCTTGTACTTCTTCGACACGAATCGTGGATGATGTGCGTGATTAATAAAACTATTGAACAGGCGAGGTGCAACCGTCCGGACCGAGGCCTTGTCAGCACTTTTCAGCCTCGATTATCAGGGAGTGGGGAACCCGGCACAGCTTCCTCAACCCGGTATGAACGTCCCATACCTGCTGGACATAGTTCCTTTTCATGGCCCCTCTTTAGAGGTCTCTGGCGGGGCCTTGCCTCTGCGCCTTTTCGAAATGACCATCACGGTCAGGATGGTCGCGACCATCGCGACGATTACAATTATCAATAGTGGCAAGAATGTACCAAGCCCAGCCCCATCGGTCCCCGCTTTCATCACGGTGAGGGTGAACGAACTGGTCGTAGAGCCGTTCTTGTCCGAGACCTTCACAGTAATATTATAAACGCCCATGTCCGTACTTTTCGTCTTCCAGGTGAGCAACCCTTTCTCGTCTATCCCTATGCCTGATGGGCCATCCAGTATCGAATATTGTAACGCATTCCCGTCCTGGTCCGAGGCCTTGACCTGGAGGGACAGGACATCCCCTGCCCTTATGGACCTGTTCTCGATCCTCTCGATCGAAGGCATATGGTTGGGAGCGACCAGCGTGACCGATACTTTGAACTCCTGGAAAGCAACCGCCTTGCCGTCGCTGGCATCGAGTCTGACCGTATGGTTACCTAGCTGGTCGGCCGTTGGGGTCCATTCAAGGGCCTTTCCTTCGAAAACCATCCCCGAGGGCCGATCGATAAGGGCTATCGAGACGTTATCGCCAGCGTCGTCGTCCAGGGCCACAGGCTCGTAGGTCCATCGGACACCGACACCCGCCTCGAGCCTAGGCCCGGAAACGAACCTGGGCGGATGGTTGGGGTTTACGTCAGGCTCGACCGTTATCTGGAACTCGTGATGGATGGTCACATTCCCGTCCGTAGCGCTGATGTTGATCCGATAGGGACCTTCGGTGTCCGGCGTCCATTCGATCAGACCAGAGGCGACCCCGATCTTGATTGAGGTCACCGGCGTCGAGGATACCGAGTAACTCAGGACATCCCCTACATCGATGTCTGATGCATTGACGTCGAAGATATAATTCTTCCCGACCAGGATGGATGTATCGACCGGGACATCCGTCCAAGTGGGGGCATCGTTCGTATTGATCACCCTCAACGTGAAATTGCGATGGTCCTCTGCATGGGCCGGGTCCTGGACGGTGACGTTGACCCAATAGATGCCCACATCCTTGTTCTCGGGCAGGCCCGTGAGATTTCCGGTGGCCGCACCTAACTTGAGCCATGAGGCGTTCGTCCTAAGGGACCAGATGAATACCGTATCGCCCCGGTCGACGTCCCGGACCTTATATTGCGATACGTACGGGCTGTCCTCAAGGGCCTTTACGAGGTCATCCCCGACGATGACAGGGGGGTCGTTCACCGGGGTGACATTGACCAGGACCGTTCTAGATACCGAGCTAAGGTCATCGCTGACGGTCAGATTGATTCGGTCCTTTAAGACGCCCTCGGGATAGAGCATCCGCAGTTCGTGGCCCGAGACATTCGCATAGGTCGAATTATCTGTAATGACCATGTCATCGAGCCTGGTGTCCGGGTCCGAGATGTAATGTCCCAGGTCCAAGGTGAGTTGGACATCCTCCGTCGCCTTCTGGTCCGGTATTGGGGCCAACACCGGCGGGTCGTTCACCGGTGTGACATTGACATGGATCACCTTTGCGACCTCGAACAGGCCGTCATAGACGGTCAGGTTGATGGTGTCCTTCAGGACCCCCTCGGGATAAACCAGCTGGAGATCATTGCCGACGATGTCCGCATAGGACGAGTTCTCTGCAATGACCAGGTCCGCGAAATCGGTGTCCGGGTCCGAAACGTATTGTGTGAGGTTGAGCTTGAAAGGGACATCCTCTGTGGTCTTGAGGTCCGTTATCGCATCAATGGCGGGCGGGTAGTACCTCCTAGCCTTGAAGACCGTGGTCCTCGAGGTGCCATCGTCGGTCATCGCAGTATAGCTCCAGACGACCTTGTTCTCGGGGGTGACCTCGAAGAGGAAGCCCTCGGGAGCATTGCACACCAAGGTGTTACCGTCCGGGAGCCTTTGGACGCCCCCCATGGCGCCTCCAAAGAAATCGGTCGGTGGGTTCGCCTTGTATCGCCAGGTCAGGCCGGTAGGACCATAGGCTGTACCTTTCGTGTAATTATAGGTGCCGTTATCGTTGTCCGGCGGCACGAACTCGTCCACGGTGGAGTATTTACCATCCGGTCGCGAGTTGATCAGGCTCTCACCATTGTTGAAGACTAGAATATCGCCTTCTCCGGGGTAGCCTGGATGGATCCATTGGGCATCATGGGACCCATAAAAGATCTGGTCATTGGCATCTCCGGCGCCATAGGCCTGTGGGTTACCCCATCGATATAGCAGGTCCCCCCCTCTCCCGTAGGTCCCGCCACTATGGCCTGCGGCTTCCAAGGTCGTGGTGTTGTGGTCGACGACCCATGCCTCGCTGAAATGGCGGCTCATTATCATGACCTGGTCGTACTTTGGATTGTAGGCCACGGTGTTGAGGTGCGCCCAGTCGGGCCCTATCTTTGGCGGGAAATTGATATCGAGCAGCTCGGGATGGTCGGCCACGACCCCATAGTTGGCTTTGGACGGGTCGAAATCCTGTATCATGTGGCCCAGGGGGTTCCATTTCCAAAGGATGTCCGCCCGATGGGTGCCGTTCGGTCTTATCTCCCAAACGCTCTCAACCCACAACTGGGCCGTGGTCAGCGCAGGGTCCCGTCCAAGGTTTACGGCCTGCATTTTAGTCAAGGTCTGCCTTACTTGGAAGAGGATGGTACCGTTGGGCATTGCCAGGAGGTCATGATGTCTGTTGTAGGGCGCTGGCGGGGAATAATCCCAAAGGATCGTCCCGTTCCAGGCGATCATCTGCATGCCGACCCTACTGTTGGGCGTACCATCGGAGTCGACCCCTCTTATGAGGGTCCCGTTCGGGAGCATCACACTAGTGCCTTTGGCCGTGCGGTTGCTGGTCCAGACATGGACGACCTCCCCACGGTTGTTTATCAGGAGCGTTCTATGTTCATCGACGGGGGCCACGAGCGTGAACCCCTTATAGCCATCAATGTCATTGACATACATGGTTGGGCCCACACTTGGTGCCGGAGGCCCCAGTTCTTTCATTTCCGATGGGCTCTTATCTTCAGGTGAAACTAGGGGGGCCGAAATGGTAAGAAGGATCAGGAGAACGAGGATAACCTCACATTTGACAATACCTGGGCCCCATGACATATTGAATTGATGTTCTCATTGAATTATAAAGATATCGGAACTGTGATGCATTTTAAAAAAATGGAGAGGATCACAGTCATCCAGGAACCCGAACAAGTCATTTCGGTGAGGTCATTATCTCGCATCCGTCGGGCAAGATATGGACGGTATGCTCCGCCTGGGCCACCATCCCCTCGTCGATCTCGCGAAGGATCGGGTAATAGGTTATGGAGCCGGCCCTTGTCAGGACGCCCAGGGCACCCTCCGGGGCCTTCGAGGCCTGGTAGCACCACCTTTCGGCGAAGGGCAGCGGCTGGAACTTGTCCATGATCTGCTTCTGGAGGTTCGCCGCTTCCCGCGAGGTGAAGAAGGTCTTCTTCTTGACGAAGCTGTAGATGTTGCTGTTCTTCTTACCGTCGACCTCGCCGACCCCCGTGGTCGAGAACGGCTCCAGGGCGACGAAGGTGTCCTCCTTCACGATGTCCTTGCTGCGGTCCTTCACGTTCGGGACGCTCGGGCTACCGTGGAGCTTGAACTTGCGGAGGCCGTGGCCGGTCAGGTTGCGGATAGGCTTCAGGCCGTAGCCCTTGATGGTCTGCTCGACGGCGGCGCCGATCCTGCTGACCTCGATGCCGGGCTTTATTATATCTATGGCCACGGCCAGGGCCTCCTTGGCGGCCCTTATGAGGTCAGTGTTGCTCGTTGTCGAGACCTCGACGGTCATGGCCGTGTCGCCTATGAACCCCTCAATATGGGCCCCGACGTCGAGCTTGACAAGGTCACCCCTTTGGAACACGAGGTCCGCATCGTCATGACGTGGAGTGAAGTGGGCTGCGACGTCGTTGATGGCCAGGTTTACCGGGAATGCAGCCTTTGCACCTTTCTCGACGATGAACTCCTCGACCTTGTTCGCGACGTCCAAAAGGCGCGCCTTCTCCTTGATTAGCCCGGCCCCGAACTCCAGGGCCTGGCCTGCGATCCTGCCTGCCTTGCGGTAACAAACAAGGCGGTGCCTCCTCTTCTCCTCGGTGTCCGCATCGTCCTTGCCCTGCTCTGCCTTCTCATCATCGTCTTCCATCGAAGAGCTCACTTCCTTGGGACGGGCTTCTTCTTCAGCTTTGGTTTGGCCTTCAGCATCTCCTTGAGGGCCTCACCACCGATCGAACCTTCCCTTATGATCCTGATGCTCTTGACCTTGACCTTTTCACCATCGAAGACGACCTCGGCCACGGTCGAAGGTATGCCTATCGGTGTCTTCCCGCAGTCCAGATAGATGTCGACGGCCTCTCCTAGCGCGGCCACTGCGTCCTCCACCTTCCGGGCCGACCTTCGGCCATGGACATTCGCGCTCGTGGCCGTGATGGGCCCGACGCGGTCGACGATGGCGGCTGCGCAGCCTTTGCTGAGGATCCTCACGCCGAGCGTTCTTCCTCCAGCCAGGAGCCGTTTTGGGACGATGTCAAGGGCCGGTAGGACCCATGTGATGGGCTCCCCTGTCAGCCTTCCGAGGAACTTGGCCTGCTCCGGTGTGATGCTTGTCAGCTCGAGGAGGCCTTCAGGGCCCGACACCGTGACCGTTATCGGCGAATCCACTGGGCGCCCCTTGACCCTGTAGACCTTGTCGACGGCCTCGGGATACAGGGCCAGGCAAGCAAGTCCATAGACGGTGTCCGTAGGATAGACTACGAGGCCCATGGCGTCCAGCACCTTGCAGGCCTCGGCTATGCCTGGACACGATGCGCAATCCTTCTCGAACGAGGCCTCATCCTTGGAGACGGGGCACTTGATGACCTTCATGATTTCACTTCCGATATTATCTTCCTGGCGGTCCCGACGGGGTCCTTGGCACCGTATATGGACCTGCCCACGATGACGAAGTCCGCCCCGGCATCGACGGCGTCCCGGGCCGAGCCGCCCTGAGTACCGATGCCCGGTGCGAAGATGAGCTTGTTTCCGACGAGTTTCCTGACATGGGCGATGCGCTCCGGCCTCGTTCCTGGGGCCACGAAGCCCCCCACACCAGCCTTGAGTGCAGTCCTGACCAGCTCGTCGGTCCTGGGCTGGATGTGCTCCACAGCGCCCGGATGGCTCATCTCGACGACCGCTATGATGAACGCGTCGAAGCGGTTGGCCACGTCGACGCAGGCGCCCAGGGCATCGCTGCCAACGAACGCATGTGCGATAAGGGCCTTGGCGCCGGCCTCGAAGGCGGCCTCGGCTATGAGCCTGTTCGTGTTGTCGATGTCCGCGACCTTGAAGTCGCAGATCACGGTGTTGAGCTTGGAGAGCTTCCTGACGCTCTCGAGGCCATGCCTGAGCACCAATGGATAGTTTATCTTGAGCGCGTCGGCCTCGGGGATCAGATTCGCGAGCTCAAGGGCCCGCTCAAGGGACACATCGTCTAGGGCCACTACCAACCTTGACCTCGGTCTCATCTTTCGAGGGAGGAGTTGACCGGATAATAAAAGTTTTGGCCTTTCGGAGGTTCGATTATATGTGCTTTACCGGATAGTCAAGTTCGGTAAGTATCTGCAACAGGTTCAGTTGCCCCGGGTCCAGCAGTTCCGCCAGGAAATATATCTCCTTGCCGTCCTTGAGCCTGAAGTTCATCTCGGCTATCTTCGCCTTCTTCTTGCTGACGAAGGTCAGGTCGATGCCCCTGATATCCGACCTCCTGATGACCACCTTCCTGACCTTTCCTGGGTCGTATGTCGGCTCGTAGAGGACGACCCGGTCCTTAGAGATGCTGAAGTGGTGGCCGAGCTCCACGATTTTTCTTCGGGAATATTCCTTGCAGATGTTCGACACATAGATTGCGACCATTGCATAGACGGGGATCCCTACAAGAATGATCACGAGATCGTATATGCTGTCCCTGAAGCGGTAGGCGAAAAGGATCACAAGGACCAGCAAGAATATAGAGATGTACGCGAGCGGGCTGGCCTGGGACACGGCCACCTTGACCAGAGGCTGGACCTTCTCGTTGTCATAATGTATTCTGTAGACCTTCGGGCTTGCCATGGGCTGCACTAGGGGCAAGAAGGCCTTAGGCCGTTAAAAATGGTTCGGATGTCCTAGTTCCCGTCAGGGCCGTAGGTGTAGCGGGAGGCCCTGAGGATCTTCTTCGTGTCCTCATCGATCTTGTCCCAGTACCACTCGACCTCCTGCTTCGTGAACCAGCCGGCCGTCTTGAACCTCGGCCCGAGCTCTGTGATATCGCCGGAGGAATGGGCCCTGAAGCACATCTTGACCTTATGGCGGATGAGCTTCCCGTTCTCCCTCATGATGGCGTCGAAGGGCTCCAGGGACTCTATCTTCTCGACCTCCATCTGGGTGTTGTTCTTCACGAAGTCCCGGATGGCCCGGTCGATGTTCTCGCCCTTGGGCAGGTCGGTCTGCATGCAGACCCACTTGTCCTTTATCTTCCCGCCCTCGTCCATCATGCGTATTAAAAGTACCTCGTTGAAGCTGTTCGTAACGAGTATGAGCAGGTCCACATCCTGCTCCCTGTGGCTCTCACAACCGCAGGCTGACATTCCGGGCCTCGTCCACCTATCGGGCACCATACCCTACAGGGCCTACCACCACTTCTCCGCCGGGGCCTCCTTGGGCGCTAGGGCCTCGGCGAGGGCTACGAAGGCCTTCTCGACGTTCATACCGTTCTTCGCACTGGTGAAGAAGTATGAGGCGTTGAACTTCGAGCTCAGCTCCTCCATCTCCTTCTCTCCCACCTGTCTCTCGTTGACCAGGTCGCCCTTGTTCGCGAGGAATACGATCGGGACATACTGCGTCATGACCACCAGGGTGTTCACCCAATAGTCCAGTTCCTGGTAGGTCTCGCGCCGGGTCGCGTCGCACACGACCATGACGCCCTCGACGCCGACGTAATAGGAGGATGGGACCCGCTTGGGGGACTTGTGGCCAAGGATGTCCCAGATCATGAGGACCATGTTGATGTCCTCGCCCGTGCTCGGGTCCTTGATGGGGACCTCCTTCTTGGTTATCTTCGTGCCGATGGTCTCGATGTACTGGTCGTCGAACACGTCGAAAACGAACCTCTTGATAAGGCTGGTCTTGCCGACGCCGGAGTCACCGAGCATGCAGATCTTCTTCACTATCTTCCTTTGCATAATGAACCCCACCCTCACACGGAGGCACTAGATAGTGCCGTTCTATCCTAATTGGAATAGCGATTCCCCTTTTAATATTTTAGGTATGCTATGGTTTATGTCGGGAAAGGTTATCCGAAGGCCCGCCATCGCAACCGTTATTATCGAATATGTAGATGTGTCGGTCGGGGCCTGAGGCCATGGCCAAGTTCATAACCTTCGAGGGCATCGACGGGACGGGCAAGTCCAGCGTATGCGAGGCCGTCCACAAGGAGCTGCTGGACCAGGGCTACAGGGTCAAGCTCACCATGGAGCCAAGCCAGGGCTGGCTGGGCCAGATAGTTCGAGATTCCTACAAGCGGGGTATATCCCCCTTCTCCGAGGCCCTTCTCTTCTGCGCCGACCGGGCCGAGCACACCAGGGAGATATGCGCATGGCTAGCGAAGGGATACCATGTCCTGTGCGACAGGTACATGGACTCCACCATCGCCTACCAGGGGGCCATCCTGAAGCCTTACTTCAAGGCCAAGAAGGGCACGGACCTGCTTTCCTGGCTCAAGGAGCTGAACCGGCCCTACATCCAGTGCCCGGACATGACCATCCTGCTGCTCTGTCCGCCCGAGGTCTGCCTCGAGAGGATCGGCGACCGTGGGGCCGCCACCAAGTTCGAGAGGCTGGACCTGCTCAGGGCCATCGAGGCCAACTATCTCGAGATCAAGAAGGGCTCCCCAAGGTTCGTGACCGTGGACGCGAGGAAGCCTTTGGAGGATGTCATAAACGCGTCATTGAAGCTCACCAAGGCTGCCCTCGGCAAGGAGCTTAAGCCGAAGACGGCCGGGACCGACGAGGATGAGGACGAGGAGGAGGGCTGTGACAAGAGCTGCGAGGAATAGGCACCCGTCGACGATTTTGTGACTCTTTTTCCTCCCTATCACGGGCCTCAACTGTCCATAAGTTTTAATTAGAGGTATCCTTATTTCGAATACTACATGGTGGACGACCAGATCGACTATGACAGGTTGGCCTCCAGGGCCTTGCTGCTTTTGAAGAGCCAGCGCTACGAGGAGGCCATCGCGGTCTACGACGATGTGCTGGCCAAGAGGCCCGACTACATAGACGGCTGGTACAACAAGGGCATCGCCCTTGCCGAGCACCTGAGCCGCTACGAAGAGGCCATCAAATGCTACGACGAGGGTCTCCGCCGGGCCCCTAACGACATTGACATGTGGCACAACCGGGGCAAGGCCCTCTATTGCCTTGGCCGGTACCAGGAGGCCATCGAGTCCTTCAACCGGGTCCTCCAACTTAAGCCCAACTACAGGATATCCATCGAGGGCAAGGCCGCGGCGCTGAACAACATGGGCCTCTATGAGGAGGCCATGGGCACCTGCGACATCGTCCTAAACATCTATCCTCCGGGCCACCCGAAGACCTGGAAGTGCCTATCGCTGAAGGCCATGGCCCTTAACAACCTTGGCAGGTACAAGCAGGCCATCTCCGTCGTGAACAAGGCCATCGAGGTCAACCCCAAGGACGATGGCGTCTGGGAGACCAAGGGCGCGGCGCTGGCGGCCCTGGGAAAATACCGTGAGGCCCTGATGTGCTTCGAGGAATCCCTGAGGCTCAACCCGAACAACGCATCGGCGAAGACGGCCAAGGACCAGGTCGTCGATTATGTCCAGGACTTCTGGGGCTAGGGCTGTCCTGCGAAAAAGTCCTTCTTGTCGACTATAGCAAATAGGGATAGATATCTCCGTCGTAGACAACGACCCGGATCTCCTTCTGCCCTTTCTTGTAGCCCTTCGGCTTCTTGACCTCCACCGTCGAGAAGTTGTCCGGGTGCATGAGCTGCAGGTCGTCGCCATGGTCCGAGACCACGACGGCCTCCCTGATGGCCCCCTCGCGCTTTAAGGTGGGCAGCTCCTCCAGTTCCTCCGTGGGCTTGGACAGCCGCGTCCCGGTGGTTATGTCCTCGATGTTGGCCCTGCTCTTGGCGAAGCTCCGGACCTCCCAGACCTTCCCGTCTAGAAAGACCAGGTCGCCCCTCTTGAACGGGGGCATGCGGACGAGCAGGGTCCACCGATAGAGGTCCTTACCGTCCTTCCTTCCGGCCAGGGTCCTAGTTTCCGCCGTGCTAGCTCCGTTCCGCGCGGCTAACGAGACCGCCAGGGCCTTGCCGTCGCGCATCTTCCCCATATATATGTCCACCCCGCCCTTGACCTCCACCACCTTTGATACGAAGGAGCCGCTGTCGGCCGCGTTCTTCCTCGCGTTGGCCAGGGCCTCCTCGATCTCGTCGTCGGTGAGCTTCCTGTGCTTGGCCCTGAGCTGGACGATGGCCTCGTAGTAGAAGCCCCGCTGGCGGCTGCATTCCTGGCATGTGCCCTGCTTTATCCTCACGCGCGTCTCCCGCGAATCGAAGAACTCTATGTCCTTGTCGTGGATTTGTATGTGCAGGCCCACGGTGACCCTGAAGTTCCTCTCGTCCTCGTCCTCTATGTGCAGCTCGGGATGGAGCTCGACGCCCTTGGCCACCTTTATGGACGACTTGACCGCATGGTCCAAGGTGTCCTCGACGTGTTCCCAATGCGCGCCGACGAGTAGGGCCCCGCAGTGGGCGCACAGCACGATGTCCACGTTCTCGGGCACGTCGACGAAATGGCCCCGCTTGATGAAGCAATCCTTGCAAAGGCCGTCGTGGACCTCCCCTTCGGCACCGCATTCGACGCAGAACGACCTCATCGTCACCAGTTCCTTGACCACTATCTTGCATAATGGTATTAAATTAATCGGGTCCGCGGGTCCTTGATGGATTGTACGAAAATATACTATCTATTCCCTAACAGGAGTAGCCATAGACGGACGACATCGATTCCTTGGTGTCGGACCTGACGAAGTAGGTCTCGGCGCGACGGCCAAACGAGAGAAGGGACACTGGAAAAGCCTTCCTCTTTACATTTGCTTTCAGCATTATCCCACAAATGATACCATATAGTACAGGAATGTATTTATAGAGTACATATTATAATTCTTTTTAACCGTGCTACACCATTTCATGGAGGGGTCTCCACGTCCTTGAAATTGCCCATCATCATACTGGTGTGTCTGTTCCTGCTCCCAACGTTTTTCACCATCGCGACACCGGTAAATGTCCCAGTGGCAAAGAGGGACCTCCTCGCGGACCCGTCGTCATTCAGGGATGCCAGGCTCGACAACTTCGATCCCACGGCCATCCAGTATGTAAAGACAAGCCACACGACCAGCACAAGGTCCGAGGTCAGTCTGAACTATATTTCCTTCGACCCCGTTATGGAACGGCCTGACCTTCCGACGGAGCTCCTGCGTACAGGCAATATCTATATCGTCCAGTTCAATGGCAAGGTCTACAATGACATGAAGGCCGAGGTCACGGCCATCGGCGGGGAGTACCTGCAGTACATCCCGCAGAACGCCTTTGCCGTGCGCATGTCCTCAACGACTGCCAAGGACGTGGCCCAGCTTTCCTGCGTCAGGTCCGTGACGCCCTTCTACCTTTACTACAAGATCAGCCCCGAGCTCGTCGGTCTCCAGGCAGGCACGGCGGCCGTGGACTTCATGGCCTGGGCCGGCCAACCGACGGGGCCCATCGTAGACCACATCACGGCCGTAGGCGGGTCCATCGAGTCCGTGGACCCCCTCATGGTCAGGGCTTGGGTCGACCGGGGCCAGCTGCTCGAGGTGGCCTCGGACACCATGGTATGGTACGCCGAGGCTCACATGGTCGTGGACTTCAAGAACAATGTTGACGCTGACATCCTTGATGTGAGGCACTTCCCCGACGGCGCCTGGTCGAGCCCGACCGACGCCCTTTGGATGTACAGCGGTGGCACGGGCGGTTCCTTCGACGGACTGGCCACGGGCAAGGGGACCATCGTGGCCGATGTTGACACGGGCTGTGATGGGGGCCACCCGAACTTCGGGGACGCCACGAACTATCCCAACAAGAAGGTCTGGTTCAAGAGCTACACGAGCGGGAACACGTGGTTCGACAGCAACGGCCATGGGACCCACACATCCGGGACCGCCGTCGGCATAGGCAAGCACAGGGGCGGGACCTTCGACGGGCTCTATGCGGGAATGGCCCCTGAGGCCGGCCTGATCGAGATCCGCATGGACGGCAATAACCTCTACAATTACATGCACGACCCCCTCAGCCACGGGGCCAACATAAGCACCAACAGCTGGGGCGGGACCACCAACCAGGGCCAGTACGATGACATAGCCAACGCCTACGACCAGCTGGTCAGGGACTCGGACTGGAGCAAGTCCGGGGACCAGGGCCTGATCACCTTCTTCGCCGCAGGCAACGACGGGAACGGGGGCATCGATATCCCAGGGACCGCCAAGAACGTCATAACGGTCGGCGCCACCGAGGGTTACCTGGGCTCGCAGAACAATATCGCGGGGTTCAGCAGCCGAGGCCCGACGGCGGATGGCAGGATCAAGCCCGACATCATGGCGCCCGGGACCGATATCATGTCCTCCTGGTGCTGCGGGACCGACTTCATAGCGGAACAGGGGACGAGCATGGCCACACCGTCGGCCGCCGGGGCCGGGGCAGTGGTCCTGGACTACTACAACAGGACATGGCATTTCACCCCGACACCGGCGCTCATGAAGGCCATCCTCATCGACGGTGCTTCGCCGCTGCCCGGTTATAACTATCCTGACGGCAACCAGGGCTGGGGCCGCGTCAACGTGGCACATTCCCTTTACGAGACGGCCACGCACAAGATATTCCATGCGGACGAGAACGCGACCATCGCGCTGGGCACAGGGACCTACGTCTCCTATCCTGTGACGGTCAATTCTGGCAGCGAGCTCAGGGCCCACCTGGTCTGGATGGACAAGCCCGGCCAAGCGGGGGCCAACATCGCGCTGGTGAACGACCTGGACCTCAGGGTCATAGATCCGACCAACAACACCTACATGGGCAACAACTTCCAGAACAGTTTCTCAAAGCAGAGCCTGGTATCGGACACGATCAACAATGTCGAAGGCCTCAGGCTGGCGACGCCCAAGACGGGCCAGTGGAAGTTCGAGATCATCGGTTCGAACGTGCCAGACGGCCCGCAGGACTGGGCGCTTGTGATATCCGGGGACATCAAGGTAAGCGCGCCCAAGTACTATTTCCAGGATATCTCGGTGACGAACCTCACCTTCTCGAACAGCACGATGATCGAGGGCGTGCCGGTCCAGATCGGGGCCACCATCAAGAACGTCGGCAGCCTTCCGATGGCCAAGATCGACTACATGATCAAGGTCGACGATACGCCCATCCTATCCGATACCATCGCAGCCCTAATCGCGGGCCAGGGGCAGGTCGTCTCAGCGGCCTATATGCCGCTAAGGGGATATCACTCGGTCAATGTCACCGTCGACCCGCAGAAAAAACTCCTAGAGGTCAATAAGCGGAACAACACGATCCTCCAGGACATCACAGTCAACAACTACGGCCTGACGGCCAGCCTGTCCCCGAAGAACCAAGGGGTCCAACCGGGCCAGAACACAAGCTTCAAGATCGATATGATAAACGCCGGGACCTTGCTGGACAGCTTTTCCCTCGTGGTGGGTGCGGTCCCGGCCGGATACAAGGCGTCACTGGGCATGAACCATACCACCGTTGTGGCCGGGAAGAAGTCGAGCGTGACCCTGACGGTGGCAGCGCCGCCGAAGGCCGTTGCCGGGAGCGGGGCCGCCATCAAGGTGTCCATCACATCCCATGGCAATGCCACATATAAGGCGACGGTCCAGGCCAATGTCACGATCAAGACGATAACGGGCTTCTCGCTGAAGGCCCTCGGCATCACGACCGTCACCACCGAACCGACGGGCCCTGTCCAGTTCGAGATGAACGTGACGAACCTGGGTAACGGCCTGGAGCCGACGAATTTGCTGGTCGCAACGACGAACCCGAGCTGGACGGCCGGACTCAACACCACCAACGTGGTCCTGGAACCCTACCAGACCATAAAGCTGAAGCTGACTGTCACGCCCCCGATGCAGGTCGTCGGGAGGGATGTGGTCGGGCTGACGGTGACCGGCAACACGGCCTCGGACCTGACGGATTCGGCGACCTTCATGGTATCGGCCGCCGAGGTGCACAATGTGACCGTGGACTTCACACAGGATAATGCGGGGGTGGCCCCGGGAGGCGAGGTCAAGTTCGACATCGCGCTGACGAACCTCGGGAATATGTACGAGGGGATGAACCTCACGGCCAAGGTGCCCGATGGCTGGGATGCAATTTACGACGACCCGACGCCTCAGGTCAATCCCTATGGCGGGGGGCAGGACTACCTCACCATCACTGTGCCGAAGACCGCGCTGGCGGGCCAGTACGACCTGACCCTCATGGCCCAAGGTCCGCACGTCAACGTCACAAAGGCGTTCAAGGTCCGTGTGTCCCAGAACTACGGCGTCGGTCTGGCGGTCTCGCCGGCAAAGAGCCTCGTCAAGCAGAAGAATTCGACACTGTTCGTCCTCACGGTCACGAACGAGGGCAACGGCGCGGACACCTTCGTGCTTCAGGTGAGCGGAGGGCCAGTGTCGATGATCGCGACCTACGATAAGGAGAAGGTCACCTTGGGGCCCGGAAGGTCGGCCAGGGTCAACCTGACCGTCGAGGCACGTAGCACTTTGGAAGGGTCCTACAGCCTGACCTGCGTGGTCACCTCCGAGGGCAGCCCAGCAATATCCCAGAGCCTGCCGGTCGATATCATGGTCCAGGCGGTCACGCAGGGCGGTGGCGGCGGTGGCGGTGGGGGCGGTGGAGGTGGTGGAGGCGGCGGCGGTGGTGGGGATGACGACAACCCGCAGCCGAGCTTCTTAGCGACCTACTGGAAATACCTGCTCGCCGGGCTGGTCCTGCTCATCGCGATGATCGTCGCGATAATACTGGTTGCCCGCCGGAGGAAGAGCAAGGGGATGGCCATGGCGTCGCCGGGACCATCCCAGCCTCAGACGAGGTCCCTCTCCACCTATGACGATCTCGACCGGGCCCAGCCCGCGGTGGCCACACCGATGGCCTATCCGAGCCCGCCGGCACAGGAGAAGGCACCGCCGCCTCGTCCAATCGTTCCGGAGGCCCCAAAGGTACCCGTCGCAGCCCAGGCGCCACCGAAGGCACCGGTCCCCCAGCCTCAGGCGGAAACACCGAAACCGGTGCCCGTGGCCCCGGCGCCCGTCGTGCCCGCAGCTCCACCGACGCCACCCCCGAAGGCCCCGGCTCCCCCAGCCCAGCATCCAAAGGAGGCCCCCAAGGACGATATCGATTCCATGGTGTCGGACCTGCTAAGGGACAGCTAGAATATCAGCGCTAGGCCTTGGTGAGCTCCATACCGCCGGGAGGCAGCACGGCCTCGACCTCCTCGACGGGCACGCCCAGTTCCTTTGCTAGTGCCCTGGAGACATCGGTCTTCTTCGAACTGGATGGGACGAGCACATGGTATCGGTCCGTCCTGGCCTTGATGCTCTCGATGGGGGCGCACATGACCACATCGACATTCTCGATCCTCACGAGCCCGACGGCGAGCCTCATGTCGAGGTTGCGGACATAGTTCCTCTTGCCCCGGATCATGAAGCCGCCCTTGGGCACGAACTCGCCGCTCTGGGCCGTCGTGCTCACCTGCTCGGGCTTTACCCAGTAGGCCTCGCCGCTGCCCAGCATGCCGGACCAGGCCTTGGAGAAACAGACGGCGTAATGGCAGGCCTCCTCTAGTGTGCCGTCGGGGATGTCCAGCGGTTTTCCATTATGGTCGGCCGCCTTGACCACAATGCTCGGTGCCCCATGGACGTCCGCGTGGATGTACCGGTCGCCCTCGACCAGATGCCTCTTGACGAGCCTGCGATTGCTGTTCGCGTCCTTGCCGCCGAGGACGATATTGCCGTTGGCTGAGATGAACCAACGGTAGGATTCGAACCAGAACCTCTTGCGCCGGGCCTTTCTCCTCCCGGTGCTGGCCTCCGCATCCTCGGCCTTCACCGCCCTAGTCCGCCTCTCGACGAGCCTTTCCACCTCGGCCCTGGTCCGGCCCAGCGCTGCCTCAGCGCCCTTGAGCTTGTCCCGAACGACCTTGATACCCTCGTAATAGGCCCGGGCGTTGTTGTTCACGTCCTTGCGGATGTCGAGGGTGACCTTGAGCATCTTTCCCGAGCCATCCGATGCAGGCAGCTCGAGCCTGATGGTGGACTGGGACGGGTCCACTTCGAGCTCGGGGAAGGCCTTCCCGACCTCCTTCCAGCCCTTCTCGTCCCGGGCGGCCCGGACCTTGTCCATGGCCTTCTCGACGGACTTGTAGTTGATGTAGATGGCCTCGCTCTTTGCCGAAGCATCGTCTATCTCACTCTGGAACCTTATCAGGGCCTCCTCTTGCTGCTTTTGTTGACGGGCTAGCCTCTCGATGTGGGCATCCAGCTCATGCGAGGGCCCGGTACCTGATGCCTTGGCGTCGGCCTCTTGTTCTTCAACCAACGGATAGCAGGTCCTGATGGCCTGGCCCAGGTCCGCGAACGGCTCCACAGGGCCATCCCCGAACTTCTGGAACCTTATTGCGGATATGGCCGCGCGCTTCCCGTCCAGGAAATGGACATAGCCGCCGGTACCGTCAGTAACCTCGGTGGTGATGGCCCGCATGACCTCCTGGATGGAACGTATCTGCTCGATACCGAGGTCTTTGGCCTTGAGGGATTTATCGAGGCCCGTCCTCTGGCAGACCTCTTCAGCGTAGGTCCCGCCTAGGTTTATCGATGTCGCTAGGGTCCTGACGATGTCCGCCGTGGATTCCTTCAGTAGGACCGCGAGCTCGTCCAGTTCGATGGTCCTCGGGTCCTTGCGCAACGGTGGAGGCTTGTACTCCTTTCCGCCCATGATGACCCTGGAGCGCCTGGCCATGGTCCTTAGGGCCCCGATGATGATGCCCTCGCGCCTCAGGATGATGTTGCCGTTACCGAACATCTCAAACACAAGGAAGTACGGGACATCCCTGCGGAACTCCAGCTCGATGATCCTGTCGAAGGCCAGCTGCCTGGCGCCGAGGACGAAGGCGTTGGAGAGATGGTCCCTGATAACGCGGATGAAGGCCGGCACGTCGGTGCTGTCCTGGTCGGATGTGATGTCGAGGTCCACATCCGCCTCGTCCGCCAGGTAGAGCCAGTCCCCAGCCTTGTGCACCAAGGCCTTCTTGCCTGCCTTGGTGTTGAACCTCAGGAGGAAAAGGCCCTCCCAGGGCTCGTAGATCTTCTGCAGGAAGGCCCCCTCCAAGGTCCTGAGCTCCTTGACGAGCCGCATCACCTCGAATCCTGAGAGCTGGGCGATCATCGTCAAGGGGATGGTGGTTATCGGATAAAGAGATTATCCTGTAATATCCGAGATTAATCTCACAGTTGCATTGAAAACTGACGATGGGAATCATCACATCACACTTCGCAGAAATTTGAATTCCCAGAGGTGATATCCTTAGGACACAAGTGGAAAGAAATATATGTCGGCAAGTTCTCTTATCTATTGATGCATGATAGTTTTATAAAAAGGATATTTGTGATAACGGTTGCGTTCATATTGCTATTTCCTAATATGATTGGTATAATAACTGGAACATCAGAGAAGAAAGATAATGAGAAGAACAATAAGGAAAATTATTTAAACGATATTATTCTGAATACTTCAAGATATGATAATGGTCGTGCAACTTCTCCATGGCCCATGTTTCGTCATGACCTGAACCACACCGGAAGAAGCCAATATAACACCTCAAAGAACAATGGGCAGAAAAAATGGGACTTTGCCACTGGGGGCTATGAGGCTTCATCGCCTGCGATAGGTTCGGACGGCACCATCTATTTTGGCTCCTGGAATCATAAACTGCATGCGCTATTTCCAAATGGTACAAGAAAATGGGAATTTGTATTAGATATATGGGAGACGGGCTTTGTGAAGTCATCGCCCGCTATAGGTTCGGACGGTACCATTTATTTCGGCGCCGGCGATGGCAAACTGTATGCGATAGGAATTTATCCCTTGGCGCCCCAGAAGCTCACGGCGATTGGGGGCAATGCACAGGTTCAGCTTAATTGGACAGCACCAAGTTATGATGGTGGGTCAGCAATCACGAATTATATAATTTATCGGGGAACAACATCGGGTCATGAAACCTTCCTCGTAAAGATTGGAAATGTGCTCACATATCAGGATAAAAGTGTGAAGAACGGCCAGGAATATTTCTATAAAGTAACTGCGTATAACACCTTCTTTGAAAGTTCGAGATCAACTGAGGCGAGCGCTACCCCTGCAACAACGCCAAAAGCGCCCCAGAATCTAACAGCTGCTCCGGGCAATGCTCAAATTGCGCTGAACTGGATTGCACCTGCAGATAATGGTGGAGCTACAATCACACATTTCAAGATATACCGAAATGACACTGTTATCGGGATACTCGGGAAAGTGCTTACATACAATGATTCAGGATTAGTCAATGGTGTGACATATTCATATAATATCTCTGCAATGAACAGAGTAGGTGAAGGACCCAAGTCGATTGGGGTTCATGCTATTCCCAGGACGGTTCCCACCGCACCATATAATCTTCACGCTACTCTTGGAAATGCTCAGATTGTATTGACGTGGCTAGAGCCTGCGAGCAATGGCGGCGAGTCGATTACGAACTACAGTATATACCGTGGAACGACCTCCGATGGTGAGACCTTATACGTTAGGGGCTATACTAGCAGAACATCCTGGGTTGATACGAACATCACACCGGACACCATGTATTACTACATGGTTAGCGCGGTCAATGCTCTTGGTGAGGGGCCGAGATCGAACGAAGCATACACAGCGCCTAGTGCTCCAACGCTCACTGCAACAGCTGGGAACTCGAAGGTATTACTGTCCTGGACATTACCCAGTTCGATTGGTGCGTCGATCACAAACTATATTGTTTACCGTGGAACGACTTCCGGTGGTGAAACCTTATTTATCAAAGCTTATAATAACGGAACGTCCTGGGTCGATACGAAAATCACATTGGGTACTACATATTACTACATGGTTAGCGCGGTCAACGGCGCTGGTGAGGGGCCGAACTCGAACGAACAGAATGCTACACCATACACAGTGCCTAGTACTCCAACGCTTACTGTCACAGCAGGGAACTCGAAGGTTACGCTATCCTGGACAGTACCCATCTCGAATGGTGCAGCGATCACGAACTACAGCATATACCGTGGAACGACCTCGGTTGGTGAAATCCTATACGTCACGGGCTATACTGGCGGAACATCCTGGGTCGCTACGAACATCACAGTGGGTACCAGGTATTACTACATGGTTCGAGCGGTCAATGCTGGTGGTGAAGGGCCGAGATCGAACGAAAAAAATATTATCGCAGGCGCCTCACCTAGTGTGCCAACTGGACTAACCGCATCCGGAGGGAATGCACAGGTCATATTGAGATGGTCTGCGCCTACAAGTGGCGGAACACCTGTTCAATATAATATATATCGATTCGACTCACAGACTGGGACCTACACTTTGATTGCATTACCAACTACAAGAGAATATATAGATACAGGTTTGACAAATGGACACAAATACTGGTATAAGATAAATGCTCAGAACTCCTATGGGGTCTCTGGAAATACAACCGCGATCTCTGCAACACCACATGTGACCAGTATAATAACAGTAGGTTCTATCCTTCTTAGTTTTATTATAGTAATAATCGTAGTGCTCCTCATTGTCGAGGGAACGAGATCGTCCAGGAAGAAAAAGGCCTAGCTTCATTCCGGATTCGAAAAGAAGAGACGGGCCGGTGTGAGGCCCCGGCCCGGAAAGGGGATGGGCGAGGATTTAGCAGTTCATCGGCCATTTTCCAAAAATAAAGAGATTTTCACCAGCGATGTTCACTGTGTGCCATCGATCCGCCAGTTGGCCCTCTCAAGGACCTCCTGTTCCCCCTCCGCGCCCTGGCGCAACTCGCCGTCCTCGCCCACTGGGTCCGGGATGAACTTCTTACGGACAAGGATACCGGTCGCGGCGACCCGCCTCCCGAACAGCTCCTGGGGCCAGCCGTCAAGGCCCTCGATGTAGACCACCCTTTCACCTTCGATCAACAGGACCGCACCGGCCTTGGCGTCCTTAGCGGTCCCTTTTAACGTGACCTTTTTAGCGATGGCAATGCCCCCTGTCTTGAATGGGCCCCGAGATTTATGTGGCTTTCGCTCGGGGGAAGATATTGAAGGAAAAGAAGGAAAATAAAAAAAAACAAAAGAGAAAGGGGGCAGGGACCCGTTTACCGGGAGACCCTGCCGCACTTCGGACACAAGAACCTGCCGTGCTCGTCGGGCCTGGTCTTCGTCCCGCAGGCGAAGCACAGGGGCGCGATCCTCGACAGGTGGGCCAGCTGCTGGGACGACGGGCCCGTCTGGGCAGACTCGAGCTTGTCCGGGGACTCGGCCAGCGAGGTCCCGGTCAGGCTGACGCCCTCCTTGGTCTGGACCTTGGCCTCGAGCCTCTTGAGCCTTGCCTGCCGTGCCGCCCTGATGCGCCTTATCCTGTCGCTGTTCAGTTTCATCTTGTAGCCGATGGTGACGCCCACCATTGCGATGAGCACCACTATCAATAGGAAGGGTATCATCAGGTTGTCGCTCGTTGCTCCCACGCCGATGCCGCCCGGGGCCTCCTTGACGGTCACCTTCACGTCCTGATAGGCCGTGAGGCCTAGGTTGTCCGTGCAGGTCACCCTCAGGGTCGTCGTGCCAGTCTTGCTCGTGCCTCCCGAGACGACGAGCTGGTTCTTGTTCTTGATGGTGGCGGTCGTGAGTGACTTGTCGCCCTTGTTCATGACGGTCCACACGAGCTGGCTGTTGTCACCGTTGTTGTTCGTGGCCATGTAGTCCAGCATGATCGTTGGCGACGTCTGTCCCTGGGTCACGGCGATCTCCGGTATCGTGTTGATGAACCTCGGCGGCCTCTGCACGATGACCTTCATCTTTGCACCCGTGGAGTCGATGCCGTCGGACACCGTGAATGTGATCGTGTCCGTGTCCAGCGGCGTATCTAGCGGGTACTGTATGGTCACCGTGAAGCCCACGATGCTTGCGACGTACTTGGAGTCCGAGGTCAGGACGAGCTCGGACTTCAGGTTGTCCACATCGCTTATGTACTGTTCGAGGTTCTTCTGTTTCGGTGTGCCTGCCATGACCGTCATATCCTCGACGGCCCCGAACCTTGGGGCCTGGTTGACATGCAGCACCAGGACCTTCACGCTCGTCGTGGCCGAAGCACCCATGGTGTCCGTCACCGTCAGGGTTATCGTGTCGTTGCCGAACTCGTCCTTCTTGGGCGTCAAGGTAATGATGCCCTCCGTGGAGACATTGGCCTTGACGAGCGAGCCGCCCACGGCGGTCCACCTGAGGTCCTTCGCCAGGTCCTCCTCATCCTTTCCATAGGGTATCAGGGTGAAGGAAAGGTCCGTGTTCTCTTCCATGGTCCTGTCGGTTATCTTCTTGATGGTCGGGGCATCGTTGATGAACTTCACAGATACATTGAAGCTGCCGTAGCTGGTCAGTTGCAGGTCGGCGACCGTGATGTTCACATGGATCAGCCCGTCAGTGGCCTTAATGTATCCCATGTTCATGGTCAGGTTCAGCCCGCTCACGGTTATGAACGGCGAGTCCGTCGTGACCGTCAGCTGGCCGTTGGGGTTGTCGACATCGCGGACGTAGGGCGCAAGGTCGAGGACCGTTGATACATCCTCGTCCACCTTCTGGTCAGGTATCACGGTGATGAATGGCGCCTGGTTCACGTGTGTGACCGTGACCACGAACTTGTTGCTGACATTGGACAGTGCTGGAGTGGCCTTGTTCGTGGCCATGATGATGGCCCAGCTCGCACCATACCAGAAGTTCTGCTTGTCCTTGGTGTACACGGATATGAAGTGGCCATCCGTGATGTTGACCAGCACCTTGTCCGGGGCACCCTGGCTGGCCACGGTGTATATCAGTTTCGTTGGCCACAGGGAGTCCGTGAAGTAGTTGTTCAGGTCCAGTTTGTTCACCGCATCGGTGTTCTCGTCGATCTTCACGGTGGGTATGTTCTTGACCAGTATGGGCGCGACAGCGTGCCTGAACATCTTGATCTCGGACCAGTCTGTGGTCCCTATGTCGTAGACCGCCCTGACCCTCCAGTAGACGACACCGCCTATGAGGTTGTCGACCTGTAGGTTGTCAGTGCCAGGGTCGATGTCCTGCTTGTCCACTTCTGGGGACTTGAAGGTCGAGGTGTTGTCGATCTGTATCCCGAACCTTATCGGTGGCCTGTCCTTTGCGCCGTCCCATGCATCGTATGCCCTGCTCCAAGTGAATGTGACCGGGCCCTGTAGCAATGTGTCCTGGACCGGCGTGAGCGGGTGCGGGATGCTCATGGGTATGAATATCAGCAC
>Ga0315279_10001651_pt1 | contig 36461 bp, 28 predicted proteins | sample YL17G06_20_MG_FD_203694 | JGI IMG/M metagenome (GOLD analysis project Ga0315279, IMG submission 203694) | Sediment microbial communities from Yellowstone Lake, YNP, Wyoming, USA - YL17G06_20 | ecosystem: Environmental > Aquatic > Freshwater > Lake > Sediment | place: USA: Wyoming | collected...
CCCGCGGGATGGGGACAACCCGGCCCGTTCGGTTCCGCCGGCGGGCCGCATGGGGCCCCCGCCCCATGCGGCCCCTCCACGAGCCCATCCGAGCGATCACGTAAGCATCCGGCTCGGCTTCACGCGGAGCTGGTCGCAGCGCCCTGTCGCGTGGTCTTCGTCACGATCTGCATGAAGCGCGACCGGCCATCCCCAGCCTCGCTCCTAACGCACGCGGCCACTCTGGTGGACGTGATGACGCGGCTCGCCCAGGAACATGGGCTAAGGGTCAGCGCGTGGTGCGTCATGCCGGACCATGTGCACGTGGTGGTCTCCACGTCCGAAGCCGGCGGGGACGTAGAGGGATGGGCCCGGTACACGAAGCGCGAGGTCCAACGCCTTCTCGGCGCACACGGGCTCTGGGAGCGCAGCTACTGGGATCGCGATCTGCGGCAGGATGAGGACGTCGCGACGGCGGTCGAGTACGTCCTGGCGAATCCGACACGAAAGGGGCTCTGCGAGGACTGGGCAATGTGGCCTCACCTGTGGTCTGAGTGGCACGAGGACGTTCTTGAGGGCCGGATGGGGCCCCTACCCCATGCGGCCCCTCCGGGGGATCCGCGATGATGGAGTTCCGCTTCGACGCCGACCAGGCGTTCCAACTCGCGGCTATCAACGCAGTGTGCGACCTCTTCGAAGGTCAGGGCCACGTCGCCCCCGATCTCGGCGATACGGGCGGCTTCGTAGCGGTCCCGAACAGGCTGGAGCTGCCAGACGAGACCATCCTGGCCAACCTCCGTGCGGTGCAGGAGCGGAACGGGCTCAAGCCGGACCCTGAGCTGCGCATACTCAGTGGGCCGGATGGGGCCCCAGCCCCATGCGGCCCCTCCGACTCCCCCACCCCAGGCGGCCCATCCGACCAGGCCACATTCGTGAACTTCTCCGTCGAGATGGAGACGGGTACGGGCAAGACGTACGTCTACATCCGCACGGCGTTCGAACTCTTCCGCCGCTACGGCTTCCGCAAGTTCATCGTGGTTGTGCCGTCGGTCGCCATCCGGGAGGGCGTGCTCAAGACCTTCGAGGTCACGCGCAAGCACCTCGCCAGGCTCTATGGCAACACGCCGTATCACTTCTGCTCATACGACTCGGGGAGCCTCAGCCAGGTGAGGCAGTTCGCGCTGTCTGACAGCCTGGAGTTCATGGTGATGACGCTCGCCGCGTTCAACAAGGCGAGCAACATCATCCGGAACTCGACGGACAAGCTCCAAGGCGAGAAGCCGATCGACCTCGTGCGGGCGACGTGCCCCGTTCTTATCCTCGACGAGCCGCAGAACATGGAGAGCGAAACGTCGGTCGCGGCCCTCGCCATGCTCCACCCGCTCTTCGCCTTGCGCTACAGCGCCACACACCGTAACCCGTACAGTCTCGTCTACCGGCTCACGCCCTACGATGCGTACACGGAAGGTCTTGTGAAGCGCATCGAGGTGGCCGGCGTGACGGAGGAGGACTTCAACCGCTCGTCCATCCGTGTGGAGAGTATCAACACCAAGAAGCAGACTGTCACGGCGAAGCTGCGCATCCAGGTCGTCGGCAAGGGTGGCGTTGTCTCAGAGCGGACGGTGACCGTGAGGCGGGGCGATCGTCTCCAGGACAAGTCCGGAGGGTTGCCCGTGTACACCGGGTGGGATGTTGAGGAGATAAGCGTCCACAGGGCCCAGGTTGGGTTCACCAACGGGCGAAGCCTTGCCATCGGCGAGGACATCGGAGGTGACCGAGAGGCCATCTTCAGGGAGCAGATCCTGTACACGGTGAGGGAGCACGCGGCGAAGCAACGGCGTCTGCTCGACGACGGCATCAAGGTCATAGGCCTCTTCTTCATCGATCGCGTGGACAACTACCGGGGAGACTCGCCGGTAGTCCGGCGCCTGTTTGACGAGGCGTTCCGGCAGGTGCGGGACTCGCTGCCCATGTGGCGCGGGCGAGAGCCCGACGAGGTACAGGCGGCGTACTTCGCTCAGCAGAGAAGGAAGGGCGGCGAAGTTGAGCTCCGCGACAGCAAGACCGGTGACTCGAAGCAAGACGAGGACGCCTACAACCTCATCATGCGCGACAAGGAAAAGCTCCTATCGCTCGACGACCCGCACTGCTTCATCTTCTCGCACTCCGCCCTGAAGGAGGGCTGGGACAACCCCAACGTCTGCCAGATCTGCACGCTTCGTGAGGCCGGCTCGGAGGTCGAGAAGAGGCAGCAGATCGGGCGGGGTGTCCGTTTGCTCGTCGATCAGGAAGGCAACAGGGTCACCGACACGACGCGCAACATCCTCACCGTGGTCGCGAGCGAGACGTACGAGACCTATGTGCAGGCGCTACAGCAGGAAGTAGAGCGCGAGTTCGGGAGGCCCGACGCGGCCCCGCAGCCCGAGAACAGCCGGGCAAGGGTCACGGTGCGACCACGCAAGGAGTTCCAGCTCAGGCCTGAGTTCAGGGAGCTGTGGGAGCGCATAAGCCAGAAGACGCGGTACTCGGTCATAGTCGATACGCAACGCCTCATCAAGGACGTGCTGCGGTATCTGGACGAACAGAAGATTGACCCGCCCAGGCTCCGGATCCGCAAGACCGATGTGGATGTTGGAGGCAAGGGCTTTGTGGCGCTGGGCACAACTCAGGATATGAGAGCAGACGCAAGGGTCACACGGCATGGGCCCCTGGCCGTTTTTCGAGCGATGGAGCATCTGATGCTTCAGTGCCACCCGCCCATGCGACTGACGCGGCGCACGCTGCAGACCATCTTCGACAAGACCCGCAACCGACAGGCGGGGCTCCTTAACCCACAGGGATTCGCCACCAAGGCTACGAGCATCATCAAGTTCCACCTCGCAGAGCAACTCGCGCAAGGCATTCAGTACGAGCCGACGGGCGAGTGGTACGAGATGACGCTACTCGATGAAGAACGGGAGATGTGGCAGCGGTGCCTGGAACCCGCCGCCGACTCATACTACGATCACGTCGTTTGTGATTCGGAGGTGGAACGGCGGTTCGCCAAGGAGCTCGAAGCGCGGGTCGATGTGGTGCTGTACGTCAAGCTCCCCGGCTGGTTCAAGGTGCTCACTCCCGTGGGAGAGTGCAATCCCGATTGGGCCGTCGTCATGGAGAAGCCCGACCCTGAGACGGGCGTAGCGAAGCGGCACCTCTACCTCGTGGCCGAGACGAAGGGCACCAGCAACATCCTCGAACTCAGCCCCGACGAGAGACACAAGATCGGGTGCGGGCAGAAGCACTTCGAGGGGGCTCTAGCCGGCGTGCGCTACTACGGCCCGGTTACGAGCGTGGGCGACCTCGCGTAAGCCGTATCGACACCGTATCGCCGGCGCTGTACGCGCACGAGCGGACGGTCCTGCCGATCGCCGACCGGCTCGCGGAGCGGCTCTACAAGCGCCGGAACGCGATGTTCATCCAGAAGCACTGCAACGAGCTGTTCCCGCTGATCTCTCTCGCCGAGGACACGGCGGTAAGGAAGACGGGGATCGCGTAGCCGCTGCTGCTAGCCTAGCCGCGTCACTTCACATTCGTCAGATCGAGCGTCTCCTTCGACGGCGTGCCGGCCCGGCGCTGGTAACCGCAGTGCGGGCAACTCGTCAGTCTTGCGAGGTGCTTCCGCTCGCAGTGCGAGCACTCCGTCATCTCGCCCTTCGGCCTCCGAGCGGTGTGAAGCGCGATGAGCACGGGACACACGGCCGACAGCAGCCCTCCGCCAACGGCCGCCGCCGGGCCCATCCCGCGGTACGACGCGTCCTGGAACACATAGACAAACGCCCCTAGGGCGATGAGTGCCCACGCGCCGAGCGCCAGCAAGAGGTTCCACTTCGCGAACGAGACAGCGAAGGCGACGAGACCTGTGGCCACGGGTGCGGCCAGAAGCAGGATCCCGAAGGCGATCAGGGCGCTTGAGCCACGCTCCGAGCTGACGGCCGCTTTGGTGCCGGCGCCCAGCGCGATGCCAATCGCGTACCCGATGAGCCCGCCCACCAGCGCGAGGCCGATCGCCGTGCCGGCGGTCGCGAGCACGTGCGTGCCGAAGCTGAACTTGAACACAGCCAGGCCGATGAGCGCGCCCGCGAACGCGCCGATGTAGACTCCGCCCATGACGCTCTCGTCATAGGCGCTCTGGGCCATGTCGTCCACCATCGCGCGCTCGTACCGCGCGCGAACGTCGGCACTGCTCGCGGCGAGCATGTCCTCCCGGCCCGCCAGTCGACCAGTAGCCTGGGCGGACTGTGCCTCGACCCGGTCGAGGTCGGCGCCCAGCAGAGGCGACTCCTCGTCGGCGACCGCGTCAGCGCGGCTTACCCCCTCCACACCGATCTGCGCGACCGCGTCCTCGAACGACACTCCGGCCTCGGCACCGAGGTCGGCGACCTTCTCGCGCCCGGCCTTCCTGCCCTCTTGGCCGAGCTCGGCCACCGCGTCCTCAATGGGCCCGGCCGCCGCGCCTAGGTCCTTTATCTCCTCCGACGGAGCCGCCACGCCGCTGTCGAGGTCCTTCGGCGCGCCGCCCGGCGGATTCTCAGGGGGTGTCATGGCGCAATCCTCCCTTCTCACAGGTGGTCACGAGGTTCCGCGACACGCGCGGCTTCTCCTCGCGGGAGAACCGCAGGGGACCACAGCGAAGTCGGCGAACGGAAGACCCCACTACCGTGCACGGGAGGAACGCCATGCTACACGAGAAGAGCGTTGAGCTGCTGAACAAGGCCCTGGCCGAAGAGCTGACGGCCATCCATCAGTACATGTACTTCCACTTCCATGCGAACGACCAGGGCTTTGACCCGCTGTCGGCGCTGTTCCGCAGGATCGCCATGGAGGAGATGATCCATGCCGAGCTGCTGGCCGAGCGCATCCTGTTCATCAAGGGCGAGATCGAGATGGTGCTTGCGTCTCCTGTCGTGAAGATCAACACGCCGATGGGGATGCTTGACAAGGCGCGCGAGCTCGAGGTGTCGGCCTTACGGCTGTACAACGAGTTCGCCAACCTGTGCGGGACCAACGCGGACTCGGCGTCGAAGCGGCTCTTCGAGGATCTGGTCGTTCAGGAAGAGGGGCACTACGACCAGTTCGACGTGCAGACCGAGAACCTGAGGAAGTACGGCGAGCAGTTCCTCGCGCTACAGTCGATGGAGCGCAGCAAGACCCTTGCGACCGCGCTCCCGGCCGGGCAGGTCCCGTAGCCCCAATGGAGATCGTGGGCCGCGACCGCTGCGCGCCCTTCGTCACGAAGGACACCAGCGAGATCCGCGAGATCATGGCCTACCGCAACTCATCGTGCCAGCGGATGAGCCTCGCGGAGGCTACGCTCTATCCCGGCCGCGGCACGGAGAGACACCGGCATCCGGCCACGGAGGAGATCTACTACGTTCTGTCCGGGCTCGGACGGATCGTGGTCGAAGGCAAGGCGGGCCGGATCGGCCCGGGAGACGCGGTCCTCATCCCGCCCGGACACGCGCACCAGACCTGGAACACCGGCGAGGAGCCGCTCGTGTTCCTGTGCGTCTGCGCCCCCGCCTACGAGCACGACGATACCGTGATCGAGTAGGCGCTACCCCGTTGGAACGAGCACGAGTTCGAGGTCGGTCACAGGGTCGCCGAACGCGTACGTCACCTCGACTTGGGCCTGCGCGTAGCCGGTGAGCGCCGCCGTCAGCGTGTACGTGCCTGGCAGCACCAGGAACCCGAACCCGCCCGTCTCGCCGGTTGTCGCGCGAGCCACGATGGCGTCGAAGCGGTCGCGGAGGACCAGCGAGACACCCGCGTTCGTCTCGGCCCCCTGTACAGTCACCTTCCCCGCGATGGTGCCAGGCGGGGACGGGGGCTCCCCGCTGGCCTTCGCGATGCCGATGCTGAGTGGCGGAGGGTCGGCCAAGATGAGCACGGTCACGAAAGCCGGGTCATACCCCTCCGCGTTGGCGCGGAAGGTCCGCTGGCCCACGAGGACGTTCTCCAGAGCGAAGGCGCCTGTCTCATCGGTGACCCCCGAGGCGTCGCCCTCATCCTGCGATACGGCCACGCCTGCCACCGGTTCCCTTGTCTCCACGTCGAAGACCTGCCCGGTGACGGTGACGCGCCGCGTGCCCTCCACCAGATCGAGGTAGACGATGGGGTTGGAGGCGCGCCCCGGCTCGACCTCGACATCGGCCTCGGCCGGCAGATAGCCGGGCGCGATGCCTTGCACGTTCGCCGTCCCGATCGGGATGCCACTGACCTGCCAGTTGCCGGCATTCGAGCTGTGAGCCTTCTGCGTGTCTATCACGTCCCCGCCGATGAGCAGCCTGACCGTGATCTCCGCCTCGCCCAGGCCGAGCTCGGTCGCGTCGTCTCGCACGACGCCGTCGACCGTGCCGGTGGCTTCCGGATCGGCAACGGGCTCAAGACTCACTTTGAGATCGCCGGGGGCGTCGAAGCGGAACACCTCGTCATAGGTCCGGTACTTGTCGCACGACACCGTGAGCGTGGACTGCTTATCCTCCGGGATGACGATCCGCTCAATGAGGAAGGTGCCGTCCTCGCCCGTGGTCGCCTCCTCTCCGCCCAGCACGACGAAGGCGCCCTTCAGGGGTGCGTCGGTGCCGGCCTCCGACACTAGTCCGCTGGCGATCGCGTACTGCGGATCGACCCCCGGGCCGGAGCATCCCGGCAGCGCCGCCGCGGCACACAGGGCCGCGACCGCTGAGCCGAGTGCCAGCCGGCGGGCGGCCGTCATCTTACCGCCACCCTGAGTGTGCGGTAGGGGCTCGCCACCGGGACCGTCGTGCGATCGCCTGCCGAGAGTGTACCAAGGCCGTCGCATTCCACCGAGCCGGAGACCACCTCGATGGTCGCCGACCCGGTCGAGGTGCGGATGAGGAGGTCGCGCCAGTCCGACGGGTCGGCGTCCACGGCAAGAAGCCCTTCGGCGCGCACTACCCCCACGACGAGGACGGAGCCCGGGGCGGGCGGCGGGGCCTCAACGTCCCACTCGTTGTCGATGCTCGGGCCGGCTGACGCCAGCTTCGCAAGCACCAGCGGGACAGCACCGGTGCCGTCTCCGACGAGCAGTTCCGCGACGGACGCCCCCGCGGCGCGAAGACGGTCGGCAGCGGTGACCGGTGCTGAAGCGGCCCTCGCGGAACTCGCGCTCGACTCAAAGAACACAAGGTTGCAGCCGCCGGCCGTGATGCAGCGGATCCAGTAGGCCTCCCACGGGCGGAACTGCGACGCCTGTCGGTATACGCCCTGGTTACCGTCGTACTCGAACATCACGCTCCGCACCCAGCCGTTCTGGGCGGCCTCCGGAAGGCTCACCGTCTCACCGCCTTGGTCGAAGCGCAGGTTGTCCGGCGGGAAGGTGAACTCGACCGGGACGCCCACGAGGTTCCAGCCCGGCGACAAGGGCACACGGTACACGCCCAGAGTGTCGGGAACGTCGGCGTCGACAGTGACCTGGACGGGGTCGTCGCTCTTGAGCCAGTACCCGCGGCCGGGGATGATCGGCGGCATGTCGGGGTATATGCGGTACTTGTCGTCACCGGCCGCGTCCGCCTGCCACGAGGCCAGCAACACCTGCTCAGGCGGAAGGCCGAGAACGGTGCTCTCATCCGTCCGCAGAGGCAGGCCGGGGAAGGAGATGAGCCGGAGGCCGGTGGACGTGCTGCCTATGACGTGGTTGAACTGCGCGCGCCGGCCCATCGTGTCGACGATCGCGTAGTCGAAATAGCCGACGTTGATCTGCCGGGAGATCTCCTCACCTGCCGCGTCCCTGTAGAGGAATGTGACCTTGCCCGGGCTGAGGAAGCCCTCTCCGAAGTGTCCCCGGAACGAGCCCTGCCCTAGATCGAGCTCGGTGGGCTCACCGTCACCCAGGGCTATCGACACCGTGCCTTCGTTGCGGCCCGTCACGGCGCCGTAGATGTTGATGCCTTCCGGATCGGCCGAGTAGTCTATGTCCTCGCGCCTCGAGTTGTACGGGAAGACGAGGTGCTTCACTATCGGCTGCAGGACGAGGTCGATGTTGATCCTCTGCGCGCCGCCGATGTTGTAGAGCGAGGCGGAGTGCTCACCGATCCCGGCCGATCCGCCGGTCGCGGGGATCGGGATCTCATACCCCTCCTGGACGAACAGAGAGTACTGGTGTGTGTAGTCCCAGAAGTCGAGCGCCACCAGGCCGCCCGCGCCCCGCTCGGCCCCGTCCGTGCCCATCACGGTGTGAGTCACAAACAGCGCGACGGCGTCGAACGTGGGGAGCATGCCGCAGTAGAGCCGCTCGCCCTGGGGAGCACTCGTGTCCAGGGCGTACTGGCGGCGGAACCAGTCGTAGTACCCCAGCCCCTCCACCTGGGAGACGATCCCTGACATGACCGCGTTCAGCCTCGGGACGTCCCCGGCCACCGTGGGGTCGTCCCGAAACAGCGGGTAGTACTGCTCGTTGAACTTCGCGACCGCGATCCTGTCCTCGACCAGCACCTTCATCCACGCCCCGCTCGACAGCGCAAGCCGTGGAACGACAAGACCTTGGAACCCGGTGTTCCAGATGCTCGGCGAGCCGAGCTCCGGCTCGTTCAGCAGCTCGTACATGTTCAGGCTGTACTCGGAGCGTTCGAGGGTCGGGTCCCAGTCGGCATGGAGGTCGGCCATCACCTCGTTGGCGACCGCGAGGACCTGCCCCTCCTCCCACGCGTCGTAGAACAGCATCGCCTCGTCGCGCATCGCGTGCAGGATGTGTCTCGTAAGCGCGAACTCCGTGTTGCGGCGGTTGTCCGAGAGCGGAGCCAGGAGGATGGAATCGGAGGCCGCGTCGTAGAGGCCCTCAGCGAAGTTGGACACCACCGGGCTCGGCTTGACCGTGACCTGGTGCGGGAAGGCGGGGTGGCCGTAGTAGGTCACGCAGAGCGGGTAGACCTGCTCCTCGATCTCCCGGAGCATCGCGGCTTCCGCGTCGGACCAGCCAGCGAAGCGGAACGTCAGGTCCTCCCCCTCGCCCTGGCGTGCCGACGCCTCGGATAGGCTCGTCAGCACGACCTTCCCATCCCGCACCGGGACGGCTCGGCGGTTCGGCCTGAAGACGGCGTCCGGGTTCTTGAGCCCGTGCTCGCGGAGCATCCTCACGAAGGCGTCCGCGGCGTCCCCCTCAGAGCGTACCGCGGCTGCGCCAAGGGCCTGCTCCGCCGAAGTGGTGTCCGGGTCATAGAGCACAGCGCCGCTCGGGCCGAGGGTCCTCGTGGCGAAGGGCGTGTTGTCGACGTTGGCGAACGCAGGGGACGGCCCATCGCCGGGGCCGGGCAGCGCGGGCAGGCACCCGGCCACGAAGACGCCGAGGGCCGACAGCGCCAGCCCTACTGAGGCGACGACAAGCGTGGCAAGCCTAGAGGTGGTACTGGTCATCGACGCATTCCCGTCGAATCGGACGCTCCGGCGGCGGAGCGTGTCTCGACTCCCCGGCCGCGCGACCCCCGGGGCCGTGTGGGTGTTGCTTTCTCTGGCCCCGATGCTTCTCCTGTGGACGCCCGCCTCGGCCGAGACTCCTCTCCCTGTTCCGACGGCCGACAACACTCTGCGGATCCTGGTCCTGGATCCGGGTCTCGATAGCCCCGACCTGACCCTCGCTCAGAAGGTCGACAGAGCACAGCAGATCGTCGGCCGGCTGGACCCGGGCGGTCTCTACATCAGCGTCGGCCTGGCAGTGCCGGCGCGGATGAAGGGACGAGAGGTCTACGAGGCGGCCGCCGAAGCGGGGGTGCCCCTGGCCGCGATCGCCGGCGCCGCGCCCCATCACACGCAGGACTGGCTTTCCGAGCCGCTTACCGCCGACCTGCGGAACGCCCAGTGGCTTTCCGACGGCACGCTGGGCCCGGGAGCCGCCGCGCGCCGATTGTGGGCGTCGCCGTCGGCGTACGCCAAGGACGTCGCCGCGGCCAGGCGGGCTTACACCATCGCCCTGGGGCAGCGCCTTGCCGGCCTGCGGGCTGAGGTCGGCGGCCCCGACCTCTGCATCGGGCCGATGGAGGTGACGCTCTCCTGCGAGGGCTACCCGGAGGCGGTTGCCGACTACGGGCCGCGCACCGTGGCTGAGTTCCGGGACTGGCTGACGCGCCGCGGGGCGTATGCCCTCGGGGGCGAGCTGGACCAGTACGCCTGCCCGGAAAGCGCGCGGTACGCGGACGACCCATCGCCCGACGCGAGCAATGACGGACACGAGAGCTTCAACAACGAGTACGGCACTCGCTTCACGACGTGGAAGCTGCGCAGATACGACCCGGACGCGTGGCCGGGACCGGTGGGACCCGGGGACGCACTCGTCCCCACCGACAACAGCGCCGCGGTGACCTCCGGGGGCTTCGATGCGCCGAGGATCGGCTATGCATCCGCGGAGTTCGCCGAGGCCTGGCTCGAGTTCCGGCGGATGCTTGTGCGCAGATGGACGGAGGACCACGTCCGCTGGCTCGAAGAGGCCGGCCTCGACCCGCGTGCCATCTGCCCGACCGTGTTCTTGCCGCCCGACGAAGACTGGCGCCGGCTCGCCGGCACCGGGCTCGTGCCGCGGACGGAGGGTCCCGTCGTGTTCGACGGCGCCGTGGACGATGTGCTCGCCGCCGCGTGTCAGGCTCCGCTTGCCCGTTGGGGCGCGGCGATCTCCGCGCCTACGGCGGAGGAGACGGCAGGCTGGACCGCCCAGGACGCGCTCCGGTGGCTCTCCCCGGTGGCCGAGGCGGGTTGCCGGATCATCCTCATCTGGTCCTGGGATGAGGCCTCGGGCGGGCACGGGCTGGTGGCCGGGACGGCCCTCGAGGGCGGGCTGCGTCAGCTCGCGCTTGCGCGGCGGGACCTGCCCATCGGGTCCGATGCCGGCACGACGTTCGCCCCCCCCGCCGTGCGCGAGGTGGCCATCGAGCGCCGGGGTGGCGACAATCTCGTAACATGGAGTCCGCGCGTGTTCGAGGGCCGCGAAGGCCGGTGGATGGACTGGGGCCCGTTCCTGGAGTTCGTAGTCGTCCGCACGGGACCGACCGTGGCGACGCTGGGAACGACCCGCGACTGTGCCTACGTAGATGTGTCCGGTCCATCGAAGGCAACCTACGAGGTGCGCGTCAGGTACAGATGACGTGGGCTCACAAACCGCGGGCTTGAGCCCGCGGCTCCCATGTTCTTACCCCGACCCCCTCCCGGGGGCCGAGGGAGCCCGCGCCGATGAACGGCTGGCTTGGAGGCATAGGTATGGTCCGACCCGTGGTGTGCACACTCGCGGCGGTCGCTGCGCTGTGCCTCATCGCGTCCGCCCAGTCTGAGGGCGAAGCCAACCGGAGCGTCGTCCGGGCCGGGCCCCTGGTGTCGACCGACCGGGGCTCCGTCGTGTGGTCGCCGGCGGGCGACCGGATTGCCTACATAGAGTGGACGCGCATCTCCACCGACAGCACCAGGCGCGACATCTGCGTGCTGGGCCTCACTGACCTTGTATGGCGACGCATCACGGACGAGTTCTCCGGCACCGACCCCACCTGGTCGCCGGACGGCACGCAGATCGCCTACATCGAAGACAGCCCTGAGACCCAAGGGCTGGGCGACATCGTGGTCGCCCCGGTTGACGGCGGCGAGACGAGGCGCCTAACCACAGGCGGGGGCTTCTTCCGGCCCAGTTGGGTCGGCGTGAGGCCTGACCGGCTGATCGCGTTCCGCAAGGAGGGCGAGTCCGCGTCCAGCGAGCTACAGGCGTGTCTAGTCACACCCGGCGCGGACAAGCCCGTCACCATGCTCGCCCGCTGGAAGGCGGTCGACGGTCTCCCGCGTGATGTGCTCGTCTCTCCCTCCGGCAAGCAGGCGTTCTTCTACGGCACGTTCAGAGTGACGACGGGCGGCGCCGCGCGCCACGAGCTCCGCGAGGGACTGGTCGACCTGCACGCGGACGGAACGGAGACCGACCCGCTGTTCGTGGAACCTCCAGCCGGGGGGAGGTGGATCGACAGCCCGGCCTGGTCACACGACGAGAGCCGGGTCGTGTACACGGTCGGTCTGGAAGGGTCTGCCGCGAAAGAGGTCTGGATGCTCGACGTGGCCGGGCGAACCTCCACTCGGGTGCTCCCATCCACCGCCGAGGGCGACTATGACTACGCCGAGTGGGCGGACGGCGACACGGCGCTCGTAGCTCTCTACGTTCCGACGGCGTCTCCGGCGGATCCGAAGCCCCCGGAGATGCGCCTGGCGCCGCTCGACGGCGGGAAGCCGACCACCATCGAGCCAGGGTGGACAGACCCGCTGCCCGTGGGCCTGGGTGTCGAGGTATCGCCCGACCCGACGGGACGCATCTTCGCGGTGTCGTCAAGCGGCGAGATACGTTTCTTCGAGCTAGGCACGAAGACGGCGGCCGCGCAGGTCGCGAGCATCGACAACCTCCGGCGTCTGGCGGACGTGCTGGCTGAGTGGGCTGAGACGGCTATGTGGGGCGACGACGGGCGCGGCCACCAGCGGCCGCTGCTGCCTGACCCGACCAACAAGCAGTTCCAGAAGCTGTTCCCCCAGGTCAACGCCCGGTCCGACGATTTCTGGGTCGATCTGATAGCCGACACGATGAGGGACCGCTTCGGCCGCGACTGGGAGAAGCTCCTCAAGGCGCCCAACGATCCCGACCCCGGCCGTCGCACGTCGTACATCATACCCCCGGAGTCGTACGGCGCCGACATCGGCTTTGGGGTCGACCGCAAGGACGTTCCGCTCCTCCGCGAGCGCTCGGGTCTGAATGCCGGTGGGTATCACATGATCCGCCTCAGCCGGTCCGTGGAGTGGGTCGCCGAGTAGGGACGATGAGGGGAGATCCGATGCGCCTACGTCATTCGCAGTTGATCGCACGCGTGTTGCTCATCACTGCTGTCTGCTTACCTCTGCCCGCGTGCCGCGCGCAAGCGCCCAAGGTCATCGAGCGCGACGAGTGGGCGTCGGTGCAGTTCGGCGGGCACAGGATTGGTTACGCCCACTTCACCACAGGCTCAGATACCGAGGGCGAGCGGGCGGGGCTCATGCGCATGGGCATCAAGGTCACGTTGCGCCTGTCCGAGATGGGCCTTGCGGTGGAGACCGAGGTGACCATCACGCAGTGGATCGACCCGAGGACGCGCCGTCCCGTGCGCATAGAAGCCTACCTGCCCGCGGGCGACCAGCCGACTCACAAGGTGATCGAGTTCGGCAAGGCTGAGGCGACGACGACGAGAGCGGCCTACGACGGAGAGCGCGCCGCGACCGTACCGATCCCCGACGGGCCGCCGCTTCAGGGCGAGCTACAGTTCCTCCTGGAGCCTCCGAAGGAGGGCGAGACCGCGTTCACCTTCTACAACATCATGTCCGACCAGTTCCAGCAGGCGACCACCAAGATCGCGGCCCAGGACGACGGGCAATGGAGCGTTTCTGGCACGTTCTCCGCGGGCGCCTACACGATGGCGCTGGACAAGGACGGTCGCTTCGTGCAAGGGACGGGGCTGATGGGGGTTAGGCTCGTCGCCGCGAGCGAGGAGGAAGCACGCGATCTAGGCACGGCCGACTACCTTCCGCCACTCGAGTTTGGAATCGGGGCCAAGGTCGACCGGCCGCTGCCTCCGCCCGAGCGCATCAGGTCGCTCGAGGCCGTCATCACCGGCCTCGAGCTCCCCGACGGCCTGCCGAGCATCGAGGGCAGGCAGACGCCGAGGAACGTCGACGGTGGCTACGATGTGGAGGTCACCGCGGACGATGTCCGCCGCCACCAGGGCCCCGCGCTGGGGTTCGAGGTGCCCGACGACCTCAAAGCGCTGGCGCGATCCGACCGTTTCCTCGTGAGCGACGACCCCGCGATCGTGGCCGCCGCCAAGGAAGCGGCCGGCGACAAGCGGGACGCCTCCAGGGCCGCGGAGCTTCTGTGCGCATGGGTCGACCGCAAGCTCTCTTTCGGCGGCGCTCTCGACAGCGCTCGCACCGCGGCGGAGATCCTCTCCTCCGGTCGGGGGGTATGCCGCGACTACGCGGCGCTCTATGGCGCGATGGCCCGCTCGCTGGGGATTCCGACGCGCATCTGCACAGGCGTCGTCTACGCAGTGGACGGCTTCTACCTCCACTCGTGGGCCGAGAGCTGGCTCGGGCCTGAGAACGGCTGGGTGCCGATCGATCCCACGCGCTCCGGCCGTCCCGTCGACGCTACCCACCTCACTTTCATAAGGGGCGGGGTCGAGAGCGTGTGGGACGTCATGCAGGTGGTCAGGGACCTGAGTATCGACGTGCGGAAGGTCGAGACGAACTGAGGGGCGCAAGCGCTAACAGCTCGCGACCCGGCCGGCGGCGACGCCGGCCCTCGAGGGTAGCAGGGCATGAGCTGCGAGTACCCCGACAGAGCCGGCCTCCGTGCCGGCGGGCACCGAACACATCAGATGGCAGGCCCGACGTAGGATGGCACTCTAGGCCCGCGAGCCGGGAAGGACACACACGATGGCAGAGGCGTTTCCAGGGATAGGCAAGATCAAGTTCGAGGGCCCGGGCACCAAGAACCCCCTCGCGTTCAGGCACTACGATCCCGCCGAGCTTGTTGACGGCAAGTCCATGGCGGATCACCTGCGGTTCTCCGTGGCCTACTGGCACACGTTCCGCGGAACCGGGAAGGACCCTTTCGGGCAAGACACGATGCTCAGGCCGTGGGACGATGGGTCTGACACGCTTGAGAACGCGAAGCGCCGCGTGCGCGCCGCGTTCGAGTTCTTCGAGAAGCTGGGCGTGAAGTACTACACATTCCACGATCGCGACGTCGCGCCGGAAGGTGAGACGCTGGCGGAATCGAACGCGAACCTCGACGCCGTCGTGGAGGTCATCAAGGAGGAGCAGAACCGCACCGGCATCGGGCTGCTCTGGGGCACGGCCTGCCTGTTCGCCAACCCGCGTTACATGCACGGCGCGTCGACAAGCTGCAACGCCGACGCATTCGCCTACGCGGCCGCGCAGGTGAAGAACGCGCTCGAGGTGACCAGCTATCTCGGCGGTCTCGGCTACACGTTCTGGGGCGGCCGCGAGGGCTACACGACGTTGCTCAACACGGACATGAGCCGCGAGCTCGACCACCTCGCGAAGTTCCTCCATATGGCCGTCGACTACAAGAAGGCCATTGGCTTCAAGGGCCAGTTCTACATCGAGCCCAAGCCGAAGGAACCGACCAAGCACCAGTACGACAGCGACGTCGCCGCCTGTGTGGCGTTCCTGCAGAAGTACGACCTCATCCAACACCTGAAGCTGAACATCGAGACCAACCACGCGCAACTGGCCGGGCACACGATGGCGCACGAACTCGAGGCGGCCCTCGCGTTCGGCGTGTTCGGCTCGGTCGACGCGAACGCCGGTGACGAGATGCTGGGCTGGGACACCGACCAGTTCCCGACCAGCATCTACCTGACTACGCAGACCATGCTCGCCGTGTTGAGGAATGGCGGCCTGAAGCCCGGGGGCCTCAACTTCGACGCGAAGGTGCGCCGGGAGAGCTTCGAGCCCGTAGACCTCTTCCACGCGCACATCGGCGGGATGGACGCCTTCGCGCGGGGCCTGAAGGCCGCGGCCAAACTGCGTGCCGACGGGGTGTTCGAGGGCATCCTGAAGGAGCGCTACGGCTCCTGGGACAGCGGCATCGGAGCGAAGATAGAGGCCGGTGGCGTCGGGTTCGCCGAGCTTGAGGAGTACATGCTCGCGAAGGGCGAGGTCGCGCCCAACGCCAGCGGCCGACAGGAGATGCTGGAGAACATCCTCAACGACTACATAGCGTAGCGAGGAGAACCGCCGCGCGTAGGGGCGGCCCAATGTGGCCGCCCCTGCTCGCCCCCGGGGGGTATCGCTAGATCGCTATCCTGCTGTCATCGCCGAGCACGAACTGCATCGTCCGGGCCGGGCCCTCGTTGCGCGCGAGCGTGACCTGGTTACCGACAAGGCTCGCGTCCACCCGGACCGGCATGTCTACGACCGTGCAGTTCGGCATGAGGATCGAGAACTCGATCTCGGTGTTGCGCAGTTCGCAGTTGTCCGCGATGGACGTGTAGGGGCCGATGTAGCAGTCCTCGATGAGGCATTCCGCCCCTATGATGACCGGCCCCCGCACAACGCTGTTGCGGACCACCGTGCCCCTGCCCACCACCACGTTCCCAACCATCTTGGAGTACGGACCGACATCGCCCTGTATGTCCCGTCCGATCTCCTGCAACAGCATCCGGTTAACGTCGAGCACGTCCTCCGGGCGACCCGTGTCGGCCCACCAACTCCGTACACCGTGCGCGCGGACGAACTTGCCGTCATCGACGAGACACTGGATCGCGTCGGTGATCTCGAGTTCCCCGCGTGCCGACGGGCTGATGCGCTCAACCGCGTCGAAGACCTCCTGGGTGAATGCGTAGACGCCGACAATGGCCATGTCGAGCTCCATTGTTTGCGGCTTCTCGACCAGCCGGACGACCCGCTCCCCCTGGACGTCGGCCACACCGAACCGGCGCGGATCGGGGACCTTCGCCAGGAGCAACTGGGCCGAAGCGTTCGCCGGGAACGCCTCCACGAAATCCGCTATCCCGCCGTGGATGATGTTGTCCCCGAGGTAGACGATGAACCGGTCGCCCGCGATGAAGTCGCGCGCGATGGCTACCGCGTGGGCGAGCCCAAGCGGCCGCTCCTGGTGCAGGAAGGTTACGCGGGCCCCGAACTGCGCGCCGGTGCCAACTGCTTCCTCGACCTGGCTGCGAGTCGCCCCACCGACGATGAGCCCGATCTCGCGAACACCAGCCTGCACAAGGTACTCGATCGCGTAGAACAAGATGGGACGGTTAGCGACCGGGATCAGATGCTTGGCGCCGGTGTACGTGAGAGGCCGGAGCCGCGTTCCAAACCCGGCACAAAGCACGAGCCCCTTCATGCGGCGTGACCTCCCGAACACCCCCCTGAAGCTTAGAATGGTCAGTTCGCTGCGGCGGCGCGCGATCCCTGGCTCACGTTTGGTGTGTCCACAGTCGGGGGCTACAAAAGGATGAGGCTCTCATCCGCTGGGGTGTCTGGTGTTTGGGGGGGATGGTGTGTGGCAGCGGATGAGAGCCTCAACTGGTGCTATTCTACGCGATCCCGGGCTGGATTCCTCCTGCGTGTCGCGAGTTGCGGTAAACAGCGCCGGTTGGCCGTTTTCCGTGTCTGCGAACGATCAGCGCACGGACCTGGTTCACCTAGACTCGCGGCCGAGCCGAGGCGCGATGCCTTCACGGCGCTCCTATCGGTTAGTGCTCTGCCAGTCCGCGAAGCGTTACACCGCCGACCACCGCTTTGCCACGCCGCTCGCCGAGGGACGATACGACCACAACGGCGGCCCCGGCCGGGACCTGCCCGAAGGGCCGACGAGGGGACGTCACGAGTTGCCCGCCCGGAACGTCTACTGTAATATGCGACCCGGTCAGTGTCGGGGCGCGGGCCCATAGCTCAGCGGTCAGAGCAGTCGGCTCATAACCGATTGGTCCTTGGTTCGAATCCAAGTGGGCCCACCAGCGCTAACGCCCCGGTTCGCGGGCGGCGGCTTGTGTCCGCCGCGAGCCACGCGGCCGCGCGGAGCCGGCCGCTGAGGTGTGGTCGGCAGGCGTGAACCTTCTCAACCCAGTCGGTCTTCTCGCACTGCTCACCATCCCGCCCGTCGTGCTGCTCTATCTGCTCCGGTTGCGCAGGATCCCGGTGCGCGTGCCCTCGGTCCTTCTGTGGCGGCCGATGGTGCAGGACATGCAGGCGAACCAGCCTTTCCAGCGACTGCGGTTCAGCATCCTGCTGCTGTTGCAGATCATCATCCTGCTGCTGACCGGGTTCGCGTTCACCAGGCCGTACTATCAGTCTCGAAAGCCCTCGGGCCGCAGCGTCGTCGCGGTCCTTGACGCGAGCCTGTCGATGCAGGCCACCGACGTGGCTCCGTCCCGCTTCGAGGCCGCGCGCCGGGAGGCGCTTCGGATCGCGAAAGACCTCGAGTCCGGCGACGAGATGATGGTCGTCACCGCGGCCGCGCAGACGAAGGTGCTCTGCAGTTTCACTAAGGACACGGGGGCCCTCGAGCGGGCGATCGACTCGGCCGAGCCCTCTGACTGCGCGGGCAGCCTCCGTGAAGCGCTCACGCTGTGCATGAGCCTCGCGCGCGACAGGGCCCGCACACAGGTCTACGTCCTCAGCGACGGCGGGCCCGGCGGCGATCTCGGGGTCACCGTGCCGCAGGGAGTCGAGGTGAGCTACTCGCCGTTCGGCGAGCGGTGCAACAACGTGGCCATCACGGGACTGAACGTCCGCGAGACCTACGGACCGAGCTCCGCCTACGAGCTATTCGTTTCCGCCCGCAACTACGGCGCCGACGAGCTGAAGTGCCAGGTGGAGGTCAGCCTGAACGGTGACCTCATCAACGTCGACACCCTCACGATCCCGGCCGGCCAGCAGATACAGCAGATCATCGACGACCCGAAGCTCGCGGGCGGCATCGTCGAGGCCCGGCTCGACGCAGAGGACGACCTGGCGGTGGACAACACGGCGCGAATCGTGTTCCGGGAGCGGGCGCGACGGAGCGTCCTGCTTGTCACCGAGGGTAACCGCTGGCTGGAGGCCGCGCTCGGGGCCGACTCCCGGGTCGACGCCTCCGTCCTCAAGCCTGAGCAGTACGATCCGAACGCTGCGGACGCGACGGGCTTTGATGTGACGATCTTCGACCGCTGGTCGCCGCCGCAACTCCCCGCCGTCAACTCGTTCCTGATCGCCACGGCCCCCGAGAACGGGCCCGTGATAGACAAGGGCAGCACGTTTGACGAGCCGAGCGTTCTGGACTGGGACAGGAAGTCGCCCCTGCTGCAGTACGTGGACTTCGCCGCCGTCCAGGTCGCGCGCATGATGCAGGTGGAGCCGAAGCCCTGGGCCCGGGGAGTCGTTGAGACGGCGGGGGGGCCGCTCGTCGTTCTGGGTGAGACCGAGGCGTCCAGATCGCTCTTCCTTGGTTTCGACATCGAGGCGTCGAGTTTCCCCGCGCGGATCGCGTTCCCGATCTTCGTTCGCAACGCCATCCAGTGGCTGACAACCGACCCCGCCGGGGCGGAGGCCCAGAGCTACAGCGCCGGCAGTCCCGTGACCGTTCGCGTACCCAAGGGCACAGCCGTCGTGACCGTCGAGCGACCCGGCGGCGACGAGGACGAGCTGCCCGTCCGCGAGCAGGAGGAGTCACCGGAAGGCAACGGCCCTCAGACAACGGACGTGCCTATCAGCTACGACAGAACCGAGAAGACGGGCGTCTACACCTTCTCGGTCGGCGGCGAGCTGGTGGATCGTGTCGCGCTGAACGTCGGCGAGGCTGAAGAGTCGAACCTGACCCCACAGGCGACCCTGGAGTTGTCGGGAGGCGAGACCGCCGAGGTGGCCGCCTACACGAAGAGCACCCAAGAGATCTGGCGCTGGCTCATCGCGGTCGGGCTCGTGGTGCTCACGGCAGAGTGGCTCGTGTACCACCGGAGGCTGGGCTGATCAAAGCCACCGACTCGCGACCGCCCATTGGCAGGCCATCTCCTATGCGGCTCGGGCTCTTCGACTGGGCTCTCATCGCCTGCGCAGTCGGCTGCGTGGTGGCGGTCGTGTTCGCGCCCGACCGGCTGAACCTCGTGAAGGCCGCTCTCGCGTTCTGGGGCGCCGCGTGCGTCGCGCTCGTGGCCGTCAACATCGCGCTCAGGGCAGCGAGCGAGGTGCCGCGTCTCCGCCGCCGGATCGCTTCACTGGAGGAGGAGATCACAGACCTGCAGCGCGACGTCGCGCGCCTTGTGAGAACGCACGGAGGCGACGAGGGCCCCTAGGGTGGCGGGCTCGACGCGAGCGCTGCTGTGCCCCTCACAGAAACAGCTTCCTCAGCCCCTCCGGATCGGACTGCAGCTCCTCTGGCGAGCCGTCGAAGAGCACGCGGCCGAGCTTGAGGGAGTAGACCCGCCGGCACACGCGCAGCGCCTCGCGCACCTTCTGCTCGACGAGGAGCACCGCCGTGCCCAGCTCCGTGTTGACGCGCACCACCGTGTCCAACACGTCCCGCACCAGCCCGGGCGACAGGCCGAGGGACGGCTCATCGAGCAGCAGGATCTTCGGCCTGGCGACAAGCGCCCGCGCGATGGCCACCATCTGCTGCTCGCCGCCCGACAGGCGGCCGGCGTCCTGCCTCAGCCGATCCCGCAGGTGCGGGAACAGCGCGAGCGATACCTCGATGCGCTCCGCGAGTTCGCCGCGCGGCAATCGCATACCGCCCATCAGCAGGTTCTCATGGACCGTCATGCCGTCGAACACGCGGCTGCCCTGCGGCGCGAAGGTGATCCCTCGCGCCACATTACGCGCCGGCTGTGACCCGCCGATCGACGTGCCCTCGAACCGTATCTCACCGGCCCACGGTCGCAGCAGCCCGCACACCGTCCTCAGCACCGTCGACTTGCCGGAGCCGTTCGGGCCGATCAGGCCGACGAGTTCCCCCTCGTCGACGCGCAACGAGACGCCGAAGAGGACCTGCTTCCTCCCGTAGCCCGCCTCGACGTCTCGCAGCTTAAGCATCCGCCCGTCCGCTCAGTCCAGGTACGCCTCGATCACCCGCGGGTCGCGCCGGACCTCGTCGGGCAGCCCATCGCTCACCTTCGCGCCGGCGTCCATGAAGATCACGCGGTCGCACACCTGCATCACCGCGTCGATGTTGTGCTCGATCAGGATCACCGCGCGCCCTTCGTCGGGCAGACGCCTGATGCGCGGCAGCAGCTCCTCGATCAGCGCCGGCGCAACGCCCGCGACCGGCTCATCCAGAAGCAGCAGGTCGGCCCCCGACGCGAGGCAGCACGCAAGGCTGAGGAGCTTCTGCTGGCCGTAGCTGAGCGCCTCAGCAGGCTCCTCGGCGTGCGCCAGCAGCCCACACGAGTCGAGCATCGCGAGCGCCTTCTCGCGGTTCGCGGCCTCGGCGCGTCGCCAACCGCGCGGCTGAACGAATACACTTGGCAACCGCTCGCCAGGCTGTCCCTGGAAGGCAAGCAGCACGTTGTCGACCACGCTCAGCCGGCGGATGAGCCGCACGTCCTGGAAGGTCCTCGCGATCCCGCAGCGAGCCATTCGGTGCGGCGGCACGCCGGTGATGTCCCTTCCGCGATGGACCACCCGGCCGCCGTCCGGCCGCACGAACCCGGTGAGCACGTTGAACAGCGTGGTCTTCCCCGCGCCGTTGGGTCCGATCAGTCCGAGGATCTCTCGCTCGCGCAGATCACACGAGAAGTCGGCGAGCGCGTGCACGCCGTCGAAGCTCTTGCGAAGCCCGGTCGTTTCGAGGAGGGGCGCGCTCACGTCGCGCTCTCCTTCCGGAACGAGTACTGCCCGAGCAGCCCCTGCGGCCGCCACATCATGAACGCCACGAGCAGCGCGCCGTAGAGCATCTGCCGCACGTTCGCCGCGACTGAGCTCGGCATCCCCACGAACCGCAGCGCCTCCGGCAGCGACACCAACACCACGGCGCCGAGCACCGGCCCCCAGACGCTCCCGGCGCCACCGATGATGACCACGCTGATGATGAAGACCGACTCCATCACCGTGAAGCTCGTCGGGTCGATGTAGGTGATGTAGTGCGCGTACATGACCCCGCCGACCGACGCGAGCGACCCGCCCACGACGAAGGCGAGCATCTTGTAGGCGAACACGTTCTTGCCCATCGCCTGCGCGAACACCTCATCCTCTCGGATCGCCTTGAGCACGCGGCCGACCGGCGAGCGGGCGATGGCGCGCGTCACCAGCACCGTGACGACCGCGAGCGCGCCGACGAGGACGAGGAACTGCGGGTGCGAGCGCACCTGCCAGCCGAGGATGTCCGGCTGCGGGATGCCTGGCAGCCCCATCGGCCCGCCCGTGAAGGAGACCCAGTTGTTGAGCACGCTGAATGTGATGACCTGGAACGCGAAGGTCGCGATGACGAAGTAGTCGTCCCTGATGCGGAGCGACGGCACCCCGACCACGACGCCGAACAACGCCGCGGCGGCCATCGCGCAGGCGAGGTTCAGCGCGAAGGGCGTGTGGAGCCGGAGCGCCATGAGCGCGGCGACGTACGCCCCCACGCCGTAGAACGCCGCGTGCGCGACCGACAGGATCCCGGCGTAGCCCGCGATGAGGTCGAGCGACGTCGCCAGGATCACGTAGATCCCCGCCAGGATCAGAATGTGAAGCAGGTACTCCATCGCCGACCTCTTAGACAATGGGCTTAAGCCCATTGCCCGAATCTCTCTCCCTCGCCCCTCGGGAGAGGGCTTGGGAGAGGGCCGCCACAGTCGCTCGCCCCGCACCGCAGGGAGAGGGCTAAGGTGAGGGGAGAGCAACCAAGACAATGGGCTTCAGCCCATTGGGGGTGGGTACGCAATGGGCTGAAGCCCATTGTCTCGCAAGGAACTACACCTCCACTCTCTTGATCCTCTTCCCCAGAAACCCTTGCGGGCGGGCGAGCAGAAACACGAGCAGCACGATGAAGACGATTGCGTCCTGCCACTGGCTGCTGATCTTCCACACCCCGAGGTGCTGCGCGAGACCGATGAGCAGCGCACCGAGCGCCACGCCCGGCACGCTCCCGACCCCGCCGACGATGACCGCGACCACGGCGGGCATGAACGCGGCCATGCCCATCGTGGGCGTCATGTCCACATCGAGCGCGACGAGGATCCCCGCGAGCCCCGCGAGCGCGGACCCGATCGCGAAGGCCGCCAGGATCGCGCGGTCGGCGTCGATCCCGTTCACGCGGGCGAGGTCGGGGTTCGCGGCGACGGCGCGGAGGGCGCGGCCGAGCCGGGTGTAGCGCAGGAGGGCCCACACGGCGAAGACGATGGCGACGGCGACCCCGATGGTGATGAGCTGGATGGGGGTGAGGCGCGCGCCGAGGATGTTGAGCCCCTCGCGCACCTCGCCGGAGCGGATGCTCTTGGTGTCATCGCCGAAGGCGAGGGAGATGAGGTTCTGGAGGACGACGTAGATCCCGAGCGACGCGAGGAGCATTACTAGCGGCGACGCCCCGCGGCGCCTGAGCGGCCGGTAGACACCGAGGTCCGTGAGGCACCCCACGACCGTGGCCGCCGCGACCCCGCCCACGATCCCCGCCCCGAGCCCCCACCCGAAGCGCTCCTTCACGAGGTACGCCCCATACGCCCCCGCGGCAAACACCACCGCATGGGCGAAGTTGAAGAAGCGCGTGGGCTGCAGGATGAGGGCGAAGGAAAGGGCAAGGACGACGTACGCGGCCGTCGCAAGCACTCCATTGGCTAGGGCTTGGCCCAGGAACGTCACGGTGCACCTGCGCGGTGCATGGGGCTCACCAGCTCTCGGCGACAAGTACGGCCAGACCGTCGAGGAACTCCAGGGCGCCGCAAGCCCCCAACCCGGAGAGGGACCTTCGGGCCTCGCCGCAGCGGCGGCCCACCTCGTCGATGGACTGCTCCACCCCGCCTGCATCCACGATGAGCCGCACCGCGGCGTCGATGTCCTCCGGGGCGGCCGAGCGCGATGCGATGAGGTCTGCGAGCCAACTCCGCGCGGGGCCATCCAGGTTGGCTAGCGCCCTGATGACGGGAAGACGTGGCTTGCCACGGCGTAGGTCGCCGCCCAGTTCCTTCCCTGTCAGTTCCGGGTCGCCGACAAGATCGAGGATGTCGTCACGCACCTGCAGAGCCACCCCAAGCGCTCCTCCGTAGGCGGCCAGAGCCCTGAGCTCGTCCTGCGGCGCGCTCCGAAGGGTGGCCCCGATCACCATGCACGCCTCTGCGAGGGAACCCGTCGTCTGCCGGACCACGTGCAGATAGCCGGTCTCCGTGTAGGCAGCTTGGCCCTCCGAACGCAGATCCGCGTATGCGCCGGTACACTGGAGCCGGTGAGCACCACACAGCGCTCGGATGGCGGACAGCACACCGGGGGCTGTGTACCCTGCAACCGTCCACTGGTGGGCGAGCGCCAGTATGGCCTCTGTGTGGAGAACCTCCCCCGCCAGGACGGCGCAGGAGTCCCCATAGAGGGCGCGCGTGGACGGCCCACCGCCTCGCAGATCAGAGTCGTCCAGCACGTCGTCGATGACAAGAGTCGAGAAGTGGAGCAGCTCCACTGCCGCGGCCGCTGGGACAATAGCCACCCCAGGCCCACCGCCAAGCTCCCATGCGGCGCGTACGAGAGCCGCTCTCTCAGACGCGCCAGCTGGGCCCAGCGAGTGGGCGATGACTTCCGACATGGGCTCGGGAATCTGCGACACCGCGTGGCGGAGGAAGGGTCCGACCAGCTCCGCCGTCTCCCGCAGGTAGGGCAGTGCCGCTGCGGCGGACTCACCGGTCACGCGCCTGCTCCAGTGCCCCGGTGGCCTAGCGATGCGGCCCCCTGGCCACCTGGCCGCAACCGCAAGCGCGAGAGGACGCGGCACAGGCTGAGGCTTCCGTCGGCTTGGCTGGCGTCAGAGAGGCAGGGGCTGGGCCACGAATGCGCACTAGGCCGCCCATCCTCCGTGCAGGGCGTCTGCCCTGGGTCAGGGCGAGCGGCTGAGGTTCTGCACTTCACCACTAGTGCATGAAGCAGCAATTGGGACATTGCGTCGCAACTCCTATCTACGCTGTCTCTCCAGCCGGCTCACGAGGCCCTCGAAAGCCGCCTTGCCGCTACTGGACTGGAGGGTCCAGTCGCTCGCCTGCCCGTCGCCGCTGGGAGGCACGAACCCATTCTGGACTTCGTTCAGTATGCCGGCTGGCATGACCTCGTAGGTGGGCGCACACTTCACCAGTTGCACGTAGCTAGCTAGCGCCGACGAAGGCGGCAGCTTGGCCGTCACTACCAGCCCCTCGCCCTCCCCCTCTACACTGACTACCTCCACGGCCCAGACGAGGCGCTTGGTCGCGAACAGGGCGAAGTCTATGGGCGTATGTCCCACTGCGGCTGCATTGCAGAGGCCGACGTACATCCCGGCTTGCGCGTGCTCCTTCACCCAGCGGGCCGCTGCTGACCTGTCTTCCACGAAGACCAGCTCGTCCATCACTGCTACGCGGAAGACCGCACACTCCCGATGTTGCCGTTTGAAGGTCCTCCAGATGCCGAAGTACCGGTCGATCCAAGTACAACCGTACCATGTGGCCGGCGGGTAGATGCACGAGGCGAAGACCCACTCCGGGTTCCACGCGAAGCTGCGCTCCACTATGTCGATGTAGTCAGCCATCCCCATACGCAGGCCAGCGTTCGTGAGTTGGGAGGCCCACTTCCCCAGCAGGTACGGCAGCATCTCTCGGCCAACGGGGTCCCGGTCTCTAGCGCCGAGCGCCGCCCGTAGGTCACGGTGGGCTTCCCGCACCTGGCAGCCTCGAGGCTCCAAATGGACGCGCTTTGCGATAGCGCTCCCCGCGCGTGCGAGGAAGAGGGCCACGACACTGCCTCCGATCGACTCCCAAAGCGGCATGCAGAACCACACTCCCGTGACACACTTCGGTGAGCCATGCCGCAGCATGGGCCGACCCATTCCGGGCTAACCTGGAGCCACCAATCTGACCGGACTGCCGCCCTCGATCGTCTTTAGCACAGCTGGCTGGGTGGCATCACCTTTGGCATCGAACGAGGTACTCCCGATCACGCCTGGGTAGTCCCTGGTAGCATAGAGGGCGTCGCGTATTGCGTCCCCTGTTGTGGCGCCTGATGCCATGGCCTTGCCGATGATCCCCACGGCGTCGTAGCTCGCAGCGGCGAAGATGTCGGGACTCCGCGCGTAGGCAGCCTGGTACCTCTCACGAAACGCCTTGACCGTTGGCTCATCACTGTTGATGTCGAACGACGGCGACGAGTACACCACTCCTTCAGCAGCGGGCCCGGCGGTGGATAGCACCTCTGGGTCCTCAAACATAACCGTGCTGAGGTAGCGAGCAACAACTCGGAGCTCGGCGGCTTGCTTCAGGATCCGCCCAAGCTCTTTGTAGCCTACCAGGTAGATGGCCTCGACCCGAGCAGCCGAGAGTTTCGTCAGTTGCGCCCGGACGTCGGTGGCCCCCTGGGGGTAGGTCTCCTCCACGGGCACGGATCCCCCCTGCGCAGCGAAGGCGGCTTTGAACACGGCAGCAATGCCATTCCCGTAGTCGTTCGCGACCGCCAGTATGCCCACATTCTTCAGATGCAGGTCCGCAGTGGCGTAGTCGGCCATCACCTTGCCCTCGTACACATCGGATGGGCAGTTGCGGAAGATGAAGTCGCCGGCGTCGGACAACGCGGGAGCGGTGGACGTGGGTGAGAGCAGAACCACGCGGCGTCGCTCCGCGGCAGGGGCGACTGCGAGCGTGACCGAGCTTAGGAGGTCCCCCACGACGGCCGGTACGTGGTCCTGAGTGGCAAGCTTATCGAAGCCCGCCACGCCGTCCTTGGGGCTTCCCTTCGAGTCCTCGTACACGACGGACAGGGGCCGCCCGCCCACGCCTCCCCGCGCGTTGAGGTCAGAGAGGGCAAGCTCCATTCCCTCCCTTGCGCTCTTCCCGTACGCTGCCGCATCTCCCGTCAGCGGCAGTATCGCCCCTATCTTGATCGGCTCCCCGCTCGCCGGCGCGGAGCTCGTTGACGGCCCGGTGGTGCCGGTGGGGCCTGTGCCGGGCGGGGGCGTGGGCTTCGGTCGGCAGGAGGTGAGGGGGATCGCGATCGCGAGGACGAGAACGGCCAACAGCAAGAGGAGCAAGGGACGAGGTAGCGTGCGCATCGGCTTCCTCTCTCTCGTTCACCGACGCCCGGGGCGTCGGGCCGGGCGCGGGCGGCGCGCCGGGTGCCTGTGCGTTCACAGTCACAATCGCACCTGCGCTGGGGCCCGTGCGCGGCCCCTCCACCGCACCGAATCACCGATTCGACCTCTGCATATATGACTCCTGCAAAGACCGTGAGTTCGGTGGGGTGGGATTCGGGCGGGCGAATTGCCATTCGCCCCTACGGGATGGAGCGGGGGATGCTCGTTGCGGGCGACCTGCCGGTCGCACCCTACGGGGGCGCCAGGACGCGCGCCATGAAGCTCTTCAGCTCTTCCGGGTTGAAGGGCCTGGAGAGGTAACACTCCGCGCCGGCGCACCAGGCGGCGAAGGCGTGCTGCTTGTCGCCCGGGCCGAGCATGATGACCGGAACGCCCGAGAGATCCGGCTCGCGGCCGTTGCGCATCATCGCCATAAGCAGAAAGGCGTCGCAAGGGCCGTCCATCCGCTTAGCGATGATCGCGACTGCGGGGATCTCGTCCCCCATCGCGCGGTGTGAGGACCACACGTCCGCGGCACGCTCGCAACTCAGGCCGCTCGCTCGAGCCGCCCGCTCGATGCCGGCCAGCTCCTCATCGGACACGTCTACCCCGACCACGAACGCGGTTCCGGACATCTCTATCGCCCTCCTCAGTGCCGCGGCCCGCGCCTCCGCGAGCCAGCGCTTCACTGTGCCCTCCGGCCGCCCCACGGCCCTGGCGATCTCGGTCACCCTCATGCCGGAGAAGTAGAAGCTCCACAGGAGGCGGCCGTGCGGCTCGGGCAAGGACTCCAGGATCGCCGCCAGCCACAGGCGACTCGTTGGCTCGGCTTCCGCGGCGCGCGTCTCGGCGCCGGGGAGCTCGCCAGCGCGCGCTGCCTTGCGACGCCGGTCCCTGCAAGCGCTCGCGACGAGCCGTTCCATCCAGCGGCCGAAGGCGGCAGGCGCCCGCAGCCCGGCGACCGCCGACATCCCGGCGAGCACCGCGTCCTGAACCGCGTCGAGTGCGTCCTCGCGGTTGCCTGTCCGCGCGAACGCGGCCGCGAAGAGCCTGTCCCGATGGGCCGCGACCAGGAGCCCGTACGCCTCCCGGTCTCCCGAGGCAGCCCGCTCTGCCAGCTTGGTCATGTCTCCTGTCAAGTGCGTCGCCTCACCCCTTCAAGAGGGGCCGACCGATGCAAACGGTTCGGGAGCATCGGGCCGCAGGCGGGCGACCTGCCGGTCGCTACTATGGACTGTGGATTGACACTGGGTGATCGCATAGGCCATAATCGTGCCCTCTTGCGAGGTGCACCAAGCCCCCGGGCGCTCACGAGGGGAACTGAATCCAACGTTCCCCCCTCGCAGCGAGTTCAAGGGTTTCTTGACAAATCTCGCTCCCACGTGATATAAGCCAGCCACTGCCGCTGGCGGCGAGCGTCGCCAGCGACTCTTTCAGCGGAGGGCAGGCAATGAGAGTCTCCCGGCTCTTCGGCGCCGCGGCTGCGGCCGCGGTTGCCCTGGGGATCGTGGCCGCCCAGGCCGACGCCCCTGAGAAGCACCTCGCTCGACACTTCTCCGATCCCTCCATCATGGGCCTTCCAGCACCAGGTGACGTCGCCAGCCCGGGAGCCGTGTCCAACGGCACACACCTTGACCCGACTGCTCCGCCCTGCGACGCCAGGACCCCGGCGGACCTCTCGCGCGAACACTGGACCGGAGTCGACCCAAGGGGCGCGCTGTCCGCGGGCCTGCTGCCCACAAGGAGCGATGGCGAGTTCCATCCGGGCGCGCTGTGCACGAACGAGGAGCTGGTCGCGGGCGCGGGCCGCCTCCTCCGCAAGGTCGTCGTGACGCGCCCCGAGTGTGTTCGGCTTCCGCTTCTTCCCGCCGCCGGCTCTAGTGGCGACGGACCGAACCTTGACGCGCGCGCGACGCGGTCGGGCCTCGCACGGGTGCTCAGCGGCGTGCTCTGCAACTTCGGGCCGGGCGCGGCGATGCTGCTCGAGGGCATGCGCGCCGGCACAGCCGACCCCGCAGTGGCGCCGATCGCGGGCACGCGCGACCTCGGCCTGGTGCGCAACTGGAGCGACGGCAGCTACCACGGCGGGGCCCCGGTGACCCGCGCCGAGCTGGCCGAGAGCCTTCAGCGCGCGTGGACGCTCCTCAAGAACATGCCCGCGTCCTAGGGCGCGGCGGACGTAGCCGACGCGCGCTGACGCGGGGCAGGTAGCGGGGTAACCTGTAGTGAACATACGCGGCGCCCGGAGGAGGCTTCCTTCGGGCGCTTGACTACGCGTGTCAGGGGCGCCCCGGTGGAGGGGTTTCGGCTCATAGAGAGGATCGGGCTGCAGAACCTCCTGTCCTTCGGGCCGGAGGGGTCCGACCTCGAGCTGGAGCCGCTGAACGTCCTCATCGGCCCAAACGGGTCGGGGAAGTCGAACCTGATCGCGGCGCTGTCCCTCCTTCATGCCGCCCCATCCGACATCACCGTCCCGATCCGCGAGGGTGGTGGCATCGCCGAGTGGTTGTGGAAGGGGCCGCCCGACTCCGTGGGGGCCATCGACGTGACGGTGCTTTGGGGCGACAGGAACGGGTCGCTTCGGCATCACCTGGCCATCGAAGAGATAGACCATCGAGCAGTGGTCGCGGAGGAGGAGGTGCGGGATGGCGCAGACCCACTGGCCACGCGCCATCCGGGCCCGCCGGCCCAGACCAGGGTCTTCTGGAACGACCAGCACGCGGGTGCTTTCGTGCCCCAAGACCTGCCCGAGAGGGACCTGCCTCAAGGGCGCTCGATCTTCTCACTGTCGATGGACAGGAGGAGGTTCCCGGGTCTGATGGCGCTCAGGGACGCTTACGACCGGATGGCCATCCATGCTGACTGGAGGTTCGGCCCCGGGTCTGCCGCTCGCCAGTTCCAGCGGGCTGACCTGCTGCCTGAGCGGGTGGTTCCGGACGGCAGCAACGTGGCACTCGTCCTCAACTACCTCAACAGCCTTGGACCACCCCACCGCAAGGTAATGGAACTGATGCGCCGGCTATGCGATGACCTTGACCAGGTGTCAGTGCAGGTGTTGGGCGGCATGGTGCAGCTGCTGTTCCACCACACCGGAATGGACGCGCCAGTAGCCGGGTCCCGTGCGTCTGACGGCATCTTGCGGTTCCTGACCCTCGTTTGCCTTCTCTGCCACCCCGACCCGCCTCCGCTCATCTGCATCGAGGAACCAGAGCTGGGGCTCCATCCCGACATTATCAGGACTGTGGCTGAGCTGCTGGTCGAGGCGTCGCAGAGGACTCAACTCATTGTCACTACGCACTCGGACCTCCTCGTGTCAGCGCTGAGCGATGTCCCCGAAGCCGTGGTCGTGTTCGAACGCGGGCCCAACGGCTCCGAGGCGAGACGGCTGGAGCCCGACAAGCTCCGTGAGTGGCTCAAGGACTACTCGCTCGGCGATCTGTGGGCCTCGGGCCGCCTTGGGGGCAACCGCTGGTGAGGGCGATCGCGGTCTTCGTTGAGGGCGGAGGCGACTCCAGGATCGGCAAGCGTACGCTCCGCGAGGGCATGAGCCGCTTCCTCGGCGAGGTGGTCAGCCGCGCCAGGTCATTGAGGACCCACTGGCACCTCGAGGTCTACGGGCCTCGCACGGCAGCCATGAAGGCGTTCCGGACGGCCGTCCGGGACGCAGACTCCCACTGCTTCCTCCTCGTGGACTCGGAGGGGTCGGTGAGCGGTACGCCACGGGAGCACCTGAGGCGCCGCGATGGCCGGGCCGCTCCGACGGGCGACGACAACCAGTACCACCTCATGGTCCGGATCATGGAGTCGTGGTTCCTCGCCGACCCCGACGCCCTGAAGAAGTACTACGGCCAGGGCTTTGCCGAATCCGCGCTGCCTCGCCGCGACAACGTCGAGGAAGTGCCCAAGAACGAAGTCGAGTCCGCTCTCGCTGAGGCGACGCGAAACACGAAGAAGGGGGAGCACCGGAAGATCAGGCATGGCGCGGAACTGCTGATGAGGGTCAACCCAGCCATTGTCCGCGGCCGGGCCGAGCACTGCGACCGGTTCTTCCTGGCGCTTCTGGACACGCTCGAGACGCAAGCCTCGGCCCCTGAGGCGATGTAGGCAGAGGGCAAGGACAACAGTCACACCGGAGGACACCTTTGGCATCGGCAACCGTTGCGAGCACCAAGCCGAGCTTTGAGTCGACGGCCGCGAAGTGGGCAGTGGGAATCTGCTTCTTCGTGTCGGGCGCGACCGGGCTCATCTATGAGAACATCTGGGTTCGGATCCTGGGGCTCTTCTACGGCAACACCACCCTCGCCGTCAGCGCCGTGCTCACGGCGTTCATGGGCGGGCTCGCGCTCGGCGCATGGATGATCGGCGGCCGGTCGGACCGGCTCCGGCGGCCGGTCGCGGTCTACGGCTTGCTCGAGACGCTGATCGGCCTGTACGGCGCCGCGTCGCCGCGTCTGCTGGAGCTCACCAGGAGCTACTACGTGACGAACATCGCGCCCCGCGACCTTCCCGACGTCACCCTCACCCTGTGCCAGTTCGGGCTGTGTGCGGCCATCGTCGTGATCCCCACCGCGTTGATGGGGATGACGCTGCCAATCCTGAGTGCCGGCCTGCAGCGAGTCCTCGGCAGCGGCCAGAAGACGGTAGGGAGCCTCTACGCCATAAACACCTTCGGCGCGGTGGCCGGCACATTCGTCATCGGCTTCGTGATGCTCCAAGCGTTGGGTGTCCAGGCCTCCGTGAAGGTCGCCGCGGCGATGAACGTGACCATCGGCATCCTGATGATGCTCGTCGGTCTGGCCGGCGTAGAGGCGACCCCCGGGAAGGCCGCGGACGAGAGGGCCCCGGCGCCCGACCTTGTCGGAGCTAAGGGCGACGCTGACAAGGTCAGGGCTTCACGCTCCACTCTCCGGCTGATAATGGTGTGCTTCTTCTTCACGGGGCTGTCGGCGCTCACGCTGGAGGTCGCCTGGACGCGAACGCTGTGCCTGTTCATCGGCAGCTCGGTCTACGGCTTCGCGCTCATCCTGATGTCGTTTTTGCTGGGATTGGCGCTGGGGAGCTGGGTCTTCGCCGTAGCCTTCGCGAGGCGCTCGGTGACGATTCAGCTATTCGGCGCGGTGGCCATCGGGATCGGCATCGCGTGCCTGCTGCTGAGCATGCTCTTCCCGTGGCTGCCCTACGCGTTCCTCGGTCTGTACGTGGGCTTCACATTCATGGACCTGAGCGTGCTCTACATGCTCCAGTTCGCCATCTGCCTCGCGATCACGCTCGTCCCGACGTGCCTGATGGGCATGACATTCCCGATAGCGGCCAAGGTCTGCGCCGACTTCTCGGGCAAGCTCGGCAACGGTGTCGGGAAGAGCTACGCGGCGAACACGGCCGGCGCGATCGTCGGCTCGGCTTTGAGCGGCCTGGTGTTCATCTACTACCTCGGCCTGCAGCAGACGATCATCGTCTTCAGCTTGGTGTATGTGGTCGTGGGGGCCATCGCGGCCATGCACGGCCTGATGGCCTCCGCCAGGGAGGCGTCGGCGAGGATGTGGATCGCCTTCGCCCTGTTGGCCGCTTGTGTGCTCGCCAGTCTGCCGCTGTTCATGGGCACGGCTCCCGCGGTTGAGATCGCCGGCCGCAAGTATGTCCTCGGGATCCCCGAGTGGCCGAAGAGTGCGCTCGTATCGGGCATCTTCCGGAGGGCCTACGATCAGCGTGACGCGGCCGAGGGCGGAGTCTCCAGCATCCAGCGCCCCGACGAGGACGTGATCTTCTTCAAAGAGGGCAAGAGCTGCACGGTGTCCGTCATCCAGGGCGGCCGTGGGGATGACACCTGGAAGTCGCTCGCGGTGAACGGCAAGACCGACGCGAGCACTTTGCCCGCCGACATGATAACCCAGCAGCTAACCGGGCACCTGCCCGTGCTCCTGCAAGACACTCCCGATCGATGCCTGCTGATCGGCCTCGGCAGCGGCTGCAGCGCGGCCGCCATGTGCGCCCACAGCGATGTGCGCAGAGTGGAGGTCGCCGAGCTCGAAGAGGAAGTCGTGAATGGGGCCAAGGAGCTTAGGGAGATCAACCGCGGCGTCCTGGAGCCCGGCGCTGAGCCGAAGCTAACGATCCGCATCATGGACGGCCGAACGACGCTCCTCGGAAGCAGCTCCGCCTACGACGTGGTGATCTCCGAGCCGTCGAACCCCTGGATCTCGGGCGTCTCGAACCTCTTTACGGTCCAGCACTACCAGGCGTGCAAGAAGGCACTCAAGCCCACGGGGACCTTCTGTCAGTGGGCCCAGGGGTACGACCTGGACCGTGACACGATGCACATGATGTTCGCCACGGTCCACTCCGTGTTCCCAAACGCGACCGTCTGGCAGACGACCACGTCGGACTACCTCTTCACCGCGCGCGCCGACGGCACCACTCCTGAGTTCGACTACGCCCGCCTGGTGGAGGAGTTCAACACCAGCGAGCAGCTCCGCGAGGACCTGGCTCCGTACCGCCACGACTCGCCTGGCGGGATCCTGGCATCGTACGTCATGGGCCCCGATGAGCTTGCCCGGATTGCCGATGGAGGCAGCATCAACACCGACGACGTGCCGCTCCTCGAGTACTGGGCGCCCAAGGGCCTCTATCAGCGCTCGGAGAACTCCAACTTCGATTGGGTCCGAGGCTTCAAGTCGGACGGCTTCCCCAAGATGCGCAACTTCCACCCCACCGACGCGGAGCTCGCGGTGCTGTCGATCCAGATCGGCAACGCGCTGATCTACAAGGGGGTCGAGGCCGAAGCGCGCGAGTGGGCGCTCAAGGCCCTGGACATCGACGATGGCCTTGTGAGCGCTTGGACGCTCCTCGGCGAGGCTGAGTGGAAGCTTGGCAACCCGGGGCGCGCGCTGAAGGCCCTTGAGCGCGCACTCCGGCTCGATCCGGACAGCGCGGACGCGCTACGCCTCACCGCCGAGGCCGATCTGAACGAAGGGCTGCCGCTCGCGGCCCAGGCCGCGGCGCGAAGGGCCTCCGGGCTGGCACCCGGCAGCAAGGACGTCGCGGACGTGCTGCGCAGAGCTGAGAAGGCGGCAGGCAGCGTGGACCCACAACTGGCGGCGCTGGAGGACTGAGCCGGCTCACCAAAGATCCGTGGCGCAGGCGCCTCGCCTGCCGGAAGCCTGCGCCTGCGCGGCCCTCGCCCCCGGCCCCTCTCCCCAGGGAGAGGGGCGCCCGACCCTCAGTCTGTCGAAGGGGCGGGCGGGGTGAGGGCGGGCCGACCAGCCGCCGGGGCGAGCCGCACTCGCCTGTGTTACCGACTCTCCCCCCAACGATGGGGGGAGAGTGAGGTAGCACCGTGACCCGGCAAGGCGTCCGCCTAGCCTCCGACCTTCGGCAGCTCGGAGAGCGAGCGCTCGATCGCCTCAGCCGGGTGCTCGTAGTCCACGAGCTTGCCCGCGAAGTACGCGTCATACGCCGCCATGTCGAAGTGACCATGACCGCTGAGGTTGAACAGGATGACCTTCTCTCTGCCCGCTTCCGTGGCTGCCTTGGCCTCGCGGATGACGGCGCAGATGGCATGCGCGGACTCCGGCGCCGGGATGAAGCCCTCGGTCCGCGCGAAGGTCACCGCGGCCTCGAATGTCTCGAGCTGCGGCACCGCGATGGCCTCGCAGAAGCCGTTCGAGACGCAGTGGGAGACGAGCGGAGCGGCCCCGTGGTAGCGGAGTCCGCCGGCGTGGATCCCGGCGGGGATAAAGCCGCTCCCGAGCGTGTACATCTGCAGCAGCGGCGTCATCCTGGCGGTATCGCCGAAGTCGTACGCCAGCGGGCCCTTGGTGAGCGTGGGGCAAGCGGTCGGCTCCACGGCCAGGGCCCGCACGGGCTTCTTGTCCACGATCTTGTCTCGCACGAACGGGAAGCTGATGCCGGCGAAGTTGCTGCCGCCACCATGGCAGCCGATGACGACGTCGGGGTAGTCACCGGCGAGCGCCATCTGCTTCTGCGCCTCGAGCCCGATGACGGTCTGGTGCAGCAGAACGTGATTGAGCACGCTGCCGAGCGAGTACTTCGTGTCCTCGCGAGACACCGTGTCCTCGAGGGCCTCCGAGATGGCGATGCCCAATGACCCGGGGGAGTCGGGATGCTCGGCGAGCATCTTCCGCCCAAACGAGGTGAGCTCGCTCGGACTCGGCACGACGTCCGCGCCCCAGGTCTGCATCATCGAGCGGCGGAACGGCTTCTGGTCGTAGCTCACGCGGACCATGTAAACCATGCACTCGATGCCGAACATGCCGCAGGCCCAGCTCAGCGCGCTGCCCCACTGGCCCGCGCCGGTTTCGGTCGCGATCCGCTTCACGCCCTCTTGCTTGTTGAAGTAGGCCTGGGCGATCGCGGTGTTGGGCTTGTGGCTGCCGGCGGGGCTGACGCCCTCGTACTTGTAGTAGATGCGGGCCGGCGTATCCAGGGCCTTCTCGAGCCCGGTGGCTCTGTAGAGCGGCGACGGGCGGTAGATGTTATAGGCCTCGATGACGGCGCCGGGGATGTCGATCCAGCGCTCGGGCGACATCTCTTGCTGCAGCAAGCCGATCGGGAAGATCGGCATCAGCAGCTCCGGCCCCGCCGGCTCACCGGTGGCCGGGTTGAGCGGCGGCGGCGGCGGCACCGGTAGGTCCGCTATCAGGTTGTACCAAGCCGTCGGGATCTCAGAGCACGGCAGGTCGATACGTCTCGCGGTACTGCCCATTGGTTACCCCTCCAGTGAGAGTGCCTCGCGTGTCAGCGGGATAGCTTCTCAGTGTTCGCCCTTCGTGGGCCGCAGCCCTTCGCGGACGGGAAGGGTCGTGCCGGTTTCCCTGCCGAACAGCGCCGCACATGCTTGTGTCAACGGCATCTAGGCCGTCGATCCACCGGAGGCGATGAGATGCTGAAAGTCCGCTATGCCGCCTTGGCCGCCGCTCTGCTGGCGAGGCGCGGCGATGCAGCGGGGCTCCCGGATCTGGCGCGCCAGGCCGCCGCTGTGGGGTCCCCGCAGTGGCGCTCATGTTGGAGGCCAGGGCGGCTTTGCTTGAGGAGCGGCACCAGGAGGCCGTTGCGAAGCTGCGAGCCATCCTGTCCGAGAGCCCGGACGCTATCGAGCCGCGCCGCGTTCTGACCTACGCTCTCCTTCAGTCAGGGGGCCTCACGGAGGCCGAGCCGGAGCTGCGCAGCCTGATCGAACTGGTGCCCGACGATGCGGAAGCGCACAGCGATCTCGCCCTCGTCATCTCCGATCTGGCGCGCCGCCAGCCCAAGGGCCCTGTGTAACACTTGGGGCCCTTGGGTGTCTCCCGTACCTGCGAGAGCGGGTGGTGAACGCGTTCTCAGAGAACCTCATGGACCACTTCATGCACCCCCGGAACGGCGGAGCGCTCGACGACCCGGACGCGGTCGGCACGGCCGGTGTGCCGCACCAGGGGAACTACATGGTGCTGCAAGCCAAGATCGCGGACGGGCGGTTCGCCGAGGTGCGGTTCCAGTGCCACGGGTGTGGTCCGACGATCGCCTGCGGCTCCTACCTCACGACCCTGATGGTCGGCCACACGCCCGAGGAGTGCCTCGCGATCACCGAGCAGGACCTGACGGAGTACCTTGATGTCCCACCCCACAAGGAGGCGAGTGATCTGGTGCAAAAAGGGAGAGTTGGTGGGTGTGTAGAAGTAATGGGTCATGAGCGCCTGGAAGAAGCTGAGTCGTGAGGAGCTGCTGG
>Ga0315279_10001654_pt1 | contig 36416 bp, 51 predicted proteins | sample YL17G06_20_MG_FD_203694 | JGI IMG/M metagenome (GOLD analysis project Ga0315279, IMG submission 203694) | Sediment microbial communities from Yellowstone Lake, YNP, Wyoming, USA - YL17G06_20 | ecosystem: Environmental > Aquatic > Freshwater > Lake > Sediment | place: USA: Wyoming | collected...
GAGGCAGATTTGAAGCGGCGCAGTCACAAGACTTCGATGCATACTACGCTCCTTCTTCTGGCTGCTTGTTTTCTATCCCTTCTTGTCTTGGTGAAGTTGCCTGCTCCAACACTGGCTACGCTGACGGTCTGCCCGATAGTTACTGCTTCAAGCGCACCTGCGGTTCCTAGGGGCTCGATTCTTCTCGTCAATGTGACTATGACTATCATAGCTGATGAGGATTCAGGTAACAAGAATTATTGGGCTCTGGATAACTTCACACAAAGCATTGCTGTTTGGCGTGAACCAAATGGCACATACTTAAATGACACATACTTCATCGTTGGCCTAGATCAAGGGACTTGGCAGACCTTCGCAGGCGTCGGCAGCCCTCAAAGGGGTTTAGGCGAGGCTTTTGATGGGTCTGGCTCGATGAGTGGCGGATTCATTGCAACTGTGAATAAGGGCGTTACTTTCGCGCCGACTAAGGCCTTGTCGGGATTCTTAGGTAGCTTCAACTTAGGGGGAACAAAGAGCAACATACTTAGTAACGTCGCGCCGAATGGAACGGTGTCCTCAAGTTCGCTTAGGTTCTGGACTGCGTTCTACTTCAACAGTACTGTGAACGCGTTTGATAATATTTGGAATTGGGGTTGGCAGTATGATTACATTGGTCAGGAACGATGGTGCAACACGCTTCAAACCACCAGTGGAGACATCAACACAATACCTACATCGACGTCTCTGGCCGTTGTCACGGTAACGAGTTCTAAAGTTCTAACTTCCCTTCGAACAATAACTCTGTCAAACGGGACTGTGACGACCTCGACTACCACGTACATAACATCAGTTGCGAGCTCGGTCTATACTGGCTTCACAACCGGAGTGTCCACGGCTTTCCTAAGTACGTTTACTGTTGGCTGGTACGGCACTGCGACCTCATCCAGCTACTTTACGACTGTTCCCTGGTATGGGACCTCAACGCAGACTTTCTACAATGCGTACACAACGGAGACAGATACATACACCTACACAACAAGCTCTCTTGTCCCGGTAGGGGTCACGGTAACGCCGACTGTTACAGGTGAACCTGTCACTGAAAACCAAACTCAATTGAACACGGTTTTTCAACCAACAACCGTGACTAGCACTAGCACGTTCGTATCCTATACGCCGAACGCGACGAGCGTCTTCACTGTGCCGTCGACGGAAACTGTGTCAGTTGGGCCGTTAGATTTTCCTGAGCCGATTGCAGTGGCCTTAGTGTTATTCATTGCGTTTACCGTGTTCTTTCCAATCTGGTTGATGGTTCTAAGGCGTAGGATGAGTTCAGCTTTTGGTGGTGTAAAGTCTATGGTACGATCCGCGATGGGGCGGTTCTATGGTGGACGTCATGAGGTGCGGAAAGAACGTAGACGCAAGGAAAGGAAGCAAGAAGAGAAAGCTGAGAAAAGGCGTCAGCGCAGAAAGCCAAGTTCCGAGGAGTCTGAAACTGAAGATGCTACGTCCTCTTCAGTAGAGGGCACAAAGAAACTGCTCGATGACTTATCGAGGTAATAGAGGTAATTGATCTGAAATCTCACATGTTCTTATCCTCATTGCTTCTAGCGATTTTGCTTCTGGTTAGTTTTAGTGTTCTTGCGTCGCCCAATCGGGTTGCTGCGGCATGCGGTGATCTCAGTCAAGAGTATGATACTAGGCAGTATTTTGCTCCGTTGACTGTAGAGGCAGATTTTCTGCAGACGCCGAATCGTGGGGGTGACTGGACTTCAAGTAGCTTATCGGCTTCGAACAGTGGGCCTAGAACGGCGCAGGTGGTTATAGGGAATGATTTTCTCCGGTTCGAGGCTTATGGTAATGACACGTACACTTTCTGGTTCGCAGGATTCTACGCGACGGATACTCCGCAGAACGTGACGCTCATAATTACTGAGGGCGACCGGACTCCTGCCAAGGAATACTTCTGCATGGGTGGAACTAATTTCTCCTTCAAGTGGACGGATCTTACGGTCGTCAATGAGCCTCATCCCTTGAGTCAAAGTGAGGTGGCAGGCGCTATCTATCCGGAGGTTAACCAAGGGCAGCAGGCAACGCAGAAAGCTCTTGCGGCAAACACGCAGGTTCTATGGTGGGTTTTCCTCGAAAATGTTGGGATACTTATTCTGCTCGCAATTCTTTCTTGGGCTGTGTATCGGCTGGGTAACAAATTCCATTACGGGTGAGACTTCTTGGCGTCTTTGGCGAAGATTGAACGTCCGGTTGCAGTCGCGAAGGAGGCGGCTCATAAGGTTCTGCATAGGGATGAGGTTGAAACTCAGGGAAAGATAGATGTTGGCGGACCAGTTCTCGAGTATTTCATTCTTCATGGAATATTGCCGAATGGCACTGTCAAGATAATCAGTGGTCGTCCAACAAGGACGAGTCTGAGTCCTCTTGAGGTAAAGCAATACCTGTTCAGTAATGGCGTTGGATTGCTCAGAGAGAAAGCCATTCAACTAGCTCAGAAACAGGAGAAGCTGCTGCACAGACAGGAAATTGAAGACTTAACGCGTGAAAAAGCAGAAACGAATGTGGCTGCTGAGAAGAAGAGACGCGAGGAGCTAATTCGCGAACTCAAGAAAGATGCGGCGAATGCTGACCCTAGAGAGAAGCGTAAGATTCGTAATCAGGCTCGACAGGGTAGCCGTGCGCTCAGTGACCTGAAGCGTAGGCTGTCCAAGCCTGCGCTGCTTATGGCTGAAACGTACTTGTTCGAAGACGATGTTCTAGTTACTCAGATTGGCCGTACTGAATGGTCGTTATCCGAGTATGGGAAAGTGAACCTTCAGAATCAGCAGATCTACGTTTACGGCATGCTCTACGAGATGCCCCAGGTAGTTGATTTTGGTGGGCGGAAGTTCCATTTTTGTTTGTTTGACCCTTGGGATACTAGGGATATTGAGGATGGTGGTGTCATAAAGACCATCGGGCTCACCCAGGATGACCGGCAAGCGTTTCTAGAATACGTTAAGGGCCTTTTCCAATTCACGTCATTTCTGAAAACCAAGCAGCAACTTGTTACTGCTTTGAAGGAAAACACTGCACTAAAGCAGTCCTTGGCTAAAGTTCAGAAAAAGGTCGGTGAATATCTCGGAGCAATTGATGAGTTAAGGGAAGAACTTCAGACAGGAGCTCTAGGCGGTCTGAACATAAGCTCAATTCTCGTATCCTTGCTGGTTGCGATTACAACATGTGGGCTGATTGGCGCTGGGTTTGGTTTGCTGGTTGACGTTTTCTTAGGTGTTTCTCAGACCATAACGGTGGAGCCTGTCTATAATGACACTTCTCATGTGTTCATTCGAAACGACCGTGTTATCGCACAGAACTCAAGTCCATACGCGGTTCCTGTGGCTATCTTCTTCACGTTAGGTGGATGTTTCTTCGGCGTCATGCTTTCCGCGCGGCTATGGGGACATAAGAAATGAGTTTGAACAATGCCGCGCAAGAATTCTATACAAGCCAAGGCACGTTCTTCAAGAAACAGAAGTACGAAACTGAAACTTCCTTCAAGGATCTGATAGAGTTTGTTAACCTTGGTAAAATCCCAAAGGGGCTTGAACGATTCGGCCCAATTATTGATGATGCTGATTTCTTCGACCCAAGGAAGGGACAACGAATCTTCTACTACCTAGTTGATAAATTAACAGCGGAAGGAATACGGCAACGTGACATCACCAGTTGGAAACGCCGGGAAGTGACTGTGCCGAATCCTGCGAATCCTGCTCAACCAACTGTTGTTACAGAATCTACACCGGTGACAGAAGCTGAAAAGCCAGGGGTGCTTGACAAGATTGGGGAGGTATTCAACGCTTTGGGAGGTCCAGATTTATCTAATCTGGCGCCGCCAAGTGTGAACTCCCAAGACCCATACGGCCACATAGTTCTTGTCTACAAGACAGCGTGTGTTAAAGTCAAGCATCTAGGAGCTGGGCAAGCGCAAGCTCAGTTATCGAAACTGCGCCAGGCCGTAGCGATTCACGTTACGGGGTTGATGCGCGATAAAGGAACTTACATCAACGATCAGGTTATGGAGACGGGTAGGCAAGTTAGAGACATCGCCGCCTCTTAGGAATTAGAGGTCGCCAGCTTTGGAGGATCAGTTGCTCGCCCGTCCCCTTAGAGGCATGGCGGGGGCGTTCACTAATCTCATCATGGATTTTTACAAAGCAGACGACATCATGCTTGAAGACCTTCAAGCTTGGGTGGAGAGATATATTCCAGAGAACAATCTCAAAGCCAAAGTTCAACGGTTGAAAGTTCTCTGGGACAGACAGTCAGACTTGAGGGCTAGGCTATCGAACCAAGAGCTCTGCGACCTAGTTTCCAAGCCACTTGACAGAACTGGCCGTAAAGTGTTGGGTCGCTATCTCGTTAAACTCGAGGATGACATGCAGACCTACTGTGACCTAACTTGGGACAAAGGATATTTTCGGCATTTCATGCATCGCGCCGATGTAAGGCAATGTATGAACTCGCATGTGGCAGGGTATCTTCTATGGATTGAGATTCGAACTGAAGCCTATCTCACTCTCGCAACGCTTCTAGTCGGCATCTTAGTACGTGTCGAGCAAATCTTTGGCCAGAGCCTCGCATCGCGACTTGGAGAATTTGTAGCATTCAGAGCTGCGAGATATGAGTGTTATGATGAGCAGACGCGGATTCTTACGCGCCATAACGGATTCAGATTTTTCCGTGAGCTTACTGATGAGGATGAAGTAGCAACCCTTAACGTGCAAACAGGTGGGCTAGAATGGCAGAAACCCCTCAGCTTACATCGGTACGAGTATCATGGTGAGCTTTTGCATTTCAAACATCCATTCGCTAACTTAATGGTGACTCCTAATCATCGCATGTACGTAAAAAAGAGAAAAGAATGGAGGGACATACCGGGATCAGGCTTTGAAATTATCGAAGCGGAGGAGCTCTACTCATGGCTTCGGGAGTCATCCCATAACAGCTGTGTTGTCAAAAAAGACTGTGAGTGGACAGAAAAGGAAGTGGACGAATTTGTAATTCCTTCCGACGATGATGAGCAGGCCAGAAAAGAACGATATACGATAGCTATGGAGGCACATGCTGCTGGCTACGGTTCATACCAAGTAGAGCAACTTGTGGGCGTTCCTGATTCAACTGTCAGTAGTTGGATTAACGGAGTAACGCCACACACAAGCAGAGTTGTACGAATGGTTGATTGGCTTCGTTTCTTTGGTTGGTACTTAGCTGAAGGAAACACAAATATCAGAAAGAAAACGGTCGATGGAAAAGGGAAGCATCAATACCAGATAAACTTCTCTGTGAATCATAAAGAAAAAGGACTGGTTCAACAAATTATCGCTGGAATTGGCCTCAGCTCATCCACCTATGACGGACCACGAAGTAACGCTAGTAGCGTAAGATGCTCTAACAGAGACTTAGCATGCTATCTTCGCAGATTCGGGAGATGCTACGAAAAATATGTGCCTGATAATCTCAAAGAACTTGACCCAAAACAATTGCAAATTCTTTTGCGGTCACTTATTGAGGGGGATGGCTGTAAGCCGCACGATCGTTCGGGTTATGTATATGTCACAGTTTCTAAGCGTCTCGCCGAAGATGTTGCTGAGATCGCTTTAAAATGTGGCTACGCTACCTCATTGATTCGTCAAAAGATGAGATTGAAGCCTCTCGTCTATTTTAACCGGGCTTCGCAGAAATTCGGAATATTACGAGAACGGCATCAATCGTTACACGTTGCAATTCATGAAAGACGGTCGGCGGTTCTGAAGCGACATAACGTTAAACGCGTCACATATGATGGCGACGTTTACTCTGTAACCGTTCCGAATGGTCTGATTCTTGTGGAGCGTGCGGGGCAAATTGTATGGAGTGGGAACAGCGGGGTTCTTGATGGGGATACGAGTAAATGGCTTGAAGAACGTACAGCGTTGATGTATGTTGTGGCTTACGCAATCTCGCGTCCTACAGGTGTAAGCAAGTCCTTAGACAACATAATCAAAGCTGCCGTACGCGTTTCGGGATTACGTTTCGCAACGAGCTATCAGCCAGAGCTGGGGCCTCTTGAGGTTCAGGCTGCTGAGGACTGGTTCAAACTACATGTGCCTGAGAACGTGAAGAAAAGATTCGAATGGATTGACGTTGCCTCAAGGGAGGGTGGGCCCAGGAAGCAACCAGTATTCGAGCTGCATCTAGGCTACGCTAAGAAGTTGCAGCCGCAGGAATTCTATTTGAAGCGTTTTCCAACACCCTTCTTCTATGTGCCGAAACAATTCTGGAAACAGAGCATTCTAGAAGATGAAACGTTTCCTTCAGACATTCTCAGCGGAACAATCCCGCTAGTCGCCGTGCCTCCGAAAGGGCTTTTCCTGATAGGGAAACGAAAGCAAATTCCAATCGTAGGCATATGGGCCATAAAAGGCGGTGGAAAAACCGTTTTGCAATATGCTACTGCTTGCTGGCGAATTGACCGGGGTTACGTTGTTTTCCAGCCTACGATGCCTCGAGATCAAGCCCTAGTGGTTTGTCTTCCAATGTTTTCCACGAAGGAAGACTTGGAGAATTTGAGGCGGCAGCGCATCGTACCGAGAGGGATGCCTGCCAGATTTCTAACAATCTACGAGAAGGATTCGGACGTCAGGAAGTCGGCGCCGTACACGATTTACGATAGGAAGATTTGTGTTGATGACCTTGGAAAATTCGAGTTGAACTGGAAGAAGTTACTGAGTGACTTCAAAAGAGGATACTTGACTGCTCGCGACCTTTCAGCTGAGCAGAGAACGAGTTTGATGCGGAGTTCGCTTGTTACTGATTTCATGAACTATCGTAAGATTGATCGGTCACGTCACATTTGTTTGACGATAGACGAGATTCAAGATATGTATGGGGCTATCTTCCGGTCAAGTGAAGAGGCCGCCCTGGTACGCACCATGCAAAGTTCCTTCAACGACGTTCGAGGGTTGGATCTGCCAACCGAATTTGCCTCATCTCGACCTTCGTTGCTTCAGCCTGATGTGCTGGAAACGGTTACGAGCTTTGTGTTCGGTGAGGTTAGAGAGAGTGGTCGAGAGAAGGTCCGTAGTAGTCGGGCTGTGATGTTTGAGGCAATTCGTAGTCAGCTGCCTGATGAGGAGAAGAAGTTTATTCCCTTAGTTCAGAAGATTATGGAGAACGTTGAGCTAAGTAAGTTGAAGCTTTTCTTCATGGTTGACCATAGAAAGCGGATTAGACTTATCCGAGCTCTGTTGCCACCTCACATGCTTGAGGACCCGCAAATCGATTCAAGAACGCAACTTGAGAATTATGAGAAGGCTAATCCTGGGAAGCAGCTGCTGGTTTCCTGGAATGAAGTCCCAGACCTTGAAGTTACGTCCAGCTCTAGTGAACATAAGGGCATAGACATCGAGTATCGTTAGTCTGTCTGGGTGGAGAATATGACTGAGCTGATTGATTTTGTTCTAGTTGTTCGTTTTCCAAGGCGTGAGTTCGTTGGTTTGCGACGTCGACCTATGCCTGAGGACCCGGATACTTTCATGGGGCTTCTGGATGAGGCTGTGAGCATAGCTGAGGAGAAACATCTGGAGCGGTACGGATACAGGGTTCGGTATCTGAATTTGCAGGTTCAGCTTGGTCACACAGTCATCAGTCGGATAAAGGTGGAATTGGGGCAGGGTTCTTGGAAGATTAGGCGATGGACGACTGCGAAAGGTACGGCGATTAACGAGCTTAGTTTGGCTTGGAGGTATCTTATGAGGGATGGTGAACTCACGCCTAATCAGGTTGCTCAATTCGTTGAGAGCCGTGACAGGGGCAACGATCCGGGGCTGTATCTGAAGGAGAAGAATGTTGAGGATAGGGTTCTCAGCGTGGCCATCAAAGGTCTGCCGGATAGAGAAAGCCGCATGCGAGCTTATGCTGCGAAGAGCCCTAGCTTTGAGTCGCCTGTCGACCGTAAGATGAAGGCTATGCAGGCTCGAAGGCTGCGTACCCCTATAACGGATACCCGCTAGAAGCCATTTTCCTCCCCGGGGAGGAAAAGGAGCCGAGTAATACTTTCGAAGCAAGACTTATGGGATAATGGTCGACTGTTGAGTGGGTCTCACGCGACTGCTAGAATCGAAGCTGTCCTGGAGCCGACATCTAAGAATCCGTGATGTTCAGGGTTTGTGACGCAAGACCAAGCGAAAGCTTCGCCAGTCACATTGTCATAAGTTATGATTACGTCCGAGGAGAGGCTGTGCTCAAGACACCTAGGGCATTTGTATGAGTCAGTTGTTTCAGTTGGCACTTGCTGCGACTTATTCTCCTAATATAACAATGGGCATACTGGCCCTTAAGTATTACTCAAATTACCAGTTTCATCCTACATTCGGACGTCAGAAAATCATACCTACGCAATCAAGAACGTATTACTGACCGAGCTTCATGCCTTGTGTGAGTTGGAGAAGTTTTCTGAGCCCCGCTGGGTCTTTTTCGGCGGCTTCAAGGAAGGCTTCCCAGAAGTTGCCGGAGGCAGTCATCACGTTTGGATTGCTGACGATGTTCAGAGCTGGTTCGACTAGGAGGTATTGGTCGGCGCAGAATTTGGGTTGGAGATTGTAGAGGTCTTTGTACTGGTTTGGGTCGATTTCGTGGCCGCTCCAAAATTCGGGAAGGAAATCTTTCAGATTGGGGATTGTGCTGACGAGGCTTATGGCTAGGTCCCGTGTGTTGTGAACATTAAAGCCGTACCTGCTGCTTCTCTTTCCAGGTTTCTTAGGGATAAGTTTCGCTTTGCGGAGTAGGGCGAGCCAGGCTTGGTTGAAGGCCGCCTTCCTGTAAGGGTTGCCTGTTAGTTCGCTGAGCCAGATCGCTTCCTCTGCCTCCGGCCAACCTCGGGTTCGGTCGAAGTATTCTTTGAGGCTTTCTATCGCGTCGTGGCCGATGAAGGTGAAATGAGGGAGTATGTTTCTATTTGATTTTCGTCCCGGCATGTCTAGGCGGATGATTCGCTGGTTCGCTCTAATTCCCTTAACGATGGTATTGGCGTGGTGTTGGCTGATGTAGATCAGGCCTTCGTTGTCGGTGAAGCTCATCCATTTCGTAATGAGCATGCTCCGCATTGGTTGAGCCGCTAAGCCGATGAGCTCGTGCAGGTTTGTGAGGCTGATCTGCCGGGTTACGGGTGGTGTGTCGCTGCGGATTTGGAAGGTTCGGTCGACGGGGAGTAAGTACCGATTGTGTTGGAAGAAGCTTCGGGCTGCTTCGTAGGCGTTGAACTTTGTCTTGTAGCGAAGTTCCGGTTTGAGGCCGAGTACCCATTCTTGAATTACGTCTAGAACATCGTACGGGTCCTGGGCCTTTGCCCAGGCCATTGCTTCTTCAGGCGTCTTATGGATGTGGGTGAGGAACCGCCAGAGGTTCGAATAGAATGTTGGAAACGTGCCGGGAGCGACGCGGCTACGCCACCGCACTACAGGCGGTGAGCTCAGCCAGTCCCGAGCGTAGACAGGGATCGGTGCCCCACCACGCCGCTTCTTAACCTGGCTAACCTGAACCTCACTCATAGATACGGCCTCATATCAGTAATTGGAACTCATTTATGTGCCAACTCATTTAGCAGTTCCCAAAAATAGGTAGAAACGCATTTTGCTGTTTGAATATTAGAGTAGAGTAGTTTCGGTCTGCTCTGAGCCTGATAGTCAGCGTACCCGCTGAGGCTATAGCCTTGCATTGGCCACGGCAAGCCATGAGCTTTCATGTGACTCGTGACCAGGTTGTCGCGGTGACGATGTTGAAGTGGGTTCGTCGAATGGTTGATTCATACCATGGGCCTAGAGAGTTCGATGCTTTCCAGCAGTTCATGCGTGAAGCCTTGGATGAGAAGAACTTCAAGGCTGATCAGATCTTGGCGGATGCGGCCGCAGAAATTCTCTGAGTCATTTTACGCGGTCAAATGGACCCTTCTCATCTTCCACCAAGGCTCGGTCCAGGAGCGCCCTAGCATATTGGCTCCACTCCGGGTAGCCCTTCCTTGTCGCCCCAGCGACTAAGCGATCCTTCATCGCCTTTTTGATCAGTAGGGTTGTATCTCCTTCATCGGTCAAGCTGGTCGTCTCGTTATAATTCGTTATAATGACGCCTATATGCTTTGGTTGAAGCCGTAGGCGGCATTGATGAAAAGTATTAAATACTAACCCATTATAACGGATTATATTGTGTTATAGCATGGAACTGCCTGCTAGTTTTGAACTAATCGACCACTGTAAGGTGCAACAAATCGGCAACTCATACTACCTCCTCATTCCAGCCGAACTCGTCCAGAAACTCAAAATCGAGAAGAGCGATCCATTCAGGATTTTCTTCGACCAGAAAGCCAAGGCCGTTCTCTACGCGGCTAGAGAGGCCGTCGCTTAATGAGCGCGAGCACTTGGACCTTCGTGCTCCATAACGTGACGGCTCACGAATCAGAAATTGAAGAGTACGCTAGGAGTCGGGGTATCGGTCTTTGCCCTGAAACTGGTTCGGGAGAGGGGGGGAGTGTAACACTCCGAGGTTTCTTTCCACCTAGAACTCTCCGCGCATTCCAACGCAAGTTCGACGCCTGCACTGGATACTGGAGGCCAGCCTGGTGAGTTTCGAGGAGCATTGCAATTTTCCAGGTTGTAATACCGTAGTTGTCGCATCAAGTAATCGTGAGGGTTTCGAGGCGCTTCGCAACCACTGGAAGACAGAGCACGGTTGGGATCCAGCCAACATCGGACAGCCGACTATCGAGAACAAAGTGGCGAGGGGTCTCTGAATGCGTCCTCACACCCACATCTATCATCACACATTACCTCTTGGTGTTCTTCGTTGCGTAGACTGTGGAGCTAAGAAACCCAAGGAATCCGCAGCTCAGTTGGATGACCCTTCTTCGTTTGTCGGGCAGAAAGCTATCGAGTTGTTCGAGCCCTCTGTTCACAGCAAGCGACCTATCGTAGCGGAGGCTCGGGCATGAGTCTCGTCGACACTGAGTGCTGTTCGCGTCCAAGGAGAAGATGAATCGCACCTTGGCTCTCGTGAGCAGCGAAGATTCGGTTCTCGTTCCCTGCAAGAAGGCGTTATGTCTCACATGCCGAGAGGTCACGTTGCATGCGCATGTGGGCCACTGGTATTGCAACATTTGCGGTCGAGACTTGGAAAATGCGCCCGAACCCAATCCAATTCCGTTGTCTGCTGAACTGTTTATTGTAGCGATGGGGTACCCGCTGAGCTGGCGGCTCGTAGCGGTCTTACGCGAAAAGGGTCAATCGCGAACCTACCCGATCAGCAAAGCTGCTAACTCCTCACACCTAGTCACCTCAAAAGCATTACAACGCCTGTACGAAGCAGGCATAGTCTTACGGTTCGACCCTTCAAAGGGAAAGAACTCTTGTCCCCTTTGGTCCCTCAATCGAGCTAATCCGATAACGCAGAAAATTCTCGCAGTTCTCGAAGACGTGGAAGAAAACGGTTGGAACGGCACGGAGGGTGCTCGTTGAAGGAATCTACTGAAGCCACTGTAAAGGTTTGCAGAAGTTGCGGTCGCGAGTACACTGGAACGAATCTGACAGAATGTACCTACTGCATGACGCCTCTAAGTGAACTCCATAACCCGAAGAGCGGTCCTCAGGCGGTTCTCGTTGATTTCGGTTTCAAGACGGAGATTTTCCGTCGTTTCGACAACATGGAGCACCTGATCAAAGACCAGCGAACTACGATAGCTGTCAAAGATAGTAAGTTAGCCGCTAAAGACGAGCTTCTGGCAAGCGTTCTCGAAAAGAATCAAGCTATTCGAAGGGCCTTCAATCTTCTCAAGAAAGAATCCGTAGAGAAAATTCAATCAGATTTTCATAACCGACCAGCTGAGAAGAAGTTTGGTCTGGAAGTGCTCGCGAAGTTTCTTGAAGTTTACGACCAATGGGATGAAGAAGCTTCACCCAGCGGAGTCTGGTGGAAAACCGTCGCAGACTGTTTCCCGGGCAGAGAGCGTTCTGTTATCCGAAGATTGAATGAACTAGCCAAAAAACACAGCGCACAGTGTTATCTGAACAAGGAACCTGCGTGTGCTCAAGAAATCTATGGGTTCCGAAGCGTCGAGCCGCCGCTCAAGTGGGTTGTTGGCGGCTACTACATGGTGAATCCGAAATATGGTGAGACACAAGAGAAGGAGGCAGCCACAGCATGATGAAGGCTGATCTGCAAAAGAGACTTGACAGAATCGCTGAGATTATTGAGTTGGTCGACAGGCGTTGCATGGCTGTTGATGGTCCTGTATCGAAGACTCTTGAGGAAATGACTCAAGGAGAAATCTCAGAAATATACAAACTGGCATCAAGTAAGAAAAAGCGGCCGAGGAGGCAACCGTAGCATGGCGCCTTCCGTTATTGTTGAAGTTCGTATAGGGCGGGGTCAGCGTCAGGTTGTTTTGCGGTATAAGCCTCCGTTGAAACAGGCCCGTAAGATTCTCAGCGACATGCTGTTCGGACTAGCCCCTTTCACTGAAACTAAGCATGGGGCTTCGAGAATTGCCCGCCCGAGGTTATCACACGGTATGAGATTATGACTGATAGAATCATTCTAGGGGAAACTGTGCGTGGCGCTAAGGCCAGTCTGGATTTGCAGGAGCTTATTACTGGTCGTACACTGCTTTGCTGTATTTCACGTTGGGGAAAGACTTGGACAGCTCGCAGAATTGTTGAGCAAGCCTTCGGGAAAACAGGTATCATCATCGTTGACGTGGAAGGAGAATATTCAACTCTACGTGATCGCTTCCCATTACTAATCATCGGCAAAGACGTACCTTTAGTTCCTGAAAGCGCCGAGTTCCTAGCCGACCAGGTCCTAGAACATGACTTGAGCGTGATCATTGACGGCAGCGACCCGAACCTAGACATCGCAGCCTTCCAAGAATTCATAGCCCGATTCATCGACCGCTTCATCGCAATCGAAACCCACGCTCGCAAACCTTACCTCTGGATACTAGAAGAAGCGGATGAACTCGCACCGGAGACAGGCATAGCTCGTTCCCTCTGTCTAAATCAAATTCGAAAGCTCGTCAAGAAAGGTGGGAAACGTGGACTTGGCGCGATGGTTCTAACGCAGCGTCCCGCTTTCGTTTCAAAATTCGTTATCTCTCAAGCAGCGAACAAGATTATCGGGCGAACCGAATGGCCTGACGACTTAACGGTTCTAAGAAAGTTCGGACGCGTACCAGCAAAACTCGCTGACCCTGAATCCAGCGATCCGCACGCGTTGAAGAATCTTGAGAAGGGGCAGTTCTACGTATCAGGAGATTTCATCGAGAAAGATGAACTCGTGCAAGTCGGGCCTGTTTCCACGAAGCATCTTGGAGCAACACCTGAAATAGTTCCTCCAGCCCCGAAGGAACTGAAAGAGGTTCTCGCTCAGCTCAGTGAGAAACTGCCCAGCATCATACGAGAGCAGATTGCCCCAGCGGTTCCTAGAGTTGCCGAGATTGAGGCACGGGTTAAAGAGAAGTTCGAAGCTCAATGGCAAGTGAGACTGGCAAGAAAAGATAAGGAACTTGGGTCGATCAAGAATCGGCTTGAAGCGAAATATGAAACTGAAATCGCGGATCTGAAACGCAAACTTGACGATGCGGCCAGACACAGTGCCCTGAAAGGTCCGGTCACAGATCTTCTTGAACATCCTCTCGTAAAGAAGAACCTAGAGAAATTATCGGACAAACAACACAGCTTCGTAGAATTACTTGAAACAAAAGGGCCACAGGACCCGGAACGTTGCTCACTCTTCCTTGAGATTAATCCGAAAAGCGTTCCAACTTTCGTCCATGAAGTCAACCGCAAAATACCGAAACTCATAGAGAACATTGCCGGCCGCTATGCCAGTCGCCTAGCCAAACTCTTCCCCGTTACCGAAGAAGCTCAAGCTGAAGTGAAAGAGAGTCAGACGCTTCGGGCGAAGTTGGAGGAACGAGAGCGCCAGCTCATTCATGTCCAAGAACAATACGGCCACATGGAGAATGTGGCAGCCGAACTTCGCGGAGAGGTTACAGAGCTTGAGAAAAAACTCAGACTAGCTCAGGATACCGTCAAAGATGTTGTATCGCGAACAGGTCTGAAAGACGCTAGAGGAATTGGTCCTGTTGTTCCACCGAAATCTGAGCCTGAGGTTCCCGCATCCAACGGGACAGCAGAACTCATTGTCAAACGAACTTTAACCGATGTGAAAGTCGCTGTTAACCATGAAATTCTCGAAGTCGATGAATCCACTTGGGAAGGAAAACTCTGCGCCCGAGGCTTAGACGGATTCTTTGATGAACCGAAAGGCATTGGCAAAATCATGGCTGAGCTCGTAAGGCGATACGGCGTAGGCGATAGTGGCGGCAACAGAACAACTGTGAACGATCGACTTTCCATGCTTGTGAGCAAAGGCATCTTGGACCGAAAACAAGAGACAGGTCAATGGGTCTATTTCCCTTCAGCAGAATTTCGCGAACGTGTACGACCAAAGGAGGTCGCCGCATGAGGACTCGCAAAGAAATTCTTGCCGACATAGAAGCTCACTCAAATGAATGGGGCTACATTGGCCTATCTGACGCTGTGAAAATCCAAGTCGAATTACTGCTGGACATGCGAGATTTAGCGTTTCAAACGAGGCTGCTTGTCCTTAGGGCGCTGCGCAAGAACACGGTTGGGCAGATTGCATCGTTCAGTTCAGCGAAGAAAGCTGAGTTGCGCCTTCAGGAAATCGTGAAAACCGCTAGGTTTCCTGTGAAGGTCTTCAAACAAACACGTCGCGGTCGAGTGTTATTCGCGGAGAACACGGAAACACGGATTCCACCAAACGCGGTTGAAGGTACAGTGATGGCAACTTTCGCCATTCCAGAATGGGCGGCAGTCACACAATGAGAACTTGTCCAATAGGCGCCGTCGTGCGGTATGATGAAATCAAACGAATCATGTCTGCCCTTCAAATCCACATCGCATGTTGCAACCGCAAAATTCGGACTTGCAGAGCCTATCACGCCAAGAACACCGAACGCCTTTGGAAGAAAAGACGAGATGATTGCCTGAGCCTCTACAAACAACTCAAGAGGATGCGGAGGGTAGCCGCGCAATGAGGCCGAAGTTGCGGTTCTACGAAGTCACCGGGCGCAGTCCTCGAGGGATGGATGCGGCGATGCGGAACGCGATGCAGGCCGTTGAAAGAGCCCTCGCCCAGGATGGGGGCTGGACCCTGGTAACCATCGAAACTAGGGATTGGCCTGGCCGCATGTACGACCGCAAAACAGACGAGTACAAACTATCCTGCTGGATGATCCAATACCCCACTGCACGGAGGCGTCGTGAAACCATCAGGGGGGGCAGGTCTAGACGAAAAGTGCACCCTGCAGGAGAGGCTGTTTGAAGCGTGGGGTGAGTTTGGATACGCAGACCAATTCACTAGTTGAGTCCCTTGCGGAAGAGAATCATGTCAAATGGAATCGTATGATCGTGATAGCAGTTGAGCTTGGCTTACCGGTTTTCATGAAAATCAAATCACGAGCTCCAGAGTTGGCTAAGGCACTCCTTCTCACGAATCGCTACCATTACGTGAAGCGTAGACGGGGCAGCGATGCTATTATTCAGGAAATTCAGGGACGACAGAGTGAACGCGTGAAGATTGACGCTCGAATCAGCGCGGGTGTACCGACTGTCGTGAAGGAGGCTATTCGAAGGGAAGCGAAGCAGCGATCGAAGAAAGGGCGCAAGGTTCCCATGTCGCAGGTTCTTCGTGAGAGGGCAGGAATCCAGCTTTGAAGATTCTTTGTCGTTGTTGTTATACTTGGAAGCGTGTGAAGCGGGGAACGCGGGAAGCGAAATCACAGTTTTGCGCTGGTTGTTTGAGGCATCGTCGCAGAGAGGCTTGGTACAGGCGTTTTCTCAGAGGTAAAGTCAAGAAACTCGAAGCCGAATTGGGCCATGTCAAACTTGAACTAGAGATAATTCGGAAATCACATCAAACGATGACTTCGCTCGCGCTCGAAGCGACCGGGCTTCCACCTGAAGGAAAGGGGCTTCATTCTTACATAAAGGCCAATGGTCTGCGAGTGAAAGACGCAACGACAACCGTTGCGTCTGCGTCGGTCCCTGAATCCGCACCAGCGCCGGTCTCTTGTTCAGCTCCTGCTCCCATCCAACAGGTCGTCCCTGATGTCGAATGGCCGCGTCGCTGTCAACGGTGTTACGATCAGCTCGTGAACTTGGAGAAGCTGAAATCGCACTTCAAAGAGTTTCACGGTGAATCGTTAGCAGGGCTCAATCTTCACCAGTTCATCATAGAGAATTCGTTCAAAACCAAAGAGGCCGACTAGATGAGCGAAACAACAACTGTGGATTTCTGTGCTTGCGGCTGGGAGTTCGTGCATCGAGGTCTTGGCGGCGAAATGTATTGCAACCACTGTGGTAAGAGAGTGAAAGAATATTGAATGAGGGTTTACCGAATCCCAGGATGCTTCTTGTTGCTGTCATTATGGTGGTATTCCTGCTGCTGCCTCTGGTGCATTCGGTTGCGGCTCAGAGCTACTCTGTAGGTTACTCTCAAGGCTACTATGTTCCGTACTTGATTAGAGTTGATTTCTGGCCTGGCACACGGAACGTTTCCGCAGACTGGCTGGCTGTAGATTGGGCGAACGCGAAGAAAACGGTAGCTGAATTTGGGCCGAATCATTTCATCTTCAAAACTGAGGACGCGAACAGTTTCACCATCCGTTTTTCAGCTCAATATGATGCAAAGAACGTTACAGTTTATGGAGTAACGACTGAGTTCGTAACTAATGCGTCCCTAGTAATCGTGCCGCATGAGTCGGCTTGGTCCCTACATGGGGACAATTTCACTTTCGTATTCGCCGTAACAACTTTAGCGCGACCTATGGCTGAACATACGCTAAATCCCGTGACAGTTTTGACAGTTTGGGTTACCGTCAGTGCGTTTGAGGCAATAATCATCGTCTACCAAGCTGCTGAGGATGTAGAAAAAAATGGTTGATGAACTAGCGAAGCCTGCGCCCGGGGTTGTGCAGTCTCAGCCTGTGCAGTCACCGATGGTCACAGGGCAGGGGAAGAAGATGTGTGGTTGGGAACTGGACGAGGGACTACCGATGATAGAGAAATGGGAGTTCCTAGTCCGGCTTCAAGGAAAACAGAAGGACAAAGCGAAGCAATATGTGGCAGATCGGGATGGGAAGGAGTGTTGTTTCTGCGGGATTGAGGAACAAAATCTCGACGCATTGACGATTCATCACAGGGATGGAATAGAGTCCCACAATCACCGAAGCAACCTACGCCTCGCGCATCTAGGCCATAACACATCCTGGTATCACCGAAAGAAGGGACTGCAAGTGCAGTCATCCGTTCCTATCGTGAGAGAGAGAGAAGGAGAGTCTGCGCTGCCCAAGCCTGGGTTAGCAGCGGCGGCGGGAGGGGCCTTTGATTTTAGGCCGGGTATGTCGAGGAGTGAAATGGCGCTTGAGATGAGGGCTGAGTGGGATCATTGGGTTGATGGTATAGTTCTCGGAGTTCGTGACATGGATAGAAGTCCGTTGCGTGGAGGACGGGTGCTCATGTTACGTGATTTAGCGCAGATGGCTCATCACGCTTTGCATTGTGAAGGCTCGTGGAAGTGTTACTCATCCGATACCTATGTTTTGACTGAATTAGGTTGGAAACTGCACTCCGAGTGGAACGGAGAAAGGATAGTTGTGTATGATCCTCATACGGCTACTCTTCGGCTTGAGCTTCCGGAAGCCTATGTCTGTCAAGATTATGTTGGACCAATGATTCACATAACGGCAAATTGCATTGATCTCTTAGTAACGCCGAACCATCGCATGTTTGTGTGCCTATCAAAAACTAAGCTACCAAAAACTAGTGCCCGTCAAGCGAGTAAGTCAAAGCGGAACTATCTGCTCCGCATGGAAACTGATACTGAGAGACGTTACTGGAGTGTAGTTGAGGCATCAGAACTTCTCAAGCATAGACGTTGGGAGATGTACGTAACCGCGAAATGGGAAGGTGAATTAAAGGAAGATTTGATTCTTCCCATGAATCTTTCTGGAGGGGCACATGCACAACAACAACTTGTCAGATTATCTCTGCCCGTACTTGTGAGTTTAATCGGATACTATGTCACAGAGGGTAGCCATTCCAATCACAAAGCGATAAGAATAAGTCAAGCTCGAGATAGTCCAGTCTGCGCGAAAATAGAGAATGTGCTAAATCAGCTCCCATATCGGTGGAGCAATTACCTTAACATTCGTGCTCCCTCGCCCGCTTCGAAGCATGTAACCTACGAGAACAACTACAGGATCTTCTCGAAACCCCTATGTGATTGGATTTCGAAGAATTGCGGGGGAGGCGCCTACGAAAAACATCTACCTCAAATGTACAAGAATCTTCCAAGCCCATTGCTCGAACTGCTCTTTCACGCAATGATGGATGGAGATGGTTCCTGGAATCGAACTGGAACCAGTGGATATTTTGTTTCAGTTTCTAAGCAACTGGCATTAGATTTCATGGAACTATCCACTAAAATCGGATATGCTGCATATGTAGATGAAACCGCCAGCCTCACTCCATCAAGAAAGCCTATCAAGTTATACCGTGTTTACATTGCGTACAGAGCGACAAGAGTTTTCGATAAAACCTGTAGAACTAATCGGATTGAAGTAATTCCTTACTCCGGGAAAATATCCTGTTTCAAGACCTCAACAGGCTTCTATCTCACAATGAGAAACGGCAGAGCCACAATTCAAGGCAACACCTACTATGACTACGCGATGGAGGACAGATTTGGCGGGTGCTTAGTGGTTTGGAAGTCCACAGGGAAACAGTGGGTTGCTCATCGGGATTTCTATGAACTCGTGACCATCAACGGTGTCAAAATAGGGACCTTCCACGGAGAGGAGGATTTGACTGTCATTCCTAAACAGGTGCCGATTGAACGTGCAAAAGAGGAGAGGGCCCCAGGAAGCATGTGACTTGAACAAGAGCGTATTGGAAGAAGAGAATTGGGATCAGTTCGGGGAGCGTAAGCGGCGTCAGCTACGGAATTTGCAACAGCTGTACGTTGAGCTCGGTAAACCCTCCAAGTTCAGTGATATTGAGCAGATCGGCCGGACCTGTAGCACCGGGGAACTGGTCAGGTTGACTAAGCAAGCTCGAGAGGAGCTTGCGACAAAATCAAAGAAGGTACCGCTCCTTTACGATGTCGAGAAACGAGTCTGCAATCAAGATGGTTTGGGCGCGACGCTCGAATGTGACCTTCATCCGATTGGCGATAAGGCACCCTACAATTATCATTTCGTGCAGAAGGGTGAAACCTACTACGAACTAACACGGAATGGCATCCTAGCAGTTCTCGCAGCAGATTGTTACATCGCCGTCACTAAGGAGGCTGCTGTTTGAATGTATGGCTGCCGAATTACTTGGGGCAAATGTTCGATTCGGCGTGATGGTGTGCACCGGTGCCGCAAACGTTTCCCGAACAGTCCTCATCGACACATCTGTCAATGCGGCGAGGAAAGCCCGTTCATAAGTGGTTGCCTGACGTTGGCCGAGAAAGAGCGTGGTGTGGAGCTGCTTAAGGAGGCTGCTTGAAAATGACGTCATCCTCACAATCTTACCCGTTCACGAGCATCAAAGAAGGAACATGAAAAATGAGTAATTGGGATAAGGAGAAAGAGGACGCATACCAGCGTTGGAAGAAATGGGGCATCTTCTCAGATGATTTCATCCCACTCGAAGGTCGTGGATGCCACGCTCTAATTCGAGATTCTAAGACCGGCCTTGTTTGGGATTCCGTAGAGTTCCAAGAGCGAGACATGCAAGAAGAGGTTGTTGATGCGAAATGAATTGTGTGGGCAAGCTTGAGATGAGTGAGCATGAGGTTTGGCCTTGCGACTTCGATGACTGCGACTACGTGGGAAAGTCAGAACGCAGATACCGTTTCCATCTAGCGACAAAACATGGGGACATTGAGGCAATCTATGGGATGTTGGGATACTTCAAACTCAAACGTCGCCTTTTCTTGGAGGCAGCTTGATGCCTACTCCTTCAACAATTCCCACGCGCCAGGTAGTTCTCTGTTGTTTCACTATGAAAAAAGCCTTGAAAGAAAATTGGTTGAGTGAAACAGATGGCATGCTGGAAATAATCACGGATTGCTATGACGACCCAGTTGTCGGGCATGTGAACTGGGATACTGAACCAATCAAATTCTGCCCATTTTGCGGTAAGAAAGTGGAGGCTGCTTGAAAAAATGAGTCAGTATGTCGAGTTCACGCTGGCAGATGAGCAGAAGCCTAAGACGAAAGTTTGGAATATCCTTTCCAAATCTTCAGGAGACTTGCTCGGTATCGTGAAATGGTACGGACCTTGGAGACAATACGTGTTCTTCCCACAAGATGAGACAATCTACAGTTCTGGTTGCATGGATTTCATCGTTCAATTCATGAAATCAGCGAACACCGAACAGAAACATCGAAAGAAGGAGGCTGCTTGAATGGGAATTACTCTTCTTTGTGGTTTCTGTTTCCAGTTTTGGGGTGACTTTGAATCGGTTGAGGAATTGTTCGACTGGATAAAGGACGAGACTAGGAAATGGGAGGCGTACACTGGCCATCCGATGGATGAAAGCAATCGTTTGAAGATGGAGTTTTATAATTCTCCGGAGAAGGCGAAGGAGCTTCTGGCTACTGACGGTTACCTCGTCGTTATTTGCGATTCATGTCGTTATGCGCTCACATATCATGTTGCGCTCAAGCAAAGACTGATTCCCAGTATTGTGAATCAACTCGACTCGCTGGAGGCTATCTAATTGCCTGAGAATGCTGGCTTCGAGATGTTCCGGGATAGTAACGGTATGTGGCAGAAGTCGGGGGGACGTCGAGTTAGAGCGGTGAAGTTTGAGAGTTCTAAGGATAGTGTTCGCGTTCCGCAGCAGCCTGCGAGGCGGTGTCCGCTGTGTGGCATATTCACTAGAACTCTCTACAAGTTCAACGGGCAGGTTGGTTGTTATCGTCACCTGCCACGTTTGTACCAATCGGCTGGCGGTTGGAAACCTGACCTCTCAGCAGCTGAACCCTACTACGGAGAAGTTCTGGAGGTAACTCATTGATGGCAGTTTCCAAGGTGAAACCGACAGGAAAAATGAGTGATATGGAGAAACTCAAGGCCGAACTCGTAATGGTTAAGAGCATGGTTCCACAAATTGCTGCAAAGGAAGTGAAACGTAAACTAGTTGCCCTATTGCAATCGGATGGCTCTTGGACTGGTTACGAATATGATGTCGTTGGATATGAGCAAAAGCGGAGGAAGTTCAGTTATCCAAACTACCAAACCAAGAAACAGGATAGAGTGGAAATTGAAAAGTTTCCTTGGGAGACCGTTTAACATGGCAGTTTTGAGACGAAAAGAGACACCGAACTTGGAAGAGTTTACGGCTGTCTATAATTTGCTTCAGCGATTCGAGGCGCACTTGCGAACTTGTGACTTTTGCAGAGGAACAGCCACAGAGCATTGCTCGGACATATATCGAGAGGTCTTTCCAAAATGACCGATTCCGAGAGAAAAGAGACGCGAACAGAACGATTTCCCACTTGTTCTGTTTGTGGTCAAAAAATGTGGCTCGTCAACGGTCAATACTCATGCGCACAAGAAGAAGGGTACGCTTTCCCAGGAATGCATCGAGCGTCGAAGGAGATTGTTTGGTGATGACAATTTCTGAACATAAACAGACGCGACCGCCCTTGATACGGACTGTTTCAGAGTTGAAGCAGCTTCTCGACATGGTTTCAGATTTGCAGAGTCAGGGTGCTTCTAATTCTACGATTCAGAGCGAGGTTCAACAACAGTATGGACTCACCTTAACTGACTTGCAGCTTCGCGGTTTGGTTGCGACGGTGAAGCATTGACATGACTGAGGGGAAGTGTCCAAAGTGTGGTTCGGTGAGAACATTGTCGCCGCAAGTGTCAGGTAACTGGCGGTGTGTTGATTGCGGAGCTGAGTGGAGTGGACCTACTTCTTCTCACGGTCAAATGGTTGAAAGAAATCTAGATAGTAAAATGAAGCTTCGACCTACTCGAAATCAAGCTACTCGAAATCAAGCTCAGTATGATTCGACGCCGTTGCAGGAACGGCGTGTTGGGTCTGATTCTAGATGGTGGGCTCCCGATCTACTCTTTCCAACAAAATCTAGGCGGAGGATACGGGTATGTTGAAGTGTAATGCTTGCGGTCAGCCTGCGGGGCTTCTTCCTGAAGATGTCGACCTGGGCCGGCCGTGGCTTAGATGCCGTTGCGGAGGCCGCTTAGTCGAAGTTGACGAGCAAATTGGGGAGCTTCTGCCGTGAATTTGGCCACAACTGAATTATGTCCCTCTATGTGGAGAAGAAGTGGGATGGGGGGAGTTGACCAGACTCCCTTCCTTACTGCAAGGCTAACAAGGCGGATAGAAGAGACCCCTGTTCCGAGCAGGTGTCCCCTCACAGGTAAAATGGGGTGGGATGAGTGGGACAAGTTACTGCTGGGAACAAGGTAAACAAAAAATATAGTGGAAAGAAGTCTGATAGGCCGTTTTCCTCCCCGGGGAGGAAAATGAAGTCGCGGCTCCATGCGAAGAATATTTGTGTGGAATGCGGAGGCGAACTCGAGCGGAAGGATGGTGAGCTCGCCTGTCGAAAGTGTGGTCTTGTCGTAAAGGACCCTATTATTTCCAGAATGTCTGCGCTTGATGGAGCTCATCTTGGGCATCCTCCAGTTAACCAAGCGGTTTTCCGACATAACAGCAGTACGACTTCAAAGAATAGTCCTGACGTCAAGGGGCCCGAACCTCATGTTCTCGCAGCTCTGAACAATATTCAAGGTCAGAGCGGTTTCCTTCCAAGCAAAGTGTTTGCGAAAGAGTGTCCGCATGAGATTCTTGTCAAAGGAAAACGGAAACCCATTACTTGCGGCAAGCTCGCGGCAATTCCAATGTACGGACAGACAGTTCGATGTGAGAAATGTGGTGGCACTGTAGGCGAGTATATTTTCCGATGGCTTCCTGGCTGCGAGAATCCTGCTATACGCGTTTGGGCAGATCTGCGTGTGCTTAACGCAATTGATGGTATTGACGACCATCCGTTGTTGAAGCGAGCGCGGGAAATCTTCAACGAGGTTGCTGATGGGCAGCTGTCAGAGGAAGACGCACACCGTTACGCCGGTCCATTCATTCGCATGGTCAAAGAAACTTTCGTTAAGAAATCTGATGACGAACTTGTTGGTCTGCTTCATGCCTTCTTCGAGTCGGAGAAGGTTCGAATCATTCCCAGGGAGTTGAAAGCTGCACCTTGATGATGGATGTCTCCCAAATCCATGAAACGAAAGGCCTCAATCCACGAAAGAGTATTGACCCGTCTTACATCGCTTCTCTCAAGGCCAGCATGCGGTCAAAAGTTAACCAAATTGATGCTATTCTAATCCAGAAGGGTTCTAGTGAACTGATTGATGGTAAAGAGCGTCTTCAAGCTCTTAGCGAGCTGCACATCAAACAGGTTGAGGTCAAGGAACTTGATGTCAACGATAATGAGGCTCGACGTATTGCGCTTGTAACGAATGTTCTGAAAAGGAACCTTACAGACATTGAAATCGGACAGGCCGCGCATGAGATGATTTCTAAGACGTCTCATGGAAGGAGGCAGAGTGAGAAGACTGAGCTGGCTAAGGAGCTGGGTGTCAACATCAAAACGCTCGACGGTTATATGGCGTCATATCGCGGGATTGATTCTGAGATCAGGGATGACGTCAACCAGAAAGTGTCGGAGGGGACTTTCGGCAAGCATCATCTTGAAACGTTGCGGCAGATGAGGCCTGAACGGCAGAAAGCAATAGTCAAACGAATTGGTACTCTCAAGAAGCCCTCGTCCACTGTGGCCGGGGAGATGCTGTCCGCGTTCAATTCCATAACTAAGGACCTGGATAAGCGAACTACACCTGTAAGCCACGAGAATCTGCCTGCCAAGAAAGACCCTATCATCAAATTGAGTCCGCCACTACCGTTTCTAACTGTTCAATCAGCAGAGATCCTAAGCCTGCGCGGCGGATCCGTTTGGTTCAAAGACGATAAAGGAAGGGAAGTTGACCTTGTGGCCAGAGTTCAGGAGCTTGCATCTAAAGCCAAAATCGGCGATAGAGTGACAATCAAAATCAACCTCATCCAAGTGATACCGCATGTGCCAACCATATTTCGCCTGAAATGTCAATGCGCTACGCTCGGGTCGAATAGTTTTTCGTAATCGTTCTGGAGTTTTTTCTTTCGTCTGTCGCTAAGAAATACGTATCGTTGAGTTGTTCGAATATCAGAGTGTCTAGCTAAGTCGCGTGCTTTGAGTAAATCATACTCATACGCGACTTCAGAAATGAAGAACGCACGTAAGCGGTGTGGGCTCAGCTGATCTGCATGCGCGACTTGAGCTTCTCTTGCAATGCCTTTGACAATGTTTCTCACTTGCCTTGTGCTAAGTTCTATCAATTTTCCGGAGGTGATTTTCAGGAGTCCTGCGTGTTGCCTGATTAGAGTAAGAGTTGTTGAGTCGATCGGTTGCTCCTTTGGTGGAACTCGGCCACTTGCCCATCCCTTGCCATAAATTAGAATTACCTTTCTTTCAAAGTCTACGTCTTGCAGGCGCAGTCCCGGAATTTTCTTGTCGCCAACTATTTCGGCTTCTCGGAAGCCACCATAGGCAGGCAGTCTGATCAGCAACGTGTCGCGAGTAGATCGTTTGACTGCTGTTGCAATCATCTTGTCGACATCTTCTCGAGGTGGAGCGAAAAGAAATCGCTTGTGTTTCGGCTTAGTCATATTGGGTCACTGAGTTTGTCTCCTGTAGGCCAAAAAAAATCTGAGTATGTACAAAGACTTCCGAAAATATGACATTTTCGGAAATAGGCCGTTCCCAATTATTTCGGCCCGTTCAGGGCCAGGGGGATTTGAATTGAGTCATTTGGCCTCGGGATGGGGTTGTATGTATGCGCGTACGGGTTGTCATACGCGCCCTAATTGTGGCCTTCTATTAGGGATTCAGTAATGGAGGGTACCCTGTGGCGGTACGGCGCGTATGTATGTATGATGGTAGGGCGTAAGGCGCACAGGGTAGGTTGCAGCCTATTTTTCGTATGATAAGCCCTTGAACTCTAGCTCTCCTCACACAATGACGCCTCTCGAGAGAGTAAAGGACCTGATGACCTTAGGCATGATCAGTGTTGGTGCTGGTCTCTTGGTTACGGGCCTTTCCTACCTTGGCGTTCTGGTTCTCTGGCAAGCTGGCTTCAACACGTCTTGGGCTTGCTTGAATGTTCCAGGTCTGCGCTGCATGGGAGTTGGGACGGTTGTGGGCGGTGCTAGCATCTTTGTTGGCACAGCAGTTGTGATCTGGGCTTGGGTTACCGCGGAACGTGAACGCCTGCCGGTTAGGCTCGTGGGGTTCCTGATTGCGACTTGGGCATCCTCATCGATTGGTATTCTGATCGGCCTCGCGGCCTACGATGAGTCAGCATGGCTGTCAGCGTTTGACCCTCAGTTAGTGGCTCTTGAGCTCGGCTTCGCCGTATTCATTTTCATCGGGCTAATACTTCTGAGCGAAGCTCGGCGCATTCAGGTGATAGAAACTTCGAATGAGCTTGAGGCAGAGGCATGAACTCGATAAAGGGTCAGATAGTGTGGATTGACTTTGGCTTTAATGAACACAAGTTGCCTTTCGGTTGGAAGTGGAAACAGAGTTCCGATCGAATCTGGCTTAGGAGAGCTAGGGCTAGGGTTCAATCAGGCTTTCTTGGTTTTCTCCGCAGCTTTATGCCTCGGAAGATGTACTCGTTCAAAATGAGTAGGTCATCCCATGATTTTCAAGTGGGTGATTGGGTTGAGTGTGAGCTTAACGAGAAGGGAAAGGTTGTAGTTGTTCGGCACACGCTTTGTCCTTACTGCGAGAAACTAACTTCAGGCCAGTGGGTTACGCCTATAGTCACTTAGTTCGGTTCGGGTTGTCTTGGCAGCAGCAGTTCAGTCGGAAGCGAAGCCTAAGAAGCCTGAGAAGTTTCGTCCTGGTCTTTCTCTTACGAGGGACCCTTATTGGAATTATGTTGTGAGTAGAGCTCAGCGTACCGGGAAGAATAATGGGGAAGTTGTTGAGGAAGCCATTCAACTTCTAATGGATGCTGATACGAGTAATCCTGTTGAAGTTGACCGTAAGCGAGTCATAGCTAAACTGGTCGACGTTTCTGGCCACTTGAAGAAGTTGCAATATGACAAGAAATATAGCAGATCCAGGACAATTGCCGGTTTCCTCGTCCACAATCCAAAGAATGACCGTGAAGGCTCAACATTCCCGGCAGGCCCGTACTTGAATTTAAATGAAGACTGGGACCAGATTCGGATTCAAGCAGTTGCAGACTTCGAAAATAACGCGACATGGGTTCGGGTTCTGAAGAAACTGATAGGAATCGAGATTGAGAGTGCCGTTGAGATTGACCAGGCTTGTGATGTTGCAAGCGAGATCAAGAAGCTCAAGCAATCAAAGAAAGAGCTTGAGACTCGGAACAAAGTTTTGAGAGTTCAAATGGTGAATCCACGTTCTGCGGCAGTCATACAGGAGCTCCAAACAGAGAGTTCAGGCGTTCAAGCACAAGACGGCGGTAAAACTACACCTGTAAGCTAAGTTCGAACGGTTGGTTCCGCTAACTTGTCGGCTCAATTGTGAGCCTCCTCGTTAACTCGTCTGCATCGACTGAGGGATTACCGTCAGTCTCGGATTCCCATACCATCGCTTCACTTGCAGACGCGATGGGCCTGAACCTCAGGCCTCTCGCCAGAATGTTTCTGGCGGCGTTTACGTCTCGGTCTACGTTGAATCCGCATTTGGCACAAGTCAGTTTTCGGTTCTCTTCGGGTATTCGCGCCATGCGCGACCCACATCTCGAACACTTCACTGAAGTGCCTGAGGGATTCACGTAGATGACTGGCAAACCTTCCCACCGGGCTTTGTACTCGATTTGGCGTTGGAGCTCGTAGTAACTCCAACCGTTCATGCGACCTCTGAACTCACGACCTTGGCCGTTTCCCTTTCTGTACAGCTTTCTTATACCGGTCAGGTTTTCCATGATTATCCCGAACTTTTTCGCCTTAGCCTGCATGACAATTTGCTTTGAGGCGTGGTGGAGAATTTGCTGAACCTTGTCTTTCTGTTTAGCACCATACTTACTGTAGATTTCTTTCCGTACTCTGGCATCGTTCCGTTTGAAATAGGATTTCACTTCTCGGTACATGGCTTTAGTTTCAGTAGCTGTTGAAAAATCGAATCGCTCAGTTGACCTGGCACTGGAAGCTAGGCTCACATTGTCTAGGTTGCGGTCTATTCCAATTAGCCCCGCAGGTTCTATCTCAACCGTCTCTTTCGAGAAGTTGATGCTGAGAGTGCGAGTCGTCAGCATGATAGACCTTACGGTATGGCCAGAGATTGATTTCAGAGTATGCGGATTCAATGAGATGCACACATATTCGTGAGGCCTCAAAGTGAGTCGCAGTTAAACGTAAGCCATTTTTCTGTTGAAACCAGCCCAGTCGGAGCCAAATGATTTGCGCTTGCGTGATTTGCCTTGGCAATTTTTGATTCTTTGGATTTACAGCATAGTTCTCGGTTTTGTTTTCATGCTCGCTGCCTATCAGACCTCCGCTTGGGAAGGCACGACGTTTTACTTTATTGCAACGTTTGTTTTTGCAGCGTTTCTAATAGTTTTGAAGTATACGTTTTTTCGTGGGCGGGAGATGCCTTTCGAGTTCACTAAGAATGCGCCCGCCTACGCTTACACCCTAGCGTTCCTTTACATTCCCATAATGTATTTTCTCGCGCAAGGTTTAACCTACCTTACCACGGGCGTAATCGCATCTGGAAGTTGGTTGAGAAGCGGTTGGTTTCCGGAGGTTTTCCAACATTTCTTCAGTCTTACAGACATACCGATAATTTTGCCTGCTTGGCTTGGTTCCGTCAGCGTCTATCTGCAGGAGTTTGCGCTGCAGGTGAGTGATGTTGGTCCTGCTGAGGAATTATTCAAGACGGCTGTGTGGGTTTCGGTTCTGGTTGTGATTCTTTGGTGGAGGGAGCAGAGTTCAGGTAAGCCGCAGAAAATAGGTATAGCTACAGTTTTTGTTGTGGGGTCGTTGATTAATGGGCTTTGGGTTGCGATGCATGGCATCGTTGCGTATCATACTGCTTCAGATTTCCTCATCGCTCTAGTGGAAGGGGAGCTTCTGCTGGCGCCGACTTGGCTGTTCGGCACTCCTTTCCCGGCGGTCATTGCGCATGGAACCTGGAACACTTTCGAAGCCTTAGACCTTCTCATTCCATACGTGATGTACGCCATGATGATTATTTTCGGAACCCTAACCGTCTACTTCTACTTTAGAAACCGGCGCCGCCATAAGCAAACAGTATGATTTTTGTGTTGAGCAAGGATGACGGACAAGAGTAGGCCTGGCAAATCTGGGAAGTTTCTAAGGCTTGCGGCTGAGAAGCGTAGTGCCCTAATCTTCATAGCGCTTTGGGTCCTGCTTCTCCCTATTGGAGCATACTTCACTTGGCAAGCCATCCTTGGTCCCGTAATTTGGGGTAAGGCCCTCACCCTAACCCTTCTCGCCGTCTACCTGTACCTCTTCAGCATCGGCATCATCGGAGACTACATTAGATTAGATCACCAGTACAAGCTACAGCTTAAGCTCGAATCCATTATGTGATTCAGCCGCCAACTTGACAAGCTGACCGTTACTGTTCCTTATTTTTTATGTGATAGCTCTTGGCCAAGAAGAAGCTTCGGGCTCGGGATGTCGCAATTCCGATTGGCGTTTTCATCCTCTTAATCTTTGTAATTGTGGGTACGATAGAAATTGGGATTGGGCAGGGATGGCAGATCCCAGGGATAGGTTCTGTAGGCCTGTCAGGGCAGAATGGTCAAACGGGGAGCGGGACTAGTTTTGGTTACTACACGTACACAGGCTACTACACAAGCACTACGACTGGCAGCAACGGCGTAGTGGGCACCATCACTGGCTTGACTACCATGATTGTTGCGACTACGACCGGCCAGAATGGTCAGAGTGGTGCTGGTCAATCAATAATTCCCGTAGGTAAAGTTGGCTTCAACATGCAATTAATCGCTGACTTTAGTGATGGGACGAACCAGACGATAAGTTCGTCAGGCACTCTTCCTGGGCTTGACGTAATTCAAATCGGTGGGAAATCAGTGCGACAAGTTCGTGCGCGAACTCTAGTTGGTTTCGTGTCGGCTACGCCTCTTCCATCAACGGCGGTCGCTGACATAATCGCGAATGTTACGATGTACAATGAGAGAACTCATCTCACTAATTGGCGCACGTACGAGTTCAACACTGGATTCGTGAATGGTGGGACAACGGCTCTTGTGCTTCTTCCAGATTTCCAGGTTACGGGAGAAGATGTGTACAGTGACGTCTGCAGTCAATTTAACAATGGTACTATTGGCTGCTCACAGGTAGGTGGGGCTCCTGCTTCACGGAGGATTGATTGGACCGCCTACGCCACAGTAACCGTTTCAGGGCTCAGCATTATTCCTGAAACCTATTCAGGATACATCGGTAGCAGCGCGGATTTCAGCGCAAGCATTTCCGGTTGTACGAATTGCGGCGGGAATGCACCAACCGTACCCGCAGCGTCCACATCAACCGGCGTATCTACTGCTAACGGTGACAAGGTTGACCTACCTAAACCTCAACCTCCTGCACCTGTGACTCTACCTTCTCCTGGAATTCAAGTGGTGCAAGCGATGACTGAGCATATTACCGATCGTGCAAAGGGTACTGCTGATGCAACTGGAAAGCAGACCTCTGGAGGTCGAGGTCTTGGCAGCGGCGTCACCTGCCTTTCATTGACGCAGCTCTGTGTCGCAAATCTAGCTAACCTTCTACCTGTAAGCCCTGTCCAATTGAGCTTAGGTAACGGCGCCTGGCAATTCATTAATCCCTGGGCAGCAGGTTTCTTCACAGTAATCTACGTTGCCGCAACGCTCGGCTTTGTGCTTATGGCCATAGTCTACCGGCGCTTAGGCCGTAGATAAGCGAAGGACAACATAACAGCAATTAGAATCGGCAGCATGTTCTGGAACTCAGGTACACTTGTCGAGTTGCCTGGAAGCCATTGAATGTACGGGATGCCTTTTGGTAGAGCGATTTCCGCGTAATCATAGAACCGGGTTCCTTTTGCTACGACAAAAACAGCGAACAGGTCAAGTGTCGATGGATATGAGTAAGCGCCTCCGTTCAACTGCATCAAGTCGTATCCATTTGGTGTGTCGTCGAGCCCCAAAACATGACCCACTTCATGATTAGCTGTTTCAAGCAAGCCCATTGTTAAATTGGCTGCATACCGATCGAGTGTAATCTTGATTTGCGCATGGTCGCCTCGAAGCCATGTGCATCCAACCCATCCTCCTGCGGGTACGCTTCCGCATGTTCCGGTTTGACTTGTTTGTACGAATGTGACTGTGACTTGTGCTGAGGGTGCTTCTATCAAAGTGAACTTTGCGTATGTCATGTTCGGGTAGTATGTTTCCAGGAACCAATCTTGAGCATCATTCCAAACCTTGAGTGATGAGTTGACAACATCATGAGCCCAACTTGGTGAGCTTGGAATAGACATGTAGATCGTGTGCCTTGACCAGTCAAACGAACTGCTAGGGTAGACTGTCTGCGTGTAGACTTCTTGGCCTGTCACGAATGGCATTGAGATAGCCATAAGCAGCAAAGTAAGTAACAGGATTTTCAACGAGAATTCTAGCCTTTTCCTTTCTTAGTTTTCTCCATGACGATCTGGTGGTCGTTTGTGGTTACTATCAGCGTGTCACCTTCACTAATGTCGAGGGCCTTTGTGATTTCGACTGGTATGTTAACACGGAGGCTGCCGCCTGAAGTGAAAACCTTGCGTTCGAATTGTATTGGCATATGTATCTAATCATTCTACAATCCTTACACATATACGTCTTCCGGCAATAACACTGCATCAGTCTACATTCATTACACCTATATATGAGAGTAAGGATGGAGTAATGCTGGGTAGAATGACATGAGCGATTATGTCAATGGCTTGATTAAGGGTGTAGGCATGGGTCTATGCATTGCTGAGAAGAATCGTAAGAATCCTAAGCGCATCGAGTCACTCCTAGTGGTCCTCATACGAGCTCTGGTGACCGTGAGCGCGAATGAGACATTGAAGGATGTGACCTTCGAGGTAGAATGGGGCCGCAAACATGGAGCTCCCTATCCTAAACGTTAGGTTGAATCCAAGTTGACTGACATGACCTCGCTGCTTACTTCTCTGCTTCCGCAGATTGTTAGCGGTGGCGGTATTGGTTTTGTTGGTGGATGGCTTGCGAAGAAGGTTGTGAGAATAGTCATGTATGTTGCCGCCTTCTTCATCGGGTTAATTGGGGTGGGAGTGGCGTATGCTGAAAGTCAGGGGTGGGTTACGGTGACGGTTCATTGGGATGCGATCTCGGCGTCGGCTCAGGGATTACTCAGCGCGGCCACTAGCAATCTGAGTTCTTTGAGTTCTCTCGGTTCCGTCCTGTCAGGCGTCACAGCGTTCAGTGGAACTTTCGCGGCCATGTTTGTTCTTGGCTTCAAGCAGGGTTAGAATTTTGGAGTCAGCTACAGTTGAAGTGGGATGCGAAGAAGGGATGAAGCGTGTTCCGGAGGCGGACCTTGATTACTATTTTGACCGGTTGCTTCCAAGAGTTTTACCTGAGCCTAACCCGGATGATGAGGCGGATTGCGCAATCAAACAAAGACACGTGTACATTCTGGGTCGTCAGGAGCGCGGGAAGAATAATGTCGCGAAGTGGATTGAGAATGAGGCGGCGGCTCGATATGGGAAGAAGCGTTTGAGCGTTGACCTGGCTGACGCGGAGAACTTCGGCGTCATGCTGCGGTCGAAATGGCAACATAGGGACATACAGTTCAAGGTCATAAATGATGCGACCGAGGTTTGCATCCCGCATGAGGACGTTCACTCTTTCTTCAAGATTCGACATGAAATGGAGGAGCGAACTGGGTTCAGATCGGGACTCTGCATCACTCTAATGCTGACGCATAGAATCCACAATACGCCTGCCTCAATGCGTGAGGGAGGCTACGATAGCTTACTGATTCTCAGTCCTCCAGCGAAAGGCTCGTGGGACTGGAACTTCCTAAGGAACCTGGTCGGAGAAGCTGCTCTGATACAGTTACAGAAGAGGGATGTGGAGGCTCAGCTTGACCCTTCCGGAGAGAAGAAGGGCTACATGCTTGTGGTTTATGAGGATAAATTCTTAGGGATCACGAAGGTTCCTAGACTTGGTTTCGCGACGAAGGTTCGTGAAATAAGGGCCCCGGAGATTCAGGGGGGCAACGAGAAGAATCACAAAATAAGCCAAGTCCCTCAAATCCCGCTGAAAGAGAACCTGCTGCTCGTCGCCATGATCCTATTTCCCTGGCTTGCAGTCTACCTGGCACTTCGTTATCCGAGCACTAATCTTCTTGCGCTTCTTGTTCTGAGCGCTTTCCTCTCCATAGGCTATGTGGCTGTTCGGTTTTCACGGTGGCTTAAATTCAAAACCAAGAAGAAGGGGGTGAATTAAAGAATGGACTCTCAACCACGCACAGTTTATCCTAGCTGGTTGTTCCCGGTCGTCGTAATCATTGTGGCTGTTGTCGCCGCGTTTGCAAGTGTTTCTGGGACTACGATGTATTTTGTTGCGCATCCGCAAATCTCAACGGTGACCTCTTCGACTACTGATACGGTTTCGCAGACGCAAACCCAAGTCTCCTACTCCTATATGACTCAGACACAGATTTCCGTGACCACAGCCATCTCAACTCAGCCGAACTACAATTACGGCTATCCGAACTACAACTACCAGAACAACTGCTACTACCCATACACGAATTGCTATCCGAACTATGGGCAGGAACAAACCATTCAAGGCTACCTAGGATCAAGTCAAGGAGCGAGCTGCATCTACCTACAGTCCTACTACCAAGGGTATCAAATCGGGTCATTGTATGCCCTCTACAACCTACCAACAAGTTACACAACTGGATGGGTTACAGTAGTCGGGTACACGACAGGCAACTACAATGGATGCAACGGCACAGGCTTCCAAGTACTATCAATCAGCAGTTAGGCGCATTAGAAATGACCTTTTCTTTTTTGTGCCTATTTTTTCTGTGGTGAGAATTGTATGAAGGATCTGACGAAGCAACGTATGAGCAAGCAAGGTAAGGCTGCTGTAGGTCAGAATCGTAAGTTCTATAGCCCCTGGGAGAAAGGAAAAGTTGATGCTACTGTTGACAGCATCGAAGAATTCGACCTCGGAAAACGAGGAAAACGCAAAGTAGCCTACGGCAAAGATTCACAAGGCCGGACGCTCAGACAATTCACGAGCTAAACCTGCCCTGCCTGAAGGTCTGAAGCATGCCTACGCCCTTCAAGAAGCGTGCCAAAGAAATCGAACTTGAGTACGAAGAAAAGGGCCGATCGAAAAAGGACGCGGAAAGAATTGGTCGAGCAACCGCCGCTAAAATCGGGATGAAATCACTTGGAGCCCGTGAGATGCAGCGACGTGCAAGGTTAGGTCGGATGCGCCATCAACATCGTGCGTAGTTTTCCATCCCTATTTTTTACTTGAGACTCTTGGTGGGTAAGAAGAGGAGTAAGCGGCGTACTCGGGGGCATCGTGTTCTCGGCGCTGTAATGTTCGCGTTGTTCAGTCTTCTTATTTTGAGTACTCTAGCGCTGTCGTTTGTTCCTGCTCAGGTTTTGAAGACGTCGATTGTTCTAAGTGATATTGGGCCTCAGACTTGTTCACCTTGGCCTTTATGTCAATACTCATCTGCCTCTACGAGTTCAAGTGTTTCAGCTGGCGGGACAGTAACCGCGGCTGCCTACGTTACGCTTGGGCAAGTGGGTGAGACTTGGCAAAAGTCTTGGATAATTCACTATGTTGACGGTTCCACGAAATTCTTCAATCCATCTGATAGGGCTCTAATTCAATTTGAGCAATTGCCGTTCAACTCTGCACCAGCATGGATTGATGTCGTCGTAGGAGTTGTTTTAGATGTGCAATTGAATTACCATGCAGATCCCTGGCCCTTCGGGACTGTATGGCATGAGGAGATGCATGTTCTCCCTTACACTTCAGCCATTGTTGACAATTTGCAGGTTGGTCAACGATTGGTGTTGACTCCAATTATTTTCACGAACGATGACCCGGTTGGAACTGAGCATGACTATACAGTGCGGGTGATTTTCAACGGGAATCCGGGTCCCGCTTCTGGGGCGTATTCTCAGACGATTGATGCGACAGGTTCATTGAATGGGAAAACTTCAGCGAACTTTATGTTGTCGTTTCATGAGGTTGTGAGTCAGTGGGCTGTTTACACGGCAGTTCCAATTATCACGGGGGTTTCCTATAGTCTCTCGCCTTGTCCGAACGTGTACGGATACGTGCCTTTACCGTATTCTTGTCAGGTTGGGCCAAGCAAGGCTTTCGACCCACCAGGGAGTGTGATCTTCACGTGGAATCAGGGTGCATGCGTGGGTGGTTGCACGGTTACGGCTTGGTCGATTTCATTCGTGAGCTGCCCTCCAGACCAAGGGGGAACGAACGCTATTTGCGTGGCTAATCCGTCTGTTTCTAAGGTGATTACAACAGGGGGGCTAACGGTTACTATTATCGCGAACAAAACTGTTGTGAGCATACTTCCTGCAAATCTGAATGGAACTACGGGGCAGGGGCCGTTCGGTTTCGTTTCTGGGGCATGTGGAATTACCATAATTCCTGCTAACGTTCTCTTCGGTAATCCAGCTTACGGTGTGAAATTGCCTGATTGGCTGTGTGGGTCAACTCTTGGAATCAACAATCTCGTGCTAGTGATCATCATTGGAATCGTGATTCTGATTTTACTTGGGTTGGCTTTGCGACGTCGAACAGGGAAGACTCAAGGAACGTCAAGCAGCGTCATAGCGTTGCTGCTTCCAGGTCTTTAGGGTATGAGCGTTGAGTTTGTTGGTAGCGTTGGTAGCGTTACAGGAAGTTTGATTCCGAAGACTAGTGCACCGAATAAGACCACTACAGCTATTGCCAAGACTATCGTAGCAATTTTTCCGAATACAGACCAGGCACCTAGGAGTGCCAGTCCGAGAATTATCCATCCTCCAATCAGATTGATGATTGTCGGCGTCCAAGAGGAGCTCCCTAACCACGGGCTTAGTTTTCCTACGAGTGAAACGAGTACAGATGTCCAGTAGGTGCCGAGGCTTATGGCTGGTTGGGGTACGGTCGCGCTGCCACCAGCAATCCAGCCTATGAACCAGGTTACAATCTGCGAGACGAAGCTGGTTAGACTGGTTATGATGATTCGAATCCCGTTGCCCAAAATAAGTTCCTCAAGAAAAAAATAGGGTGGCTCTTGTGAAGCACTAACTCATTGATTGTACGTAGAGAAGTGGTGCTCCGCAAGGGCCTAGATTGTTTTCGAGGTATCCGTAGACGGTGACGTATCCCGTTTGGTTTTGATAGCCGCTGCTTGTTGTGTCAAGGGCGTAGGTTTGACCCTGAGTGTAGAAGTAGACACATCCACCTGATTGATTATTCAGAATGTTCCCATACCATGTTTGATATTGATAGTAGCAGGAGGAGCCGTAGGGGTATTAACATTGATTATTGGGTTGATATGGCTGATATGGGTAGCCGTTGTTGTAGCCGTTGTTGTAGTAGTTGGGCGGATAGCTGACTGAGGTTACGGTCACTTGGCTGGTTTGAGTGCTCCAAGAAGTCTGTGTCTGTGTGACGCTGACCGTGCCAGTTGTCGAGTAGGTTTGAGTGGAAATGACGGGGTGTGAAACGTAGTAGCTGTTAGTCAATGAGTATGCTCCGAAACTGGCGACGAAGATGCTGACGACGACCAATAGGACGGCTACTAAGAGTGTACTTTTGGGAAGAGTCACCGTTTGAATCGTACTTGTGTTGCTCATGTTCTCACTTGTCATACCGCAGATATACCGTACTATTTACAATGCGTGATTTGGACAACTACAGGTGTACGTCAAATGAGAGGCCGTACAGGTGTAAGGTTCGCTTAGTAGGCTTGAATTTGAATTACCCAGAATGGTGTTCCGTAGCAGATCGAATGATTCGGGAAGGGTTGATACGGCGGGAAAAGCTGTCCTCCAGACCAATTCGGATAAGCGTATCCGAATACTTCAACTGGACCAAGCGGATAGTTGCCTGGCAGATTATAGAGTGCATAGTTCCCCATGGCAGTATCTAGGAAGACGCATG
>Ga0315279_10001655_pt1 | contig 36391 bp, 24 predicted proteins | sample YL17G06_20_MG_FD_203694 | JGI IMG/M metagenome (GOLD analysis project Ga0315279, IMG submission 203694) | Sediment microbial communities from Yellowstone Lake, YNP, Wyoming, USA - YL17G06_20 | ecosystem: Environmental > Aquatic > Freshwater > Lake > Sediment | place: USA: Wyoming | collected...
CCAGGGTCGCCTGGATCGGGTCGGGGCCACGCCCTGGCTCCCGATCGAACCCAGCGAAGCTCGTCTCCACGGCCACCGCCAGCAGAGCCTCGCGCGCCCCGCTGATGGAGATCGACGAGGGGCCGCGCTCGACCCGGCCGTCGGTGCGCAGGATGCGGGCCCGCGCGGCGAAACGCATTCCCTTCCCGTCAGGCGCGTCGTCGTAGACGATGGGGTCCTTGACGGTGCGCAGGTAGTTCGGGGCGGCGTGGACAGGAGCGCGGCCTGACATCAACAGGTCGCGCTTCTCGGTCGATTGGACATCGTGGCGGAGAAGACTCTCGAAGCGGAGCGCGAACGCCAGCGATCCACCCGCAGAGGCTGTCAGGCGGATGATCAGCAGCCGGTCCGGGTACGACACGAAGACTTCGCGGGTGTACGACGCCCGCCCGGCCTTGAACGTCGTCCGGGCCACCGCCGATCCAAGATCCAGCTCGCGGCGATACGCGGAAACGGCCTCCGGCTGGAGCGCCGGGACGTCAATGAACAGATCGCCGAGCGGGGCATACGACTCGGAGTACTTGCCCTGGAGCTTTCGCGTGAGCTGGTCCGCCAGCCGGTAGTCCCCTTTGAACAACGCCTCCCGGACTTTCGGCAGGAACGCCGCCGCCTCCGGGTTGACGGCTGGGTCGATCGGGCCGCCGGTCCAGAGCGTTGACTCGTTGAGCATGACCCTGTCCGAGGCCGGCCCGCCAAACACCATCGCCCCGAGGCGGCCGTTGCCAAGCGGCAACGCCTCCTCGAACGCCGTCGCCGGCCGGTCGTACCACAGGCTGGGCCTGGTTTGCGCGGGCTGGGGGGCGTGGCTGCGAACGGCGGCCAGACAGGTCACGACGAGGGTGGATACGATTGCTATCTTCAGGGCGTGTCTGCAGACGCTCGGCGGGATTCGCATCATGGTGATGTCTCGGCCGGACGATAGCGCCGGTCGAACGGGGCGTCAAGCAGGACACCTGCGGTGTTTTCCAGTGAATGAACGCGTCATCCTGTCGGGCCAGAACGCGGACATCTCGGTCTCCTATGTCTGGGGTACGTCCGGTGTGTGAGCCGGCCGCGCGGGCCGGAGTGTCGCGTCGGCGATGGTGCGATAGTGGCGGAAGCTCGGCCCCTACGACCGATCCGATGGAAAGACTGGCGCGCAATCCGGCCAAAGCGGGATCCCACAGAAATCGAGTGCTAGAATCGGCGCGACCTGGTGCCCTCACTGAACGAGACCACCCATGAAGCGACACGTACCGGCACTCATCTGCGTGGCCGTAGCTTGCGCCGTTGCCGTCATCGGGGCAAGCCAGGCGCCGCCCCAGGCCGCCGTCGATCAGCGCATAGCGCGCATCGAGAGCCACCTGCTCCCCGGCATCGTCATCAAGGGCAGTCCCCCGCAGATGACCATCGCGGAGCGCATGCGCTTCTACAACACCCCCGGCGTGAGCGTCGCCGTGATCAATGGCGGTGTCGTCGAATGGGCGCGCGGGTACGGCGTCGCGGAAGCGGGCGGCACCGCGCCGGTGACGCCGCACACGCGGTTCCAGGCTGCATCGATCAGCAAGCCGGTGGCCGCAATGGCGGCGCTGCGGCTTGTGCAGGAGAAACGCCTCGCGCTGGACGAGGACGTGAACGCGAAACTCACATCGTGGAAGGTGCCCGAGAACGAGTTCACGAAACAGGAGAAGGTGACGCTGCGGCGACTGCTGAGCCACAGCGCCGGCCTCACGGTACACGGGTTCCCCGGCTACGCGGCCGGCGCGCCGCTGCCGGCGGTGACGCAAATCCTCGACGGCATCACGCCCGCGAACACCGCCGCTATCCGGGTGGACGTCGTCCCCGGCAGCCTGTGGCGCTACTCCGGCGGCGGCTACACGCTGATGCAGCAACTGCTGGTGGATGTCACCGGCCGGCCGTTCCCGCAGTTCATGAAAGCGACCGTGCTGCAGCCCCTCGGCATGAACGACAGCACGTACGAACAGCCGCTGCCCGAGGCGTTGCGCGCGCAGGCGGCAAGCGGGCATCGCTCGGACGGGAAGGTGATCGAAGGGCGCTATCACACGTACCCGGAAATGGCGGCCGCCGGACTGTGGACCACGCCCACCGACCTCGCCCGGTTCGCCGTCGCGTTGCAGCAGGCGATCGGCGGAAAATCGAAACCCGTGCTGACGCAGGCGACCACCACCGAGATGCTGACGCTGCAGAAAGGCTCGTACGGCCTGGGCCTGTCATTGGAGGGAGGCAGCGCCGCTCCGCGATTCGGTCACGGCGGCTCGAATGAAGGCTTCAGGTGCGGGATGGTCGCGTACGTGCGCACCGGGCAGGGCGCGGTCGTCATGACCAACGGGGACAACGGCTCCAGGCTGGGCCAGGAAATCCTGCGGGCCATCGCCGCCGAGTATGGCTGGGCCGGGTATCCGGGGCCCAGGGAGAAGACGGTCACCCAGGTCGATCCGGCCATCTTCCAGGCGTACGTCGGACGGTACGAGATGGTTACGGGCAGGATCGTGAGCGTCCGTGTCGAGGGCAACAAACTGCTGGCGCAGATGCAGGCAGCGGGCGAGCAGGCCATGGAACTGCACGCCGAATCGGCAACGAAGTTCTTCATCCTCGAGTTGGAGAACGAGATCGAATTCGTGAAGGGCCCGGACGGACAGATCAGCCACCTCCTGATCAACGGCGCGATGAGGGCGCAGCGGTTACCGCCAACGTAGTGACCGCCGCGCGTGTGAGTGTACGTCCTATGTCTGGGGTACGTCCGGTGTGTGAGCCGGCCGCGCGGGCTGGAGTGTCGCGTCGGCGATAGTGCGATAGTGGCGGTGGCAGCCGAGACAGCGGAGTCGTGGGCGTCTGGGCGCGCCGGTCAGGGACACGCGGGACCGGAGCACGAACAGCGTTGCATACGGCGCCGTTCTGTTCACTTCGGCGGCCCGGCCTGGACTCGCCGCGAATTCTGCGGCGGCGGCCGGGTAGACGGGGCGGCCCTGATACGGCCTATCGTCTCGCCGCCGCGTATAATGGGTGTCGCCCGCGCCTGTCGACAACGGTGGACGGTTCGATGCACGACACGGTTCGCATCGGCGGTCGCGTCGTCTTTGCAACTGTCCTTGCCTGCTCCTGCATGCTGGCCGCACGCGCGCAACAGAAGCCACCCGCCTTTCGAAGCGGCGTAGTCCTTGTGCCGGTCGACGTGCGCGTTCTCGACGCCGAGGGCAGGCCAATTCCCGGCCTCTCGGCCGACGACTTCGTCGTCATGGAGAATGGCGTCCGCCAGAAGATTTCCCACTTCCATGCCTTCACTCTCGAACCGGATCCCGTAGGAAGCGCCGACCCGGCGCTCCGGGAGCGACCGGCGACGCCGCCGACTGATCTCGCTCCTCCGACGCGCCGTGTCTTCCTTGTCGTGCTTGGTCGCGGGCGCCAGAACGAGCCTTCGAAGGGACCGGAGGCGGTGGCCCGCTTCATACGGCAGCAGCTGCTGCCCCAGGATCGCGTGGCAGTGCTCGCATGGTGGAGGAGGGCCACCGATTTCACGACCGACCACGAGAAGATCGCCCAGGTGATTGACCGCTTCAAGGTGGCGCACGAGGCAATCGAGGCGGGAGTGTCGCAACGGTTGAGCGGCCTTGCGGGGCTCTTTGGTGACCCGGACTCCAGCACCGTGTCGGAAGACCAGCTGCGAGCGTGGGTGTTCAGCGGCGCATCGTCGAAGACGCCTCCGCAGGCAGGCGGAGTTCTCTCGGCGCGGGCGAATGAGGAGATGCGGCGGAACGCAACGAAGGTCCAGGCGGGCGAAATCGCGCGAGACCACGCGGCAGACAGCGCTGCTGCCGGCCTCGGCGGATTGGTGACGCCCCTGGACATGCTGGCGATGCGCGACGCCGAACTGTTCGACATCTCGTTCGAGCGCCACGTTTCCGAAACGGTGCAGACCTCGCACGCCCTCAGCAGCATATTGACAGGTATCGAGTACCTGCGGCACATCGAGGGCGAGAAGCACCTCATCTTCCTGACCGAACAGGGCATCTACCTGCCCCGCCTCGAGGACGATCTCGGCATTGCCGCCATAGCCAGCGATGCGCGCGTCGTACTCGACACTGTGCAGACCGGAGGCATTCCGGGACCACCCGCGGTTCCGGAGTCATTCGCGGAAGGCTTCGCACGCACTGGGGACAAGGTGGGCCCAGCGCTCTCGCAGATTCAGGCAATCACGACCCTGAAGACGGTATCGGAACTGACCGGCGGCATCGCGTCAACGATGGCCTACGCCGATCGCGCGATGAGCCGGATCGACCAGGCATCACGGTCGGGATACCTGCTCGGCTACTATCCGGCCGACTCCAACTGGAACGGCGCGTACCGGCGGATCGCGATCAGGGTGAACCGGTCCGGCGCGACCGTCCTCTTCAGGCATGGTTATTACGCGAAGGACACTTTCGTGCCGCTCGATCGCCGGGCGTTCTTCGCGTTCAACCGGATCGCCGCCGCCGCTGCCTCCCCGCGCGACAGCGGAGACATCCGAATCACGGTCGAGTCGGCGACCGCCGCCAGAAACGAGAAGGGAGTTCTTGAAGCGGCGGTTGACGTGAGAGTGGACCTCTCGGCGGTTACCTTCAGGTCGCAAGGGGATCGCCAGGTGGCTTCGATCGACATCTCCGTGTTCTGCGGCGACAGCAAAGACGATCTCGTTGGCGAGTCGTGGCAGAAGGCGGATCTGGCGCTGAAGCCGGAGACCTACCAGCGCCTGTTGCGGGACGGCCTGAGCCGCACGGTTCGAGTTCCGTTGAAGGCACCCGCCGCCAATGTCAAGGTGATCGTGTACGACTACGCCGCCGACCGCCTCGGCAGCGCCACGGCAAAGACGCAAATGGTGAGGTAACGAGTTCGACTCGCTCGATCTCTGGCAGCAGGTTCAGGAGTCAGGAGTCAGGAGTCGCGCCCTGCCCGCTTCCGGCGATGAGCCGTCGGATCTCGGCCGCCCCGTCGCGCACCTTGATGTCGTTGAACAGCCTGCCCAACTTCACCGACGAGGGCCGCGGGTCTCCTTCGACCCCGCTCGGTCCAATCACCGCTCCGGCTGCCGTGCGCTGGATGGGATCGCCCATCGCGATCTTGCCGGGGCGTACGCTGCGCGGGTCCGCCGCCCACACCTCGGAGGTGTCGGCGATGCCGCCGTGATTGCTGTCCGGATAGCCGTGCTCCTTCAGCCACGCGGCAATCTCGGCGTCCGACTTCGCGTAGGCATCGCCCGAGAAGAACACACGCACGCCCTTCGGCCGGTACTTTTCGTCGAGCTTCGGCGCCAGCGCCTTCAGCGGTGGCTGGTTGCCGCCGTGATCACCCATCAGGATGATGTAGCGGAACCCGGTTCGCACGAGGCTCTCCGCAACCTCCTCGTTCACCTTCGAGAACGTGTCGGCCGACAGGTTGATCGTGCCCGGGAACTTGTTCAACTGATCGCTCGTCGGGGCAAACGGCATGACGGGCGCCACGAGCGCGGTCCCCAGCTCGCGCGCGATGCGCTCGCCCAGATGCCGCACCTTGTAGAGGTGCTTCCCAAGCGCAATGTGCGGCCCGCTCGCCTCGATGCTGGCGCTGTAGAGGAGCACCGTCGTCTTGCCGGCCGCGATGGCGTCGCGCACCTCGGTCATGGTCATCTCGTCCATCAGCACCGGCGGCCGCGCCGGCGCCGCGGTGCGCGTGGGGGTGGTCTTCTTCGCCGGCTGGCCAGCGGAACTGGCGGCGCGGGTGGCTGGCGCACTCGAGGTGGCCAGAAGCAGCGTCGTGACGATCACGGCAAGGCGTCCGTTCATCGGCCGTCTCCTTGGCGACACGTTATTGGCGGATATCGCTCGTGGCGCATCATACCGCCGGGCGGCAGCGATGGCAGCAGTGGTGTCGAACTAGACCGTGTCCGCGACCGATCGCGGCGCGGCGGGGCCGAGCCGGCGCAGCACCTGGTCGATCACGATGGCGCCGAGCGAGCCGAGCGCGGCCGGGATGCGTCCGAGCGTTGGCAGTTGGCAGTTGGCAGTTGGCAGCCCGAAGACTGCTGACCGCCCCTGGCCGCGCTTGCTACTTCGCGGCCGGCCGGGCGAACATCGTCTCATCGATCGGCTTGTTGTGCTCGACCTTCGTAAAGGCGATCGTCACCGTCTGGGCCGGGTTGACGATGTGGATCGCGAACGGCACCTTGACGCCGTCAACCTCTCTGTAGTCGGAGAGGTCGTTGGTCTGCTCGATGGTGCCGCCCAGCTCGGGGCTGTCGACCTTGGTGACCGTTCGCACGAGCAGGAAGGTTTCGGCGTCGAAGTACTGCTGCGAAGGCGAGCCGGCTTTGGGCGTATACAGCAGCACGTAGGCGTCGCGCGCGCCCACCTTGTCCTTGCCCGTGACTTCGATCTTCGTGCCGGCGTCCTTGTAGGTGAGGAACGGAGTGGGGAAGGTCGCGTTCAGCATGCCCTGCAGCTGGTTCCCGGAAATCTCGCGGTCCCCCTGCATGCTGTTGCTGGCGAACGCGGTCTTGCCGTCGCACCGCTGATCCACCACCATGTCGGCGGCGCCGAACTGGCTCAGGTCCAGCTTGAACCAGGTGCGCGTCTTGTTCGGCGCCTTGCTGTACATCTCGATCGCGCCGGCGAGGTCGGCACCCTGAGCTGATACGGTGATGGTCCCGGTGGCGACCCGGCTGTCGAGCTTCGCCAGCGCGGCTCGGCCGCCGATCGCGGCCAGGTACTTCTCGACCACCTCGTCTGCGGTCTGCGCGTGCGCCTGAGCCGCCCAGAGCACCGCCACGACCGCCAACGCCGACGACGTCAATTCACGCTTCATCTGCTGCCTCCCGGTCGGGAACACGTTCACAGTACATACGTCCGAAGGTCCGAGTCTAGCGCATCTGGACCTCTGCGCATCGGCCTGGCGGAGGCGGGGGCCCAATCCGCGAGCTCGCTTGCTTCGAGCACCCTGCCTTCGCGCACGCTGCTGGACATGCTGGCGAAGGTCCTCGAAGGACAAGACGCGCTGGTGGCTGGGCTTTGTCTACCGGCCATGATCGGCCGTGGTGCCGCATGTGAAGAAAGCGTTCGTTCGAGACCTGACCCCAGCCTGCAGAGAGGAGGTTGCGGGATTCACGATCGGCGGCTAGGATACGGCGGAGCTCGCCAGCCGGCGATGGCGGCCAGGACGAAGCGGCTATCGAGGACGAAAGCGGCTCAGGACCGGCGCGACGAGGCGATTCGCCGGTACCGGGCCGCCCTGGAGCGCAAGCCCGACCATCGCGGGGCGAAGGCGAACCTGGCCGAGCCTCTCGGCGACAGCGACGCAGATACCGAGTGACGGGAGGCCACCCATGCTCGAGGCGATACCGAAGACGTGGTTCTCGTGGGATTTCGACATCGTGGATCCAGGTGGACAACCGGTGGCGAACCTGGACATGTCGGCCTGGCGGGAGAAGGCGACATTCGCGGTGGGCGACACCACGTATCGAATCCACCGGGAGCGGCTGATGAGCGGGGCGTTCCTGCTCGAAGGGGAAGGCGCGATCGTCGCGAGGGCGGTGAAGCCGAGCGCGTTTCGGCACTCGTTCGTCGTCCACCAGGACGGCCGGGAGTACACGCTCAGCCGGCGGTCGGCATTCAGGCGCGAATACGTCCTGCGGCAGGACGCGCGGGAAGTCGGGTCCGTGGCACCCGAGAAGTGGTTCAGTCGCAGAGCCGCAGTGAACCTGCCAGACGATCTGCCGCTCGCGGTGCGGGTGTTCATCGTCGTGCTGGTCCTGCTGCTGTGGAAGCGCGACTCCAACGCGGCGGCAGCGGCGGGCGGCGCGAGCTGACCGCCGGAGCGTGGGGTCAGGTCGTGCAAGATCGACTCCCGTTCCCGCGACAGCCAGTGCACAGCCCTCTCTCCGCGAGACACGATGGCTCCCGCCACCGCATTTGCCGGGCCGATGCCCCGATTGCAGGGCTCGCGCCCGCCGGAACCCTCGATCGACTATCGGCTGGTAGTAGTTACCGGGCCTCCTGTAGTATGCGGCTGCCGCGCTCCAGATCATCTGGCGCCGGCGGATTGTGCGCCCCCATCGTCCCGGCCTCGACGCCCTCATTTGCCCATTATCCGAGGATCATCATGCGAAACGCCGTTGGTGGAGTGTCCCGAGCCGTCGCCGCAATTGTCCTGTCGCTGCTCGCCGTCACCGGGGTGCACGCGGAGCAGTCGCCCGGCACCGTCACGGGCGTGGTACGCGACGGGACCGGCGCCGTGATCACGCGCGCGGAGGTCGTGCTGCAGACCGCCGAGCAGACGGCGGTGCGCAGCACCAGGACCGGAGGGGACGGCCGCTTCACGTTCGAGAACGTGCCGCCGGGCCGGTACGTGCTGGTGGTGTCGTTTCGCGGCTTCGCCGACCGCCGCGTGGCGGTGGCAGCCTCCGACCGCGCGTCGCGCCCGGTCGACATCACCCTCGAACCGACGCCCTTCCAGGCGGAGGTCACGGTGACGGCCACCGCCGGCGCGGTGCAGGACCGGCAGTCCGTTCCGCAGCAGATCAACGTGATCGAGGCCACCGAGATCCTCGAACGCACGAAGACAGTGGTCGCGCAGGCGGTGGTCGAGGAACCGGGCGTGAACCTGCTGCGGACCAGTCCGACGATGGCCGGCATCTACGTGCGCGGGCTGACCGGCAACAAGGTGAACGTGTTCGTCGACGGGGTCCGCTATTCGAACTCGGCGGCCCGCGGCGGCGTGAACACGTTCCTCGATCTGATCGAACCTACCAGCCTCCAGGCCATCGAGGTGCTGCGCGGGCCGAACAGTGCGCAGTACGGCAGCGATGCCATCGGCGGAAGCGTCCAGTTCCTGTCGCAGGTGCCCAGCCTGGCCGGAGGCGAGCGGCCGGCGTGGCGGGGCAGCTACGCGCTGCGCGCCACCAGCGCAGACACAGGCCTGGGCGGGAACCTGGCGGCCGGATACTCCGCACGCACGTTCGGGGTGTTCGCCAGCGCCGCAGGCCGGCGCATCAATGACATTCGACCCGGGGGCGGCATCGATTCACACGCCGCGGTCACCCGCTTCCTCGGCGTGGCATCGAGCGTGTTGATGGACTCCCGCCTGCCCGACACCGCGTTCACGCAGTACGGCGGCGGCGCGAAATTGAACTGGACGCCGACGCCATCCGATCAGCTGCTGTTCAGTTACTCGCGGGCCGGGCAGAACGGCGGAAAGCGCTATGACCAGCTGCTCGGCGGCGACGGCAATCTCGTCGCGGATCTGCGCAACCTGATGCTCGACTTCTTCTACGTCAAGTACAACCGCGCCAACGTGGGACCGTTCGACCAGCTGACGGCCACCTATTCCTTCAACACGCAACGCGAGGAGCGCGTCAACCAGGGCGGCAACGGGAACCCGCGCAACGCCATCACGCACGAGTTCGAACGGACCACCGCGCAGGGGGTGCAGCTGAAGGCGACGGCGCGGCCGGCCGAGCGCCACGAGCTGCTCGTCGGCGGCGAGGTCTATCCGGAACACGTGACGGCGCCTTCGACGAGCGTCAGCCCGGTGACCGGCGTTTCGACCATCCGCCGGGGGCGCGTGCCGGACGGCGCGACGTACCGCAGCCTCGGCGTCTACGCCCAGGAGGCCTTCGACGTCATCGAGGGGAAGGTGCGCGCGATGGGCGGGCTTCGCTACAGCCGCGCACGCTACCGCGCCTATGCCGCCGACAGTCCGCTGGTCAACGGCGCTCGACTGTGGCCCGACGATGCGCTCGATACGTCCAGCGTCACGTTCCGCGCGGGCGTGGTCGTGGCGCCGAAGGAAGGCTGGAGCCTGAACGGCAACGTCAGTCGCGGATTCCGCGCGCCGCACATCACCGATCTCGGGACGCTCGGCCTCACCGGCTCCGGCTTCACCGTGTCGGCGGCCGACATCGCCGGCATGGGCGCGACGGTCGGCAGCGCCGCCGGCGCCACCGCCGTTTCGACCGGCCTCGCGGTCAGGTCCGCAAGCCCGGAGACGAGCCTCAGCTACGAGGGCGGCCTCGCGTACCGCAGCCGGCGCTTCTCGACCGACGCCTCCTTGTTCGTCAACACCATCTACGACAACATCGTCTACCAGGCGTTGATCCTGCCTGCGGGTGCCATCGGGCGGACGCTGGGCGACCAGGTGATTTCGACGCAGGGTGCCACCGGCGTCGTGTACGTTCCGGCCTCGTCCAGCCCGGTGCTGGTCCGCACCAATTACGGCGACGCGCGGATCACGGGCTTCGAGCACACGCTCGACGTGCGGATCTCGCGCTCGCTGTCGGCCGGCACGGTCCTCACGCTGTTGCACGCGAAGGATCTGGCGACGGGCCTTGCCCCCAACATCGAAGGCGGGACGCCCGGGCCGGACCTGTACTTGAAGCTGCGGTACGCGCCGGCCAGCGGACGCTACTGGCTGGAGCCGATCGTGCACGTTGTCGGGAGGCAGGACCGCCTGTCGACGCTCGACCTCGAGGACCGGCGGACCGGTGCAACGCGGACGCGCACGAACATCCGCAACTTCTTCTACAACGGCGCGACGGTGCGAGGGTGGGTGTCGGCCGGCCCCGACGGCGTGCCGGGCACGGCGGACGACGTGCTGACGGCGACCGGCGAGACACTGGCGCTGATCCAGAACCGCGTGCTCGGAACGGCGACGTCGGCGCCGCTCTACACCGCGGTGCCGGGCTTTCTGACCGTGGCCGTTCGCGGCGGCGTGCGCCTGCGCGCCCGCCACGAGCTGCTGCTCGAACTGGAGAACGCGACCGACAAGAACTACAGGGGCATCGCGTGGGGGATGGACGCCCCTGGCGTGGGGCTGTCGGTGCTCTACGTCGCGCGGTTCTGATCGGCTGCTGATGCGTGGGTGTACTGCGCCTGCTGCACAAGAGATCACGATTCCGAGTCGTGCGCGCGCCGGAGCAGCCGCGGCACCTCCCGAGCCAGTCGGCCGCCGGGGAAAACAGTTGACGGTTGACAGTGAACCGTTCAGTTCGCCATCGCACCGGTCAACTGTGAACTGTCGACATCGTCGGGTCAGTCAACCGGCGCCTTTTCTCGCTTCGCGGTCCAGGTGGCGTCGCCCATCTCGCCCAGGACGGCGGTGCCCTTCATCGTCTGGCCATCCTGCGCGATCTCACCGGTGAACGACATCGTCACCGACTGTCCTTCGGCGCTCATCGTGAAGGAGAACTGGATGGCGCGCTCTTTCACCGAGCCTTGCAGGTCGAACGTGCCGTAGCGACCCGTGTAGGTGCCCGTGATCTTCTCGCCATCCTGCTTCAGGTCGAGGGTCGGCGTTCCCGTGCCCATCGACATCTCCAGCGTCATCGCCCACTTGCCGGCGACGGTCTGCGTGGCCTTGCTGTCTGGTTTCTGCTCCGGCTTGCCCTGCGCCGGCACCGGAGCCGCCAGACCGACGGCAAGCGCCAGCGCCACTACGATTACCGAACACGTCCTCATGCGACCTCCTCAACCACATCAAGAGAAAAGCAATTCTACCGCGTGTCGTGTGCGGTAGTCGTTCACGCTATACTTCGCGTTCACGTGGCTCCGGGCACGTCGGAACAGTATCACGCAACCCGCGACGGGAGGACGTTCGATGCGAAGGATATGGTCTGGTCTCGCGATAATGGCCCTCTGGATGGCGGTCGTCCACGCCGTGGTTCGCCCGGCGCCGCTCCAGGCACAGGCCGGTTCGGCGGCGCAAGCCGGCGCCGCCAGCGCTCAGGACGACCCGGTGCGGACGCTGGTGGGCCGGCTCGATCTCGAGAAGTACAAGGCCACCATCAAAGGCCTGGCGCAGTTCGGTGATCGGCGCCAGGGGACGGACCGTAATCGGGCGGCGAACGACTGGATCGAGGCGCAGCTGAAGAGTTACGGCTGCTCGGATGTCGGTCGGATCAAGTACGACTACGCGCCCGCACCGCGCACCACAGGTGCCGCTGATGCCGGTCGTGGCGGCGCGGCCGCGGCCGCCAGTGGCAGGGGCGGCGCCGGGGCGGGCGGTGGGACGGGGGCTGCTGGCCGGGGTGGCGCCGGCGCGGGCGGCGGCCAGGCGGCGCCGGCACAGGGACGAGGCCGAGGCGCCGCGACGCCCGTGAAGGGGAACCGCGGGCCAACCGGCGTGAACAACGACCCCGAGAAGCAGCCCGACGCGCAGCTGCGCGCGCTGGACATGCAGCCGACCGCGCCGGGGCCGCGCGAGGAAGTCTATTGCACGAAGATCGGCTCGACCCGTCCCGGCGAGATGTACATCGTGAGCGGCCACATGGACGGAATCGGCTACGGGGCGGGCGCCAACGACAACGCGTCGGGCACGGCGCTGGTGATGGAGGTGGCGCGCGTCCTCGGCGCCCCCGACGTCCAGACGGACCGGTCGATCCGCTTCGTGCTCTGGAACAACGAGGAGACCGGCCTCAACGGCGCCAGGGCCTACATCGAGCAGCGCGGGCCGCTCCAGGGCAAGGAGGATCCGCCCGGATCGGGCAAGTACCCGGAGCCGAAGTGGCTCGGCCTGATCGCGCACGACATGATGTTGTTCGACCACGGCATGCCGGGTCCGGACGGCAAGGTCGGCGCCGAGCAGCGTGCCGAGGCCGACGTGAACATCGAGTTCCCGGGGGAGCTCCCGGGCAGGGCCGGCGCCGGCCCCAGCACCTCGAAAATGGCCGCCCAGTCGCAGGAACTCGCCTGGGTCTTCAAGGCCGCAAGCGACCGCTACGCCACGGACTATCCGGCGGTGGTCGGCAACCGCATGAGCAACACCGATTCCGCGGCGTTCCAGGACCTGGTCGCCTCGATCAGCCTGCGCGAGGCGGAACGGTTGTCGCAGGTCGGCAGCGGCTGGGACCCGCACTGGCACCAGCCAACCGACGTGTTCGCGACGTTTTCGGACAAGGACTTCCGGCTTGGCCTGAACGCCGCGCAGACGACGTTGGCCGCGATCGCGCAGCTGACGGGCGCGAAGACGAAGTAGAAAGGCTCAGGGCTTAAGGCTCAAGGCTCAGGGCCAGACAGGCTCAGGGCCTTGAGCCAACCCAGGCCATAAGCCGTAAGCCATAAGCCTTAAGCCGTCCCCGAAGCCCCCTACTTGTCCGTGGGCTTGGTCGCCTTGGCGCCCGGCTCCTCCAGCGTGTCCAGCACCGACCGCCACGCGAACTTCTTGCCCATCCCGCGCACGTAGTAATCCATCCATGCCATCTCGGCCATCGACTTGACGAACTGGTTGCGCGCGTCCGGAATGCCGTGGCTCTCGCCCGGATACATGAACAACTCGGTCGGCACGCCGAGGCGTTTCAGCGCCATGTGCAGTTCCACCGACTGCGGGCTCGGCACGCGCGGGTCGCCCTGCACGACGTGGATCATCGTCGGCGTCTTCGCGGCCTTGATGTACTTCAGCGGCGACTGGTTCCAGTACGCGTCGAAGTCGTCGTAGGGGAGCTTGTCGCCCAGGTAGTACTGCCGGTTCCGCTGCACGTCGCTCTGCGCGTACATCGAGATCCAGTTCGAGGTCCCGGCGCCGCTGCTGATCGCCTTGAACCGATCCGTGTGCGTGAGGATCCAGTTCGACCAGTGGCCGCCCGCGCTCCACCCGAGCGCGCCCATGCGCGTGCCGTCCACGATGCCCTGCGCAATCAGGTAATCCACGCCCGTCATGATGTCGTCGAAGCCGGGCGGGAAGTAGTTGCCGACAATGCCGTTCCGGTGCTGCTCGCCGTAGTTGGTCGAGCCGCGGTAGTTCGGCCTGAGGACCGCATAGCCCGCTCCCGCGTACACCTGCGATCCGTACCCGCCGTTGAAGCTGAGCACATCGGCCGACGCCGGGCCGCCGTGAATGGCGACGATGAGCGGGTAGCGCTGGCCCGGCTGGTAGCCGACCGGTTTCACCAGCACGCCGCCCACCATCCGGCCGTCCTTCGACTTCCAGGTAATCTCCTCCTGCTCGCCGAGCGCGAACTGGCGCACCTGCGGGTTCACGTCGGTCAGCTGCCTCCACGACGAGCGGGTCCCGAGCTGCTCGACGCCGGCAACCGTGTAGAGCGTCGTGGGGGTGGCGCCGTCGGAGTAGTTGACGAACAGAACCCCGCTCTCCTCGTCCCTGCTCGCGGTGAGGGACGCCTTTTCGCTGGTCAGCTGGCGGACGGTGTCCTTCTGCACGTCGAGCGCCAGCACCTGGTTCGTCGCGCGGATGCCTTCGTTGAAGAAGATCGTGTTCCCATCCTTCGACCAGAAGGCGATCGTGATGTCGCCGTCGAACGAGGTCCCGAGCTTGCGCCACGTGCCGCCGCGATCAGTGACCGCGCGGATGTAGACCCGCCCGTTCTTCATGCCGTACTTCTCGATATCGTCGGGGGCCGAGAAGGCGACCCACCGGCCGTCGGGGGAGAAGCTGACGCCGCTCTCTCCCACCTCCGTATTGGTCACCAGCCGCTCGATCTGGCCCGTGGCGACTTCGAGCAGGTACGGGTCGCTGTTGATGTTCTGCTCGGTGATGTTCCGCCGGTACCGGTCGGCGGAGATGCCGCGGAAGCCGACCCATTTCCCGTCGTCGGAGATCACGAGATCCGACACGGTGGTCGAGGCGTCGTGGGTCAGCTGCGTCGTCTTCTTCGCATCGAGATCCACCGCCCAGAGGCTGGCGAGCGGCGTTTCGGGGTTGCGGATTTCCACCGTGAACTTCTTCTCGCGTCGCAGCTTCTCGTCTGCGTCGGCGGTTTCGGCTCCGAGGAAGTAGATGCGCCTGCTATCCGGCGCCCACTTCCACGCCCCGACCCCGGCCGCCTGCTTCGTGATCTGTTCCGGCGTCGCGGTGTCGATGCCGTCCACCGGAAGGCGATACAGCTGTTCCTCGCCCGACTTGCCGCTCCGGTACGCGAGCGAGCGGCCATCCTTGCTGAGTGCAAACGTCGACACGCCTTCCTTCGCGTCGGTGATGCGCCGCGCCTCGCCGCCGTCGGGACGCATGAGGTACAGCTGGTTCTGAGTCGCGGCGCTCGACGGCGCCTCGCGGTTGGAGGCGAAGACGAAGAAGCTCCCGTCGCGCGACCACCGGGGATCGGTCTCGTTCTTGTCCTTCGTGAAGGTCATCTGCCGTGTCGACGACACGCCTTGCTGCAGCGAGACCACATAAATGTCCGACTGGCGCTTCGCTTCCTTCCAGTCGGGCGTGGTGATCGTGAAGAGCATCCAGCGACCGTCGGGACTCGGCACCGGCGCGCCGGCCGAACGCGTCTTCTGCATGTCGAGAAACGTCATCGAGCGCTTCGCCTGGTTGGCCTGGGCTTGCGCCGGCGTCGCCGCGGCCTGTGCCGCGAGCGATGGCACCGGGGCGCGCATGCTGACCGGGCCGAAAACGAGCAGCGCGGCGATGAGCGGGAGGACGGCGCACGCCGCCCGCCGTCTGGCGCGACCGGCCTTCTGCGCTACGACCGTCTGGTTGGAGCGAGATGTCAACATGGCTGCCTCGTACATGCCGGGGGCGGAAGATGATTCGGAGAACGGCGGTTGCCGCGGCGGGGACCGGATTGGGCCCGCCTTCGACTGCCTATCATCTGTAATGCGGGACGACTGTCAAGTCGTGCGAGCGAACGGAGTGGGGCGATGGGGCCCCACGAGTGAGCGAGCCTGGCGGGGTGCAGCCGCCTTCGCAGCGCTGAGGCACGTAGCGGTCCTCGCGCTGCTGCGGCGGGCCAAGGGGGTCCCCGCCATCCAACAGTGACGCTCGGAGCCCCGCTGCGGCAGCCGTAGCGGGGCCCGGGGTGCGGCGACGTGCGGGACCGGATCCGGCTCAGGGGAGAACACGGACGAGGTTCGAACGGTGGCGCTCCGACGCGAGGACATCGTGGACGGGCTGGAGAACGCGGTGTCAGCCTTCAAGGGCCTGTTCCGCGGACAGAACTTCTGGAAGCTGCTGGTGAGCCTGCCACCGGTCTGAAGACCGGCGGTCCCACAGGTGACTGCGGGGGAATCGGCTCAAGGCTCACGGCTCAGGGCTGACGGCCTGGCTTGGCTGAAGGCCTTGAGCCGTTTTTGACGGGCTAACGCCCAAGCTCTCAGTCGTGGGACTTCCGGGCTTCAGCCCGGGAGCGCAGGATTCAGGGGCCATGAGCCCAGTCGGGCCCGGAGCCCGGAGCCTGGAGCCTGAAGCCCGGAGCCCGGAGCGAATCCGCCAGGTGGTATCATCGGTGCCGTCGATACTCAGGAGATGTCGAATGCCGAAACGCGCGGTCCTTCTGCCGATTCTGCTCGTGCTCACGCTCGTGTCCGTCCACGCGCAGCAGCGCGGCGACCAGCGTCCCGGCAGCGCGCCTCCCGACGCGCAGCAGCGGCCCCAGATGCCCGCCGCGGAACCGGGCGGCCAGGCGCCGGCGCGCTACGAGGTGGCGGGCGCGAAGGAAGAGAAGGTCTCGCAGACCCCGCACGCCATCCGCCTCGACGGGGGTGACATCAAGTACACCGCCACGGTCGGCACGCTGCCGATTCGGCTCGACGATGGCAAGGTGGCGGCGCGCATGTTCTTCGTGGCCTACACCCGCGACGGCGAGGACGGGAAGACGCGGCCCATCTCGTTTCTCTACAACGGCGGGCCGGGCTCGGCCACCGTGTGGCTGCACATGGGATCCTTCGCGCCGCGTCACACGCAGATGGCCGACGAGGGGTTCCAGCCGCCGCCGCCGTATCAACTGGTCGACAACGAGAACTCGCTCATCGACGTGTCGGACCTGGTGTTCGTGGACGCGATCGATACCGGCTTCAGCCGCGTCATGCCCGGCATCACCAACACCCAGTTCCACGACCAGGACGGCGACCTCCGCGCGTTCGGCGAGTTCATCACCGAGTACCTGAAGACCTACAACCGCTGGCCGTCGCCGAAGTTCCTGATCGGCGAGAGCTACGGCACCATCCGCTCGGCCGGCCTCTCGCAGGAGCTGCAGTCGCGCCACGGCGTCGAGTTGAACGGCATCGTCCTCATCTCGTCGCTGCTGACCTACCAGACGCTGTCGCCCGCCCCCGACAACGACATCGCCTACGCCGACCAGATCGAGACCTTCGCGGCCACCGCGTGGTATCACAAGAAGCTGCCGGCCGACCTGCAGCAGAAACCGATCAAGCAGGTCGTCGATGATGCGCGGACGTTTGCGTTCGGCGACTACATGCAGGCGCTGACGAAGGGGAACACGCTGACCGACGCCGAGCGCAGCGCGACGGCAGACCGGCTGGCCCGCTACACGGGGCTCCCGGCGAAGTTCATTCTCTCGGCGAACCTGCGGGTCGATTCGGGGCGTTTCCGCAAGGAGCTGCTTCGCGACAGGCGCCTCATGATCGGCCGGCTGGACGGCCGGTTCACGGCGCTCGACGCCGACGCCGCCGGCGAACGCCAGGAGTTCGACCCGTCGAACGCCGCGCTGCAGGGCGCCTACGTTGCGCTCTTCCAGGACTACGTGAAGAACGATCTCAAGTGGGAGTCGGACCTCCATTACCCGACGTCGGGGAACGTGCGGCCGTGGACCTACGTGCAGAACAGCTACAGCGATCGAACCGACGCGTTGCGCCAGACGATGGCGAAGAACCCGTTCCTGAAGGTGTTCGTGGCGTGCGGGTACTACGACATGGCGACGTACGTCGGCGGGGCGGAGTTCAACTTCTCGCACCTCGCCTACGACCGCCAGATCACCGACCGCGTGTCGTTCGGCTACTACGAAGCCGGGCACATGATGTACATCCGGCCGTCGGCGCACAAGGCGCTGAAGCAGGACGTGGCGAAGTTCATTCGCTCGGCGAGCGCGCCGGCGCGGACGAACTGAACGAGGGTTGGCAGTTGGCAGTTGGTAGTTTGGCGGTTGGCGGTGCGGATTGCGAGCCGCGCGTCCGCCGTTGGCTGCTGGCGCGGTCACCGGAAATCGTCTCGACGCCCGGACACTGCCTCCGAGCACGATTGAAGGAGGACGTCGTGGAAAGAAAGCGACGTGTCATGCTGCCGATGAGCCTGGAGTGGCAGACGTACGCGCTGATGGCTGCCGTGCTGGTGCTGGTGCTCCTCGCAGCCGTGTTCCTCATGGCCTGGTGAGGCTGCCCACGGTCACGGCCGGGCGGGTCGCGGGGCGTGACATGGACCGAGACGCCGCGCGGGCGCGTCCGCCGCGCTGCGTCGCCCCGCCCTTGCCTGCAGGGGAAGCCTTGCACATGCTGGTCGCGGGCCTGCCGGTGGTTGGCCGGAAGGCCTTCGTCAGTGCGCTTCCAACAGTCGCGCGGCCTTCTTGAAATCGCGCGGCGCCACCCAGCAGAGCGCCCCGTACCGGCCGTCGATACTGACCGCGTCGAGGGCGGTGATGCCGATCTTGCCGGCGGCCAGTTTGCCCACGACGTCCGCGATCGCGCCCACCCGATCGTCGCCCTGGATCAGGAATCCGCGTTTCGGGCCGACGACCTTCCACCTGTTGGCTTTGGCCACGCCCTTGAATGCCGCGGCATCGGCCGGGACGAAATCGAGCTGCGCCCGGCGCCCGGCCGGAAAGCCCGAGAACGCGAGCAGGTTCACCCCGGCGTCCTTCAGCGCCTGCAGCATCTTTGCGCCCGCGCCCGTGGTGTTGGACACGACCAGGTAGAAGTAGTCGACCTGCCGAATGGTGTCTGGCATCGTCTGCCTCCTGTACCTTTCAGGATCGCACGATACGTCGCCCGTGGCCGGTGAATTCGTGAGCGCTATTTCACCTCGAGCGCATCCCGATCGGGCAGCTTCGGAAACGGCGCATGCGGCTCGGTCTGGTACCAGTAGGCGACCGACGCGATGTCGTCCTGCAGCGGCAGGTAGCGGCCGTCCGATCGCCAGCCGAGCGCCTGGATCGTCACGCGCAGATCGTCGTCGAACCGCACGGGATCGGTGATGTGCCAGCGGTACATGCCGAAGCGCTGCTGCGACTTGTAGAGCCCGTCAGGCTTGAGCACCTGCGCCAGGCCGGAATACGGCGTCGTGAACACTTCGTACTGGTGCGTCACCGGGTTCTCGAAATCGTACGACCCGCAGAAATAGTCCTCCGTGCCCGTCCCGCAGATCGTCGGGAACTTCGTGTCGCCGTCGATGAAGAACTTGATCTCGCCTTCGCCCCACCAGCCGCCGCTGTGGACGCCCCACGCGAGATACGTGCCGACGTAGTGGCCCCAGCCCTTCACGCCGTCCAGGATCGTGTAGTCGGCCTTGTAGGGCAACGGGTTGCTGCGCCGGAACTGCGCGTGAAAGCAGGCGGCTTCGTCTGGCACGGTCGTCAGCGTGTAGTCGATCTGGTAGTAGAGCGTCATCTCCCGGGCGTCGAGGTTCTCCATCGTAATCCTCGCCGACTTGCGGAACGGCATCTCCCAGTAGGCGTTGAGCGCGCTGCCGGGGTTCACGCAGACCGCGAGCGAGGAGAGGGGCGCATAGACGCCCCAGCCGGACGCGAAGAAATCGCCGACGGGCACTTCCACCGACGGCTGCGCCTCGCCGTCCCAGTACATCCGCAGGATCGCGAAGCGCCACGTGCCGGCGGGCGTCATCCAGATGTGCTGGATCGCGCCCTGGCCCTGGATCTCGCCGAGCACGAACGTCTCGCCGGGCTTGATCCGCACGGAGGGGGAGATCTTCCACCCCTGGCCGAGGTCGCGCGCGGCCCGTGCGCCGGTGCCCTCGGTCGCCATGCCGCCCTTGCCCTTTTCGCCGGTGAAGTTCTCCGGGCTGATCGACCGCGTCTTCGCGTGCGACAGCCGCGACAGGTTGCCGAGACTCGTGCCGAGACCGTCGGACGCCGGCCTCTGCTGCGCGCCGATCTGCACGCCCACCATGCCGGCAATCGCGGCCATCCCGAGCCAGATGCGACGGTATTTCATCGATGCCTCCTGCGGGGCGGAGCATAGCACGGGGATGGCGGCGGAACTTGACAGTTGTGGGCGCTGCGGCCTAAATGGACCATCGCAATCGGAAAGGCGACTGCCATGGCACACCAGGTCTGTCTCGTTGCAAGTGGCGACTCGCGTCTTGCTGCCAATCGCGTGTGCTGGCCGGCCCAGGCCGCGCTGGAAGCCGCCGTGGCGCGGGCGCTGGCGCGACTGGACTGCACCATCGTCCGCGGGCACCCGGTCGACCCCGTCAAGCAGCACGGCTTCCTGGACAGCCAGGCCTGCGGCATCGAAGCGTTCCGGCGCATCGATCCGGCGACGCCGCTGGTCGTGGCCGAGGCCGTCTGGCAGTACACCAGTCACGTGCTGCCGGGCCTCACGAAGCATCGCGGCCCGATCCTGACGCTCGCCAACTGGAGCGGACAGTGGCCGGGCCTGGTCGGCCTGCTGAACCTGAACGGCTCGCTCACGAAGGCGGGGATTCCCTACAGCACGACGTGGAGCGAGACGTTCGAGGACGAGTTCGCGCGCCGCTCGCTGGCGCAGTGGCTCGCCGAGGGACGCGTCGACCACGACGTCGGCCACGCGAGGCCGCTCGATGTCGGCGCCTGGCCCGACGACCTGCGGGCCGCCGCCCGGCATGGCGCGGACCTGGGCCGGCAGCTGCAGTCGCAGCAGGCCATTCTCGGGGTCTTCGACGAGGGGTGCATGGGGATGTACAACGCGATCATCCCGGACCACCTCCTGCACGGCCTCGGCATCTTCAAGGAGCGCTTGAGCCAGGCGGCCCTCTACGCCGCGATGCTCTGCGTGAGCGACGCCACGGCCATGCGGCACCTGGCCTGGCTGCGTGACCGCGGGATGACGTTCCACCTCGGTCCGGATCCGGCCACCGATCTGACCGAGGCGCAGGTGCTGGAGGGCCTGAAGATGTACGACGCCGCCGTGCGGCTCGCCTTCGAGTTCGGCTGCGCCGCCATCGGCATTCAGTACCAGCAGGGACTCAAGGACACGTGCGTCGCGTCCGATCTCGCAGAGGGCCTGCTGAACAACCCCGATCGGCCGCCCGTGCTGGACCAGGAAGGACACGCGCTGTTCGATGGGCGGGCGGTCCCTCACTTCAACGAGGTGGACGAATGCGCCGGCGTCGACGCGCTGCTGACCAACCGCGTGTGGACGGACGCCGGCCTCGACCCGTCGACCACGTTGCACGACGTGCGCTGGGGAGCGGAGTTCAGCGGTCGAGGGCTGCGCGAATTCGTGTGGCTGTTCGAGATCTCGGGCGCGGTGCCGACCAGCCACCTGATCGGCGGTTACGGCGGCGCTCGCGGCGAACGCCAGCCGCCGATGTACTTCCCTCGCGGCGGCGCAACGATCAAAGGCGTGAGCCGGCCGGGCGAGATCGTGTGGAGCCGCATCTACGTGGAGCGTGACGCGCTCCACATGGACATCGGCCGCGCCGGCGCCGTGCGTCTGCCAGAGGAGGAGACCGAGAGGAGATGGCAGGCCACCACGCCCCAGTGGCCGGTCATGCACGCCGTGCTGTACGGCGTCACGCGCGATCAGTTCATGGCGAAGCACAAGGCGAATCACATCCAGGTGGTCTACGCGCCCGACGCCAGGTCGGCGCGCCGCCTGCTCGCGGCGAAAGCCGGCATGGCCCACTCGCTCGGCATCCACGTGAACCTCTGCGGCAATCTGGACGACCGCCTGGAATCCCATCAGGCCGAGGAGTTCCGGACGTGACGGAGGCCATTGCTGCGCCCGAGGCGGTGCCGGTCATCGAGGCGCGCCGCCTGTCGATGAGGTTTCCCGGCGTGCGTGCGCTCGCCGAGGTGGACTTCGAGGTACACGCCGGCGAAGTCCACGCCCTCATCGGCCAGAACGGCGCCGGCAAGTCGACGCTCATCAAGATCCTCTCGGGCGAGCTGGCCGGCTACGAGGGAGAACTGCGCCTCGATGGACGCGCGGTGCGGTTCTCGTCGCCCGCCGAGGGCCTCGCGGCGGGCATCGCCGTCATCCCGCAGGAGCTGCAACTGGTCGCGACCCTCACGGCGGCGGACAACATCTTTCTCGGCCGTGAACCGGGGGACAGGTTCGGGCTCGTCGATCGCCGGGCGCTGGCGCGCCAGGCCGCCGCCGTGCTGTCCACGCTGAACCAGGCGGTGCCGGATGGCCCCGTCGGGAACCTGGAGGCAGGCGAGCGGCAGCTGGTGGCCATCGCGCGCGCCCTCTCGCTGAACGCGCGCCTGCTGATCATGGACGAGCCATCCTCGTCTCTTGGACCGTCGGAAGTCCGCCGGCTCGAACAGCTCGTGCGGGACCTGGCGAGCCGGGGCGTCGCCATCATCTATGTCTCGCACCGGCTGGACGAAGTCAGCCGCCTCGCGACCCGCATCAGCGTGCTTCGCGACGGCCGTCGTGTCGCGACGGTCGCGGGTGCGACCGTCGACGAGCAGGCACTGGTCCATCTGATGGCGGGGCGCGCGATTGAGCGCAGCCAGATTCCGGATGTCCGCGCGGACGCCGACGAGTTGCTGCGCGTCGAACACCTGTCGCTCGCGGACCCGGCGCGCCCGGGCGGCTATCGTTTGAAGGACATCTCGCTCACCGTGCGCCGTGGCGAAATCGTGGGGCTCGCCGGGCTGGTCGGCGCCGGTCGCAGCGATTTCCTGCTGGCCCTGACGGGTGCGCTCGATCGCATCCCCGAGGGACGCGTCATCGTCAATGGCGCCCAGTTCCGGCCCGACTCGCCGGTCGCCGCCCACCGCGCGGGCCTCGCCCTGCTGCCGGAGGACCGCAAGTGCCAGGGGATCTTCCCGGACCTGGACGTCCGGGCGAATGTCACGATCGGTCGCCTGGGCGCGGTTTCGACCGGCTTGCTGGTGCGCGGCGCGCGCGAAACCAGCCAGGCGTTGCAGGTCATGGAGCAGACCGGCGTGCAGTGCGCGTCGCCGCTCGTTCCGATCTCGACGCTCAGCGGAGGGAACCAGCAGAAGGCGCTGCTCGCCCGGTGCCTGTTCGCCTCGCCGTCGGTGCTGCTGCTCGACGAGCCGACGCGCGGCATCGACGTGGCGGCCAAGTCCGAGATCTACGCGCTCGTGCGAGATCTCGCCGCGCGCGGGTTCGCCGTCCTGTTGTGCTCGTCGGAGCTGCCCGAGATCCTGTCGCTCTGCCATCGCGTGGTCGTGTTTCGCGAAGGGCGGGTCGTGCGCTCGTTCGATCGCGCCGACGCCACAGAGGAGACGATCCTCGCGGCGGCCACGGGTGGGGCAGGGCCTGCCCCGCCGAAGCGCGACAGCGCGAAGGCGGGTGGGGCGGGTGGGGCAGGGCCTGCCCCGCCGAAGGGCGACGGCGCGAAGGCGGGTGAGGGCAGATCCGGCTTCAGCCGGATCTTGTCCCGCGCGTCGCGCTTCGCGGGCCTGTTCGGACTGCTGGCCGTGGCGCTCGTCGCCATCATCTTCTCGCCGGTCCGCGGCGGACGGCCGGTGTTCCTCGACGTCGGCAATCTCACGGACATCCTGCGCCAGGTGGCCGAGAAGGGCATCCTCGCGGCGGGTATGACGCCGGTGATCATCTCGGGCGGGATCGACCTGTCGGTCGGCTCCATCCTGGCCCTGGCGGCGACGCTGACGGGGTCGTTGCTGATGCACAGCGGCTTCGGTGTCCCGGCCACGGTTCTCGTGGTGCTCTCGGTCGGCTGTCTCTGCGGGTTGATCAACGGCCTCGTCGTGGCCCGCTGGCGCCTGCAGGCGTTCATCGCGACGCTGGCGACGATGAGCGCCGCGCGGGGCGTGGCGAGGTACGTGAGCGGCGGTGCAGCCATCCCGCTCGGCTTCGGCCCAGGCGGCGCTCCCGAGTCGTTTCGCGCGCTGGCTGCGCCGATCGTGCCGTTCGTGCCGGTTCCCGCCGTGCTCTTCCTGCTGTCGGCCGGCGCGATGTGGGTGCTGATGTCGAAGATGCGCGCCGGGCGCTACATCCATGCGATCGGCGACAACGAGCTGGCGGCGCGGTTGTCCGGCGTCGACGTCCGCCGGTACAAAGCGCTGGTATACGTCGTGTGCGCGGGGCTGGCCGCGCTGGCGGGCATCGTGCACTGCGCGCAACTCGAGCAGGGGAACCCGAACGACGGCGTCGGCTACGAGCTCGACGCGATCGCGGCGGTGGTCATCGGCGGCACGAGCCTCTCCGGTGGCATCGGCACCGTCGGCGGGACGCTGGTCGGCACGCTCATCATCGGCATCATCAACAACAGCCTGGGGCTCAACAATGTCGACGCGAACCTGCAGCTCATTCTCAAGGGGGCCATCATCCTCGCCGCCGTCTGGCTGCAGACCCGCCGGCGCTGAAGGGCGGTTCGCGATCCCGCTGGCGACGTGCCCAACGCTGCGATTGCTCGCCCTGGTTGCCCTCGCGTTGCTATCGGTCGTCGCCTGCGGCGGCGGCGGGCAGCCGCGCCACCTGATCGGGTTCTCGCAGTGCAACCTCGGCGAGCCGTGGCGCGTGGCCATGAACGCCGAAGTATCGGAACGCGCAAAGGACTTTCCCGGCCTGCACGTCGTGTTTGCCGACGCGCAGCAGGACAACGCGAAGCAGGTGGCCGATGTCGAGAACTTCCTGCGGCAGCGCGTCGAGCTGCTGATGATCTCGCCCAACGAGGCGAAGCCGCTCACGCCGATCGTCGAACGCGTGTTCAAGGCCGGCATTCCCGTGATCGTCATCGATCGCGGCATCGAGGGAGACAGCTACACCGTCTTCATCGGCGCCGACAACTACGAGATTGGCCAGCGGGCGGGCGAGCACATCGCGGAGGTGCTGCACGGGAACGGCCGGATCGTCGAGATCCGCGGCCTGCCCGGATCGCCGCCGGCGATCGACCGCGGCAGGGGCATGCACGATGTCATCGCACGGTACCCCGGCTTGCAGATCGTCCACGCGCCGGTGGCCAACTGGCTGCGCGAGGAGGCGATGGCGCAGATGGAGATGGCCCTGGCCGCCAACCCGCGCATCGATCTCGTCTACGCCCACAACGATCCCATGGCGATGGGCGCGTACCTCGCCGCCAAGGCCAAGGGGCGCGACAAGGAGATGAGGTTCATCGGTATCGACGCGCTGCCCGGCCTCGACGGCGGCCGGCAGGCGGTGGCCGACGGCAAGCTCGACGCCACGTTCGTGTACCCGACCGGCGGCCGCCAGGCCGTGGAGTTGGCCGCGAAGATCCTGAAGGGCGAGAAGGTGCCGCACCGCGTCGTGCTGCCGACCGAGAAGATCACGCGCGCGCCTTCTTGATTCCTTCCCGACTTTGGCCTACGCTCACCCGCGCGCAGCACATCGCACACCGCACCTCGCACATCGCACCTCGCACTTCGCACTTCGCACTAGCAGGAGCCGCCGTGTCCCATCGGCTTTCCCGGCGAGAAGCACTGAAGCGGATCGGGACTGCCGGCGCGGGCCTCGTGCTGGCGCGCGGCATCATCCGCGGTCGGTCCTCCGACATCGTCGTTGCCGGCAAGCCGGTGGAGATTGTCGTCTCGTCGCTCGGCCCGGGCACCGTTCGCCTGACGGTATTGCCGCTCGACGCCGGGCGCGTCGCGGTGCTTCCCGTGGACGGCGCCCTGGTGGCCGAAGCGGAGGGGCGCGAGTTGTCGCGCCGCCGGACGTCCGATCGGTTCGATCGAATCCGCGCGGGCAATCTCACCGTTCGCTTCACCAACGAGCCGCCGGCGCTTCACATCGAGACAACCAAGGGCGCACCGGTTCAGCAACTAACGCTCGGCGCACAGGCCGCGGGGATGTCGTTCCTGCTCCCCAAGGGACCGTTGCTCGGCCTCGGGCAGGGCGGCCCGCAGTTCGATCGCAAGGGCACGACCGACCGGATGCGCAGTGGGCAGGGCGGCTATCAGCTGGCGACGCACGGCGGCCGCGTGCCGATCCAGTGGCTGGTGGGCACCGACGGCTGGGCGATGTTCATCCACCATCCGCTGGGCACGTTCGATTTCACCGGCGCCGAGGGGAAGTTCGCACCGTCGGGCGACGGCCTGCCGCTGGACGTCTTCGTCGTCTGCTCGTCCAATCCGGCGGAGATCATGCGGGAGTACGCGCGCATCACGGGCCTGGCGGAACTGCCGCCGCGGTGGTCGTTCGGGTACATGCAGTCGCACCGGACGCTTGCCGGCGCCGAGGAAGTGCTGACGATCGCGCGCACGATGCGCGAGAAGAAGCTGCCCTGCGACGGCCTCATCTACCTGGGCACCGACTTCACGCCGTCGGGATGGAACACGCACAACGGCGAGTTCACCTGGCACAGCGGCAACTTCCCGGATCCGAAAGCGACGATCGACACGCTGCACGGCCAGCACTTCAAGGTGGTGCTGCACATCGTCATCGAGGGACGGCGCCTGACGGGCACCGTGCAGCAACCGTGCGACCCGACGCACGCCGTTCCGAGCGGCCGCACGCCCGACAACCGCTGGCCCGACGACCGCAGCGTGCCGTGCTACTGGCCGTACCACAAGCCGCTCTCCGATCTCGGCATCGACGGCTGGTGGCCGGATCAAGGCGACGACTACGACGCCGCGTCGCGGCTGAATCGCAACCGCATGTACTGGGAGGGCTCGCAGCTCTGGCGGCCCGACGAGCGGCCCTTTGCGCTGCACCGCAACGGGTACTCGGGGATGCAGCGCTACGCGGCGTTCCTGTGGTCGGGCGACGTGCAGTCGCGCTGGGAGACGCTGCGCACGCACGTCGCGGTGGCAATCAACAGCGGCCTCTCCGGCATCCCGTACTGGGGCACCGACATCGGCGGGTTCATTCCGACCGCCGAGTACACCGGCGAACTGCACGTCCGCTGGTTCCAGTTCGGCACCTTCTGCCCGTCCTTTCGCGCGCACGGCCGGCACTGGCACCTGCGCCTGCCGTGGGGGTGGGACGGCGGTGACGGCGGACCGGCGGAGACGAACTCGTACAAGCCCGATCCGGCCGAGCTGAAGAACCCGCGGGTCGAACCCATCCTGAAGAAGTACCTGGAGCTTCGATACCGCCTGCTGCCCTATACCTACACCGCCGCGCGGGAGTGCTGCGACACGGGCCTGCCGATCATCCGCGCGCTCTGGTTCCACTATCCCGGCGACGCCGCGGCCGTCGCGCGCGGCGATCAGTACCTCTGGGGCCGCGATGTGCTGGTGTCGCCGGTTGTCGCGAAGGGCGCGACGAGCCGCGCCCTGTACCTGCCGCGCGGCACCTGGTTCGATTTCTGGACCGGGGAGCGCATCGAGGGCGGGTGTGAAATCGATCGGCCGGTCGATCTTGAAACGATGCCCCTGCACGTCCGCGCGGGTGCGATCCTGCCGCTCGGCCCGGTGCGGCAGTACACGGACGAACCGGTGGACGCGCCGCTCACGCTCGCCGTGCATCCGGGTGCGGACGGCACTGCCTCGCTCTACGAGGACGATGGCCGGACGTTCGGGTATCGGAAGGGCGAGTGGATGCGGATCGAGATGGATTGGCGCGATCGCGACCGCCGGCTCTCACTGCGCCTGGCCCGCTGGTCGCGCATGCTGCCACCGGCGAAACGCACGATAGAGATTCGGGTGGCCGGCGAACGCGGCACGCGGACAATCGTGTTCGACGGGCGGCCGGTGGAGATCGCTCTCCGGCAAGGCTAAAGCCATGCCATAAGGTGCACACAATGAAATCCGATATCACGCGCCGTGAACTCCTGGGGACGATGGGCAAGGCCGCAGCGGCCTCGGTGGCGCTCGGTCCGCTCGTGCGGACCGTGTTCGTCATCCCCGGCGCGATGGCGGCCGGCGTCGCGCCGCTGACCGCTGTGGCCGGCGTCGATCGGATCGTGATGTCGGCGGGCAGGACGTACCTGAACGGCTGGGCGGGATATGGCGACCCGCCGCGGCAGGAGCGACGGCGAGGCGAGCCGGTTCCACCACCACCTTCCGAGCCCCCCGGCCCCGCGCCGACCGTCGCGTGGAGCAGCGAGTCCGGTCCCGGCACCGTCACGTTTGCCGATCCGAAGGCGCCGGTCACCACCGCGACCTTCTCCGCCCCTGGCGCCTACGTCCTGAAGTTGACGGTCGACAACGGTCAGTCGACGGTGACTTCCACGCTGAACGTCACGGTGGAGTTACCGCCACCTTCGAGCCACCTGGACCCGGTCCACACGAAGACCTACCGGATCGACAGTCCCCTGTGGACGAGCCGGGTGAAGGCCCTCATCGTGAACTGGATTCCTCACTGCATCGATCAGATCAACCGCACGGACCTGGAGCAGGGTCCGGGCGGCATCGACAACTTCGTCGAGGCGGCGAAAGCGCTGGCCGGGCAGCCGCACGGGACTCACAAGGGCTACGTGTTCTCCAACGCGTGGGTCCACCAGACCGTCGAGGCGATGAGCATCGCGCTGATGATCGATCCGCGCGGCGATCAGGAGATCATCCAGGCCCGGCAGAAGATGCAAGCGACGCTGGAGGACTGGATTCCGAAGATCCTGGCGGCGCAGGAACCGGACGGCTACCTGCAGACCGCCTTCACGCTTCGCAACCCGCAGCGCTGGGCCGAGCGGTGGTCCGCGCAGGGCCGGGGCAATCACGAAGGCTACACCGCGGGCTACTTCATCGAGTCGGCGATCAACCACTACCTGATGACCGGCAGCAAGGACGCCCGGTTGTACAACGCGGCGAAGAAGCTCGCCGACTGCTGGTACGACAACCTGGGTCCCGCGCCGAAGAAGGAATGGTTCGACGGTCACCAGGAGATGGAGCAGGCGCTCGTGCGGTTCGGCCGCTTCGTCAACGAGATGGAAGGCGGGGACAAGGGGCGCAAGTACATCCAGCTGGCGAAGTTCCTGCTGGATGGCCGCAGGAATGGCACCGAATACGATCAGAGTCACGTGCCGGTCGTGCAGCAGTACGAGGCGGTCGGGCACGCGGTGCGCGCCGTCTACACCTACTCGGGCATGGCCGATGTCGCGATGGAAACCCGCGATGTCGACTATCAGAGCGCCGTCATGTCGCTCTGGGACAACATCGTCAACAGGAAGTACTACCTGACCGGCGGGGTGGGCAGCGGCGAATCCTCGGAAGGGTTCGGCCCGAACTACTCGCTGCGGAACAACTCCTACTGTGAATCCTGCTCGAGCTGCGGCGAGATCTTCTTCCAGTGGAAGATGAACCTGACGTACCACGACGCCCGGTACGCGGATCTGTACGAAGAGACGCTCTACAACGGGTTGCTCGGCTCGCTCGATCTGGAGGGGAAGAACTTCTACTACACGAATCCCCTCGGGGCCAACGCGCCTCGCACGCCCTGGCACAGCTGCCCGTGCTGTGTCGGCAACATCGCGAGAACGCTGCTGATGCTGCCCACGTGGACGTACGCGAAGAGCGCCGATGGCATCTATGTCAACCTGTTCATCGGGAGCACCGCGACAGTGGAGAAGATCGCCGGCACCGATGTCCAGGTGGTGCAGGCGACGGACTATCCCTGGAACGGCAAGGTGTCCATCACGGTGAATCCCCGCGCGCCGAAGACGTTCAGCGTCAGGATCCGGGTGCCGAACCGCTCCGTCAGCCGCCTCTACGCGAGCACGCCGGATGCGAACGGGATCGCCTCGATCTCGGTCAACGGGTCGGCGGTCAAACCTAAGATCGAGAAAGGCTATGCGGTGATCACGCGGGCCTGGAAGGCGGGCGACAGGATCGAGCTGGTTCTGCCGTTGAAGGTCCAGCGCGTCAAGGCCAGCGAGAAGATCGCGGCCAACCGGGGCCGGGTGGCGCTGCGCTACGGCCCGCTGGTCTACAACATCGAGCAGGTCGATCAGGACATCACGAAGGCGATCGGCTCCGCGTCGGCTCTCACCAACGAGTGGAAAGGGGACCTGCTGGGCGGGGTGATGGTCATCCAGGGCAAGTTCGCCGACGGCAGCCCGCTGATGGCGATCCCCAACTACGCCCGGTACAATCGGAATCCGCCGCTTCCGCCGCCCCCACCTCCTCCGCCGGCTCCGCCTGCCGGTGCACCGCCGGCGGCCGGTGGTGCGGCCGCTGCCCGGCCCGCGCCTCGTCCGCCGACGTCGATCGTGTGGATCACGGAGGAGTAGTGCCGGCTTCCGCCAGGCGGGAGTCCAACGTAACCAGATCGGCGCCGAGGATCCCGGCCAGCCACAGATAGCTGGCATCGTAAGCCGAGAGGCCGGTGGCGAGAGACACGAGCACCGCGTCCGCGTGGTCGACTTCCATCCACGTGATGCCAATGCGTGGGTCGAGCGCCTGCGTGAGCGCACCGAGGATGGACCTGGCGGAGTCCGGCTGGCGCCGGACTTTTTTCCAGGCCGCGTTGGCCAGCTCGAATTTCAGCAGCGCGGGCGCGTAGACGGCTGCGCCTTCGAGCCTGCGCGCGATTTCCTCTCCCTTCGGTTCGTTGAACGCGAGCGCGACCAGCGCCGACGCGTCCACGACCACGCGGGTCATCGCACGTCCCGCATCTGGCGGACGATCTCCACGGCCTCGTCTGGCGTCTCGACACCGAGGGCTCTCACGCGGTCGAACAGCGCCCTGGCCCTGAAGGGTTTTGCGCCCACAGCGCTCTCCAGGATGGTCATCAGTTCGCCCTGGATCGATCGGTGGTTCCGGCGGGCGCGCTCCCGGAGAGCTTTGGCGAGATGGTCAGGAACGGTTTTGATCGAGAGAGTGACGGACATACGGCGTATCCAGAATGGATCCAGTATAGATCCATTCTGCCAACCAGGCAAGAAAGTCAGGCTGCCGGCGGGGCCCGCCAGGCCCGGCGCCGCGCCCGCCAACGTCGATTGTCTGGATCAGCGAGCAGTAGTCAGGAATCGGGAATCGGGAATCAGGAGTCAGGAGGCCAGGAGGGGCACGCAACTTCTGAATCCGGGCTCACGAATCCTTGCGGCGCCCGAGCAGCCAACGCACAAGGGCCAACCGGCGAGGAGCGATACCGAAGTCAGTAAGCCTTGGCCGACCCGTCCATTCCCACCGACGCGGCGTAAAGTAGCCGGTACTGGCGCCAATGTACCCGCCCACTTCTGCGTGGCATCCGCAACGTCGGCCACACACGTGGCGGCGTCTTTCCCGCTGGCAATCGAGCATCCTCGAGCAAGAAGGGTTACTGCATGGACAGCCGACCGACCGGTGGCCTACCGCACCGTGACGTTGACGGCCTTCGGCGATAAGCGCACGCACCAGACTGCGCTCGATGCCCACAAAGCGCGGGGTTCTCGTGGTAACATTTGCGCTGCGCGCCGTTCCTCTCCTGATTCTCCGGCCCCTAATTCGTCGCTCGTCTGTCTCTTCGATGTCACGTGCGAACTCTGGTCCTGCGACTGGCAAACTAGCAGCCAAAGGAAGACGTGGTGACGTCCTATGCGCGAACTGTTCAGGGAGCGTCTGGTGAAGTTCTACCGCCAGACGAATGGCAGCCCCTGGACGACCATCTGGTTGCCGTCGCTCGCGCCTCGCGGGCCTTTGCAGCGAAGTTTGGCGCTGGAGATTGGGCATGGCTCGCCGGCCTGTGGCACGACCTCGGTAAGTTCCACCCGAGCTTCCAGCAGATGCTGCTGGATGTGAGCCAGGGCCTAGCGAAGCGGATGGTAGACCATTCCACGGCTGGCGCGATCCATGCGGACCGCCTTGTCGGACAGCCGCTGAAAAACACCAAACATCGTCTGCTTACGCGGCTGCCGCTGCTCCTCACGGCCACGGTTGCTGGACACCACGGGGGACTGCCCGATGGGCCCGGTGAGCTGGAGGCCCGCCTTCGCGAACGTGAGGAGCTGTTTGAGGAGGTGCGAGAGCATGTCGCCATCTACTTTTTGAAACCGGTCGCGAAGATCCCCCCGCCTCCTCCGAGGCTTGCCCTCAGGCAATCCGCTTCGGGGCAAATGGACCCTGGCGAGTGGTATCTCCGCCTGGATCTTGGCGTGAGGATGGTCTTTTCAGCCTTGGTGGACGCCGATCGTCTCGATGCCAAACGCGTCGCCGACGCGTCAGTCCCTCCTCCGATCAGGAGCGTCGATGAAGGGCGTTCCTACTCGTCCATCTCGGACCTCAGCATCGTCGTCGATCGGTCAATCGACGATAAAGTCGCCCGTCTCCGGCCCGAGGGCATGACGCCGACGGAGCGCCGACTCTATGACTACCGACAGGCGGTGCTCCAATCCTGCAGAGTAGCGGCGGATGTCTCGTCAGGCGCGTTTGCGCTCGATGTCGCGACCGGAGGCGGAAAGACACTGAGCTCACTGTCGTTTGCCCTCCGGCACGCGGCGAAACATCGGAAAGACCGTGTCATCGTGGTCATTCCGTACACGAGCATTATCGAACAGGCGGCTGCGGAATACCGGAGGGCTCTTGGCGATCTGGCGCACAACGTCGTCGAGCATCACAGTGCCGTGAACGAGGACCACGAGCGGCATGATGGACTGCCTGGCTTTGATCGGGACGCCGAGCGTCGCCGTTTGGCGACGGAAAACTGGGACGCGCCGATCATCGTGACCACTGCCGTACAGTTCTTTGAGAGCCTTCTGAGCTGCAGTCCATCGAAGTGCCGCAAGCTCCACAACATCGCGAACAGCGTGGTTGTGATGGATGAAGCGCAAACACTTCCACCTGGGCTGCTCGATCCCACTATCTGGCTTATCAACGAACTTGTGGAGGGGTACGGCGTCACTGCGGTACTCTCAACAGCTACGCAGCCAAGCCTCGAGCGCCCGTTTCCCGAGATTCGCGGCCTCCGGCCCATCGTCTGCAAAGATCTGCCGGTTCCTCCACCAAGGGTCCGCGTCGAGCTCGTCGCGGATGGGCCGCAGGAGTGGGCGGCACTGGCGGGGCATCTCGTAGCTCACCAGGCGGTGCTCTGCATCACCCACCAACGAAGGGACGCGCGGGATCTCACGCTGGAGTGCGACCGGATTCTTGGAAACACCGAGACCATCCACCTCTCTGCCAGCATGTGCGCGGTGCACCGTTCATTGTTGATAGCGGATGTCAAGCACCGCCTGTCAGAGGGAGTCACTTGTCGGGTGGTGTCAACGCAGCTTGTCGAAGCCGGCGTCGATCTCGACTTCCCGATGGTTTACCGCAGCCTCGCAGGCATCGACTCGCTCGTCCAGGCGGCCGGGCGCGCCAACCGAGAGGGGCGCCTTGGCGAACACGGCGGCGTCCTGAGGATCTACCGCGCGCCCACACAGCCGCCACCGGGCCTCCCGCGTTTGGCCAGTGAGTCGGCGGAAACCCTGTTTCGCGCAGCGTCAATGCTGCGCCAGCAGGTCGATATTTTCGATCGCCACACTGGCCGCGCGTTCTTCCGCGACTACTACGGCAAGATTGGCGACATGGACAAGGGAATTCGTGCCGATCGCACCGAATTGAAGTTCGGATCCGTGGCACAGAAGTATCGATTCATCGACGATGCCTCGATTCCGATTGTCGTGCCATGGGACCAGAATGCTGTGGATCTGGTGGCCGAGATCGATCAACTCGGTCCTTCGTCTTCGCGGCTCCGGCGTGTTCAGCCGTACACGGTGAGCGTGTTTCCAGGAACCTTGGACGCACTCCGCTCAGCGGGCGTCGTTGAGCCCTTGATTGCCGGCGATGATGCGGCCAAATCGCGCGTGTTCGTGCTTCGACTGAAGCAGTACTACAGTGAACGCTTCGGTCTCGATGTCGGGGCCGTTGCCCCACGTCCTCCCGAGGACTTGATCATCTGAAAGGAGATGGCATGGCGCCACGCAGTGAACCTGTCGCCGTGAGAGTCACCGGCGAGTTCGCGTTGTTCACGCGACCAGAGATGAAGGTGGAGCGCGTGTCATACGATGTCATCACGCCCTCCGCCGCCCGGGGCATTCTCGAAGCGATCCTGTGGAAGCCGGGGATGCGATGGATCGTCCGTCGCCTGGTTGTCCTCAACCCGGTGCGCCACGTTTCCTTCAGGCGCAACGAGGTCGCTTCCAAGATCCCGTCCCACGTGGTCCGATGGGCGCATCACAACCGTGCCGACCGCGACTTCTTTGCGGACGACGACCGGCAACAGAGGAACGCAGTGCTAGTCCGGGACGTGGACTACCTGATTGAAGCACTCATCGAGCTGACAGACTTAGCCGGCTCAGACGACAGCGTTCGCAAGTTCGTGGAGATGTTCCATCGGCGTGTGGCAAAGGGCCAACGTTTTCACCAGCCGTACTTGGGATGTCGCGAGTTTCCTGCGACCGTGACGTTGGCGAGCGGTCGGGAGCGGCCGCACGAGGATCTACTGGGTCACGAGGAGGATCTCGGCTGGATGCTCCACGACATCGAGTACGGGGCGGGAAAGCCTAGGGGGCCGAGGTTCTTCCACGCGCGAATGCGCGACGGCGTCATCGTCGTGCCGCCGTTGGGCGGGGAGGACGCGGCATGATCCTCCAATCGCTCGTCAGGCTTGCCGAACGCGAGGGACTCGTCGACAACCCGCATTTCGAAACAAAGGAGCTTCATTGGCGCGTCGCAGCCACGCCCCGAGGTGAATTCGGCGGGCTCGAGTCCCTCTTGCAGGTTCCAGACGGCGGTGGTCGCGTGAAAGCCCGCCCTCGTGGCCTCTTGGTCCTCGTGCCGAGACCGTTACCTGCGGCGAGTATCACCGGCGTGGCACCCGACGCTGGCTACCTCGTGGGAAACGCGTCGTTCGTTTGTGCGGTGGATCTTAGCGAGGACCAGAAGTACGTCGCCCGGACCGGCGAACTGGAGAGGCGATTCGCCGAGTTCCGTAGGCTAGTCGAGGAGGCAACGAACAGGTTGCAGGACGAAGGGCTCGTCGCCGTCGTGAGTTTGCTTCGGAATGGCGAGCAAATGGCGCACGTCCGCAACGAAGTGCTCGCGCGATCCGAAGCGAAGGAGCTGGCAAGCAACCACCTGATTGGATTCCGCGTGGTGGGCGACGATGCCGCGTTCGTGCACTTACGCGAGAGGGTGATGCAGGACTGGACCGCGCATCGATCGAGGGTGGCGGCGGACGAACAGCCTCACCAGTGTCTCGTCACCGGTCTTGTCGGTCCGGCGATTGACAAGCATCCTCCCATCAAGAAGGTGCCGGGTGGCACGCCCTCTGGGGTCGCGATTGTCAGCTTCAACGCGAGCGCCTTCGAGTCGTATGGCCTCAGCCGAAACGAGAACGCCCCGGTCTCGCGACATGCGGCAGAGGCGTACACAGCCGCCCTCAACCGGCTCCTCGATCCGAGGTTCCCCGATCCCCGCCGCCCGGGGGTTCTCGTACCCGAACAACACGTCCGGCTCTCGGATGACACGGTAGCTGTCTTCTGGACCGACCAGCCGAGCCGCGTGCCGACGGTGATCATGCCGGCAGTGGGAGCCGGCGACCCGGATGCCCTCAGAGAGCTCGGTATCGGCCTGCCCCTGGACGAGATCTACGCCGAGCTGGGAGATAACGACGAAGACGAACGTCTTCCGAGCCCGCAGCCGATCGGGCTGGTACACGAGGCGCCGTGGAAGGGAATTCGGCCCGAGGAGCTCGAAGAACCGGGCGCCTTCCGGCTGCTCATTCTCTCAGGTGGGCAGGGACGCGCCACGGTGCGGAGCTTCCACACATCACGAGTTCGAGAAACAGTGGCGGCCATCCGTGGCTGGTTCCAGGACATCCGTCTGGGTACGCTCCGCGGCCGACCGGCGTTGTACCGCCTCTTGAATAGCCTCGCAGTTCGCGGAGAGCGCAAGAACCTGCCGCCGAACCTCGCGAGCGACGTCTTCCTCGCCGTTCTCACGGCTCGGCCTCTTCCCCGGTGGGTCTTGGAAGCCGCCGTGCGCCGCTGCCGCAGCGAGCCGGATGGTGTCGAGCAGAACGGCAAGGTGCGGCGAGGCCACAAGGTCCTGTATGAACGCGCGGCCCTGATCAAAGCATCTCTCAACCGGTCGAGAGGAACGATTGCACAAGCACAGGGAATCCGGTTCCAGGAGGTCAGACCTACCATGAACGATGAGGAGAGGAACAGAGGCTACCTATTGGGTCGCATGTTCGCATGTCTCGAGCGCATGCAAGAGCTGGCCCTCGGGGAAGTCGGGGCCAGCGTGACGGACCGGTACTTCAGTGCCGCCTGCGCGACGCCGCAGGCGGTATTCCCCCGGCTCCTGAAAACCGAGGTGCACCACTACCGGAAGGCCTGCGACGGACAGCGAGGCGGCACCGCTCGTTGGCTCCACGGACAGATCAGCTGCCTGGCCATGTGGCTGATCGGGGAGGAGAACACCATGCGCCCGGGAGAGACGCTCGAGCCCTTCCTCAAACGGATGGCCGGGCGTCCGGTGCGCGGCTTTCCTGCTTTCCTTCCACTGATCGAGCAGGGACTGTTCACGCTCGGGTATCACCAGCAACGCGCCGAGTGGTTCAAGAAGCGTGACGTGGAAGACGCGGACCAGGAAACGGCGCTTTGACGGCCGTCTGACAGCAGTTGATCCCAAGGAGAGCGA
>Ga0315279_10001656_pt1 | contig 36389 bp, 31 predicted proteins | sample YL17G06_20_MG_FD_203694 | JGI IMG/M metagenome (GOLD analysis project Ga0315279, IMG submission 203694) | Sediment microbial communities from Yellowstone Lake, YNP, Wyoming, USA - YL17G06_20 | ecosystem: Environmental > Aquatic > Freshwater > Lake > Sediment | place: USA: Wyoming | collected...
GCGCGTTGTTGAAGGAGTTCGCGCAGACGAAAAAGCAGTTCTTCCTTTCGGTCCATCAGTCTCGCCCGCACACGCCGCTCGTCGCGCCGAAGAAGTACATTGACATGTATGATCCGGCGAAAATTCCCGATCCGCCCGCGCCGCCCAAATTGGAGGGTAGTCTCTATCCCAAGCGAGTGACCGCCGGCAATCCGGACATCTTCATGCGACAGCAACCGACGCCGCAGCAAGTCAAGGAGGCCATTGCCGCTTACTATGCCTGCGTGAGTTTTGTGGACAGCAACATCGGCATGATCCTTGACGAATTGGAGAAGCAGGGTCTGGCCGGCAACACGATTGTCTTCATCATGGGCGACCACGGCTTCCATCTGGGCGATCACGGCTTCTGGTCCAAGTATTCGATGCTCGAGGCCACCCGGCGTGCGCCGTTGTGGGTGCGTGTGCCAGGTGCGCCAGCCAATGGCCAGGTCTGCCGCGAGTTCGTGGAGTTCGTAGACTTTGTGCCTACCGTCGGCGAACTCGCAGGCCTGGACCTGCCCGCCAACTTGGAAGGACTTAGCTTTGTGCCGCTGCTGGCAAATCCGAGTCAGCCCTGGAAAAAAGCGGTGTTCATCGTTGAGAATGAAAACAACCAGGCCGTGCGGAACCGCAAGTTCAGCTATCTGGAGTTCAGGAACGGGCCGGTTCCAGCGGCGCTATTTGACCTGGAGAAAGACCCTTGGGAAACGGTCAATCTGGCCGACGACCCCGCCTATGCAAAAACGCGGCAGGACATGGCTGAACTGTTGAAGGCCGGCTGGAAGGCTGCCCTGCCCGAAAAGTGATGAGGAAGCATACTTGCCATCTGGTCATCGCTGCTGTGACGGCAGCCATCGGCGTCACCGCTGAGACGGGTCCTCAATCGCCAGCGCGGCAGCCTTATGCAGGCTCAGCCAGTTGTCGCCAGTGCCATGAGCAGTTCTACCAACTGTGGGCACCGTCGCACCACGGCCTGGTAATGCAGCCGTACACATTCGAATTCGCGCAGGTAAATCTGAAGGTACCCGAAGCGCCGGTCAAGATCGGCAAATACGAGTACCTTGCGTGCATTGGGCCGGAGGAAGGTTGGGTGCTCGAACAGCGACCGGATGGCCAAAAACGGCATCGGATCGTGCATGTGATAGGCGGGAAGAACGTCTACTATTTCCTGACACCGATGGAACGCGGACGTTTACAGACCCTGCCGGTGGCTTACGACGTGCGGACCAGGAAGTGGTTCGATACGGCCGCCAGCAGCGTGCGACATTTCCCGGGCGACGGAGCCGATGCGCCTGTTCACTGGACCGATCCAATGTACACGTTCAATACCTCGTGCCACGGCTGCCATGTGAGCCAACTATCCACCAACTACGACCTGAAGACCGATACCTATCGTACCACGTGGGCCGAGCCGGGCATCAACTGCGAAGCCTGCCACGGTCCAGCTCAGGAGCATGTCCGGGTTTGCCTGGCGACACCCCAGGGCCAGGCACCTCAGGACCTCAAGATCATCAGCACCAGGTCCTTCACGGCCGAGCAGACAAACTCGATGTGCGGATCGTGTCATGCCAAGATGAGCCCCGTGAGTCTCTCTTTCAAACCGGGCGACCAGTACTTCGATCACTTCGATCTGACCGCTCTGGAACACCCGGACTTCTACCCGGATGGACGTGACCTGGGCGAGAACTACACGATGACCAGTTGGCGCATGAGTCCATGCGTCAAGAGCGGCAAACTGGATTGCATGCACTGCCACACGTCAAGCGGACGCTATCGATTCAAGAGTGATGAGAAGCCGAATGCCGCATGTGTGCCCTGTCATCAGCAGAAGGTTGACAACGCCACGGTGCATACACACCACAAAGCTGACAGTACGGGGAACCAGTGCATTGCATGTCACATGCCCACGACCGAGTTTGCCTGTATGACCCGCAGCGATCACTCGATGCGTCCCCCGGCACCGGCAGCTACCCTCAGGTTCAAGTCTCCCAACGCGTGCGGCATCTGCCATAGTGACAAGGACCCAACGTGGGCGGATCAGCAGGTGAGGCAGTGGCACAGCGACGACTACCAGAAACCGCTCTTGGAGCGAGCGGCTCTTGTGGACGCCGCCCGACGGGGCGATTGGCGCCGGTTGGGCGACATCCTGGCCTATATCGGCTCGAAGGATCGCGATGAAATCTTCGCCGCCTCATTGATCCGCTTGTTGCATAGCTGCGAGTCCCAGGCCAAATGGCCGGTTGTTATCAAAGCCCTCCAGGAGGATTCTTCGCCTCTAGCGCGTGCTGCGGCTGCCCAGGCGCTGGATGGGCATGTCACGGCTGATTCTCTCAGGGCGTTGGCCAAAGCGACCAGCGATGAATACCTTCTGGTGCGCGTGCGTGCGGCGAGCTCTCTATCCCCCATCCCGATCGAGCAACTCCAGGACGAATACCGCCCGGCGGTTCGACGTGCCACGAAGGAATTGCTGGAGGCACTCAATGCCCGCCCCGATGACTATGCGTCCCACTACAACCTGGGCAATTTCCACATGCAACGGGCGGACCAGGGAAAAGCTCTGGCCTCGTACGAGAATGCCATCAAACTACGGCCTGACTTCGTGCCACCTTATGTGAATATTGCGTTTGTCTACAATGCCAAAGGCCAGAACAATAAGGCGGAAGCCTCGTTACGCAGGGCCATCGCTCTGGAACCGAACAATCCGGCCATCCATTTGAACCTCGGGATGCTTCTGGGCGAGATGAGCCGCCCGACGGAGGCGGAGCAGGCGTTTCGCAGGACACTTCAGATCGATCCGAACTCAGCCGCTGCCGCATACAACCTCGGCGTGATGCTGGCCTCGGGTCGACCGTCTGAATCGCTGCGCTGGTGCCGCAAGGCCTACCAGCTACGCCCGCAAGAGGGTAAGTACGGCTACACGTATGCCTTCTACCTGAATCAGCGCGGAGCAACTGACGAAGCTGTCAGAGTCCTCAAGGAAATGGTGCGCCGAAATGTGCCCTACGGCGACGCCTACGCACTGCTCGGCGCTATCCACGTAGGGCGAGCAGAGCTGGACCAAGCCGTCAGCGTGTATCGGTCCGCCTGCGCCAACGGAAGCCTGACACAAAGTGAAAGAGAGAATTTCCGCGAGATCTTGCTGAGACTGGAACAAGGGCTGTGAACGCTCAATCCCGCGGAGCACAACGATGTAGACGTCCCAGCGACCCAGGGTATGGCGTGAGATATACGGAGCACTTATGAAGCCAACGATTCTCCTACTGCTCGGCTGCCTGCTGCCGGCGGCGCGGGCCGACCTCCACGCTGCCGAAGCGATCCCCTCTTCTGCGGGGACAAGCTCGCCCCTGCGGAGCCAGGGGCCTGCCAAGCCTAACATCATCCTCATCCTGGCCGACGATCTCGGCTATGAAACCATCGGCGCCAACGGCGGCACAAGCTACCGGACGCCCCAGCTCGACAAGCTGGCCGCAACCGGCGTCCGCTTCACACACTGTGTCGTACAGCCGCTCTGCACGCCCACGCGCGTGCAACTGATGACCGGCCTCTATAACGTGAGGAACTACGTTCGTTTCGGACACATGGACCCCCAGGCAGTCACCTTCGGCAATCTACTCAAGCAAGCCGGTTACGCGACGTGCATCGCCGGCAAGTGGCAGCTCGGCCAGGACCTTGGCCTGCCGAAGAAGCTCGGCTTCGACGAGTATTGCCTCTGGCAGCACACGCGCCGTCCGCCTCGTTATGCCAACCCCGGCCTGGAAATCAACGGCGTCCAGAAGGACTACACGGATGGCGAATACGGGCCTGATCTGGTGAACGACTACGCGCTGGATTTCATCACGCGCAAGAAGGATGGCCCGTTCTTTCTCTACTACCCGCTGATGCTGACGCACGCCCCCTATCAGCCCACGCCCGACAGCGAGGACTGGGACCCGAAAGCGCAGGGCGAGCAGGTCAATATCGACACGAAGCACTTTGCCGATATGGTCGCCTACATGGATAAGCTCATCGGCAAACTCGTCGCCAGGCTCGACTCGCTCGGCATGCGCGGCAATACGCTCCTTCTCTTTGTCGGCGACAATGGGACGGGACGAGGCACGCGCTCGATGATGGGCGACAGGATAGTCATCGGCGGCAAGGGCACGACCACCGATGCCGGGATGCACGTGCCGCTCATTGCAAGCTGGCCCGGCAAGATTGTTGCCGGAGAGGTTTGCCCCGACCTTGTCGATAGCACGGATTTCGTGCCAACCCTTCTCGGAGCTGCGGGCGTGCCGTCACCGTCGGGCGTGAAGTTCGATGGCCGCAGTTTTCTGCCCCAGCTTCTCGGTGACAAAGGGCAGCCGCGCGACTGGGTCTATTCGTGGTACTCGCCACGCCAGTCAGGCGACCTGACCGTCCGGGAGTTTGCCTTCAATCGCCGCTACAAACTCTACCGTTCTGGCGAGTTTTTCGACCTCGAGCGGGATCTGCGGGAGAAACAGCCGCTCAAGGTCACATCGCTCCAGGGCGATGCCGCCGCTGCGGCGAAGCTGCTCCAGGACGCGTTGGACCAGTTCAAAGACGCCCGGCCTTCGCAGCTCGACGGCGCCTTTGGGCAAGCCAACAAAGGCAAAGCGAAAGACCAACAGGCGACAGGGAAAACCAGACGAAAGGACGAGAAATGAAAATGAAATGTCACACTCGATGTGTCCTGGGTTTGCTATTGTCATCTCTCTGCTGGAGCCCTCTGGCTCACGGAGCCGGCAAGCCGAATATTCTGCTGCTTTTTGCCGACGACCAACGAGCCGATACGATCGCCGCCCTGGGCAATCCACATATCAAGACCCCGAACATCGACAAACTGGTTACCTCGGGTTTTGTCTTTCGGAGCAATTATTGTTTTGGGGGCAACAGCGGCGCCGTATGCGTGCCCAGCCGGGCGATGCTGATGAGCGGCAGGACGTGGTTCCATGTGGATACTGCATCGCTCAAAGACGCCAAACTGCTGCCGGAACTGCTACAAGAAAATGGCTACGTGACCTTTGGCACTGGCAAATGGCACAACGGCCGGCCATCCTGGTTGCGCTCCTTTCAGCGCGGACAAAGCATTTTTTTCGGCGGCATGTCTGACCACACCCGCGTGCCGGTCAGAGACCTCGGCCTGGACAGCAAGCTGACCGCGGAGCGCACGGGCGAGAAGTTCTCCAGCGAGTTGTTTGCGGATGCCGTCATTCAGTTCCTTCAAAAATACGATAGGAGAAAGCCTTTCTTTGCCTATGTGGCTTTTACTGCACCGCACGATCCCAGGATGCCACCACCGGCCTTTCGGGAACAGTACTATCGCAATCTGCCTCCGCTGCCCGGGAACTACCTTCCGCAGCTTCCTTTCGACAATGGGATGATGAAAGGCGGCCGAGACGAGAACCTGGCGCCCTGGCCGCGGACAGAGGCCGTCATCCGCGAGCAACTGGGGGAGTATTATGGCATGATCACGCACATGGATGGGCAGGTGGGGCGGATTCTCGAAGCCTTGAAACAAACCGGTCAGGCGGACAATACCCTGATCGTCTATGCCGCCGACAACGGACTTGCCTTGGGAAGCCACGGTCTGTTGGGCAAGCAAAGCGTATTCGAGCACAGCATGCGTGTCCCGCTGATTTTCGCTGGTCGCGGCATTCCGCAGGGCAAATCCACCCAGGCGTTTAGTTACTTGCTGGATGTCTACCCCACCCTGTGCGACCTGATCGGAATTCGACGTCCGGCGGACCTGGAGGGCGAAAGCCTGCGTCCCCTCTGGGAGGGCAGGCAGGATCGCGTTCGTGATTCCGTGTTTCTGCCGTTCATCGACATCCAGCGTGCGGTGCGGGATGAACGCTGGAAACTGATTTGTTACCCGAAGATCAGCCACATGCAGTTATTCGACCTGCAAACCGATCCAGATGAGAAGACCAATCTGATCGACCGTGTGGAATACAAGGGGCACGTCCACCAGCTGCTCAAGCTGATGTCCAAATGGCAGGCCAAGGTTGGCGACACGCTGAAATTGCCCACCGAAAACAAGCCGCCGGAACCCGTTGACCTGACCGGGCGAAAACGCGTTCCGGACCAATGGCAGCCGGACTGGATTGTGAAGAAGTATTTCGACGCGCCTCCATCTGCACGCTGAGGTCGCATCGCAGAAATGGGGGTTCGACTCCCCCCCGTCTCCAGTCTTCGTTCGCCGATAGTGTTTATCCATCTTGACATTGGCTTTGGCTTTAATTGGCTTTGATTGGGTTTGTTTTTGCCGAGTCTCCAGACGCCTAAACTCTCATATCCCTTTTCACTATAACGGTTTACGCTCATCTAGCCTTTTGGGAAATTGGCTTTGTTTTGCATAATTTAGCAAAAATGATCGCCGCCTTCTTAGCATTAACCACGGATTCCACGGATAAACACGGATTAAAGCAATAAAGCTCAAAAACCAGTGTAAATCGGCGTAAATCCGTGTCTGAAAGAGGTTTCGGGAGTTTGTATTGGCCTGCATTCTTCATTAACGAGGGATTCTGGTCGCTTGTGGCTCTGACCTCTGCCATCTATCATCTGTCCTCTGTCTTCTGTCCTCTGTCTTCTGTCTTCTGTCTTCTGAATTTTGTTAGATATCTATTATACCCGATTGACGGTTTTTTCTCAAGCGAATTCTGGACAAATCTCCGTGACTATATCGCGTGAAGGCCAGTCAACTCCACCCGCAGCCTGCCCCTTCGGCAGGTTCTGGGCAAGCTCTGAACGTAGTTGAAGGGACCGCATCTTTTACATTATCGGGCGGGGATTGTTTTATATCTGGCTGAATTTTAGCCGAGAAAATATAATGGGTCCACACCGATGCGGAAGCACCCGCACTTTGGCATGATGAGAAACCAGGAAAACACTCTTATGAGGCGTCTGCATTATCGGGCGCAAATTGATGGTGGGCGCTGAATTTCAGCCGATAAATGATATGGCGATTGAGAGAAACTTCTTTGTTCTTTGGCTTTGAACTTTTAAATGTTTGTATTTCTGAGAATCTAATATTTAATCGTGAGTTGGAAATTGAATGAATCAATGGGACAGGATCGATCATGAAATTGACAGAGATTAGAATACAGAATTTCCGATCATTTAAGGATGAGACGATTCCTCTTGATGATTATACGTGTTTGGTCGGTCCTAACGGATCGGGAAAATCCGCTGTGTTGATGGCGCTTAATGTCTTTTTTCGGAATAACGATTCTACAGTAACTGATGTTTTGAATCTAACAAAAAAGGATTTTCACCACGAAAATATCCAAGAATCTGTTAGGGTAACGCTAACATTCGAAGACTTGCCGACCGAAGACGACCCCTCAATTTCAAAAGAAGCAAATGAACTGCTTAAGCTTTATGCTCGCCAGGGTAAACTAATTTTGTTTGCAAAAGCCGAATGGAATCCAACGATTGAGAGTGCACCTGTTCAACAGTATGGCTCGCGGTTGGTAATGAAAGAATTTAAACCTTATTTTAAAGCAAAAGAAAATGGTGCAAATGTGCCGGAGTTGAGAGAGATTTACATGAATTTGCGAGAAAAGTTTTCTGAATTGCCAAATGCTTCTACGGGGACAGCAATGCAAAGTGCATTGCAAGAATACGAGAATAAGAGACCTGATGAATGTAGCATGGAAGATGCTGAGTGCCAATGTTACGGATTTACTGGGGGATTGTATCGGCTTGCTGACCTTGTCCAGTGGGTGTATGTCCCTGCGGTTAAGGATGCTTCGACTGAACAGGAAGAAGGGAGTAAAACGGCATTGGGACAACTGCTGCAAAGAACTGTTAGAACCAAGATAGATTTCAAGGAATCACTTGATGCCTTAAGAGAAGAAGCCAAAGGTAAATATGACGCGATTCTGGAGAAAGAAAAGGACGCTTTAAAGGGATTGGGTTTGTCACTACAAGAAAGTCTAAGGGAGTGGACTAATCCAGGTGCAACTTTAGAGCTTGAGTGGCAGGGTGATTCAGACAAGTCTGTTCAGGTGGGAAAACCGACAGCAAAAGCAAAGGTTGGAGAGGATTCTTTCATTGACCAAGGAATCTCAAGGATGGGTCATGGAATGCAAAGAGGTTTCATAGTTGCAGTTTTGAAGGAACTGGTTGCCAGTGAGCAAAAGGGAGGACCTAAGTTGCTTCTCGGATTTGAGGAACCAGAACTCTATCAGCACCCTCCACAAGCACAATATATGCTAAGCGTGTTGGAACGACTGTCGGAACCGGAGAATAATTCGCAGATTATTGTGACGAGTCACAGCCCTTATTTCGTGTCCAGTAAAGGATTCAAAAATATAAGGATGTTTCGCAAATGTGGTGGTAAAAGGCCTTATTCAGTAGTTAAGTGGACGAACTACGAGAAAGTGGAGAAGAGGGTTACAGAAACATTCGGGAAGGAAACTCAATCACCCACGAGTTTGATGGCAACAGTGGGACAAATAATGCAGACATCACAAAAGGAATTGTTTTTTTCTCCGGTGGTTGTGTTGGTGGAGGGAGAAGAAGATGTGGCGTTTATTGCAACACATTTAAATTTAACTGGAGAGTGGAAAACCTTCAGAAGGAATGGATGTCATTTTGTCGTAGCAGGTGGGAAAAATAATATGCCGCGGCTTGTGGCGATAGCACAAGAATTTGAAATACCAACATTTGTCATTTGTGACTCAGACATTGAAAGAAGTATTGGGAGGCTTGAGCGAGCAGAAAAGCTACCAGAAGCCGATCCCACTAGGACAGAGAAAATCAAAAGCGGAAAGGGAGAGCTAAACAAGCAAGAGGAAATAAACAAAGCAATAGCAAGCTTATGTTGTGTGAAAATAGAGGATCCACTGAAATGCGAGACGATACGAGGGGATAAGATTGTTATGTGGAGGGACGAAATCGGGAAAGAAGTAGAAAGAAGTTTCGGAGAAACAGAGTGGCAAGAAACACAAAATGCGGTGGTAGAAGCATATGGATTTGAAGATGTGAGCGAGAAGAAAAAAAATGGCATGGTAATTGCCGCAACGCTTGAAGAGTTGCATAAAAAGGGAAAACAGTCGTCAGTACTAATAGATTTGTGTGGCCGGGTCTCACAATACGCTCAAAGGGTTGGAAGTGGAGGCAAGATTTAGTTTTTATGAAAGGGATTGAGATACGAGAAATGGCAATGGACAGAATTTCAGTACAGTCTGGTAATATTCGTTCAGTTGGTTATGATGCCGCTTCATCGACATTAGAAATAGAGTTTAAATCTCGGAGTATTTATCAGTACTTGAACGTGCCGGAGAGTGAATTTGAAAATCTGATGAATGCGACATCGAAGGGGCGATATCTGAATCAGAACATCAAAGATTGTTATCGATATATACAGGTTAAATAGGCGATGACCGGGGATTATGTTCCTTCTCGGAAGCGCTGACTGCGTGAAATATGCCCGATAGAGACGTCAAGACAATTCAGGATTTGATTTTTTATCAGGGGAACGGCGGGCACGGGCCGCCCTACGATCTGCATGGGCAGTGAAGATGGACCATCCTACCGACTAAACAAATCCAAAAGCTTAGAAGGAATTGGCAAGGCCCGACGCCAGATCCTTCGACTCCACACTGTTCCGCTCAGGATGACACAACGGGGCAAAAATAAGTAGGCCCGGGACCTGACGCTGAATATCCGAACTCTATTGCTGCTTCTCGCAGGCTGAACTTGCGGGTAGAATCTACTACGACACTGTCGAAATGCTCGGCTGTGAGAGACCCCGCAACGGGACCCCGCTTCGCGGGAACCCAATTGCGGGGCTAAACTCTGTGACGAGGAAACCAAGGTTATGAAAAAAATGCTGGCGGTCGTGGGAAGTCCACGCAAGAACGGAAATACGCACATATTGGTCAGAAAAGTAGCTGATGGCGTAAAGGCAAGAGGAGCAGCGGTCGAAGAGCTATTTTTAGGCGAGTTGAATATCAAAGAATGTGACGGCTGCCACCGCTGCTGGAAAGACGGCCTGTGCAATAAGAAAGACGATATGTGCGGTATCTATCCAAAGATTGCCGAAAGCGATGCCATCATCTTCGGTACGCCGGTCTACTGGTACGGACCGACCGGCTTAATGAAACTCTTTATCGACCGTTTCGTCTACTTTAACTGCCCGGCCAACAGGGACAAAATTAGAGGCAAATCCGCGGTGATAGCGATTCCTTTCGAGGAGGAAAGCCGGCAGACAGCCAGGCCGGTGGTCGAATTTTTCAGAAAGAGCCTGGCCTATTTAGAAATGAGGCTGGTCGGCAAAATTCTTGTCCCAGGTGTTAGCGAAAAAGGCGACGTCCTGCGCAAACCAGACTGCCTGGCAAAGGCGTATAAGCTTGGGCAGAGTCTGGCGTGAGCGAGAACACGAACATTTATAGAATAAGCGATTTGCACATGACCAGATCGGGGTGGGGGCGTTATAATAATTGATGGGTTTTTTAGTAGGAGAAACAAGATGAAGCGATGTGTTTTGGGAATGGTGCTGGCGGTGATGGTGTTGCTCCCGCCGGCGGCGGTGCTCTGCCAAGAGGCCAAAGGGCCGGAAGACTTTGAACGCCAGATGCAGATGCACGAAAGAGAAATGGAGCTTAAGTCGCGCGAAGCGAAAATGGAAATGGACCGCCGAATGGCTGAGCTGGAACTTGCCAAGCGGAAAATGGAGCTTACGCAAGTGGAAAAAGGCCATAGGCACGGGCCGGCTCCCCTGCTGCTACTTGTGATCGTGGTCGTGCATATCCTTGCGGCGGTCTGGGTGTACCAGGATATACGGCAGCGCGGCTGCGGCTCGGGCTTGTGGGTAGTGATAGCCCTGCTGGCAGGCTTGCTCGGAACGCTGGTCTATGCAGTTGTACGGATAGGCGACGGCGAAAAAAGGGAGACGTAGACACGCGTTTGCAGTCGCCGGCACGGCGACGGCCCGGTAACCTCGTTGTTTTAAGCTCGTTGCCGTGCCGGCAACGGCTAAACAGAACAGATGGCGGGAAAGGTCTACATAGGCGTGGCGGGCTGGTCGTATCCAGACTGGAACGGGATTGTCTATACCGAGCCGAAAGTCGACCAGCTTGAATTCGTCAGCAGATTCGTGGACTGCGTGGAAGTCAACAGCACCTTTTATCGGCCGCCTTTTGAGAAAACCACCGCATCGTGGCTGCAAAGAACTGAACAGAAAAACGACTTTTTCTTTACCGCAAAATTACATCGTGATTTTACCCACGAGGGCAGAATTGACGCCGGCATGGTCAAGCAGTTTCACAAGGGCTTTGAGCCTTTCCTCCAGGCCGGCAAATTGAAGCATCTGCTGGTGCAGTTCAAGTGGGATTTCACTGATAGTGAACCAAACCGGCAGCACCTGACAAAAATAGTTGAGAGTTTTTCGGATGCCTTCGACCTGGTGGTAGAGGTCAGGCACAAATCCTGGGAGCAGGATGATGCCCTGGAATTCTTGCGCGGCCTCGGTGTTTCGGTCTCCAACCTGGATTATCCGGTGACCTGGAATTCATTTAGTATGAAGCACTGCACGGTGGGCACAAACGGCTATTTCCGGCTGCACGGTAGGAATCGAGAAAAGTGGTTCAGCAAGGATGCAGGCAGAGACGAGACCTACAATTACTATTACAACGAGCAGGAGCTTGGCCAGATAAAAGGCAGGATCGACCGATTGGCTGAGGCCTTTGCGACACTTACGGTTATCGCAAACAATCACTATCGAGGTGCGGAACTGGCCAACGCTATCGAACTGAAGGCATTGCTTACCGGGCAAAAGCAGCCCGTGCCGCAGGGCCTATTGAAAACGTATCCCAATCTTGTGGCGATTGCATTACAATAGGAAACCCCCCCAATAAATTGGGGGAAGAAGGACCCCGCAATAAATTGCGGGGCTAAATACAGGTAGATATGGACATCTACAATCTCGTTAGTTTCGCAGGGATATTTATTCTGACAGGCTTTGCGTGGGTTCTTTCAGCCGACAGAAAAAATATGAACTGGCGGGTTATCTTCTGGGGGATTGCATTACAGATATTAATTGCCGTTTTTGTCTTTGTTGTTCCTGCGGGCAGTAAGGTTTTTCTGCTGGTAAATGATGTAGTGGTAAAGATTCTGGACTCGGCATCGGCTGGGGCAGAATTCGTATTTGGGCCGCTGGCCTTTCCGCCTGGGCAGCAAAGCCAAACGGGCGAGAAATCCGTCGGCTTCATCCTGGCCTTTCAAGGCTTTCCCACCATTATTTTCTTTTCGGCGCTAATCGCGATCCTGTACTACTGCAAGATAATGCCTTTGATTATCAGTGCCTTCGCTTATGTGTTCACCAAATTGATGAGAATATCGGGGGCGGAGTCCTTAGTCGCAGCCAGCGAAATCTTTGTAGGAATCGAGTCCAATCTGACCGTCAAGCCGTATCTGGCGAAGATGACGCAGTCGGAGTTCTGCACGATTCTGACCGCTGGGATGGCGACCGTCTCGTCGAACGTCTTGGCGATATACGTCTTGCGATTGGAACCTCAGTTCCCCAAGATTGCCGGGCATCTGGTCTCGGCGTCGCTGCTGGCAGCACCGGCTGCGGTTGTAATGTCAAAGATTATTTTGCCCGAAAGCGACAAGCCCGTAACGCTGGGCGTGCACATCCAGCCCTTTTATGAAAGGGAAACGAATCTGTTTGAGGCGATTATCAATGGGGCAAACGCCGGAGTCAAAATGATCGTCGGAATTGTGGCACTACTGATAGCGGTGCTGGGTCTTGTGGCACTGGTCGACCTTATTTTATCGGGGATAGGCGGCGGAATAAATTCGGCGCTCGGCCTGCACGGCCAGTGGTCCTTGAAGGCAATCCTCGGTTACATCTTTTATCCATTTACCCTGATTCTGGGCGTGCCGTTAGCGGATGTCGGGCAGATTTCCAAAATCATCGGTGAGCGGGCAATTGTCACTGAGGTTACAGCTTATAGTGATTTAGCAGCCGCTTTGGAGCAGAAGTTGCTGCAGCATCCGCAGCGTTCAGCGCTGGTGGCCACCTACGCTCTATGTGGATTCGCGCACTTTGCCTCGATGGCTATTTTTGTTGGGGGCATCTCCGCGCTGGCACCGGAAAGAACCCGCAACATAGCAGCAGTTGCACTTCGGGCGCTAGTGGCAGCAACGTTAGCCTGTCTTATGACGGCGTGCGTGGCCGGCACATTCTTCACGCAAGGCAAGGCATCGATTCTATTTGGGCAGTGACATGGTCGTCAAACAGTTGAAAGATTGCCCGGCGTTTATCGCGGGCGACGGCTCGCTTTTGCGCGAGCTTCTGCACCCGGAAAAGGCGTCCCTGCAAATTCGTTACAGCCTGGCGCACGCAAAGGTCAAGCCAGGCCAAAAAACCAAACCGCATAAGCTCAGGACATCAGAAGTGTACTACATAATAGCCGGACAAGGCCTGATGCACATAGATGAGGAATCTTTCGAATTTGAGCCGCAGTGCGCCATTTATATTCCGCCTAGGTCGACGCAATATGTCGAGAACACAGGCCATTGCGACCTGGAGTTTATGTGCATAGTCGATCCAGCGTGGAGACAAGAACACGAGGAGGTACTTGATCGTTTATGGGCAGAATAGCAGTAGATGTAGTATTGCTGCCATCAGATGAGATGATGGACAACGCCATCCGGGCAAATGCTGAGCTGGTAGAGAAATTCGCCGGCAAAATAGTGCTCAATAGCGAAAATTGCCTGCCGCACATTTCGTTGGCGATGGGCTGTATCGACGAAAGAGACATTGCGCCGATCAGTAGGCTTTTGCCACTGGCGGCAGAAGAAAACCCGTTGGGTGAATTGGCGGTTATCGGCATCCGAACCTCGACAAACGCCAGAGGCGAAAAGGTCTCCGTTTTCGAGGTGGAAAAGACAAAGCAAGTCCAGGCACTTCACGAAGACATCATCAAGAAAGTCACGCCCTACTTCAGCCGCGATGTAACCAGTGAAATGATGTACGGCGATGAAGAAGCCGCTGAGACTACCTCGCAGTGGATCAAAAACTATCGGAAAAAGGCCAGTTTCGAGAATTTTTTCCCGCACATAACAATTGGGTTCGGCCAAATAGAGAGCGAGGCATTTCCAATAACATTTACTGCCTCCAAGCTTGCTTTATGCCACCTGGGAAACCACTGCACCTGTAGAAAGATTCTTGCATCTATCGACCTTTGATAGTGCATAACCTCTTCTGTTTGGGGTGGTTGCACCGGACGTGTGGATGGCCTACGACCCTACTTCTTACAAGGCTCGAAGACTCTGACTGTGTTTTTGCCGGCCTGCTTAGCCATATACAGCGCGTGGTCGGAGCGGCTGGTAATATCTTCCGGGTTGCTGTCCGCGTCATACTGACCAAGCCCCACACTGACCGATAGCGGTATCTGTTCTTTCTGCCAGGTGGTCGGCGTACGCGAGACTACCTCAACCATGCGCTCGGCCACAAGGGTAGCATCACTTAGCGAGGTGTTCGGCAAAATGATTGTGAACTCATCTCCGCCGTACCGAGCTGCGGTGTCGATTTGCCGGATGCACTCCTTTAGCCTTCTGCTGACCTCGCGGATGACCTTATCGCCGGCACGGTGGCCATAGGCGTCGTTTATCTTCTTGAGATTGTCAATATCAACCATAATCAGTGAAATCTGTCCGCCGTATCGTCGTGACCGCCAGAGTTCTTTTTCCAAGATTTCGTAGAATGTTTTGTGGTTGACAAGACCGGTAAGGCCGTCCGTCGTTGCCTGGCGCTGTATCCTCTCAAACAGCTTTATATTGCCGATGGACGCCCCGACCAATTGGCCAAACAATTCTATCAAGGCAATATCCTCAGAGCTGAAGTTATCGCCCTTCATTTTGTCTGCCAGATTGAGAACCCCCACCACCCTATCCTGGCAAACAAGCGGAGCGATGGCACAATTCTTGGTCTGATAATTCTCAGCGAACACGCGTTGCGATTTTCTGATCACGGGCTTGTTGTGGGTGTCAATGTTAGTTATCAAGATAAGTTCTTTGGTTCTTACCGCCATAACCATCGGAGACGGCGGATTTTGACTGAGCGAAACTATCTTGTTTATGAGAAACGGATGATTGTGTTTGAGCAAATGCAGGATGCCGTTGCTTTCGTCAAGCACATACAGCGAAGCAAACGTTGCGCCAACGAGATTCGGAATGCTTTTGACACAAACGTCCGCTATTCGCTCAATATCAAGGCTGTTCATCTCACGAGCTAACGGAGTTACTTGCTCGAGCAGGGAATTCCGCCCGCCAAGTTGGTTGACGCTATCTTCAGACTTCTTATCCATTCTGTGTATAACCTCTGAGCACCCTCGCTCCACATTGTTGTAATCCACACAAGCCCCAAAACCGTAAATAGTTACCTGCTATTTATCGGATACTTTCACGGGTAAATTTCGCAAAAAGACGCCTCGGATTGAGCAAAAATCAGGCGGAGTATCCACATCAGGCAGTTGGCAGTCCACGGTTGCAGCGAGATAACCTACCGGTCTGACCAATAAAAAACACCAGAAATTTTTGAAAAAAAAACGAAAAAGAGTTGACAGTTGTTCAGAGGTATTTTACATTTTGCAAAACGTAAAATTACCGCGGCGCGCAAACATGTGCGGTTGGAATCGGATGTCTGAGTGTGACTGTGAAGCTGTTGGGTCCCGAGCAACACCGGCCTCGCGGCGGCGTGTGGCTTGTGGACAGATGGTGGTCTTAGACTGAGGCTGCAAGGAGGCATTCAGTGATGCAACTGCAAGTAGATAGCTCCAAGCTGCAGATACCTGCCAAGCGATATCGCATCGGCGAGTTAGTCCGATATTCGCCCTTCTCAAGACAAACCATTCACAACTATACGATAATGGGGCTGATCAGCGAAGCGGAATGGACCGCTGGGGGACACCGACTATACGACGAGTCGGTCTTCGATAGGCTGTCAGAAATAATCCAGCTTAGGAAGACAAAGACTCTTTCAGAAATAAGACATATTCTAAGCAGAGAGAAACCTGGCTTCCAGAGGCCACCACCATTTGACGATGGTGATACCGCTGGTGAAGGAGCCAGGCCTTTTCCATATTCTGCCGAATCAACCAAGACGCAGGGAGACTCTTAATAAAGGCTGGTTAGCTGCAAGGATAAAAATAAGGATAGGAGTGTCGTTTTTGTCTTTGCAGGAACGCTGGTGGGAAAATTCAGGGAAGGAGTAGCTATGAACCACCTGGCACTGATAACAGACAATATGAGCGACCTGCTCGTCAGGATAATCGAGTTCACTCACACTCGTCAAAAAGTCCTGACCGAAAACATACACAACATGCACGCCGCTGGTTTCACGCCCAAAGACCTAGCCGTTGAGGAGTTTGCACGAGCGCTGAACGAAGCGATTGTCGAGCATGTGCAGAGCCGACGGCTGATCCTGCGAGATACCGATAATATCAAGTTCGGCGCCCGTACCAGTCTGCAAGCAGTGCCAATAGTCGATGAGTACGCCAGCGAACTGTTTGAACACAACAGAGATGAATACCTCGAGTTGCAGATTAATAGGCTCGTTGAGAATCGGCTTAACCGAAGAATTGCCGCAGCGTTGCTCAGGCAAAGGCAGCAGACATTCGTATCTTTCAACCATTGTGCCACATACGAGCCGATAACTCGGCAGGTCAGGTTTAGATTTGTCCCGATCCATTGGGATCAAACACAACGTTAGTCGAGACTAAACAGACAGACGTCTGAAGATATATTGCGAACACGTGGGGGCAAAAAAGGAAAACGCCAGGAGCAAGTAGTGCCAAAAAGGAGTTTGGCTGCCCAAGGCAACCAGAGCAATTTTCAAACAAGTTACTAAGCGCTTCTTCTAAAGTTGCAGCATAAAAGGCCGATAAGACTTTAGGGTGGGTGTGTTGTTTGTCCGGCCCTGGAAACGGGCAAAAAAGAGGTCAAGGATCGATGTTGGCGCTTATAGGACTAAGAATCCTGCCGCATAAACCTAACTTGTACTCGTGACCGCAGAATGCGCATTCCCGTAAGGCGGGCGATTTTCGTCGAGGGATATTGTGAAAACACAGCAGCAGCTTGCGATCGACCAGATATGGGAGCAGTTCCACAGGACCCGTGAGGACCGTTACCGTAATCTGCTGATGGAGCATTATAGGGACTTGGTAAAATATTGCGCCGAGCGGTTGCATAGCAAATTGCCGGACAAAGTCGAGCTGGACGACCTTATAAGCGCCGGCATTTTCGGACTGATGGACGCCATTGAAGCCTTCGATCCAACTAGAGGCGTAAAGTTCGAGACGTATTGCGCACCGCGCATAAGAGGCTCGATTCTGGACGAGCTGCGGAGCATGGATTGGGTGCCGCGGCTGGTGCGTGCCCGTGCCCATCAGTTGGCAAAGGCCACTCATTCGCTCGAGATGCACCTTGGCCGTAAGCCCGATGAGCAAGAGATCGCCGAGGAGCTCGAGATGGATATAGAGGATTTCAGCAGGCTGCTACGGGATGCCAACGCTGCCAGTCTGGTTTCGCTGAACACCAAATGCGGCGACGATGAGACCGAAAAAGATGTTCGTGAAATAGACGTAATCAAAGACCAAAGAAGCCAGGACCCCGTGCTCGAAGCTCAGAAACGCGATCTGAAGAACCTGCTTACGAAAGGCCTGACGCGGGCCGAACGGCTAATTATCGTCTTATACTATTACGAAGAAATGACTATGAAAGAAATCGGGGCAACTCTGGATTTGTCCGAGTCCCGCGTATCGCAGATGCACTCCTCGATCGTCGCCCGCCTAAAAGCCCAGATGAACACCCGCAAAAAAGAATTCTCGATCGAGTAACGTTGGTTCGGTTAGAACAAGAGTTTTGCAAAAGTTCAGTAAGAAATACTATTCTGCCGGGCAAGGTGTTGGCCCCCCCAGGCATCACATAGACAAAGGCATTATTACAACCGTTGACAAACAGCAACACGGCAACTTTAATCCGCAAGCTCCAAATGTGCTCTCCGCATCGCCTCGTCCCTCCTTAGCACTTGTTTAGCAGAATCTTATGATTCCTGCTAAACAGGCCCCCCCTGCTAATCCGAAAAAAGGAAGGCGTGTTGCTTTTTTGCAGCATGCCGCCAGTCAGAAACGATAAGCTATTTCAGGTGTTCTGTCTATGGCAGATAAAAACATTCTGGTTGTAGACGACGACAAAATCATAGTGGACTCGCTGTGTGAATTTCTGACGCTGGAGGGATTCCAGGCCGGCGGCGTCGAAAGCTTCAAGGGTGCTATCGCCAGGCTGCAGAAGCAAAACTATGCTCTTGTAATAATGGATGTGAATTTGCCGGATGGCGATGGCTTCGAACTATTAGACCTGATCAAGAAAAACTATCCTCAAACGGTGGCCATAGTAATAACCGCTTATGGCACCATCGAAAGTGCGGTCAGAGCCATTAAGAAAGGCGCCTACGATTACCTGACAAAGCCCATCATTGACGATGAGCTGCGGTTCGCGATAGAAAGAGCACTCACGCAACAGTCATTAATAAGCGAGAACGAACGACTGCGGCTGCAACTCGAACAAAGGTACAGCCTGGAGAACATAATCAGTCACAACTACAAGATGGCCAAAATTTTCGAGCTTGTCGAGGCCGTCGCCGATACCAGCACTACAATACTGATGGCAGGTCCGTCCGGCACAGGCAAAAGTATGCTGGCAAGGGCCATACATTACCGTTCCAGCAGGAGAAACAAGCCTTTCGTCGAGGTAAGCTGTGGGGCGCTGCCGGAGACACTTTTGGAAAGCGAGTTATTCGGGCACGTCAAAGGCGCCTTCACCGGCGCAGTAAATAATAAAGAGGGCAAATTCCTGGCTGCAGATGAGGGCACAATTTTTCTGGATGAGGTTGCCAATGCGTCACCGGCTCTGCAAGTGAAACTGTTGCGGGTTTTAGAAGACAGACAATTCGAAGCGGTCGGAAGCAACAAGACCTTGACCGTCGATACGCGGATTATCCTGGCGTCAAACCGTGACCTGATTGAGGAAGTCAAGCAAGGCAGATTCCGGGAAGATTTGTTCTATCGGATAAACGTGGTGACGGTACAACTTCCGGCTCTGCGCGAAAGAGTAGGCGACATTCCACTGCTGGCCAAGCACTTCTTGTGGATGTATTGTGCTCACCACAATAAAGAAAAGCTCGGCATCACCGATGAAACAATGGAATATATGGAGCGTTACCCTTGGCCAGGCAACGTGCGCGAACTGGAGAATGTAATGGAGCGGGCGGTTCTGCTGAGCAAAGATAAGTACATCGGCCTGGAAGATCTGCCCGAATCAGTCAGACAGGATCAGAGCCAACAGCAGACAGGATATAAGCCCATGACCTTGAAGGAGGCGCGGGCCGAGCCGGAGAAAGGCCTTATCCGTCAAGCACTGGAGGCTCATCACTGGAGTAGACAAGAAACCGCCAAGGCACTTCAAATAAATCGCACCACTTTATACAAGAAGATGAAGCTCTACGGCCTCGACATCGAAGCTGAGCGATTAGGTCTAACCTGATGAGGCCCCCGAAGCGGGCTTGCGGTAAAAAGGCCCCCGAAGCAGGCTTCTGGGCTAAATATTTGAGGTTTTAGTGGTTATGGTTCTTGACGTATTGTATTCGTCGGATCATATCCTTGCCGTCAAAACAAAATCTTTTATCAAATCCGCATGTCCAAACGCGCCTGGTTCGACCATGCTTTCTTAGGGCAGAGGTGGTGACATTCTTAAGCCTGCTGAATATAACTAAGTGTCTTCGGCATAATTGCCGTAATTTAGCCGCCAAGCCTGCTTGGAGGGAATTATAATCCAGCAAAAAGGTAGGGTATGCTCGGCATACCAAAACTTGATGGGGATCTGGTCTTTTGAGAATGCCGGTATGCCAAATCCTCACGCCTATGTATGGTATGCAAAGCATACCCTACAACTATTGTAACTCGAGTGTGGATTTTTTTGCGTGGCTTTGGGTTCGCCTTCCGCGAGTACACGAAGTGTTTATCTGAACCTCGACCCGGTTATCGGTTGGAGCACCAACAGCAATCGTTAAGGATGAGCCGCGAATATTCATATTGGCCAGGTCTAAGCTTATCGTTCGGCTGAAGGTTTCAGGGCTTTTGCCACGAATGTTTACTCTCGACCAGGCCAGGCCGCTCGCCGTCAGGTTTCGCTCTATCGCTTGAAGATAAGCCGTATCCGACTGGAACATCATAGTATTTGCGCCAGCGGTCAAGACAATCATAATCGCGCCGATCAAACCGATCGCAATTATGACCAACCACAAAACAAAGCCTTTGTTTCTTGACGTTTTCATCTGCATAGAGCCCGTCAGGTCGTCCCCAGGAAGTACAAGTGGGAATTGGCCATCCTCTGTTGATATTTGCTTCGAAGTTTATACCTTATGGCGGTCGTGACCTCAACGGCATAGCCTCTACCGTCCTGCCGCCAGGTGCGCCATTGCACTTGCGAGTTCGGCAGCGACCAGACGCGGGCATCCATAGGCTGCTCTTCTTTCGCCGGTGTCAGCCTACGCCTGAGCATCTTGCCGCCGCTCAATTGATAGCTCACCACGCCGTCTGCAAGCTCAATCAGAAGCAGCCCCTCGCCGGCGGTGTCCTGCCCGTATGATTGCGGCAGCGCCTTGGCACCACCAATGTCCTGCCGCATCTGCTCGAGCATATTGAGCAGAGAGACGTTTTCTTGAACAAGCCTGGCGGAACGTGGAATATCGCTGAGCGCACTACGGAACAGCACATCAAAGGCTATCATTGCGAACGGCAGCACTATTAGCACTACCAGGATTTCCACCAGCGTCATGCCTTTTCGCATAGCTACCGCCGCCCTTCTGCTAATGGTTCCTGTCCTGCGGTATGCCGGGCAATCCCATCGTCTGAAACATACCTGGATAGATGGATCTGGACTTTGTTGCGAAAGCTCTTGCCGCTTGTTGTTACTTTGACCAATTTCATCCCCTGCCATTGCCCCACGCCCGGCGACTGGTCAATTGAGACGGTTAGCCCGGGCCAGAGTCGCTTAAAATCTTCGCCCGCGACCGGCTTGCCGGTCGTCGTTATGCTGTCAAGCTCCGCCTGGGCTGCAGCTATACAGCGCTGTCTGACTAACTGGCAGCCGTTGAACTTTGCGAATGCGTGAAGCGACAGCGCAAAGGCCGTCATAAGGATTCCCAATACGGTCAACACCACTATCAATTCGGTAAGCAAGAAACCGCGTTGCCTCGGATTTCTGCCGGACATATTCTCACTCCATAGTCGTCACGGATAGACAAGATTTGCCATCTCGTTAATAATGAAGACTAGCGGCGAGAAAAACGCATAAGCCACAAATCCCACGACCAATCCCATAGTTACAGTCACGCACGGCCACATTATGAACCTGGCAAGGTTGACGCGGTAGCTGTAGCTCGTACGATAGCATGACTCGAGCATCTCTAAGACAGTTGGCGCATTGGCGGGGTTGGCCCGCTGGTCGAATGCCCAGGCCAGACTATTGCCCAACCCACTTTCTTTTGCCGCGTCGGCTATATTCTGGCCAGCCTCCACTTTCGCCAGCCATTTTCGCAGCCGTTTTCTGAAACAGTTATTCACATCTAAGTTGAGCGTATTGGCAATTGCCCCATCAACCGTACAGCCGGCATTAAGCGACAGCCGCAGAATCTCCGCGACCTGCACGAGCGAATATTTCTTCTCAAACCACTGCACAATGGGCAAATGCCATTTGATATAGTCGCCGATCCGCGAAGTAACGTATGGCTTGGCTGGCCGGCGAGGCCGAAACCTGATGCGAATCACAATAACCACCGCCGTAACGACTGCCAGTCCGAGCACCAGCCAAACCAACCACCCATTGCCATAGTGGATGAAACTCGTGATCCACATTAAGAATCGAGTAGGGGCTGGAATCTTGGCTCTTTCATCCAGTTCCGTTAAGACAGAGATGAGGTTTGGAACAAGAAACTTCGTTAAGCTCCATACTATAAAAAACACAAAGGATATTAGTATTACTGGATAAGCCGGGTGGAGCGGCCTTAGCTTCTTCCCCTCATCCGCCCTGGCGACCATGTCCGCCTCAATACTCGTGATTGCCAGCGGAAGCTGGTCGATCCGCTCGGCAGCAGCAATCATTCCCACAGCGTAACCCGGACATTTAGGATAGCCCCGCTTAATCGACTCACTGAGGCAGTAGCCCTGAACCAGCCACTTTTCTATACTCCGCAAGATTCTTGACCGCTTATCCGCACGCCCACTCGCCGCCGATTCCAGCGCCATCGGCAACGGCAGATTCTGGCGGATACTCGCGCCGATAGTTGAGATAACATAGGCAGCATTTGCGTGCCGAGATGCCAAGCCATAGCTTATGACCGCACCGATGAATAAAACAGAAAACACAACTCCATAGATGCCGCCGGGCCCAAACAGGGCAAATGAAGCAGCGATAAACAGACAGCACATCAGACCTATGAGTATCCATTTGGCGCACTTCTGAGGCCACTCATCCGCACCAGGTTCGCGCCTTGCCAGCAAGATAGCTACCAACGTGACAAAGAAAATGGCGGCGCCGAACAATATGCCCGTAGCCGGGTCTGCTAAGAAAAGGACGTAGCCTGTCCCGAGACTCAGGATCGGCGAGGTAAGTAGAGCAATCGCTGGCTTCTTGTAGCCTAAGATTGGGTATACGACCAAAAGTGCTATTGCTATGAAAAGCATAACTGAGCCTATTATCCAGCCGCAGACAACGCCGAAACGATCTGTATCATTGGTAGAAACGTTGCCATGATAGCCATTGCCAAGATTCCGCCCACAGCAATCAACATAACAGGCAGCAAAACTGCCTGCAGTCTTACCTGGCAATACCTGGCCTGCCCAGCGTACATCTGGCCCAGGCTGTGTAAATTGTCCTGCAGTTCATTGCGTTGCGTGCCAAGCTGAATCGAATACAAGAACAGTCTCGGCATGACCCGACAGAACTGCCCTGCCTCCAGGATATTTGCACCCTGCTCGATTTGACCGGCAAGGGTATCGGCTTCCAGAAAAAGCTTCTCGCTTCCGGCTGTGCCTGCCGCCAGTCTCAGGCAGGCCGGCATGTCACAGCCAGCCGCGACCATCATCGCCATCGCTTCAGCCATCCTGCTGAGCATACTGCTGTGGTAGACTCTGCCGAAGATCGGCACATTTAGAAATAGCGATTCTTTGAACCGACGTCCCGCAGAAGATGCTGAAAGTGCCCACAACAGCAAAAGTACCGCTGCGATCACTAATCCAACTGTCGCCCAAAAGGGCACCACGTTTCTAGCCGCACCTAACATCAGCCGGGTGAGAGTCGGTAGCCGCGCACCTTCGAACATTTCCGTATATACCGATGCAAATTGCGGTATTAGGAGCAAGAAAACGCCTGTTATGATAATCGAGCCGAGAAGCAGAACGACGGCGGGGTAGGCGGTTGCTTCGAAGATTATCCTTCTGGTTTGATTAGCCATCTCCAGATGCCGGTTAAGGCTGGTCAGCATCTCACTAAGCCTGCCGGTTTCCACGCCCGCTTTTAGAATTCGCCCGTACAGAGCAGGAAACGCCTTTTGTCTTTTCTCAAATGCCTGCTCAATGCTGACGCCTCCCTCAAGTTCGCCGGCGATATCGTCAATGAGTCTCCGCATTGATTTTGAGCTGACGTCACCGGCAAGCTCTCGCAGGCCTCGTTCCAAAGGAATGCCCGCTTTGGTTATTGAGGCGAGCTGCTGATTGAAAAGCATGAATTCGTTTCTGCCAACGGCTGTCTTGGGCTTTGCAGGTTTTGCTTTTTCGACCGAATTGACGGTAAGCTGCATCTGCTTGAGCAGTTCACCGGCCTCTTCACGCGAAGCTGCTTCAATCGTGCCCTTCATCAGTCTGCCCGCTGATGTCAGTGCGTTATATTCAAATGTCGCCATTTTGTGCTCCTGTTAGCTCGATAACTGCAAGAGGTCCTTCGCAGCTTATTCTTTCAAATTCAGTTCATACCGTAAAGCCTCTCTATCTGTTCCACCCTCCGGAGCCGGCGCTTCCAAGACGGCTTTCGAGCCGGTCTTGCGGTAGGCAAACGGTTTTTGGTCAATGGGGTTATCAGGAATACGCAAGTCGGTGATCTGGCTAAGGTCATCGGGAAATTTGCCATTGTGTTTACCTGCATAAAGGCGCATGGCCTCGAGGCATTGAAGTGCCGCCACGTCACGGTCAAGTCTCTTGCCGATAACACGTACCCTGTCGTGGCTGGGCTTCAATTGCTCCTCCTGCTGCCGTCGCAGCAGAGGATCGCTCTGTTTCTTGAGATCTGCCAGTTCCAGCTCGATCTGTTTGTTCAGGTCAATCAGAGGTCTCGGCAAGCTCTGCAAAGCCCAGTAAAAGGTAGGGGCATCCGGATATTGGATAACCTCTTCAAGCTGCTTGCACATAAGTGCACCTGTCGCTACCCCCACCAAGCCTTCAATCAGCGTAGGGCCCTCGCCCAGATGTCTTGCCATAACAATGCCTGTTCGGATGTTGCTGAAAGCCTGATCAAACAGCCCCTGGGCTATTTGAAGACGAGCCTGCACTGCAAGGACGAAGGCCAGCTCGCGGTATTTGCTCAGGTCCTCCGTCGCTGCGGCAATTTCCCCTGCAGGCCAGTTACATCTCTTCGATAGACTTGCCTGTCTGAGCAATTCAAGCGTTGAGCCAAATTGACTTAGCGTGGACTTAACCTCTGCTGAAGGCAAATCCTGTGGCGGCATCTTGAGCCACTCGCTGATCTTGTCCCTCTGCGAATCCTGTGGCAGCGATTCGATAGCTTTCCGATATAGCGGCAAGGCATCCGAATCAGTTTGCTCGTCGGCGGTGGGCAGAAGGTGGTATTTTTTCACAGCTTCAGAAGCTTTAGCTGGGGACAGCGTCAATTCGACTGTCCGGGCCTTCACAGGGACTACACAAAAAAATAGAGTCACAAAGCAGGCTAAAATGCGTATCATAGTTCACCTCCCGCGCTCAATAAACGCGACTCATCTGAGACAATTCCACAAACCTTGTCTATCTCTTGCTGGGTGGTAACACCGTCACTAATCAGGCGCTGGCCATCAGCGAAGATATTTGTATGGCCCCTGCTCATAAGCAGGGCCTCAAGCTCTTCAATATCGGCTTTGGCTAAAATGGCCTTTCGCAACTGCCCATCCAATTGAACCATCTCCGCTATCAATACTCGCCCCTTAAAGCCAGTCCCAAAACAAGCATCGCAGCCTGCCGCTTCATACGATCCTGATTGCTCATCTTTTTTCTTACACTTCTGGCACAATTTTCTGACCAGCCTCTGGTTCAGAACTGCCGACACGCTCGATGTCACCTGATAGGGTTCGATTCCCATCTCAAGAAGTCGCAAAAATGCGCCTGCGGGCGTGCCGCTGTGCATAGTGCTGGCCAGCAGATGTCCCGTCAGTCCCGCCTCGATCACAATCTTGGCTGTTTCAGCATCCCGGATTTCTCCGATCATCAGAACCTCTGGGTCCTGCCGCAGCAGTGAGCGCAGCGCCGTGGGAAATGTCATCTGGCCGTGCGGCGTAATCTGGACCTGCGTCGCTCCTTCGATTCTAATTTCCACCGGGTCTTCCAGAGTTACAATGCTCTTGCCGGGAGAATTTTTTAGAATGTGCCGCAGAAGAGCAGCCAACGTAGTGCTCTTTCCGCTGCCCGCTGGGCCCGTCAGAAGCAAAACGCCCTGGCTTTTTGCGGCGATCTCTTTCAGCGCCAGCAATATGTTCTGCGAAAAACCGAGATGCTCCAACTCAGTCAGTTCTTTGTGCCTGTAAAATAGTCGCACCACCGCTCGCTGGCCGTGGATAGTCGGGAAGACAGCCAACCGCTGGTCAAGTACCTCGCCATCGGGGTCATTGCCGATTTCGATCCGGCCTTCCTGCGGTATATCGTTGCGATAGGTCAGCAGCCCCCCTAACACTTTCAGCCTGGCAATCACATTGTCAGCTAAAGATTTGGGCAGGCTTTCAACCGTGCCCAACACACCATCAAGGCGAAATTTTACTGCTAATTCTGAGTCGGTAGGCTCAAAATGTACATCGCTGGCGGCCGCCTGCAAAGCCCTCTTGAGTAAATCATCCACCAACCAGACTACGTCCTCGGCTGTCAGGTTTCGCTCGTAAGACCTTTTCTTAGAGTAAGTTACAGTCATAAGGTTACCGTGCAAGACCAGTTACTTTCGCTGCTGGCTATTTGCCTTACTAACATTCAGACGCGCAGACGCACCACCGTGTTAATCAAAGAGTTGGTTTTTTCCGCCTAACAGCGAAGATTTCTGTTAACATATAGTTGAGCATCGCGTCTGGATATACAGGACCGGGTGAACGAGTCGAAATGAGCGCTTATGTTCGATAAAGCTGCCAGCTACGGCGTAGTGTGGGACTTTTCTGCCTCCGCGGCAGTAGATGAAAGCCAGCGGTGGATATTGTCCGTAATGCAGAAACACGGACAGGAACTGGTCACAATGTTGTGGCGGATACTTGGCAACGATCAGGATGTCTGCGATGCCTACCAGAGCACGTTCCTACGCCTGGCTCACTGCCAAAGCGGGCAGAAACCTCGACATGTAAAGGCATACATCTTCCGCACCGCCAGCAACGTAGCTGTGTCGATGTTGAGGCGCAAACTTGTCGAAAGGAGAGGATTGTCCGCCACTACAGCCGGCGCACGAGGCGCAGGCAGCATGCCATACTCCGGCACGGTCGGCAGTGTGGCAGCATCGCCGGCACACCACTTTGATTCCAAGTGCTTGCAGGAGACTCTCAGATGCTACATCGCGCGATTGCCGGAATATCTGAGAGACGTAATAACACTTCACGACCTGGCGGAATTGCCCTATTCGCAGGTGGGCAAGATACTGGGCATAACGGCAGCAACCGCCAGAGTCTACAGGTGCAAAGCCGTTCAGTTATTATCTGTTTGGATGAGCAAAGAGAGACAAGAATGATTACAACCAGCACGAATATGTACAAAGAAACCTCTTTTGCCAGTTCATCGCACGGGCAGGGCCCCAACAAGTGCAGACAAATTAGAACTCGTCTGCACAGGCTTGTAAGCAGTAGCTTGAGTCTGGATGCCGGTTGGGCACAAAGGCATATCGCAAGTTGTCCGAGATGCCAATCCCGAATTGTCGGGGTCGGCAAAGTCGAACTGGCACTATCACTGGTGAAATCTCAACGTCATCATCTCGATTTACTGATGCGTGCAAATGTGCAGGCTGTCGGTGTTCTCAAACACAGCTTGCGGGAAGCACCTAAAGCCGAAAAGCTCAAAAACGCCCTGCCGAAACCTAAGCTATCAGAGCACCTCAGCAGGTACAAACACGCAGCGGCAAATGTCGCAGCCTGTTCCGCGATTCTACTTCTTGCCAAGATCGGTGTCTTCTCCTCTATGCAGGGTTTTCAAACGCGTAGCCAAGAGGTTCTCAAGCAGTATTATGCCGGGCACATCGGCCAGGATTTGGCGGACGAAATCTTCCCGGCTTAGCCGGTCATTGCGAGGGGGCCCTTCGACTACGCTCAGGGTAAACTCCGCGACCGAAGCAATCTCTACTATTGAGGGTTTTGAGATTGCCACGCCCCGACAACTTGGGGCTCGCAATGACAAGGGCCTGCCACAAAATCTGGTTGCACGCACTTTCAGTGAGAAAATGGAAGAATCTTTGCCTTTTATGGGACCAGCAGGTAGGCATAGAAAGTAGTGCAGACAAAATGCATCCGTTTTGATGTCTGCAGGCCACGTGAGGCGGGGCAAATTACTCTGGGGCATCAGGTTATTTCGTTGCGGCTGCCTTGCAGGTTCTATAAAATGCCACCGTATGCGCAGAACTCTTGGGGCGACATCTCTTTGCACTCTGGCGTTGTTATCTTCGGCGTTTGTATCGACCAACGTGCCGCTTGGCCACTGGAGCTATGACGCTGTGGATAGGCTCATCGGTCATGGGCTTATCGACAGTGCTATGATGACCACCAAGCCTGTCTCACGCTTGGAAATGGCCAGGCACATTGCTGAAGCCGCAGAAAAGGCTCAACAACTAAACGAGCAAAATGAAATAATCTTGGCTATCCTCGATAGACTTAAGGATGAATTTGAAGTTGAGCTAATCGCTTTAGGCGAATTGGATGGAGAACTCATCCAGAGCTCCTTTAAGCCAATCGAAGACCCGTACGTCAAATATGTACTCGCTGAAAATACGCCCGACCTTGAAAATCAACGTGGTGATGTATTCCGCAAACATTCGAACTACAGAGCCGGTTTTGCCTCGCGGATGATGTTTTCAGATGTGGCGGCTTTTTATGTGCATCCGGAATTCGTTGACTCATCTTCCGACGCCGGCGGCGACATTGACCTGATCGAATGTTACGGCAAATTGGCGATCCCCGCTCCGGCGGGGACAAACCTGGAACTTGAGCTGGGCAAAGACTCGCTCTGGTGGGGTCCGGGCTACGAGGGTTCAATGCTCATGAGCAACAATGCCCAGCCCTTCAAAATGGTCAAGATGTCTACCCCCAATCCTATGCAACTGCCGTGGCTACTCCGTCGGTTTGGGCCGTTCAAGGCAGTCTGGTTTTTGACCGAGCTGGAAGAAGATAGAACTGTCGCCAAGCCAAAACTGACCGGCCTAAGGCTCAACTTTAAACCCCATCCGGCCGTCGAAGTTGGGCTGTCAAGAGCTATAATGTTCGGCGGCTCAGGAATGCCCCACATGGGTCTGGGAAATTACCTCAAAATGTGGCGGCCTGGGCCAGAACAGGCAGAGAACAACCAGTTAGCTGGTTTTGATGTCTGTGTTCTTCTTCCGATGGGCGACAAAATGCCGGTGAAGTCCGTCAAGCTTTACGGAGACTGCGCCGGCGAGGACGAGGCAGGCTTGCTGCCCAGCAAATGGGGTGAACTATTAGGAGTGCAGCTCAATGACGTCCTGCGCACCGGCAGAACAGACCTGCGCATAGAATACGCAGACAATCACGTCTCCAGTGAACCGAACGTGTTCTATACGCACAGTGTCTACCAGCCAGGTTACACTTACAAAGACAGAATAATCGGCCACCACATGGGCACAGATGCTCGTGACATTCTTATCAGGCTGACACACTACCTGACGGAAGATGTGATTTTGGGTGCTGAATTTGACCGAGAAGTCACACACCTTTCGTCAAAATCACGCCCGGCTACCAACCGGCTCGGACTTGATCTGACGCTATTTGCCCATAGGACCTGGCAATTGAAAACAGCCTACCGATACGAAGACACCCAGGACGGCCGCGGAGATAATCACATTTTCTTCCTACAGTTGGTCTATGACTTTTAATAGAACCCGCGGCAAGGAATTGCCAGTTGCTCTCGGCCCTTTATCTTCACAAGAAACTTGTCACCGAAGTTTGTCGCACCCTCGATACCTGGCGGGGTAATTTCCACCTCAAACTGATATCCATTATCCACTTTTTTCTGGTTCAATACCTTTATGAGATTGTTCTCTGATGACGTAGATTCTATCTCAAAATCCTCGCCATAGTTGTTAAGTACCAAGATATTCCTGACAACGGGTTCTCGGGCTTTGGCGTTGAAGACAATAATCATTGACGGATTAATCGTGAATCGCGGTACGACATCGAAAGCAATAGTTACCTCACCCCACTCAGGATGAGTTCCACTAATATCGATGCTCCCGCTCAGGTTCTTCTGCAGTTTTTCCAGGTCTGCTTTCGGCTCAAGAACGAACTGTGTCGCCTGCAGCGAAGGGTTAATATCGGCACTTATGCAGTCACCTGTCGATTTGAAAGCGGTTATCGCAAATGGCTTGCCGTCAAGACCCTTAATCGTAATCTGCGGACAGCCGGCGTTGGGCTTGTTAAGTGCCAGCTTCAGACTGGTCGGCTCCCACTCTACTCTCCGCACGATGTTGGCCTGTAAAGTCAGTGTAACCTTACGATCGGCCCAGTCGTTGCTGTGGACGTAAAAACGCTTGACTTCCGACCCAAACTGACTGCTTACGCGATACTCAACTTTTACTACTCCGCTTTCACCCGGCGCGTAATCAGACTTATCCGCCTCGGCCTTCACCCCGCAGCAGACCTCCACGCTGGATATCTTCAGCAGGCTGTCTCCCGTATTGGAAAACTTGAATTCACAGCTTTTCCTCGTCTGCGGGGCAACTGACCCGAAGTCGTGAACAACCTTTTCAAACGTGATCCTGGGGCCTGGTCGAGTGGCAGCCGACTGCGGTGTCGTGGTCCCATTTTGACAGCCATTTAGCAGCAGTAAAACAACGCCCGCCACAAGAAGGTGAAGAATTAGGCAATTGCATCTCATGTTTCTATCTCCAAAACTACATGGTCAAGATATTGTAATAAAAAAGACATCCGCCTGCAAGGGTCTATGCAGCCTAATCCACAAGTATAAGTCCGTAGTAATTCGGGCACTGGCGTCTGCCTGTCACTACTTCAACGGGAAGCCCTGCCTTTCTGACAGTGGAAAAAACGTCTATTCCGCACGCTTCCATTGCAGGACGCGCCCGTTCCGCATGGCGACACTGGCGTTTTTCCACCGGACAGTCCTTGCAGAAATAGCAAGGGCCGGCGCCCAGGCCAAAAGCCTTCCATGCGCCGCGAAGAAAAATGCTCCGCTCAAGATCGACAACCGTCGCCTTCACATCGGCTTCAGGAGCAAAGTGAATCAGGATCGCCCGATGATAGGAATCCAAGACAGAGCGCATCTCCTCAGGTGAAGGTGTAAAGGGAGGGCAGACCAAGCACTGCCCATAGCCGTCACATCCGAACTGACATTTTAGATGCACCCAGGCAGCAGTCTGGACCTCCGACGGGCAGATTATCCGGGCGTCTTTGACACCTGACTTATCTCTCACGATCTCACACAATTCTTGGTCGGATAGGATTATCCTTTCTGCCGCGACTTTGCTCTTACGTGCCACTTCTTGGCGACCTCAATATGGACTCTAATTCTGTCTAAAAACTGTAAGAGCTAATTTATACCCTGCTGCGGGATTGTCTGCAACAACTATGATGACCAATCACGCCCATTGAAAATTGTCAATTGTCAATTTACAATTGAGCCCCAATGTGCCGACCGACGGCATAAAAAGATACTGTGGAGGTTATACGCTGATGAGAATAGTGAATTCACTGCTGACGATTACAACGGTACAGGCACTGTTGCTCGGACTGATCGGGCTGGCACAAGCCCAGGACAAAGCAGCGTTCGATCGGGAAACGCCGGTGGTCAGGGTCTATCAGAAGGCGCACAAGGCGGTAGTAAACGTCGCCGGTGAGCGTTTGGCATCAACTTCTATCTGGCAAGGGTTCGACTGGCCGGATATGTTTGACCGCTGGGGACCGAGAGTCCGGACTCAAGTTACAGTGCTTGGCTCCGGCGTGGTCGTGCACGAAGACGGCTACATCGTCACCAATGCGCACGTAATAAGAGGCGCCGAGAAAATCAAGATAACCTTCAGCGATGGTCGTGAGTTTCCCGCGGAAAAATTCAGTACTGACGAAAATAGAGACCTGGCTGTTCTGACTATGCCAGAAAAACCTGCCAACGAGAAATTGCCCGTCATTGACCTGGGCCGCAGCAATGACTTGATGATCGGCGAAACCGTGATAGCGATCGGCAATCCATACGGCTACTCAAACACAGTCACCAGCGGCGTAATAAGTGCTGTGGGCAGAGACATCCAGGTAGAAGAAGGATTCTGGCTGAGAGGCGTCATCCAGACCGATGCTCCCATCAATCCCGGAAATAGCGGCGGACCGCTCTTGAATATCAACGGCGAGCTAATTGGCATCAATACAGCAATCAGAGGAGAGGCACAGAATATCGGCTTTGCAATACCTGTCGATACCCTGGTCGATAACCTCAGCCACATGCTGATGCCCGAAAGGCTGCGCCGTGTCAGGCTGGGCCTGGTAATGGGCAGAATGAAAACGGTCGGAGAGTTTAGCGGGCTGGAAGTCGATTCGGTCAGCAAAGACAGTCCCGCCGATCAGCAAGGCATAGCTGCCGGCGACATAGTCCTTCAGATTGACGGACAGAAACTCAGCGGCGTGATCGACTTCTATGTCAAGATGATCAACAAGGAAACCGGAGAACCCATAGCCATTAAATATGTAAGGCCCAAAGACCCCCAGCCTCAGATACGGTCAGCCGAATTAAAGATGGTCCCAAGGCCTTTGCCGGATGGCCAAAAGCTTGCCAGAGAATTCTTTCAGATGGAGGTTTCAGAGCTTACCGCGCGAGTTGCCCAAAGATTCGGGTTCGAAGGCGCCTATCCAATACTAGTCATAACCGATATAGAACCGGGCGGAGTCGCCGACCAGGCCCACCTTCAGCCGGGCGACCTTATTTCGCAAGTGAACAATGCCACCGTGCGCAATCTCAGAGAATTCTCACTGGAAATGGAAAAGATTAGCGAGGCAGATGCGGTCAACTTCAAGATCAGGCGCATCACTTTGCGGGCCTTTGGTCAGGTCGAGCGCCAATACATCGTGACGCTACAGGCGCAAAGCAAAAAGTCCGCTTCGCGCCGTATCCTGTAGTGATTATCATTTCAACTGAAGCAGAACTAAGCGGGTGTAGTGTTTATCTTTGACTAACAGCAACACGCCGTCCTTTTTACTGCCCTGCTCTACATCCTTTGAGCACATCCGGACTGGCGGGAACCGCCCCTCTTAATGGCGAACGCTTGCCAAGTGTAACTGAAAAAGTCTCTCGTTTTCCATCACGGAGCACCACTATTTCAATCTGTGTACCCGGCTTTAGAACTCCGACGCGCGCACGTAACTGGCTGGCCGATTGCACCGGCTGCCCGTTAAGCTCAATAATAACATCGTGGGTTCTAATACCAGCCTTCTCGGCGGCGGAACCCTCAACAACCTGGGAAACGACCGCTCCGCTGGCATCCTTAAGCCCGAGAGCCTTAGCCATTTCTGGGCTTACATCTTGAATCGACACACCCAGGAACCCACGCTCAATCGTTCCATGCTCGATGAGCTGCTCGTAGACAAACTTGGCCATATTTATCGGGATTGCAAAGCTTATTCGCCCACCGGGGTCTTTATCGGTTATGGCAACATTGATTCCAACGACCTTTCCGTCAAGATTCAGCAGCGGCCCACCGCCGTCACCTACAGTCATAGCAGCGTCCGTCTGGATGAATCCCTCGTAAGTAGCTAAACCCAAGCCGCTCCTTCCCTTGGCCGTCACGGGCTAATAAGGGGCAAAACAAAAAGAAGTGCCGGCAATACAAAGATATGTGAGATCGCTTTTTTCTGCCTGCAACTGTAGACTCGCATCTTTTCTCTCCTAAAAGCGATTTATTTTTTTAAGGGGGGTATCTACTTGACGCAAGTTGCTTGTATATGTAGTATACCTCTCCATGAATGCCGGACCATATCCAGTCGCGGGAAAGGACTATCCGCGGACCTACCAAGAGTTTCTGGAGTGGTTTGCCGATGAGGCAGCATGCCGCCGTTATGTTATGGGTTGCCGCTGGCCGCAGGGATTTGAATGTGCCCAGTGCGGGACGAAGGCAAAGCCGTGGACGACGAGTCGAGGCTACCTTCACTGTCGACAGTGCGGAAGTGAGGTGTCGGTAACGGCGGGAACCATTTTTGATCGGACGCGGACACCGTTGAGAACATGGTTGGCCGCTATGTGGTTTGTGACCAGCCAGAAGGACGGAGCCAGCGCGCTCGGTCTGAAACGCGTTCTTGGCTTCGGGAGCTATCAAACGGCTTGGACGTGGTTGCACAAGCTCAGGCAAACCATGGTCCGTCCCGACAGGGACTGCCTCTGCGGTCGTATTGAAGTGGATGAAACCTACATTGGTGGTTCCGACACTGACGGCAAACGAGGACGCGGAAGCGAAAAGAAGGAGGTTGTGGTTATTGCACTGGAAGTCCATTCGTCAAAGGGGCTTGGACGCGTGCGGATGCGTCGGATTCCTGATGTCTCCGGCCAAAGCCTTGTACCTTTCGTCTGCGATGTTGCCGAGAAAGGTTCCGAGATTCTGACTGATGGATGGCGCGGCTACAACGGACTGTCGAAGTGCGGCTACCAACACGACAGGATTGTTCTGTCAGACACTGGCAATCCGGCCCACATCAGTATGCCTGGTGTCCATCGCGTTGCCGCTTTGGTCAAACGCTGGCTGTTGAGCACGCATCAGGGGTCGGTCAGTGGAAAACATCTTGAGTATTACCTTGATGAATACACGTTCCGTTTCAACCGTCGTACGTCTCGGTCACGAGGTATGCTGTTTTATCGTCTTATGCAACAGGCCGTTATGACACCGCCCTTGCCGTACAAACAGATTGTTGAGAGAAAGCACAACATATAGGGGTCTCTTCAAGGCAGCTTGCTTTAAGCGGATACCCCCCTTTTTTTATATACGATTGTGCAAGTTCGACTGTCCGCGCCAAAATCTACCTTTGTCTTGCTGGAGGTACTGCCTATAATGTTCAGCCTATGAGGTTATTTCAAAAATGATCAAAGTGCCCGGCAAAAGTTTCACCGGCGAACTGCCGCCTCTTACGGCGGCTGAACTATTGATACGCAGCGAATTGCAGCGCGACATTGAGAATCTCGCCGGCCTGATCGGCCAGCGTAACATCTGGCGCTACAAGGGCCTCGCCGCTGCCGCCGATTTTATCGAAAGCTCGCTTGATAAGACTTGCTATGAAGGCAGGCGACAGAATTTCACGGCACAGAATAAAATCTGCTACAATGTTGAAGCCGTACTGAGGGGAGCAAGATTTCCTGAGCAGATTATAGTGATCGGCGCACACTACGACTCTGTGTTCGGCTGTCCTGGCGCCAACGATAACGGCTCGGCGGTGGCGGCAACGCTTGCCCTTGCCCGCTGCCTTGCGGATAAAAAGCCCGCCCGAACCCTTCGCTTTGTTTTCTTTGCAAACGAAGAGCCGCCATTCTTCCAAACCGATGAAATGGGCAGCCTGATTTACGCCAAAAGCTGCCGGGCAAAAGGCGATGATATCGTCGCGATGCTCTGCCTGGAGTGCATTGGCTACTACACTGAGCACCCTAACACTCAGAAATACCCGTTCCCGTTTAACTTTGTGTATCCTTCGACCGGCAACTTCATCGGCTTTGTGAGCAACTTTGCCTCTGGCAAACTACTGCACACGGTGGTTACCTCGTTCCGGGAAAAGTGCCAGTTTCCATCTGAGGCTGGAGCCGTGCCGGAAATCGTCCCAGGCGTCACCTGGTCAGACCAGTGGTCGTTCTGGCAGCAAGGCTACCCCGCAATTATGATTACCGACACTGCTCCCTTTCGCTATCCGTATTACCACGAACCAGAGGACACGCCGGACAAAATCAGCTATGACCACCTAACAAGAGTGGTTTTCGGCCTCTCGCAAGTCATCGCTGACCTGACGGAACTGACCCCGCCAGTTGATAAGAAGATCCAGGCAGCGCAACCGCAGAGTCCGGTCTATCCCGGATAGTTTCAAGCCGAAAAATTTCGCCGAAATCTCTTGCCAGGCGGCGCCCATCGGGCTATAATCTTGATAGATACACTCACTCGCGGATCATCATCTCTGAAAAATAGAAAAATGTCGGTCAAAAGGCTCCTTTAATGGAGGCGAGCCGACCATGCGAAAAAAAGCATTTACGCTGATAGAGCTTCTGGTCGTGATTGCTATTATTGCGCTGCTCATGGCGATTCTGCTGCCGACTCTGCAACGGGTCAGAAAGCAGGCCAAAGCCGCGGCCTGCCAGGTGAACCTCAGACAGTGGGGAATGACATTGGCCCTGTACGCCGAGGAAAACCAGGGACAGTCCTACGGGCGCCTCTGGAATCTCGGGGGTGGCGGTTGCGTATGGCTTCTCCGCGGAGCGTTCCTGAGCGGCGATGGGCAGAACGTAGTTGATGACTCATTCCACCATTTTCGCACTAAGGACATCTCCTGCTGCCCGATGGCTGTTAAGACTCAGAGCGGTTGGTACGGGGACTTCACTCTCAGCGCCGATTTTGGCTCCGTATCCGGGCGCGTGAAGGGAAGCGAAGGCTCGACATTTGAAGCCTGGGAGATCACAACGCCTGGTCCGCCGTTTGGTGGGAGCTATGGGTTTAACGAATGGTTGTTCCTTGGATTTTCTGACTGGCGGCGTGTGCGCTACTTAGAAAGTGTATGAAAAGTAACCTTTTGTCCGATAACTGATATATGGACAGAAGGAGTTATCCAAGCGATCTGACAGATGAACAGTGGAACTTGATCGAGCCTTTCCTGCCAGCGGCCAAGCCCG
>Ga0315279_10001657_pt1 | contig 36378 bp, 29 predicted proteins | sample YL17G06_20_MG_FD_203694 | JGI IMG/M metagenome (GOLD analysis project Ga0315279, IMG submission 203694) | Sediment microbial communities from Yellowstone Lake, YNP, Wyoming, USA - YL17G06_20 | ecosystem: Environmental > Aquatic > Freshwater > Lake > Sediment | place: USA: Wyoming | collected...
GGGATCCTGAGTAGGTGGCTGCCGAACCATGGCAACCACGATATCAGAAGCGAAAGAAAATTACCAGTGTGTCTTCTATGCTATTGGGCGCATGATGGTTAGCATCACTATGCCGGAGCCCTGGCACAGATGGTGATCGTCAGCGAGAAACTTGCCCAGCGGCTTTGGCCCGGCGACGACCCGCTTGGCAAAACATTGACACTGGACACGGTGCAATTTGATATGGGCTGGCTTTCCGTAGTCGGCGTGGCCAGGGAGGCGCGAGGACACTCCTTCCCCAGTGCCGGCATGGAAGCGCTCGGGCTGTATATACCTTATGGATTGATGCGGGTGGGAGATGGAAACTTTGCACGCGTGGTAGGCAATCGCGACGGCCGTTTTACGTCGCTGCGTTTCTACATCCGCACGAAAGGCGACCCGAGAATCCAGGCTGGCCCGGCGCGCACAATCGTTTCGGAGGTGGATAAACAACAGCCGGTTTTTATGGTCCGCACGATGGAAGAAAAACTGTCGCAGGAGGGATCCCCCCGTCGCGCTCTGGCGATTATGGTTGGGGTGTTTGCGTTTGTGGCACCCTTGCTGGCAACCATAGGAACATACGGTGTCATGGCCTATTCAGTCAGCGAGCGCACGCCCGAGATCGGCATTCGCATGGTGCTGGGTGCGCAACAGCGGGACGCAATTGCATTGGTCCTGAAACAAGGTATTCGTCTCCTGGCGATCGGCCTGCCGCTGGGATTGGCCGGCGCAATCGCGCTGTCTGGAATCCTGGAGAGCCAGCTGTTCGGTGTATCGGCAAGCGATCCCGTGACACTCCTGTGTGTATCGCTGCTCTTGGCCGCCGTGGCAATCCTGGCCTGCCATCTCCCCGCGCGACGCGCAGCCAAAGTCGACCCCATGGTTGCCCTGAGATACGAGTAGCAGAAATGCGGCGACAGGCAGCCGCGATGCAGCCGGCTGAAGCCCTGCACCTTCGAGGCCAAGGGAAAGCGCGCCTGGTCCTTTGGAGAACCGCTAGTTGGTGGCGGAGAGCCAGGATCTCGACCTGAAGCGGGGCTCGCGTCCTTAACGTCGATGCGAGCCTGACGAGCAGCGATATCAGCACGTCACGCATAGCTCACGACTGCAGCAGCACGAAGCCGCAAGAGCAAAGATTTCATCCACTACGGGGTTTTTGGCAGGGACAGGATTTTTTTAACGGCCCAGTTCTTTCCTAGGGTCACGGTGTAAAGAAATCTCAGAGCGCAGACAGCCCCCTCCTCTGTTGAGTGCGTCAAACAACGTTTGATTCGTCCAGACAATATCCAAGCCATCGGTGTAGAATGGAAGTTGCTGACGCGAGGGGGGGCCCCCCCCAACCACCATGAGGTCGTCGAGGCGTTGAATCAGTCCCGGAGGGACGGACTGAACTCGTCCGATGGCGAGACGAGAAGGGAGAGCACACTTCAATCAGCCGGACGAATCCGAGTTATCACGCGAGCGTCCTGGCCAAGGTAGGCTGGTGCTACCTCGAGATGGGACGTCCGGAAGAGGCGGAACGGGCTTTCGAGCGTGCCCTCGAGTTGGACCGCGACGAGGCGAAGGCCATCTTGGGCCTCGCCGTTGTAGCTTTCCAGAGAAAGGACCTCGCGTCCGCACGGGGGCTTTACGAAAAGGCCATCGGGAAAGATCCCCGCCTCGCGGGCGACCTTCGGATGTATCCAGGCTACTACAAGTTCACACCCGCGGAGCTTGATTTTATCAACGGCCTTCGCCGAAGCTTGACAGCGCCCTGAGGCCGGGTCGCGTCTTTGAAGCGGATATAGGACTGTCGCGTCCCGCCCCATCGTCGAAAGGGAGGTGAAAAATGGCTGCGAAGACTTTTCTCCGGGGGTATCCCCTCGTCTTCGCGCACCTCGATGCCGGCAAGCCGTTTGGTCTTCTATCGATCGCAACTTTATATCAGACTGTGTCTGGCGAAGGGAGCGGCCATGGCGAAAATCAAACTGAGCGGCGGGGGCGGCGGCTTTCCCATGCCGATGACCCTCGTGGGCTACGAGGTGGGCGGCAAGGCGAACTTCGTGGCCGTGGCGTGGGTCATGCGGGCCAACCAGGAGCCGCCGATGATTGCGATCGCGCCGGGGGGCAGGGGCCGCGGCTTTGACATCGGCGGAATCGTCCAGAACGGAGCTTTCTCGGTGAACCTCCCCGGCATCGGCCTCATGGAGAAGACCGACTACTGTGCCCTGAACCCCGGAGAGGACGTGGATAAGTCGGGGCTCTTTGACATCTTTTACGGGGAGCTTTCCGGCGCGCCGATGATCGAGCAGTGCCCGCTGTGCCTGGAGTGCAAGCTCGTGCAGAGGCTCGCTCTGCCCTCCCACACTCTGTACATTGGCGAGATCGTGGGCCTCTATGCGGAGGAGGACAGTTTCTTCGGGGGGTGCCCGGACCCAAGCCTCTGGCGCCCGTTCATGCTCACCAGGCCGGACGACCTGTACTGGGAAATCGGCGCTAGGGCTGGCGACGCCTGGTTCATCGGGGAAGACTGCGGAAAGAAAGCTGCTCAGAAGACACCGGAATCCCTGGAAAAGTGGCTGGAAGACACGCAGCCAGGGATTTCGGCGCCGGAAGAGCCGTAGCCAGGGACAACGTGGCTGGAGTGTTATGGCGAGCCGCTCGCCCCGACGAAGGAATGGGCGGCTTCATTCATGAAGGCGGAGCTCGAGCGGGCGGTGCCAGAGGGGTGGTCTGTTCGTCCCGTGGAGGGTGGTGAACCGCTCGCCTGGACCATCGTGTCAGCGGCCACTGGACGCGGCGGAGGGGCCGATGTCGATTACGGCGTCCGCGTTTCCGCCGGGCTCGATCTGGTCAGCTTTACGTACGAGAACAACGACATCGGGCCCCTGAGCCTGCACCATTTTCTCCTCAACGCCATGGTCGTGGATGCGGCGGCCTTGCGCCACTACGGGATGTCCGCATGCCTCCAGTACGTAATGTCCCGTCACAAGCCGAACCAGTGGGGATACACTTAGCAGAGGGGAGGCGGCCACGATATCCTCGTGCCCATGGCTCTCCAGGCTGCCTTCTCCGAATCCTCTCCCGAATGGGCCGCCCTCCATCCGAAACGCCAGCGGTATGGGCTCAGATTCGAATGGGATCATCTTGGAGACTGCTGGGTTTACTACCATGATCTTCTTTGGAGGATATACGAGGAGTTCGGGAACTCCGAATGGGCTGATGAGGCCTTTCTGCTTCTGATGCGCCATGGTTTCGATACGAGTGCCGGGTGTGGTAAACCGGCGGATCAATTCCGCAACGTCATCGGTCGGGGCGAGGCTTTCCTCGATCGGAACCTGGCGCACGCCCACCGCCTCGAAGCGCTACGCCGGCCTGGGTTACTCTAGTCAACTGAAAACAGGAGTCTTTTGGTTTTATTGGATCTGCCGTCCAATATTTTGGACAGGCCGAGAGTGTTTAAGTGTAAATTCTAATATTTTCGTTGACAGCGGTTCGGGGCGCGGAGAGACTACGGGCCTCACTACGGTTCGAACGTGCTCAAAGCGGATACGGTCAGCTTCAGGGAGATGTTCCCGTGGCTGGAGCGAAGCCTGGGCCGGGGCGGCATGCTGCTGGTCGTGGCTTTGCTGCTGTCGGTGCTGCTACGGGTGCCCTACTACCAGCACCACTTCACCTTCATCGACGAAGCCTGGTGGGCCGCTGGGGCCAGAGTGCTGCTCGACGGAGGGCGGCTCTACAGCGACCTCTGGCTTGACAAGCAGCCCCTGGTGTTCTGGTTCAGCGCCGCGATGATGCGAATTCTTGGTGCGGGAATGCACGCGCTTCACCTGGGATCGCTCCTTCTTGTCTTCGTGATTTGCGTCCTGCTGTTTCGCGTGGGATCGTCGTTCTTCACGCGTACGATGGGAGGAACCGCCGCCGTAGTCTATGCCCTCGCGAGCACGACCTACTACACTCCCCGGATCATCGGGTTGAACACGGAAACCCTGCTGGTGGTGTTCACCATCTCGGCCATGTATTTCTTTCTGCACGCCACCGTGCACGAGAGGCCGGGACTGCTGTTTGCGGCCGGATTGCTTTCGTTCCTGGGCGTGGCAACCAAGCCCGTGGCTGCGACACAGATCGTGCTCTTCTCGGCGCTTGTGATTCTCAGCCGGGACATTTCCGGAACGGCTCGAGCGAAGCACCTGGGGTTTCTGTGGGGCGGCTGGCTCTGTGGCGTCGCCGGCTTGCTGGCCCATCTCATGCTTCGCGGCAACCTGGCGTCCTGGTGGGACCAGAACATCCTCTATCCCTTCTTCTATGTCCACTCGGTGAGCTGGTCGCGCTTCCTCCGCAACATGCTCCGGTCTCCCGCGGCGTTTGTGTTGATCTACGCCTGGCTGCTCATTCCGATCTGGTTTGGGCGATCCGTGTCGACCGGCTCGCGCGTGGCCAGCCGGGCCGTTGCCTGGTGGGTACTGAGCGCGGCGATCGGAGTGGCCGCCGGCCGGCGCTTCTATGCCAACTATTACATCCAAGTCCTGCCGCCGCTGTCTCTCCTGGGAGCGATCGGGATCCCGTACCTGTGGCAGCATCGGCACGAACCCCGGCTGAGGGCGGCTAGCCTGATTGCCATCGCCGCATTCGCAGTCTCATTCTTCTGGTTTCACGTGCAAACCCTGGCGCACTGGTACTACTTCGTGGCTCCGGCAGCGCACGAAAAGGTGCAGTTCTGGGGGATGTGCCGGGAGAACCGCGAGCTTCGGCATATAGGCGAGATCCTGCGCTCGAGGACGGCCCCTAACGACAGGATCTTCATCTGGGGATCCCGGGCCGAGCTGTTCGTCTTGAGCGGGCGGAGGCCGGCCACCGCTCATGTCGACTACGACGTGGTCGAAGATGTGCCGCTCGGGGCGTCGACGCGAGAGAAGATGATGAAGACCGTGGAGACGCTGCGGCGCGCGCGTCCGCGCTACCTTGTCGACGTTCACCCGCGGGCACGAATGGCGAGCTACCACCCCTTCGCCGAGCTGCTGGAGCGGGATTATGTATACGAGGGCTCCGTTCATCGGGCGCGCCTTTATCGCCTGCGCGACGGGCCCGCGGTACCTGGCCAGGCGTGCGGATATCTCCCGAAATAAGCGCTCAGCATCGGACCGGCAGGCTTCTGTCCGCGCTGTCCTCAAGGCGATTCATGTAAAAGATTGGCACCTCACTCTTTTCCAACTCCTTTATGAAGTCTTCGACCGCGGCATCGGGTAACCGTTCTTCTACGCACACTGATTGATCGAATCCCTCCACGTCAAATTAGGGAGGTTACCACCCTCTCCATTCCTGCTATCCGCACGAATGGGCGGCGAGCAGCACTTTACAGCCCGACGATTTACCGAGCTTTCTGCGAACTGTTTTTATTGACCCAGCCGCGTGGGCATGTCCGCTACGACGTAGACCATGACGGCGACGGCGGCAACTCCGAGAGACATGTCCGTTGGATTTAGCTTGTCCGGGGTATCCGCCGCGGTGTGATGATACATGAAGTATTGAGACCCGTCGACCTCGAGCGACATGCTCGGGATGCTGCCGGCCTGAACGCTGGGGCCGATGTCCGCTCCACCACCGCCCGTGCTGATCATATCTGCGGCGATGCCCCGCAGCAGCGAGGCAATCTCCCGGACTACGGCACTGGCTCGCGCGTTTCCGCTGATTCCGAATCCCTGCGGCCGGAAAACACCGGAATCGGACTCGAGCATCATCACGTGATTGGCCAGTTCATTCCGGTGCTGGTCGCGATAGCCGAGTCCGCCGCGCAGCCCGTTCTCTTCATTTGTAAAGAGAACAACCCGGACTGTGCGCCGGGGACGCAGGTTCAGATTCTTCAGGACGCGCAGAGCGCTCCAGGTCACCAGGCATCCACCGCCATCGTCTATGGCGCCGGTTCCCACATCCCACGAATCCAGGTGGCCGCCCATGACCACGATTTCCTCAGGCTTTTCCCGTCCACGCAGCTCGGCGATGACGTTGGCCGATTCGGCATCAGGCTCCAAGTGAGCTTCCATCTTAAGCCGGACCTTGACGCGCTCCCCTCGGTCTTGCATGCGCTGCAGGCGCGAGGCGTCTTCGGCAGGAATGGCGGCTGCCGGGATCTTAGGAAAGGCCTGGTTGTAGTTCAGATCTCCCGTATGAGCCGTTCTCAGGCCGGCAAGCCCGACGGAGCGTAGCAGGATTGCGCTCGCGCCGAGCTTGGCAGCGCGCGTGGCTCCGTTCGCACGATACTGCACGGTCTGGCCATAACCCGTATAGGGCACGTTGTAGACGACGATCTTCCCGGGCACTTTGCTCGCATTCGCCTCCAGCTCATCGTAATTGCGCACCACGAGGATTTCGGCTTCCATCCCTTCCGGCGGTGTGGCGACGCTGTCTCCCAACCCAAGCATGACCAGCTTTTGCGGAGAAGGCTGAGTGATCTCGAGGCTCTCATTTCCGCGCACCCAGTGCGGCACCATCACTTTCTCGGCCCGGACATTTTCCAAGCCATCCTTCCTCATTTCGTCCACGGCCCAGCGGATCGCCTGCTCCAGAGCGGGCGAGCCACTCAGCCGGTTGCCGATGTTGTCGCACAGCACCGTCAGCCTGTCCCAAGCAAAATTGTCCGCGAGCGCGGCGCCGATGATCCGGCTCGTGGGCTCTTTGTATTCGTCCACCCAGGAGGATGAACCCTGAAATGCAGCGCCCAGCAGGAAAGTTGTGAGCCAGAGTAAGAGCGTGCGATGGTGCCGGATTTTCATTCTTCTCCTCATAAAACACCACGGAGACGCAGCGATCACCGAAACTCAGTGAACTCTGCGTCTCTGTGGCGTTTAGCTCAAATCATCGGGATCTTAATTCCCTTACGCCGCGCGCAATCTGTGGCCTCGGGATAGCCGGCGTCTGCGTGGCGGGCAACGCCGATGCCGGGATCGTTGGTGAGAACCCGCTCGATTCGCCGGCTCATGTCCTCGGTCCCGTCCGCGACCGTCACTTGTCCTGCATGGAGCGAATAGCCGATGCCCACGCCGCCTCCGTGGTGGAACGAGACCCAGGAAGCGCCGCTGGCTGTGTTCAGAAGAGCGTTCAGGATGGGCCAATCCGCGACCGCGTCCGACGTGTCCTTCATGGATTCGGTTTCGCGGTAGGGCGATGCCACCGAGCCGCAGTCGAGGTGATCCCGCCCCATGACGATGGGAGCCTGGATCCGGCCGCGCGCAACCAGATCGTTCAGCCGCAGCCCGAAAGCCGCGCGCTCTCCATAGCCCAGCCAGCAGATGCGCGCCGGCAGTCCCTGGAAATGTATCCTTTCGCGGGCAAGGCTAATCCAGCGGCAGAGCGACTCGTTCTCGGGGAACATTTCGAGCACTAGATTGTCGGTGATTGCTATATCGGCTGGATCTCCGGAAAGCGCGGCCCAGCGGAATGGCCCCCGGCCTTCGCAAAAGAGCGGACGGATGTAGGCCGGCACGAAACCGGGGAAATCCAGGGCGTTCGAGACCCCTGCCTTCAAGGCCTGACCGCGTATGTTGTTGCCGTAATCGAACGTGACGGCGCCGCGGGATTGCAGGTCCAGCATTGCACGCACGTGCGTCGCAATGGAGTCCATGCTGCGCCGCAGGTATTCGGAGGGATTCTGCCCGCGCATCCGCACAGCCTCATCCAGCGAAATCTGAGCGGGAATGTAGCCGTTGAGCGGATCGTGCGCGCTGGTCTGGTCGGTGAGAATGTCCGGAGTGAAGCCCCTCCGCACTAACTCGGGAAGAACTTCTGCGCAGTTGCCGACCAGCCCGACCGACAGCGCCTCGCCGTGTCTTGCCGCGCCCTGCACCAGAGCGAGCGCTTCCTCCAGGTCGTAGGACATTCGATCGCAATAGCCGGTCTTGAGCCGCTTCTGAATTCGCTGCGGATCGACTTCCACACCGAGGAAGGCCGCCCCGGCCATCGTGGCGGCGAGCGGCTGGGCTCCGCCCATTCCGCCCAGACCGCCCGAGACGAGAATCTTGCCGCGCAGAGAACCGCCGAAATGCTGCCTCGCTACGGATTCAAATGTCTCGTAGGTTCCCTGGATGATTCCCTGGCTGCCGATGTAAATCCAGCTGCCGGCGGTCATCTGGCCGAACATCATCAAGCCCAGAGCCTCAAGCCTGCGAAACTCCTCCCAGTTGGCCCAGTTGCCAACGAGGTTCGAGTTCGCGATCAGCACACGCGGGGAATATTCATGCGTGCGGAAAATGCCCACGGGCTTGCCGGATTGTACGAGGAGTGTTTCGTCGTTTTTCAGCCCTTGAAGCGATCGTACAATAGCGTGATAACACTCCCAGTTGCGGGCCGCCTTACCGCTCCCACCGTAGACGATCAATTCGTCGGGGCGCTCGGCAACCTCCTCATCGAGGTTGTTCATGAGCATGCGCAGAGCTGCTTCCTGGTGCCATCCTTTGCAGCTCAATTGGAGGCCGCGGGGCGCCCGAATTTTTCGTTTGGTTTCCAGCATTGGGGAATCTCCTGAGGCAGGATATCTTGCTCTCCAGCGAAGACTGGGCTAATGGTATTACAATCATCCCATAGCAGCAAGGCGCTTTCGGTGGTCAGTGGTCAGAAGGATGTTTGATTAGGGAAGGCGAATTATCAACTTCGGTCTGGCCACTGAGCACTGGCCACTCTATTGGGAATAAACGGTGCTAGGCCAGCACTGTCGCTGCTAGAAACGCAGGATCATTCGCCGGGCTTATCGAGGCCCGCATCCCGCAATGCTTGCTGTAACAGGTCTTCAACACCCAGGACAGAAGCCCCCCAGACCATGTAGTCGATGCTCAACTCCCGATTTCGGGATCGAACCTTTAAAATCCCAAGGGCATCTTGCCATTGGTGCTCGGAAACACCGCCTCCAAGGCGATACCAGTATAGTTTTTGGACGATCGTATCTTCAGGTGAGGAAACCCACAGTTCTTCTCCCCCGGTCTCTCCCACGGAGATACGCTCCCTTCTGTTCATCTCCGATTGAGATAAGACATCATCTTTCTGAATAAAGATGTCCACCTTGAAGGCCGTGGCGATATGGATCACATTGAAGGATCGCTTTCGGCGGATCGCATCGCGTATTCTTTCGATATCAAAGTAGTAGGCGCTTCCAAGAGCCTCTGCGAATGCGGGGATGTGCTCCTCGAGCAGATTAGCAACCAGGTCGACATCCTGCGTAGCCCTGGGAATCCCGTGGACCGAGCTTGCCATCGATCCGCATACAAGGTAGGAAACCCCTAATCCCTCGAGTACCCGCGCCACATCGAGAGTGATCTGTAACGCCTCACTGATCGGCATGTCAATAACCCTGGACTTCCGGGTCCCAGCCAAAAGCCTTGATCATCGTGCTGCGGTCGAGCCAGAGGGAGGCAAGTCGAAGGCGGAGTTCCCTTTCGGAGATTTGTGGCCCATGCTGGGCGCGAATTCTGGCGGCGGCTAATTCATGCACAGTCTGATTCAAATCGAATACTCGGTGCAACTTCTCGCGCGGAGACATGGATCTATACCGGGCAAGTAGGAATTCCTCGACCTCAGGTGGGGTATCCGGGGATTGGGTTTTCATTAGGCCTCAACCTTGATTCACTCTATCATACAAATCTCAGGATCATCCAGCGCATTGGCGGGCAATTCTGCCTCGGATTGCCAGAGCCTTGCACCCATTTTGACTGACAGTGGTCAGTGGTCACTGATCACTGACTACTTTTTTGGAGGATCTATCGTGGCAGAGGAAAAGAAATCGTGGACGTTGACGGTGGGTTGGCTGCTCTTTCTGCTTATCGGTTTGCTCATTACGCTGGGCGGGCTAACATCCATGGCGGAGGCCTATCGAGCACCAGAGGATCGCATCGCGGGCGTGAGCCTGGCAGATCTCGCGAAGTTAAGCCCGGACCTGCCCAACGCAATCAGGGGTCGGCGGGCTACCGCTTCATCTTTCGCCATTTCCTGCGGCCTGCTAGTTTGCTGGATTTCGCTCACGGCGTATAAGCGGGGAGAGAAGTGGGCCTGGTACGCGCTCCTGTCTTCGTTTGGGATCGGGACAATCCTCTCGATACTGCGAATCCCACTGTTGGGAATGACTGCAGGGGCCGGATCGGCGGCGTACATGCTAGGCGCGATGCTGATTGCTCTGCTGATTTCCTTCCGCGACTTCAAGTGAAGCGGGTGGCGCCCTTTCAGGAATTCGATTTTAGTCGTTCCGGGCGGTGACGATGCGGTCATAGATCGAGGGCGGCAGCGTGCGGGCGATGCGCAGCAACAGTGCCATTTGCCAGGGGAAATTGTAGACCGGCTTCTTCCGCACGATTGCGTTAAGGATCAGGCGCGCGGCGTGATCTGCATCCATCAGGAACGGCAGCTTTACCTTGTGCTTTGCCGTCATCGGAGTGCGGATATAGCCGGGATGTATGTCGGTGACCGAGATGCCGAGGCCGCGAGTGTCGACGCGCACGCTCTCCAGGAATGTGGACAAGGCAGCCTTGCTGCTCGAGTAGGCTCCGGAACCGGGAAGGCCGCGGTAGGACGCCAGGCTCGAGATACCCGCAATGTACCCTAACTTCCTCTGCAACATGCCGGGCAACGCGGCGCGAATGGTGACCATCGGTGCCAGCGTATTCACCATTATAGTTTCGTAGATTTTTTCCCAGCTGATCTCGGTGACAGGGCCTTCGCTTCCGATGCCGGCATTGGCGATCACAAGGTCGAGCCGGCGAAGGCACTCTTCAGCTTCGGCAACGACCCGCTGGGCCTCTTCCGGACGGCGAAGGTCAGCCGGCAAAACAATCGCCTTGCCGCCGGAGCGCTTGACTTCCTCCGCAAGCGATTCCAATTCCGTCTGGCGTCGGGCAACGAGGGCCACGTGGACGCCTCCGGCCGCCAGCTGGCGTGCCAGCTCGCGACCGATGCCGCTCGAAGCGCCCGTAACCAGGGCAGTCGAAAATGGAAATGTTCCCATAATCCTCCCCGAGAAATTAGCAGGCAGCAGGCAGATGGCGGCAGGCAGTACCTCTTTTAAACTGCTAGCTGCCAGCTGCCGTCTGCCTACTGCTTAAGCGGCCTGGCGCTGCTTGCCCCCGATAGTCAGGCCCCGCTGCTCCGGCGTGAAGTACCGCTCGGCCATTCTCGCGAGCCGCACGAAAGGAAGGCCGATCAGGAAGTACATGGCCGCCGCAAGCAGCCCGATACCAAGGTAATCGTAGTGAATGCTGGCCAGCTGGCTGTAAGCCTTGGTCAGCTCGACCATCGTGATCACCGATACCAGGGATGAGTCCTTGAGGAGAGCTATGAAGTCGTTCGTGACGGGCGGAATCACCAGCCTCATGGCCTGCGGCACGATCACATAACGGAGAGCCTGCAGCCGCGTCATGCCGAGGGCAAGGGCTGCTTCCAACTGCGTTTTTGGAATCGACTGAATCCCCGCGCGGTAGTTCTCCGCTTCGTAGGCGCTGTAGTTCAAGGCTAGGCCAAGGATCGCCGCCATCATGGGAGAGAGCCGGATGCCAATGTGGGGCAGCCCATAAAAGATGAGAAACAGCTGAATCAGAAGTGGTGTTCCGCGGATGGATTCTATGTAGGCAACCGAAAACGCGCGCAAGACCCTCGGGCCGTAGAGGCGGGTAAGGGCGAAACTCAGCCCAATAATGACAGCCAGAGCCATCGCGATTACAGAGAGCTCCAAGGTGACGATCGCCCCTTTTCCAAGCAGTGGGATGTAATTGAGGTACTGTCTGGCCTTACTCCACGTCGAAGTCGTTTGCAGCCGGCTCTCCATGTAGCTCTGATATGCATCGGCGCGTTCGCTGCCCGGCGAACGGTCTCCAAAATACTCCGCGCACATCGGCATCCATAACTTCCAGCGGTCGAGGATTTGCCTGAGTTCTCCCGATGCCATCATCCGCGAGAGCGCCGAGTTGATCTGCTCCAAGAGCGCCCCGTCTTCCTTGCGGACACCGATGCCATACTCCAAACGCCCGACCGGCGACCCAATCATCTTCAGCTCGGGCAGCGGCCCGACGTTGTAGAGCGCAATGATGTAATCCATCAAGACGGCATCCAGCCGGCCGTTGCTGAGATCCTCATAGGCGTTGATCTGACCGTCATAGCTGAGCACTGCCAGATCGCCGCGCGCCTCGAGTATGCGTTGAGCCAAGCTCCCCTTGAGCGTGCCCACCTTTTTTCCGCTGCAGTCTTCCAGGGACCGAATTCGGTTGTCGTCGGTGCGGACGGCAAGCTGTTCATAAGTGACATAGTAAGGACGGCTGAAGTTGATTACCTTGGCGCGGTCCGGTGTGATCTCCAGGCCGGAAACTATGATGTCGTAGTTGCCGCGCTCGAGCCCCGGAACGAGTCCGTCCCACTGATTCTGCACAAACTGCGTGGGTCGGCCCAGGATGCGGCCGATGGCGTCGATGATGTCGACTTCGAAACCGATAATCCGACTTGGATTGCGCGGATCCTGGAACTCGTAGGGCGCTCCTCCTTCTGCATCGGCCCCCCAAAGCAGCGGCTTGGAAGACTGCGGGAACGCGAATGATGGAGCCAGGAGAACGAGAACTATCAGAAGGGCTGTGATTATTGCGGATTGAGTGCATGGCAACTGGTTTTTAATCCGCAATCCGCAGTCCGCAATCCGCAATTTCCACTTCCCCATCAGAGGAACCTCCTGAGGAACTGCCGTGTCCTTGGGTCCACGGGATCCGTGAATATCTTGGCGGGATCTCCTTCTTCGATCACGCGGCCCTCGGACAGGAAGACGATCTTTTCGGCAACGTCGCGGGCGAAGCGCATCTCGTGCGTGACCACCACCTGCGTGATTCCCTCGGAATCCAACTCCTTCATGACTTCGAGAACTTCGTCCACCAGCGCGGGATCCAGTGCTGAAGTCGGCTCGTCATAAAGCAGGACCTTCGGTTTCATGGCAAGAGCGCGCGCAATTGCGGCGCGCTGCTGCTGCCCGCCGGAAAGTTGGGCTGGGTAGAGAGCAGTCTTGTCCTTCAGGCCGACCTTTTCCAACAACTGGTGAGCATTGGCACGCGCCTCCCGGGATGGAACACCCTGGACGATGGTCGGCGGCCGCGCTACGTTCTCGAGGGTGGTCATGTGCGGGAAAAGATTGAAGGATTGAAATACCATCCCCGTTATTGCGCGCAGTTGATGGGTGATCCGCTGGAACTCTCGATCTGCGCGAGGATGAGCCGGGTCGCGCTCGAGCAACAAGCCGTTGACGGAGATCCGGCCTTCGTCGAAGACCTCCAGACCGTTCAGGCAGCGGAGCAGCGTGGATTTCCCGCACCCGGAGGGACCGATGAGGACGGTCAGCTGGCTCGCTTCCACCATCAGGTCCACACCCTGGAGGACTGGGTTCCCCTGAAAGGCTTTCTTCAATCCCTGGATTTCAATAATTTGTTGTGTCATGTAGTTCGCCACATTCTAAACCAGGAAGGGGTCGTATCCACAAGATTCTGGACGCGGATTTGCACTGACGCACACGGATTCCCACGCTTGGGCAGTTGGAGCAAAAGCTAGTCCGATCCGTGGAAATCCGCGTGAATCCGTGTCCAAGGTCTCTCTATGACTCTCACTTTTAATTACATCCCTTTCACCCCGGTTTATGGTGTGCTTTTCGGCACTCTGCTATAATGGCCATAATTTACTGTGAGCTGCTGGCGATGGCGGAAGTGGGAGGCCAAAAGTGACGCGCATTATTCGCTGTGGTTCGATCCAAGCCCAAAACGAGAGGCCCGCGGATTCCTCCCTCATTGAGATCAAATCTGCCATGCTGGAGAAGCATGTGAGGATGACGGAAGAGGCTGCACAAAAGGGCGTGCAGGTCCTTTGCTTCCAGGAGATCTTCAACGGGCCGTATTTCTGCGCTGAGCAGGACGCGCGCTGGTACGGCATGGCGGAAAAGATACCGGACGGCCCTACCGTTCGGACAATGCAAGAGATTGCCAAGAAGCACGGGATTGCGCTGGTGGTCCCCATTTACGAAGAGGAGCTCACGGGAGTCTATTACAACACGGCAGCCGTGATCGATGGGGATGGCAAGTACCTGGGCAAGTACCGGAAGCATCACATCCCGCATTGCCATCCGGGCTTTTGGGAGAAGTTCTATTTCAAGCCCGGCAATCTCGGCTACCCGGTTTTCGAGACGGGTGTCGCCAAGGTCGGCGTGTACATTTGTTATGACCGGCACTTCCCCGAAGGAGCACGGATCCTCGGCCTCAACGGCGCTGAGATCGTGTTCAATCCTTCCGCGACGGTCGCGGGGCTCTCGGAATACCTGTGGGAGCTGGAACAACCGGCCCATGCCGTGGCCAACGGATACTTTGTGGGAGCGATCAACCGAGTGGGACACGAATTGCCCTGGGACATCGGGGAGTTTTACGGCAAGAGTTATTTCTGCAATCCGCGCGGCAAGATCATCGCGCAGGCCGGCCGGGACAAGGACGAGCTTCTGGTCGCTGACCTCGACTTGGAGATGATCACCCAGGTTCGCCACACCTGGCAGTTCTTCCGCGACCGAAGGCCGGAGACATACGGTCTGCTGGCTGAAGAAGGCCCATGAAAGAAGTCGAGAAGTCGAGCCGGAGAGAGGAGGTCCTGGAGAAGCAGAAGCAGTATCTGTTTCCCTCGATCATCACCTACTATTCCGAGCCTCTGGTGATCGAGCGCGGGAAGGACATGCGCGTCTACGACACCGAAGGCCGTGAATACCTGGATTTCTTCGGCGGGATTCTCACCGTGATCGCGGGTCACTGCAACGACCGCATTACGGAGACTATAGTCGATCAGGTCAGGAAACTGCAGCATGTCTCAACCCTGTTTCCCACTATTCCCCAGGTAGAGCTCGCAGAAAAGCTGGCCAAAATCACACCGGGCCGTCTGCAAAAGAGTTTCTTCACTAATAGTGGAACGGAGGCGAACGAAACCGCCGTTCTCATGGCACGTGCCTATACGGGGCGTCATGAAGTCGTCGCGCTCAGGCACGCCTACAGCGGCCGATCCGCCCTAGCCATGAGCCTGACGGCCCACTCCGCTTGGAAGTTAGGCGGTCCCCCTCTGCCTGGGATTGTGCATGCACACAACGCTTATTGCTATCGCTGTCCTTTCGAGAAAACCTATCCGGACTGCAATCTGGTTTGCGCCCGGGACATTGAAGAGCTGATTCGTACGGCCACCAGCGGTCAGCTGGCGGCATTCATTGCTGAACCGATACAAGGCGTGGGTGGATTTGTCACTCCGCCTAAGGAGTATTTTTCAATCGTAGCGGAGATCGTCCGCAAATACGGCGGTGTTTTCATCAGCGACGAAGTGCAAACGGGCTTCGGCCGAACGGGAGGAAAGTGGTTCGGCATCGAGCATTGGGGAGTACAGCCCGATATGATGACTGCAGCCAAGGGCATGGCGAACGGAGCTCCCATCGGGGCGACCATCGCAACTCCCGAGATCGCTGACTCGCTCAAGGGTTTGACCATATCCACTTTTGGCGGTAACCCCGTCACGGCCTGCGCGGCAAAGGCAACCATCGATTTCATCGAATCGGAAAACCTGATGGAAAACGCGCGGGTGGTGGGGGGATACCTGTGTGAGCACCTGAAGGAATTGCAGAAGAAGTATCCGATCATTGGTGACGTACGTGGTATGGGGCTCATGCAGGGCTTGGAGCTGGTGAAGGATCGGAAGACCAAGGCGCCTGCCGTGGAGGAAACGCGGCGGCTGATGGACCTGACGAAGGAAAACGGCTTGATCATCGGCAAAGGGGGTCTCTATGGAAACGTCATACGAGTCTCCCCGGCGTTGACTTGTTCCAGAAGAGACGTGGACGATGCGATACGCCTTCTGGACCGTTCGTTCGGCCGGCTTCAGTAGTTTGACCTGGTCGCCTTTCTTGTCTGACGCGCCCGGTGTGATGCCGGCACGCCCGACCGAGTGAAGACCCGCAGTATTGCAAACACTCCTCTCGATCTGCCAATCATGCCGTGACCGTGCCTCGCAGTTCCTTTGTGGTTCACGAGTGACGGTCCTCACATCAGGAGAAGAGCATGTCTACCACAGCAACTCGTACCTATCCCTTGTTCATCAAAGGTGAGTGGCGAGATTGCGGTTCTCCCAAGTTCGTCGAGAATCGCAATCCGGCGCGCACCAGCGAAATACTGGGCTTTGTTCCCTTTGCATCCGCGCCCGAGGTCGAGGAGGCGATTGCAGCTGCTGCAGCCTCGCTGCCTGCATGGCGACGCAAGCCTGCGCCGCAACGGGGCGCGATCATTGCCGGGGCGGCCCAGATCATGGCCGCGCGCAAGGAGGAGCTGGCAAGGGCTTTGACCCGGGAGGAAGGCAAGATCCTCCGGGAGTCGCGCGGCGAGGTTCAAAAGAGCATCAACATCCTCGAATTTATGGCAGGCGAGGCCCGTCGCCTCGGGGGCGAGACGCTTCCCTCGGAGCTGGAGAGCAACTTCAGCTACACGATGCGCCAGCCTCTGGGCGTTGTGGCAGTCATCACGCCCTGGAACTTTCCCGTGGCAATTCCCTGCTGGAAGATCGCGCCCGCCCTGGTTGCCGGCGATACCGTCGTTTTCAAACCCGCGACCCTGACTCCCGTGACGGCAAGCATCGTGGTCGAGATTTTCCAGGAAGCCGGTCTCCCCGCCGGCTGCCTGAACATGGTGCTCGGCAGCGGCGGAGAGGTGGGAAGCCGACTGGTTCAACATCCCATCGTTCGAGCCGTTTCCTTCACAGGATCCAACGAGGTTGGCGCAGGCCTTTATGCCCAAGGGGCTCAGCGGATGATCAAGGTCCAGTGCGAGATGGGCGGAAAGAATCCTTTGGTAGTGCTGGAAGACGCGGATCTGGATCTCGCGGTGACGGCCACGATTCAGGGTGCTTTCGGGTCCACAGGGCAGCGGTGCACGGCAACCAGCCGTGTGGTTGTCATGGAACCGGTCGCCGACCGTTTCGTTGAAATGGTCGTGGATCGGGCCAGGAGAATGAAAGTTGGAGACGGCCTCGACGAAAGCGTGGATATGGGTCCCTCGGTGGACGAGGCCCAGATGAATACCGTCTTGCGCTATCTGGAAGTTGGCCGGCAGGAAGCGGCGCGGCTGATGTGCGGGGGCGAACGACTCCGCGGCGGCGCATTCGACGGCGGCTATTTCGTGGCCCCCACGGTCTTCGATTGCGTGCAAAGAAGCTCGCGCCTTGCACAGGAGGAGATATTCGGTCCTGTACTTTCGGTCCAGCGAGTTCGCAGTTTCGAGGAGGCAATGGAGACCGCCAATGACGTACGCTTCGGTCTTGCGGCCTCGATCTTCAGCAATGATGCCAGCCGGATCTTTCGCTTCATCGACGAGATCGAGTGCGGCATAGCCCACGTCAACTCGGGAACTATCGGCGGCGAAGCTCAGCTGCCGTTCGGGGGGATTAAAGCAACCGGCATTGGGCCGCGCGAACAGGGGAAGACGGCCCTGGATTTCTACACCGAAATCAAAACCGTTTACATCGATTACACAGGACAGAAGAGACAGAGCAATTTGTACTAACTTCCTACAAGGGAGCCACGAATTGCCACGAAAAAAGCAGCCACGAATTACGCGAATTACACGAAATTTTTTAAATTCTACTTCGTGCAATTTGTGTAATTCGTGGCTGCCTTTAATTGGTGCAATTCGTTGCTGCAACTGGAGAAGCTATGACGACCCTGATTAAGAACGGAACAATCATTACAGCGACAGACACCTACAAGGCCGACATTCTCGTGAAGAACGGAGTCGTTTCGGAGATCGGCAGAGAGATTTCGAAGATTGCCAGCGAGATCATCGATGCGGCGGACAAATGGGTGCTGCCCGGCGCGGTCGACGTCCATACGCATCTGGACGCGCAATGCGACGGCATGACCACGGTGGACGATTTCGAGACCGGTACGGCAGCTGCGGCCGCAGGTGGGACCACAACCGTTGTGGATTATGCCGGGCAGGTTCCCGGCGCGACGCTGGCGCAGACGCTCGAGGATTGGAAAACCAAAGCGGCGTCACGATCCATTATTGACTATGGCTTTCACATCGCGCTTTCCGAAATCAACGATGCCGTCCTGAGCCAGATTCCGGCGATGGTGGAAGCCGGCATCACCAGCTTCAAGATTTCACTCGACGGGTCTGCTGAACGCCGAATAGGGGACGCCGCCATAATGGAGTTCCTGCAACGTGCCAGCAGCGCGGGGGCCCTTGCCTGCGTTCATGCCGAGAACGGCGAGGTCATCGATCTCCTCCTGCGCCGGTTGGCGGCCGACGGCAAGACTTCGGCGCGCTACATCCCGGCGGCGCGACCCCCTGAGCTCGAGGCGGAGTCCACCGGCCGGGTCATCGCGCTGGCCGAGTTGGCGAAGGCGCCCGTATACTTTACCAACCTCTCCGCGGCCCATGCGCTCGAGAAGGTAAAGGTCGCCAGGGACCGCGGGCAGGCGGTCTATGTTGAGACCTGCTCTCACTACCTCATCCTCGGAGCCGAGCGGTACGAAGAGTCGGAGGGCATCAAGTATTACAACACGCCGCCGCTCCGCCCCTCCTGGCACGGAGAAGCTCTCTGGAAGGCGTTGGGCACGGGCGACATCCATGTTGTCGGGAGCGATCACACCGCCTTCAACTACGCAGGGCAGAAGGACGCTGGCAAAGAGAATTTCACCTTGGCGCCGCGAGGATTTGTCGGGATTCAGGAACGGATCTCCTTGCTCTGTTCCGCAGGAGTGCACGCCGGCAAAATATCCGCCAATCGGTTTGTCGATCTGACCAGCACCACACCGGCCAGGCTGTTCGGGCTCTTTCCCCGAAAGGGCACCCTGGCTGTTGGGAGCGATGCCGACATGATCATATTTGATCCTAAGGCCGAACAGACCCTGTCGAAGTCTATCAGCCTCTCGCGTGCCGATTACTCGCCCTATGAGGGGATAAAAGTGCGAGGCACAACATGGCTGGTTCTGCAGCGCGGACGGGTCATTGCCCGCGAAGGCAAAGTCATGGGACGGCCCGGCGGCGGCGAGTTCCTCGCTCGAGCCCGATTCAGTGGTTTATAGGCCATTCCCTGGCGATCTCGGTGACAGTGGATTGACGATTGATGACTGACGATTGACGATTTGTTGGGTCTGACAGATTGAATCAATCGTCAATCGTCAATCGTAAGTCGTCAATTCGATGTCATGAATCTTCAACTCCCGGAAATCCAGACGCTGAAGCTACTGACTGCTGACGGAAAGGTTCTCTTTAGCACCCGTGTGGTGCGCCTGTTCGCCTATGGCCTGCTTTCCGTCGTGCTCGCGCTCTATCTGGCGGAGATAGGATTGACGGAAACCCAGATTGGACTCCTGCTTTCCCTGACTCTGGCGGGAGACGTGGTGGTGTCACTGGCCATCACGACCGCCGCGGATCGAATCGGGCGCAGGGTCATGTTGCAGCTCGGAGCGGTTCTGGTGATTTTCGCCGGGACCGTCTTTGCCTGGAGCAGATATCTCCCGCTGCTCACGATCGCGGCCATCATCGGCACCATCAGCCCCAGCGGAAACGAGGTTGGTCCGTTCCTTGCGATTGAGCAGGCCGCGCTCACGCAGACACTCCCCGTCAAATCCCGAACCCAGGTCTTCGCGTGGTACAGCCTGGTCGGTTCGCTGGCTACGGCGCTCGGTTCGCTTTGCGGAGGAGCGCTGGCCCAGTCGTTTCGTCAGTTAACCGGCCGGGCGCTGGATGGCTACAGGGCGGTGATCGTTCTCTACGCTTCGCTGGGCATGGCCCTGCTGATCCTATTCGCGCGGCTGAGCCCGGCCACTGAAATCGAGAAGTCGTCTGCCTCGTCCGCTCCCGCTGCCGAACCGCGCAGCACTGGGATGCTGGGCCTGCGCCGGTCGCGCGGATTCGTGATCAAGCTCTCCGGACTGTTCATGATTGATGCGTTCGCCGGCGGCCTGATCGTGCAGAGCCTCGTGGCCTATTGGTTCTACGTACGCTTCGGCGTGCGTCCCGCGCTGCTGGGTGGAATTTTTTTCGGCGCGAACATTTTTGCCGGTGTCTCGGCGCTGGCAGCGGCGCGGATTGCGAACCGCATTGGCCTGGTCAACACGATGGTGTGGACACATATCCCGTCGAACATCCTGCTCATGCTGGTTCCGTTGATGCCGAATCTTCCTCTTGCGATCGCGGTTCTCATTGCCCGGTTCGGCATCTCCCAGATGGATGTGCCGACGAGGCAATCCTACACGATGGCGGTGGTGGATCCGGAGGAGCGCTCGGCGGCAGCCGGAGTCACCAACGTCGCGCGCACGGCTGCCAGCGCTCTCGCCCCGCTCGTGACTGGAGGGCTGTTTGGCGCGGCCCTCCTGAGCCTGCCGTTTTTTCTTTCCGGCGGACTCAAGATCTGCTACGACGTGCTGCTATTCCGCAGTTTCCGCTCCATCCGTCCCCCGGAAGAAAGCATCTCACCACAGAGACACTGAGACCACAGAGCTCTGTGTCTCTATGGTAAGATGACAGCTTACCCTCGGAGGATAAAGGTTGCGCCCGCTGACAGGAATTCGAGTCTTGGACCTGTCGCGTGTGCTGGCGGGTCCCTTCGCCACGATGACGCTGGCTGACCTCGGCGCCGAAGTCATCAAGGTTGAAACGCCTGACAAAGGCGATGAAACGAGGGCATGGGGCCCTCCGTTCCTTGAGGGCGAGAGCACCTACTATCTCTCCGTCAACCGCTCGAAACTCGGAATTACACTGGATTTTAAAAAGCTGAAAGGGAAGGACCTGCTCTTCCGCCTCCTGGAGCGTTCGGACATTTTCATCGAAAATTTCCGCGCGGGAGTGCTAGATCGGCAGGGGCTGGGATATGAGGCGCTTGCGAAGATCCATCCGAGGCTGATCTATTGCTCGGTGTCCGGTTACGGCCACACCGGGCCGCGCAGCGCGGAACCGGGCTTCGATGTGATTATCCAGGGAGAGAGCGGCGTCATGAGCGTCACCGGAGATCCGCTGGGGCCGCCGTACAAGGTTGGAGTCTCCATTGCGGACATCACAACGGGGATGTACGCCGTCCAGGGGATCCTCGCGGCGCTCTATCAGAGGGAAAACACCGGCAAGGGCCAAAAGGTCGATGTCGCCTTGCTGGACAGCATGGTTTCGACGCTGACCTATCAGGCCGGCATTTACTTCGGCACGGGCGGGACGCCCCAGCGCATGGGAAACAGGCATCCCTCGATCGTGCCTTATGAAACCTTCGAAGCCTCCGACGGATTCCTCAACATCGGCGTCACGAACGAATCACTGTGGCACTGCTTTTGCGAGGCCCTGGAATTAGAAGGCCTGGAAAACGATCCGCTCTATGCCAGTGTCGCTTTGCGTGTGAAAAATTACGACACACTGCGGCCGAAACTCGCCGAGCTCTTTCAGACGCAGCTGGCGGCTCACTGGCTGGAGCGCCTGCGCAAAGCGGGGGTTCCCTGCGGCGAAGTCCGCACGGTTGCGCAGGCTCTGGAGGAGCCGCAACTGCGGGCAAGGGAGATGATTCTCGAATTCGACCATCCTAAGGCGGGTCGAATTCGAGTGACGGGCTCACCGATTAAGCTGTCAGCCGCGGACTCTCTCATAGCCGCGCCTCCGCCAATGCATGGCCAGCATAATCGAGAGGTTTATTGCGGCCTGCTGGGGCTTTCCGATGAGGAGCTGGAGGCTCTCAAGCGGGAGAGAGTGATTTAGCAGCCAGGATCCCTAGTTTTGTGTGTCTTGTAGAGCAAACCTACTTTAGAATGAACCTTTCCATTGTGGATTGCGGGTTTTTCCAATCCGCAATTCGCAATCCGAAATTTGCTTATGGATCCTAAAGAGTTGGAATCGTTGGTTCGCAGCCTTGTGGAAAAGCAGCTGGCCGATCCGCGGATAAAGCCGGCCGCACGCGTGCTGTCCGTTTCCAGACCGGCGATCAAAGTGGTCACGGAGATGGAAGTCCGGGATGCGGGGCTTGGCGGGACGGTCCTGGCTGCGGAGGATGCGATCGTTACCGCCGCGGCGGCGGATTTGGCGCGCGCTTGGGGCGTTACGATCCAAAGGGGACAGCCGGTTTCCCGGCGCAAACGGAAAATTGCAGTGGGTGCGGATCACGGCGGGTTTGAGATGAAGGAGGAAGTGAAGAAGCTCCTGGAGACCATGGAATCGACAGAAGTCCTTGATCTCGGAACTCATAGCAAGGAGACAGTTGACTATCCGGACTTCGCGCAGGCCGTTGCGGAGGCGGTATCTTCAGGTAACGCGGACTTAGGCATCATGGTGGACAGTGCCGGGATTGGTTCCGCGATGACTGCCAACAAGGTGCCGGGCATCCGGGCCGCGATGTGCTACGACGCTGCAACTGCTCGAAACGCGCGGGAGCATAACTTCGCCAACGTGCTCACACTGGGCGGGCGCATGATCGACGTGAGCCGGATGCGGGAGATCGTGACAACCTTCCTGGAAACGTCTACGGGCGAGGAACGCCACGCCGCTCGCGTGCGCAAGATCATGGAGGTTGAGAAAAAATACCGCAAGGGTTGATCTGCGGGCAGTTCTCTCACCAGGGCGACGGATTATGGATGCGAATTTAAGAGAGCGCATTGTTCACGAAATCACAGAGGAAATCCTCCGCAACCTGAAACAGCCGGGGACGGAGAGCGCCCTTTGCCTTTGCCGCACTGACTGCCTTCACAAGTGTCCCGACGGGCTGCGGCGGCTCGTCGAGTGCGGTGCCGAGCGGTTCGGCATCCAGTTCGGCGCTCCTCCGGTTGCCAATGATCTTTCGAAGTATATCGACCACACGCTGCTTAAGCCCGACGCCACGGAGGCTCAGATCCGCCAGCTCTGCAAGGAAGCCGAGCAGTTCCACTTTGCTACGGTCTGCGTCAATCCTACATGGGTGCGGTTGTGTGCCCAGCTTCTCAAGGGAACCGATGTTGGGGTGTGTACCGTCGTGGGTTTCCCGCTAGGCGCGACCCCTGCGGACGTGAAGGCCTATGAGGCGCGCCGGGCGATTTTCGACGGCGCCCACGAAGTCGACATGGTGATCAATGTCGGCCTGCTGAAATCGGGCCACGACGCGCTGGTACTGGACGACGTCTGCCAAGTGGCCGCCGCGGTGCATGACGGCTGCGGCCACCTGAAAGTCATCATCGAGACGGCGCTGCTCACGGACGATGAGAAGGTCAAGGCCTGCACTCTCGCAAAGCAAGCGGGGGCCGATTATGTCAAGACATCGACCGGATTTGGTCCTGGCGGGGCCACCGCGCAGGATGTCGCACTGATGCGCCGCGTCGTGGGAACCGATGTTGGGGTGAAGGCTGCCGGCGGCATCCGCGATCTTGCAGCTGCTCAGCAGATGATAGCGGCCGGCGCCACGCGCGTCGGCGCCTCTGCCGGCGTGAAAATCGTGCAGGAAGCTGCCTCCCTCAAAGCTTCGTGAGATCTCACAAATAGCAACGGTGAGCAATCGCGCGGCCCCCAGCCCAGAGCTCAGCCTATTGACGATTTACGATTGACGATTGCGATTTGGTGGGAACGTAAATCGTCAATCGTAAATTGGAGGGAGGCTAGATCACACAACGAAGAGCCCGGGCTTATCTCGGCTGCGAGATAGTGGCCAGATCAAGGCATGGCGCGGATGCGCGCAATGATCGTCTCGAGAGCGACGCGGTTGTGCCCGCCTTCAGGAATGATAATGTCCGCATAGCGCTTTGAGGGCTCGACGAACTGCAGATGCATGGGCCGGACAGTGCTCATGTATTGATCGACGATCGATTCCAGGGAGCGCCCTCTTTCCCTGACGTCGCGCTCCAGACGGCGGATGAAGCGAACGTCGGCATCGGCATCGACATACACCTTCATATCCATCATCTCGCGTAGTTCAGGATCGTCGAAGACGAGGATTTCCTCGACGATCAGCACGGGTCGAGGTTCGACCTTAGTCGTCTCGGGCATGCGCGAGTGGGTGTGAAAGTTGTAGATCGGTTTCTGGATCGCCCGTCCGGCTCGAAGGGAACGGATATGGTTTTTCAGCAGCTTCCAGTCAAAGGCGGAGGGGTGGTCGAAGTTAATGCGGTCATGCTCGTCTGTGGGCAGAACGCTGCGGTCGAGATAGTAGGAGTCCTGATGAACAATGACGGCGTTCTCGGGCCCAAGGGCACGCACGACCTCCTCGGCAATCGTGGTTTTGCCGGATCCGGTTCCGCCCGTAATTCCCAGAATCAACCTGGGATGCCTTCGCGCTGCTCCACTCATAGGCACACTATTTAATCACAGCCAACACAGCGCCAACAAGGCAAACACCACAGAGACACGGAAAGCACGGAGAAGAGAGGGACTGCGTTAAGCTAAGGCACTAAGAAAATACTAAGAGTGTCGTTCAAAATACGCGAAAATATTAGCAGTCTCGGAGGGTCTCTGGTGGTATAAAAGGACGCTCGATGGACGGTTCCAGTCGAGCTCGCGCACAAAAAGCAGAACCTGGCGTCGTGGGAATCATTGAGCGGTTTATGAATCCGATGTAAAGGAGTTTCTACAATATGAAAAGGATCCTTTTTCCAGGCATAGTGCTGTTGCTTCTGATGGTGTGTGCTGCCCCCGCCTTATGGGCGCAAGCAGTAGCTGGCTTGGGCGCAATCTCAGGTGTCGTGTACGATCCAAGCGGCGCCGTAGTGCCCGGAGCCGAGGTGGTGCTAACCAACCCCTCGAAAGGCATTACCCGAACGATGGTGACCACGGAAGCGGGCGTCTTTTCAGCCCCCTCGTTGGTGCCGTCGAGCGGCTACGGGCTAACCGTCACCATGCAGGGCTTTGCCAAATGGGAAGCCAAAGATTTTGAAGTCCTTGTCGGTCAAACGCTGACTTTCAAGGTCAACCTGCAACTGGCGGGCGCCGCTACTCAGGTAGTAGTGACCGGCGAGGCACCGCTGGTGGAAGATACCAAGTCGGGAGTCTCACAAGTCGTCGAGCAGGCCCAGATCGACAACCTGCCTATCAACGGCCGCCGCGCGGATACCTTCGTGCTGGTTACCCCCGCCGTGACGGACGACGGCACGTTCGGACTTGTGAGTTTCCGCGGAATTGCCGCCAGCAATTCGTTCCTCACTGACGGAAACGATACTACCAACAGCTTCTACAATGAGAACGCCGGCCGCACACGCATCAGCACGCAGATCTCGCAGGATGCCGTGCAGGAATTCCAGGTGCTTTCCAATGGCTTTTCGGCCGAGTTCGGCCGTGCTATGGGTGGTATTATCAATACTGTCACCCGCAGTGGCACCAACAAAGTGCACGGCACTGCCTACTGGTTCTTTCGTAACCGCACGCTGAACGCCATTGACCGCTATGCCAACGGAGTGAATCCCCCCGAATGGCGACACCAAGCAGGCGCAAGCGTCGGCGGCCCCATCAAAACGGACAAGCTCTTCTACTTCGGGAATTTCGAAATCGTGAAGCGGAATTTCCCGGCCCTCAACCGGATCATCAATAACAGCATGACCGATGCCTCTGGAAACAATATCACCGCGCCGTGCACCGCCACAGCCGCGCAGTGCGCCACCGCCATCGCCTTCGTCACGCGCCAGATGAACGTCGTAGTACCACGTACCGTAAGTTCCGCCATGGGATTTCTGAAGTTCGACTGGAGGCCGACGGAGCGCAATTCTTTCAGCTTCTCAGGCAACGGGATGCACTGGCGTTCTCCGCATGGAATTCAGACCCAGGCGGTGCTCACCAATAATAACGCCATTGCCAATAACGGGAACTCCACGGTGGAGACCCGCTATGGAAAGGCATCATGGACCAGCATTATCAAGCCCAACCTGCTTAACGAGTTCCGCTTTGGCTACTTCAAGGATCGCCTGTCCGACCCTGCAGCTTCGGACCTGTGGCCCAAGGAGACCGGGGGCCTATATATCACACTCTACGGTACGACGATTGGCGCAGCCCAGGCATACCCCCGAACCTATCCCAGCGAGCAGCGTTACCAGTTCGCCGACAGCCTCAGCTGGACCCATGGCGCCCACGCCGCCAAGTTCGGCATCGATTTCTCCACTACGGAAGACTGGCTCAACCAGCTTTATAACGGTCTTGGCGGATACAGCTATTCGAGTCTGACCGCTTTTGCCACTGACTTCAGCGGCAACACGGCGGGGAAGAAAAGCTATTCCAACTTTACCCAGACGTTCGGCAACCCCATCCAGGATTTCCGAACCTCCGACATCGCGTTCTTCGCCCAGGATGTCTGGAGGGTCACAAGGAGGCTGACGTTGAACTACGGTATGCGCTACGAGCACACCGTCATTCCGCAGCCGTGGATGACGAACCCGAATTACCCGCAAACGGGCGTCATTCCCTCGCCCAACAAGAACTTCGCGCCGCGCACAGGCTTCTCGTACATGTTCAATGACAAAACCGTGCTTCGCGCCGGCTACGGTATTTTCTGGGCCAGGTTCCACGCGAATGGATTGGATACGCTGCTGTTGGGCAATGGCGTCTTCCAGCCTAATATTTACGTCACGTCGAGCACTTCCGGCTCCCCGGTTTTCCCGAACGTGTTTGCGAGCTCCACGGGTTTGCCCTCCGGCACGGTAAACCTCAGCTATGCCTCGCCGGATTTCCACAATCCTTACACCCAGCAGGGCAATGTGTCTCTCGAGCGCGAGTTGACGCATAACCTGGGCCTGACCGTGAGCTATATCTGGAGCCGAGGCATTGGCATATGGACCCAGCGCGACATGAACCTCGGAGCGCCCGGCCCGACCGTGACATACAAGATTCAAGATGCCAGTGGCAATCAGGTGGGCACGTATACGACACCCGTCTACATCACGGGGAATAAAGCCGATTCACGCTATGGCAAAATTCTCCAGGTAGAGAACGGTGGCCAATCCTGGTACAACGGTCTCGCCGTCCAACTGCGCAAACGCATGTCGCACGGGCTGACCGCCAATCTCTCCTACACATGGTCTCACGCCATTGACGACGCCGACCAGCAGGGTGCCTCATGGAACATCGGGTGGAATTACAATAACGTCACCACACCCGGCGACTACAGAGCCGACAAGGGCAGTTCCACTCTCGACCAGCGCCACCGTATGGTGATCAGCTTCGTGTGGGAGCCCAAGTTCGACGAAAGCAAACTGGGACGCGCCCGCTACATGATCAACGGCTGGCAGCTTTCCACCATCACAACGCTGGCCTCCGCACACCCGGCATCAGGAACCGTCAATATCAGCGGCACCCAGTTCACGGGTGTTTCCCTGACATACACTACGATGAATGGTTCCGGCGGCTGGACCCGAGTCCCATTCTGGCCGGTCAATAGCCTGGACATTGACCAGTACTATCGCGTGGACGCCCGCCTGACGCGTCAACTGCTTTTCGCCGAGCGCGCCAAGCTGTACTTCTCATTCGAGGCGTTCAATTTGACCAACACCATTACCGACACGGCTATCAACACGTCAGCCTATCAGGCGACGTCTGGTGTGCTGAAGCCTTATGCAAACCTAGGCACTGGCAGCCAGTCACAGGGCTTCCCGGATGGCACCAACGCCCGCCGATGCCAGCTGAGTTTACGTCTCGTCTTCTGATCCATCGAAAGGATTGGGGGCGCACAGTCCCCGGCCAGCGCGGATGCGCGGAATCGCCGCGCATCCGCGTGCGGGACCCCTTCACACCATGATCCGATGATAATCGAAGACGTTGGGGCACGGCGCGCCGTGCCCCAACCCACCCTTCGAGATTGTCGCTACATTCTGCAACTCTCCGCAAGTCATTTACTGGGCCCTGGAATCAGTACTAGACTGGCTCCTGGCGATGCCGGAGGGCGGAGAGATGCGAACCCACGTCGCGTGTATCATGCTCGCGTGCCTATTGGCTGTCCTGGTGGGGCCTGTCGGAGATGCGCTGGAGCAGGCGGCGCCGGAACGCGACAAGTACGACGCGGCCAAGGCTGTGCGGGCAAGAGAGTTGATCAGGCAGGCCCGAATTGCAGCAGGCGGCGAACAGGCGCTGCAAAGCGTGACAAGCCTATCAGCCACAGGGCAATTGCGCCGCTTCGTCAAGTACGTGTACATAAAGTCGCCGACCAGGGTCGAAGAACGGGAAAAAGTCATAAGAGGCAAAATCTCAATCAAGTTTCTGCTGCCGAATAAGTCCCGCCTAGGACTCTCCACTTCTACGCTGCTCGGAACCAGGTACTCTTACGCCGAAGTAATTAACGGTGATTGGGCATGGCGTAATCCACCGTTGCAGGCCCTATCCTCGAGCAAGAACCGGCACGTGATCGATGTGAGCGATTTCGAGCGAAGCCTTGCGTATCAGGCACAAGATGCGCGCCAGGAGCTTACACTCTACTCCCTCGCATGGCTGGTGCAGGGGCTGCCCCGCTATTCCGTTGAACTCAGCCATGAGGGTTGGCTTCAAACAAAGGATGGGAAGGCCGATGTAATTGCCGTGCACAGCGCCAACGATTTTCAACTATGGTTTCTACTGAATCAAGAGACGCGGCTGCCGCTGGGTTTTGTCAGCCGGTTCAGCATGAGCCAGGCTGAACCTGTCCTTGTGGAGCGAACCTTCTTCTTCAGCGTCAGCTATCTGAGAGGCCTTCAGGAGAGGGTGAGGCAGGAAAGGGCTACCCAGGCCGCCAAGCCGCCCAAGCGATCCGAATGGCAAATGCATCTCTCGGACCACCGCCGTGTCGCTGGCATCCTTCTGCCGCACCGCCTAACCATGACGGTCGATGGTAGGCGGGTCGAGGAACTGACAATCACGAGGTTTGAAGTCAACCACGGTGTGAATCCCAAGGACTTTGAGCGGAAGCCGGACACGGGATCCATACCGCGAGGAAGGTAGATTTATCGGCGGCCCGACGGCGCACTGGCGGCACGGAACTAGGAAATTACGATCCTACAGTATTCGGTTATCTCCGGGGGAAACCTGGTCGTTTTTTTCTGGTTTCGTGGAATGTGTTAGATATTGGAAAAAGCAGGCCACGCCGAGCTGTCAGCTACAAGTTCATCCCGTTTCATTCTCCCGCAACGTGCGGTATGCTACTTATTTACGCTCATGAAAGAATGTTTAAAGTGCGGTAATACCTACCCCGAACCTTTTCAGTTTTGCCCTGTAGACGGCGCCCCGCTGCAGCTTCCCGCTGGCGGCGCAGAGCAGGCGAACGAGGAACAGCAGGAGTCCCAGCACACGGGTGGCGAAGCCCAAATCAGCGTGCGGACGCTCATGCTCGGGCTCGGCATTCTCTTTCTGGTTGCCGTCACCGCGTTTGCCAGCGTCTTTCTCTACCAATACCTGAAACCCAAGTATGGCGGCCTTGTGGTCAAGACTACCCCTGTCGGCGCCACTGTTTTCGTAGACGGAAAACAGCGGGGAATCTCGCCACTCACAATGGGGGACCTCCGTCACGGAGGACATCAGGTCAAGGCGGTCAAGGAAGGCTACAAGGAGTTTGTCCAACAGGTGGAGGTCATGCCGTATGCTACGGAAAACCTTCACTGGACGCTGGAGCCGCTGGTGCCTCATTTGAGCAATGAGCAGCTAGCCGAGGTCGAGTCCTGGCGCAAGAAACTGGACAGTGCCCAGCGCGAGAGTATCCTTCTGCCGCCTCCCGACGATTACAACGTTCTCTTTTTCGCCAACAAGATTCTCGCTATCGATCCCGCGAACTCCTATGCCTTGGAGGCGAAGAGCAAGCTTGCCGAGAGTGTGCGGCACAGTGCGGATCTTTCCTATGCCAGCGAAGACTGGCTTGAAGCCGAGAAGCAATACAAGAACCTGGCTCTCCTCTTCCCGGACGACATCTCCATTAACGAACGGCTGGCCGACATCGCCGCCAAGCTCGATGCCAGTGTGAAAGATCGCGACAAACAAATAGCGGACTGGGCCGCCAAAGCAGAAGCCGCCATGAAGGCCGGGGCGCTCGTCCCGCCGGAAAAAGAGAACGCCCTGGATGCGCTGCGGAACATACAGCGTCTCGACAAAAATAACGTTTACGCGCGGAGCGCTCTGGATCATCTGAAGGAGTTGCTACAGAACCGGGGAGACACGAAGATCAACACGGGAGACTGGCAGGGGGCGCGCAACGAGTTTCGGGCTGCCCTGCAGTACTTTCCGGAGGACGGCTACAGCAAGTCGCGGCTGTCGATGGCCGAGGGAAAGCTGGCGGAGGCTGCGCAGGCAGAGCACCAGCGCCTGCTGCGTCTGCTCGAGGAGCAGCAGTCCCGCCAGCGCATCGTCGCCCTGAAGCAGTCCGCGCTCAACTCTTTCCGCTCGGGCGCTCTCCAGAGGTCCATCTCGGAATGGCAGGATTACCTGAAGGTCGAGCCGAACAGCGATGAGGCCTATTTCTACCTGGGCGCCATATATCAGGAGCAGAAGCAGCTCGACACCGCCATCCTGAACTACGAGAAATGCCTCTCTTTGAACTCCAACAATATCCTGGCGCACTTGAATCTCGGAATCCTGTATGACCATCACCGGAATGACATCAAGCGAGCCATCGAGCATTACAGGAAAGCAAAGGAACTGGGAGGCGTCGAAAAGTACAGTCCTGAAAGGCTACAGGCTTTGATTCAAGATTTACAGGAGCGCGAACAGTTGGACTCCCTGCAGAAAACCCCGTTCGCCGCTGAACACAAGCACGCTTTTTCCAGTTGCCGCGGAAATCTGCGTATCACCGAGGACGGTGTCGAATACAAAACAACCGAGACGGACCACAGTTTCTTTGAGTCCTATGGCAGCTTGCGGAGCTTCTCGGTCGCAGGTGACGAGGTTTCGATCAGGACCCGGAACAACAAGAAATATAACTTTCGTCTGCTGAACCAGGGGGATGGAGCCCAAGTGCGGCGTCTGGCCGTGCGACACATCCAGGTCACGCAATAAACATAGAGGCGTCCGGTCTTCTTAATCAGCTTCAAGTCGGCAGCAGGCAGTCACGAAAGAAGAAACTGCCGTTTCAACGGAATGCTGCCCTCTGCATGCTGCCATCTGCCTGCTTTTTTACAGCTGCTTCTGATCAACGTAAGGGCCGGGACCTGTGGATCTGACTGTTGCCGCGTTGCGAGCGCCATGCGAACCGGTTCCCCGCCGGAAGATTCCGAAAATCCCGAAAAGTAGGAAACCGACGATTATTCCGGCGATGATCGGAACGGGCTGTAGGTAGTTCCGCATCTTGCGCACCACGCTTGAGGACATGACAAGGTGTTCATCCTGAAAGACCGGGATCTCGTCGGAGTTTTTGTTGACGAAGTGCAGCGTCAAGATCAGGCGTGTGTCCCGGGTTCCGCTGTTATGGATCTTCCAGTGCCATGCGGCACGGTCGCGCTCGCCGACTTCCTGCTGCGTCTCACCCTTTTCAGGCTTTACCTCCATAGTCTCAGTAGGCGAGGACAGCCTCACCTTAACTCTCATTCGGTCGCCCAGGGAGCGCAGAATGTGCCTCTCATCAGGGGAAACTTTGACGTAGTCGATGGAGTCCATCGTGAAGTTCGCCTCGGCGCTCAATTCCTCGTCCGGGCTTAAGTTGGACGGAATCTGCCAGTCCAGGGTTCCCAGCGGAATATTCTTGAGGAAGACAGTCGCCTTCCCAAAGGCTATCCTGCCTTCGGTCTTATCCTCAACGATTCGCGTGCTCAGGTTATCGATGGAGAGCGCAATGTTCTCGAGGTCTTCCTTCAACTTCTTGAGATCGATGTATTGCCTTGCGAGGGAGTCCTCCTTCGACGTGAGGGTATCGATGGTTTCCTTCATTTGACGATTTGACGCTTTCAAGTCGTCGTTTTCCCTCGAAAGCTTGGCATTGGCGGATTGCTGAGCTTCAAGGTCGGTTCGGAGGTTGCCGATCTGGGATTCGAGATTTTCGTTGTCCTTCTGGAGCTTCCGCATCGCCTGACCAAGCTCGGCGATCTGCTGCGCAAGTTCCCTGCTAGCATCGATCTTGATGTTGAGCGAGCGCTGGAGATTGGCCAGCTCTTTCTGATAGCCCTGCGTCAATCCGCGGGCGTTGCGCAGTTCATCGCCAAGCTTCGAAAGTTGCGAGGTGGAACTGTCGATCTTTTCCTGCAAGGCGGTATTGGCGTTACGCAGGCGAGACACCTCGCTGGTCTGGGATCTCAGCTCCGTCTCGAGCCTGCGGTTCTCGGACTGAGACTGGCTGAGTTGTGTTGAAAGATCCTGATTCCGTCCCTTTAAGTTTTCGATGTCGCGAAGCGCGTCCTGGTACGCAGGCAGGCGGGGCGCGATGCACGTGAGGACCGTTTCCCGGTTGGTGCCGGCTGCCGTTGCCATCTCGCGCACGGTGCGCTCGAACTGATCTTCCACGTAAGAGCGCTTGGCGTCCTCCAGATCTGTGTATTTCAGCCCTTCTGTGAATGTTGCCTGTAATGCCCGATCGAAGACGTCGCTGTTGGGGAAAGTGTCTTGCAGGCTGCTGTCGAATTTGAAGATGACCTCGACCACACTGGGACCCGAAATGGCGCCCATCTTGAATTTGATCTCGTCGCCGCCGAAGTCGATTCCGACGACGCGGAGCTGATCGCCGACCTTGTACCTGGCCTGGCCGGTGCCTTGATCCGCGCGTATGCTCTGCCCGCTGATGTAGACATACTGCTTTTCAGAGAAGACGGGGATCTTCAGGAACAAAGCCTTGTTCTCATAATTACGGCGATACCTTTCCTGAATTGCGCGGGACACCCCGGCGAATCCGGGCTGAACGGCCAGGAGCGCCAGCAGCGAGAGGGAAAGGAGTCGGTTGTGAGAATGATTGCGGTACGCCATAGCCATTCCTTCGATTCCTACTGCCGAAGTCTTGGGCAGATTAAAATCAAATCATAGCATAAAGGCTCTGTCGAGCCGGGCTAAATGGGCAAAGCGCAGGGACACAAAGGGCACAGAAGAGGGAGACATGCCGATCTTCCGGCTCGCGTGGACTGATGGGGAAGATTCTCAATTCAGGGGGGCAAAAGCGGAAAATGGAGATGTTCCCTTTTTCGTGAAGGTTAGAAAGATTGATGCGGACCTTGGCACGTGCTATAAGATCACGCTTTGGACTTCGAAATCATACCTCATTGGACTCACGAGTACTTAGGGTGACGATTGCACATCGAACATAGTAGCAGGAGCGATCAAGGAAAAGTAAGAACTTCCAATGAAGATTCCTGCGCAGCCAGCGCTAAGAACAGGCTGTTTCTGGTCGCGGACGGGATGGGCGGGCACGCCGCCGGAGAGGTGGCGAGCCAGATTGCCGCCTCCACCGTGGAAGAAGTCGTCGCGTCGCACGGCGGCCCGGAATGGAAGCCGGAAGATGTTCTGCGCCTTGCCGCCGAGGAAGCTAACTCCCGGATTTATGAAGCCGCCCGGATCAAGCGCGAATTCGCCGGGATGGGTAGCACGCTGACGATCCTGTCTTTTCGAGACAATCACTACTACATCGCCCACGTGGGAGACTCCCGAGCGTATCTCTTGCGCGACGGAGTCCTCGATCAGTTGACGAGGGATCATTCGCTCGTGTGGCACCTGCTCGAGAGCGGAGTTCTCCGGAAAGATGAACTTTCCAGCCACCCCCAGAAGAATCTCATCACCCGCTCGATCGGACCTCACCCCAGCGTCGAAATCGACTTGGAACGCGGAGAAGCCCGGGAAGGTGACGTCTTCCTCCTGTGCTCTGATGGCTTGACCGACGTGGTCTCGGACGAAGACATCCGCAGGATACTGTCCGACGCCAGCAAACCTTCGCAGGACATCGGAGATATGCTGGTAAATACGGCGAACCAGAACGGAGGCCCCGACAACGTCACCGTAGTAGTGGTGCGTCTGGCGCCCGGAGATGCGGAGGACAGCGACACCGACAAGTTTAGGGCCTTGAGCTAGAGCGCACTACAAATCAGCCACGCATTCCACGTATTGCACGAAAAATTGTTATTCTTTACTTTGGTGTAATTTGTGAAATTCGGGGCTGGTTCTATCCGGCAGACTATGAGAGTGAACGAGATCTTTTACAGCATACAGGGGGAGTCCAGCTTCATGGGCTTGCCCGCACTTTTTATCCGCCTTTCAGCCTGTGACCTCCGCTGCACTTATTGCGATACCGAATACGCGTTTTACGAAGGCAAAGAGATGTCGATCCCTGAGATCCTCCATGCGATCGAGGGCTATCCCACCAGGCTGGCGCTCGTGACCGGCGGCGAGCCAATGCTGCAGAAGTCCGTGCATCATCTCTTCCGGGAACTGCTGGAGCGCGGATATACGGTCTGCCTGGAGACAGGGGGCCATATTCCCCTGAATGATGTCGATCCGCGCGTGCACAAGATCGTGGACCTGAAGTGTCCTTCGAGCGGAATGGGAAGCCACAACCACTACGAGAATGTCGAGTACCTGACGCGCAATGACGAGATCAAGTTTGTGGTGGGAGACAGGGATGATTTCGACTGGGCGTGCGACGCCATTCGACGCTATGATCTCTCCTCTCGGGTGGGAACGCTACTTTTCTCTCCTGTTTACAAAAAGCTTCCTTACGACCTACTGGCGCAATGGGTGCTGGACTGCGGGCTGCCGGTCCGAATGCAATTGCAGTTGCACAAGATAGTCTGGCCCGGTGCGATGCGTGGGGTCTAACCCGAGACTAGGTGGATCGAGCGAAGCGTCATCATGACAACATGGAACCTTCTCAATCAGGTTCGGGCACGCGTGGGCAAAGAAGAGGGCACGCTATGGAAGCAGTCCTCCCTTCGGATTGCCCTTTGCTATCCAAGCACGTATCCCGTGGGAATGAGTTCGCTCGGCTACCAGACCATCTACCGCGAAATTCATCTCCACGCAGATGCCTCGGCTGAGCGCGCATTTCTCCCCGACAGAGTTCAAGACTATCGCGACTCCCGTACCCCGGTGTTCACGTACGAAAGCGAGACCCCGCTTTCGGATTTTCCGGTTGTGGCTTTCTCGATCTCGTTTGAGCTGGAGGTCCCCGGATTCCTGGAGATATTGAGTCTGAGCGGAATTCCCGTCCTGAGAGAAGAGCGCACCGGCCGGCATCCGTTGGTCCTTGTCGGGGGTCCGTTGACGAATTCCAATCCGGTTCCGTTGGCGCCCTTCGCGGATCTCATTATCCTTGGCGAGGCCGAGGATCTGATTCATACATTCCTGGATGCCGCGGCTAACCTTCGTCGTGAAGACCTGCTCCTGCACTTCGCAAACCAACCAGGTTGCTATGTGCCGGGTCAGACGCCAGCTCTGCCCGCGATCGCAAAAGCGCCCGATGATCGCTTGCCTGCCCGATCGCAGATCCTGACAAAGGACACTGTGTTGCCTGCAATGTTCCTCATCGAGCCCGAGCGGGGCTGCTCGCGCGGCTGCACCTACTGTGTTATGCGGCGCACCACGAACGGAGGAATGCGCCTGGTGGAGCCCGAGTCCGTTCTATCTTACGTTCCGGAGCATGCGCGTCGCGTAGGCCTCGTGGGTGCCGCTGTCACGGACCATCCGCGGATCAAAGAGGTCGTGCGCAAAATCATCAAGAGCGGCTGGGAGATCGGCATCTCAAGCCTGCGCGCTGATCGCCTAGACGAAGAGTTCGTCGGCCTGCTTGCGGCGGGAGGCTACAGGACCCTCACAACGGCGTCTGACGGGGCGTCCCAGCGCCTTCGAAATCTGGTGCATCGCAAGACCATGGAGCGGCACCTCATTCGCGCGGCCGAACTGGCACGCCGGTTCAAGCTGGAGAGACTGAAACTTTACCAGATAGTCGGCCTCCCGGGCGAGACGATGGAAGACATCGACGAGCTCATACGGTTTTCCCGTGAGGTGGCCCGAATTGTGCCGCTCTCGCTGGGCATTGCACCCTTTGTCGCGAAACGGAACACCCCCCTCGACGGGGCGCCCTTCGAGCCCATTTCCTCCGTCGAGGCGAAGCTTTCCCGCCTGCGAGCGAGGCTGAAAGGGGTCGCCGAGGTGCGGCCGACATCAGCCCGCTGGGCGTGGGTGGAGTACATGCTCTCGCAGGGAGGGGAAGCGGCAGGACTGGCTGCCATGGACGCCTGGCTCAATGGTGGGAGCTTTGCCGCCTGGAAGCGCGCCTTCAAAAGCCGCGGGGCTGTTCCCTTTCAGGCAAGGCCGATCCCATTCGAATGACGAATGACGAATGACGAAGGACGAAGGACGAGGGACGAATGACGAATGACGAAGGACGAAGGACAAATGACGAATGACGAAGGACGAATGACGAATGACGAATGACGAATGACGAATGACGAATGACGAATGACGAATGACGAATGACGAATGACGAATGACGAATGACGAATGACGAATGACGAATGACGAATGACGAATGACGAAT